>Ga0114951_10005884_pt1 | contig 11103 bp, 9 predicted proteins | sample AM7aDNAmetaG_FD_88677 | JGI IMG/M metagenome (GOLD analysis project Ga0114951, IMG submission 88677) | Freshwater microbial communities from Finland to study Microbial Dark Matter (Phase II) - AM7a DNA metaG | ecosystem: Environmental > Aquatic > Freshwater > Lake | place: Finland: Lake Alinen... | reverse complement strand
TTCCTTAACCAAACGCTCTATGTGATCGAATATGCCGACAGCTATGAGGTTAAGTCGCTTGGCAAATATCTGGAAACGAACACTGAGAAAGGCAAATAGGATTTTTTTCTTTTTGATGTCTCGCAAAGTACGCAAGGTTACGCAAAGTCTTGTTTATTAGACCCTTTGCGTTCTTGGCGAGCTTTGCGAGAAATATTTGTCTGTTTATTGTCTCGCAAAGTACGCAAGGTTACGCAAAGTTTTGTTTATTAGACCCTTTGCGTCCATAGCGAGCTTTGCGGGAAACTTTTCACCTCATATCATTAATCGTCACCTTTGGGAATTTGGCGGCATCGAATTTGAAGAAGTCGTCGTTCAGGACCTGGTCGGTTTTCATGTTTTTCAAGGTAAGGGTGTAGGCATTCCCATCCTTGTTGAACGTTTTAGCCTTCAAAATCTGCGATTTAACCTTATCGACATAGAGTTTCACTTTCGTAAATTCCTTTTTCTTGTCCGTTGGGACCAGGTCGATCACCACCGCTGTTTTGCCGGCCACACTTTCTTCGCCGATATAGGTAAAATTGAACCCCTTTTCGTAAATCGTAAAAAGGTTGGCAGGATTAAGGGCTGCCTCGCTATCGGGGTCATTTTCAGATATGTTCACTTCATTCGATTCAGTCAGGTAACTCCAGGTAGCAGTCCCGTTCGAGAAAACGTCCATACCCATTGCAGGCATGTGAAGACGGTAACTTTTCCCTTTTAAGGCCACCCAACCTTCGTTGGTTTCTGTCACGCTTCCGGTTTTATTTTCGAGGGTAAATGCAAAATCGATCTGGATCGTCTTGTAACTTTTGGTCGTCTGCGAAAGCTTGTCCAAAACTTCCTTGGCTTTTGCATCCTGCTGTGCCATCAAAGAACTGCCAACCAAAATCAAAATACTGAATAAAATAGCTCTCTTCATCGTATAAATTTGAATAATTAAAAATCGTTTTATTGGTTTAGCCCCTTCAATAATTGTTCCAAAGCGTACTCGTCCTGCAATAAAACTTGCCTGGCTTTGCTCCCTTCGTTCTGGCCAACAATCCCTGCAGCCTCCAGTTGGTCCATAATCCTGCCGGCACGATTGTAACCTATTGAAAATTTGCGCTGTATGGCTGATGTCGAGCCCTGCTGGTTCATCACGATAATCCTAGCTGCATCATCAAAAAGTTCATCACGGTTCTTTAAGTCGATCGTTTCTGATTCTGTGGCTCCATCTTCAAGGTATTCAGGAAGCAGGTAAGCCGTCGGAAATGCAGGCTGCTGACTGATGTAATGAACGATCGCCTCTACTTCTGGCGTATCCACAAAGGCGCATTGGACCCTTGTCAGGTTATTCCCCGTCGAAATCAACATATCCCCTTTACCGATCAACTGATTGGCACCAGGGGTATCCAAAATGGTCCGCGAGTCAACCATGGAGGCCACCCTGAATGCGATCCTTGCTGGAAAATTGGCCTTGATCACACCCGTAATGATAGTCACAGACGGACGCTGTGTCGCAATCACCATATGGATCCCCACGGCACGCGCAAGCTGGGCAATCCGTGCAATCGGCAATTCGATCTCTTTACCGGCAGTCATGATCAGGTCGGCAAACTCATCGATCACCACCACAATATAGGGCTGGTAACGGTGCCCCTTCAATGGGTTCAACCTGCGGCTGATGAATTTCTCGTTGTACTCCTTGATGTTGCGGGCATGGGCTTTTTTAAGCAGGTCGTAACGCTGGTCCATCTCGATGTTCAACGAATTGAGAGTGTTCTTCACCTTCTGGACATCTGTAATGATGGGGTCGTTTTCACCGGGCATCTTTGCCAGGAAGTGTTTTTCGATGATTGAATAAAGGTTCAACTCCACCTTTTTCGGGTCAACGAACACAAATTTAAGCTGTGAAGGATGCTTCTTGTAAAGCAAGGATGAGATGATCGCATTCAATCCCACCGATTTCCCCTGTCCTGTCGCACCTGCCACAAGGATATGGGGCATCTTCGTAAGGTCAACAACGAAAGTCTCGTTCGAAATGGTTTTACCAAGTGCCAAAGGAAGTTCAAAATCGGTCTCCTGAAAAACTTTGGAGACGATCAGCGAACGCATCGAGACAATCTCAGGCTTGCTGTTCGGAACCTCAATACCCACAGTCCCTTTCCCCGGAATTGGGGCGATGATCCTGATCCCCAATGCGGCTAGGCTCAGTGCAATATCGTCTTCCAGATTTTTGATTTTAGATATACGAATTCCCGGTGCAGGGACAATTTCGTAAAGGGTAATCGTTGGACCGGTTGTTGCCTTTATTTTTACAATGTCGATGTTGTAGTTTTTCAGGGTTTGGAGGATCTTGTTCTTGTTCGCGATCAATTCATCGTCCGAAACCTGTGGATTGCCTGTGGACCGTTCCTCCAACAATTCGATGGGCGGGAATTTATATCTAGACAGCTCCAAAGTCGGGTCAAAATCGGGCATATCCTCTTCTGCATCATCGTAAAGACCATCATCGTCATTGGTATTGCGCAGTTCCGCTGGTTCAGGGGTGGCAAACTGCCTGTTGACAAATGGAGCAGGCTCTTCATGGTGGATCTCCTCGCGTTCAATTTCCAACTGGTCCGAATCCTTGCTTCCGGCATATACTTTTTTGACCTTGTTCCCATCGGCGACCATGGCATAGGCCTCGTCGTTTGTCCTGATCACAGGTGCCTGGGTGATTTCCAGAATGGCATCATCCTCATCCGACAGTACGGGAACGACCGGAAGTTCCTCCTTTACGGTTTTGGCAGCTTTCACACGCCTGTACGACAACCAACGTTTTAAGAGCGGCCATGCCTGTTCAAAGGCTACGATGATGCAAATCAGGATGGTACCCAGGATCAGAAAAAATGTACCAACTTTGCCTATTGTGGCATTCAGCAACTGGCTCATAAAATAGCCATATTGGCCACCAGGGATCAGGAACGATTTGTTATAAAGTGAAGAGAAGAAGTAACCTAAAGCAATTGATGTCCAAATGATTAGGAATAATCCATATCCGAGGTTTCGGCTCATTGAAAATTTGGCCAGTTTCCCAAGCCTAAGGGCAAAAATAATCAGGAAATAAACGAAACCCAACGAGGCTATCCCAAACCCCTTGTTGATCATGAAATTGGCAATAACTGCACCCCATCTGCCACCGGCATTTTGAATTTTCAGTTCAGGATGGGCCATCAGTTCTTTGGCTGTAACGTTCAAATGGCTGATGTCTGCCCCTCCGGAAGCAAAAAAAGAAACAATGCAAACCAGCAGGTAAACAGCAAAGAGTGAAAGCAATATAGCTAAGACACCCCCAAACCGTTCCCAGTTATTAGGACTTCCTTTGGCACTACTTTTCTCGGTTTTCTTCGTGGAAGCTGTAGCCGGTTTTTCATTTTTGCTGCGGGCCATGGATCTAAGTTAAAATGAATACTCAAAACGATCATCAAACGGTTGCAAATTTACCAAATATGATTTAACACAGGGAGTTTTTCCCCGATTATTGTTTATTTCGAAAGTTATTAAATCTGTAAGTTACTGACTTAAAATTCAAAGGAACGTGGAAAAATTAGCAGTAGTCGCACTTGGGGGCAATGCCCTGTTGCGCGATAATGAAACTGGTACAATCGAAGAACAGGAAAGACATACATCTGAAACCATTGAAAACCTGATATTTCTGATTAAGGAGGGATACAATCTGATCATCACCCACGGCAACGGTCCCCAGGTTGGCAATATCCTGATGCGCAATGCAGCCGGGGAACAACTTTATGGAATTGTACCCATGCCGCTCGATATCTGTGTTGCCGATACGCAGGGTGGCCTGGGTTATATGATCGAACGCATTTTCAGGAATGTTTTGAAACAACATGGTATCCGGAAAAATGTGATCACAATCGTTGGAATGGTCGAGATTGACCCTAATGATCAGGCATTTAGCAACCCAACCAAAAGGATTGGAATGTACTATACAGAAGATCAGGCACAAAAAATGTCCCTTGATAAGGGATGGGTTTTTAAGCCCGGCAAAAAAGATGAAAAGGGTTGGCGGCGCGTGGTCCCTTCTCCAGTCCCCAAATCAATTCTTAACCTTGAAATCATCGACGACCTTGCAAGGGATGGGAATATTGTGATTACCTGTGGCGGAGGGGGCATTCCGGTTTATTATGATTCAAAAGATGAGATCAGGACGATAGACGCTGTTATCGATAAAGACCTTGCCTCATCGGTTTTGGCGACCGGAGTGGGTGCCGATGAGTTTTATATCCTGACTAATGTCCCGTTTATCTACAAGGATTTTGGGCTTCCCACGCAGGAAAAGCTTGAATTCCTCGACTACAACGATACCGTGAAGTACCTTGAAAATGGAACCTTTGCCGAAGGGTCGATGGCCCCTAAAATCGTTGCAGCATTGGAATTTATTAAAAACGGGGGCGATAAAAGCATCATCACCGAAGCCTCCAAACTTGAAGACAAATCGTATGGTTCCAAAATAACGATGGAGTATGGCTTGTAACCATTATTTCTCCTAAATTTGTCATCGGTTAATAACGTAACATTTCTTATCAACGGTTATCTTAAATTCATTGGTTATGAACATCAACCTGCATGGGAGGCACTTCCTTAAACTGCTCGATTTTTCGCGAAAAGAAATTGAATATTTGCTTGAACTCGCTGCCGAATTAAAATGGGCAAAATCGTCCGGAACGGAAGAGCCACGGCTCATTGGCCGGAATATTGCACTGATCTTTGAAAAATCTTCCACCCGCACAAGGGGCGCATTCGAGGTTGCTGCTTACGACCAGGGTGCTCATGTCACCTATCTGGCTCCTTCGGGATCACAAATCGGGGCAAAGGAATCGATGAAGGACACTGCCAGGGTTCTTGGAAGGATGTACGACGGCATCCAATATCGTGGTTACGAACAATCAATCGTAGAGGAACTTGCAAAATATGCTGGTGTACCGGTCTGGAATGGATTGACTGACGAATTTCACCCCACTCAAATTCTTGCCGACTTGCTGACGATGCATGAACACTGTGAAAAGCCTTTTTCGGCGATGAAACTCGCTTATCTTGGTGATGCCAGGAACAATATGGGCAACTCTTTGATGGTAGGTGCTGCCAAAATGGGAATCGATTTTCGTGCCGCAGCACCCAAAGCCTGTCAGCCTTCCGAAGAACTGCAGGTTCAGTGCATGGAAATTGCCAAAGAGAGCGGTGCAAAAATCATGATTACTGAAAACATCGAAGAGGCAGTGAAAGATTGTGACTTTTTATACACCGATGTTTGGGTCTCGATGGGAGAACCCAATGAGGTGTGGGCCGATAGGATAAAATTGCTCCTTCCTTATCAGGTCAACAACAAAGTGATGGAGATGACCGGAAACCCATCCGTGAAATTCCTTCATTGCTTACCGGCCAATCACGACAGGAACACCAAAATCGGGGAAGCGATCTATCAGAAATTTGGACTTGAGTCAATGGAGGTAACCGATGAGGTATTTGAAAGTGAGGCATCCATTGTCTTCGACCAGGCTGAAAACCGCATGCACACGATCAAGGCGGTTATGGTCGCTACGCTGGGGAATTAAATGAAGGGATGAAGGAATTAAAAAATTAAAGAATGAAGGAATTAAGGAATGAAGGAATGAAAAAATTAAAGAATGAATGAATTAAGTTGATGGATTTCCTGATTCTTAAATCTTTGCTTTTTTTCAAAAGCACCATAGGTGCGAAATATTGGTAGAAAAAGATAAAGTCCTTCCCGGGCGGCGCAATCAGAAAAGATCTTTGAAACTGGAAATAATGCCTGCGCCGCAAAGAAAGGTTGCCACAAGGAGAATGAAATTAGAAATATAGGATAAGCAAATAATTAAATTTCAATACATTAGCATAAATACAAGAATTAATAAAATTGCTTTAAAATAAATAACATGAATAATTTTGAATTTTTTAATCCCGTAAAGATTGTTTTTGGGAAAGGCGAAATCGCGAAACTTACGAATTTGGTCCCAAAGGGGGCTAAAGTGATGATGACTTACGGTGGCGGAAGCATCAAAAAAAATGGGATTTACGACCAGGTCAAAACAGCATTGACAGGTTTTGATGTGACCGAATTCAGTGGTATAGAGGCCAATCCACATTATGAGACATTGATGAAGGCAGTACAAATTGTTAAAGCAAACAAGATCGATTTCTTGTTGGCTGTGGGTGGTGGTTCTGTCCTGGATGGCACAAAATTTATTGCTGCGGCCACACTTTGGGAAGGATCTGACCCATGGGATATTTTAACACGACGCAATGAGATCAATGTTGAAGCGGCCCTACCAATCGGAACAGTCCTGACACTACCAGCCACAGGATCGGAGATGAACGGGAATTCAGTTGTAACACGTTGGGAAACAAAAGAAAAGCTTGCATTTGGTTCTGATTTTGTTTTGCCTAAATTCTCCATCCTTGATCCTTTGGTCGTATTTTCACTTCCTGAGAAACAGGTTGCCAATGGGATTGTGGACGCTTTTGTCCATGTGATGGAGCAATACCTGACTTATCCGGTTAATTCACCAATTCAGGACCGGTTTGCAGAATCGATCCTGACCACCCTGATCGAAGAAGGTCCAAAAGTTCTCGCCAACAGGACAGATTATGAATCCGCAGCCAATTTCATGTGGGCCGCAACCATGGCATTGAATGGATTGATCGGTGTCGGCGTGCCACAGGATTGGGCCACACATACAATTGGGCATGAATTGACCGCTTTTCATGGGATCGACCATGGCCGGACCTTGTGCATTATCCTTCCGGGGATTATGAACCTGAAACGTGAAGACAAAAAAGCAAAGATACTCCAGTATGGTGAAAGAGTCTGGAAAATTACAGAGGGTAGCGATGATGAACGAATTGATGCAACTATTGAGAAAACAGTGAGTTTCTTCGAATCGGTAGGGGTTAAGACAAAGTTGGCCGATTACGGTGTTGGGAGCGACATTATTCCGAAAATTGTTGAACGCTTTGAAGCACGGGGGATCAAATCAATTGGAGAGCGGGGAATTATCTCGATTGCCGATGTTGCAAAAATACTCGAACTCCGACTAAAATAGTAAATAACTGTATTGTAAATACTTATTAAGGGCAGATAATTTTATCTGCCCTTAATTTTGGCCCCTGGGGCAACGGGGCATCCTTCGCAAGATTTCCCGCAACCGTTGCAATCATCGGCCTTTTTGAAAGCTTTGAGTGATTTTATAAAATTGAACGTCATTACGATTACAGCTCCGGCAATGACAATCCATGTTATGATTACCTGTAAATCCATAAAATTTATTGAATAAAAAACAACATAAGATGATAAGTAACGAATGCCGCTATCCATGCGAAAGCTGTTGTATAAAAGACTGTGAACAAGGCCCATTTCCAACTTCCCGATTCCCTCTTAATCGTTGCGATTACGGCAATACACGGAAAATAGAGCAAAACGAAAACCAGAAAAGATAGGGCTACTGCCTGGTTGAATACTTTTTCCCCAACCTTCGGACCCACATGGTACTCTTCCGATTTCAAAATATCAGGTAGTATTTCGGAGTTTTTGTGATCATCCCTTCCTGATACATATAAAACGCCCATTGTACTGACCACAATTTCTTTTGCAGGAATTCCAGCTATGAGGCAGATCCCCATCCGCCAGTCGAAACCCAAAGGACTCATTATAGGCTCAATGGCACGGCCCAACATTCCAAGATAGGAATTTTCGATTTGGGACTGATTCAGCATCGCAACCGAATCTTTCGAGGATGGGTTTTTAAGATCTTGATATGTATTTTGCTCATGCCTTGGAAAATACTCAAGGGCCCAGATAATAATGACCGCTACAAGAATAGTCCCACCTATTTTTTTGAAATATTGACTTGCCTTATCCCACATGTGCAACAGTGTATTTCTTAGTACGGGCATCCTGTATGGAGGAAGCTCCATGACAAAAGGGGTCTCCTTTCTTTTGAAAATGGTACGGTTTAAGGTCTTGGCCATCACAATGGCAAGTGTAATTCCCAAAAGGTACAATCCCATTAAAACCAGGGCAGGATAATCCTTAAAAAAGGCAGAAATCAACACAATATAGACTGGCAAACGTGCCGAACACGACATAAACGGGATAATCAGCATCGTCAGGAGCCGATCACGCGGGTTGCGGATTGTACGGGTGGCCATGATGGCAGGCACATTGCACCCGAATCCCATCACCATCGGGATAAAGGAGCGGCCATGCAAACCAATCTTGTGCATCAGCTTATCCATGATGAAAGCTGCACGTGCCATGTAGCCGGTATCTTCCATAAGGGAGGTAAAGAAGAACAAGATCAGAATATTGGGTAAAAACACGATGATACTGCCCAGACCATTGATGATCCCGTCGGTAATCAGGTCTTTCAACATCCCGGCAGGTATCACACTTTTAATTAATTCTGAAATCAGGCTGACCCCTTCGCTGATCCAGTGCATCGGAAATGCCCCTAACCTGAAAGTCGCAAAAAAAGTCAAAAACATGAACAAAAGGAAGATCGGAAATCCCCAAAACCGATGGGTCATAAGATGGTCAATCTTACCAGTAATCGCGTACCTCCATTGAATTCCAGGAACAAAGGTCTCCTTTAAGGCACCGGCAATAAAACCGAATTTCGCATCGGTTATCAGGTGCGAACTCTCATCCTCAAGCCTGGATTCCAATCTTGCGATCTCAGTTTTGGTAATCTCCTGTATTTTATGAAAGTTTGGCGAAGAAGTTAAAGTTTTCAAAGCTTCTGAATCTTTTTCCAAAAGCCTGATTGCCAGATACCTTGATGATAGTTTTGCAATAATGGGTTTATCCTTGCGTATTTCCTTTCGGATGGCCTTAATTGACCTTTCGAGCTCTTCACCATAGTTGATGTGGATATGGCGGACAACAGGATTCCGGTCTTCATAAACTTCAATGATTTCATCAAAGAGTTCGTCAAGCCCTACCCCTTTACTGGCCATTGTGGGAATAATCGGAATCCCAAGCAATTGCCCCAAGGTTCCGGCATCCAGGTTGGCACCTCCAGAAACCATGTCATCGTACATGTTCAAGGCGACCACAACTTTGATATCCATGTCGATCAATTGTGTGGTCAGGAACATGTTCCTTTCAAGGTTGGTCCCATCCACCACATTCAGGATGATGTCCGGTGTTTCTTCGATAATATAATTCCTTGTATAGAGTTCCTCAGGCGAAAATGTTGTCAATGAATACGTTCCAGGAAGATCGACCAATTTGAATGTATATCCCTTGCGATCAAAGGTGGCAATTTTTGCATCTACCGTCACCCCACTGTAATTACCCACATGTTCTTTGGAATTGGTGACCCTGTTGAAAAGTGTTGTCTTGCCGCAGTTGGGATTTCCTGCCAAAGCGACATGGATCATTTTTCCTTTGTTGTGTGCGGAGGTTTTAAGCTCCTCCATATCAATGACGCCATCGAAATTGACCGAGCTATGGTCCAAGGCTTCTTCATGGGTAATCACTTCAATCAGATAGGCTTCTGCCCGTCGTAACGAAACATTGTAACCGAGCAACTGGTATTCAACTGGATCGCGAAGTGGGGCATTTTTTAGCACAACCACTTCCTTACCAGCAACGAAACCCATTTCTGAAATTCTGCGCCGAAAAGATCCATGCCCAAGTACTTTGGTGATCACAACCCGCTTATTTTCTTCAACTTCCGACAGACGCACTGCAATTCTTATTAAGAATGAATAAAAATAGACCACAAATATAGACCAATAAATCAATTATTCTTAACTGGTGCCCTAAATTTCCAGGATAAACAGTGATGAAAAACGATAAATTAATATGAAATTGTGAATCAGGCAGTCCTTGGAGTACAACGATCAGGTCGTGTTTTTGAACATCCTATACTTTTGCAATTAATTTTTTACCATCATGGTATTCGAACCGCATTCCGGTCAGGTCACCGTTCAGATCCTTGCAAACCAGCATAACTTTGTTGTTCTCCAACTCAGTAAATCCCTGATCATAACAATAATAATAAAGGTGATTTTTTGTGTTCAGGTGTGTCCCTGTATAATAATCGAAGCGGTAACCTTTCTTCTGCAGATCACTTTTGTTGACAAGCGCTTTTTTCCCCGAATTGAGTGACGATAGGATCGTGTAGTTCTTTTTAAGGATCCGGTTGATGATCCTGATTACAAAAGTTGATTGGACCGATAGCCGGTTATTATAGGAACTCCGGCACTGGTCGTTGCAGAATTTCTGGTCAGAGCGGCCCAACAAAGGTCCATCACATTCAAGGCACTTACGGTTATTCATAGCTTTACATATAGGAGGTTAAACCGCTAAATTTTATTAAATCCTATGAAATACAATGGGTTTTACTAATTCACTAATATACAAAAAAATATCCGAATATAAACGGATTCAGTCGTTTATTTTCGGATTTAAACGAAATCATCCGTTTTTTTTCCGACTAAAACCGAAAGACAGGGATAACTTCAACCCATTAATTCTTTATATTAATATCTTAAAAATTAAAACCATGAATGTCTTGAGAAACAGTGTCAGGCTTATCGGCCATTTGGGAGACAACCCGAAAATGAGAAAGTTGGACAGCGAAAAATCAATGGCCAATTTCTCCCTTGCAACCAACGAATCCTATCGCGACCACGATGGGAACAATAAATCGGAAACCACCTGGCACAAATTGGTCGCCTGGGGAAAACAAGCTGAAATTACCGAAAAATACTTGAAGAAGGGGACAGAAATCGCTGTGGAAGGGAAGCTGACCAACCGGTCCTATGAAGACAAAAACGGCGAAACCCATTTTGTGTCAGAGATCGTAGTCAATTCGATCCTTGTTTTGGATAAAAAAACCGAAGAATAGTCTGCAATTGTTCCTTACAACAACAATTCGCGAAAGCTTTCACCTGAAAATGGTGAAGGCTTTTTTTGAGTCAAGAATATAAGATTTCAAATTTTTGTACATTTGTGAAAAAGATGGTTATGGAATTGAAAATGAAGTTCGGCTTGGCTGAGATAATTGGTTTGGT
>Ga0114951_10005883_pt1 | contig 11105 bp, 10 predicted proteins | sample AM7aDNAmetaG_FD_88677 | JGI IMG/M metagenome (GOLD analysis project Ga0114951, IMG submission 88677) | Freshwater microbial communities from Finland to study Microbial Dark Matter (Phase II) - AM7a DNA metaG | ecosystem: Environmental > Aquatic > Freshwater > Lake | place: Finland: Lake Alinen... | reverse complement strand
TTCTGGATGCACCGGCGGTCTTGCGACCGACTGGGCATCCTATGCAGGGGCGCCACGCGATGAATCGCGGGCGCCGCGCATGAGCCGGCATGCCGTTGACGACACGGGTGGTTGGCTTCCTTTCCCCAAAAATGAGGAAAGGAAGCCATTGCTGCTTTCTGTGCTATTTCTTTGGTGACTCAGCCGGGTTCATTGTCGGCTGGGTGTGCCTTTTGCCTCTGTATGTCGGGTGTCGCTCGCGTTGCCGCGAGCGGCCCCGTTTCTTCTTTCGCGTTTTCTGGATGCGACCGGCTGGGCATCCTATGCAGGGGCGCCGCGCATGAGCCGGCATGCCGTTGACGACATGTGTTTGACCGCGGGATCGCGCGTGTCTGCGTCGGCGACCGCCCCAAGGTGCTGTCGCCCCCGTCAATTCCGTGGAATGGCCCCATCGGTTTGCCGACTCACCTCGGCCACGTCTTTGGGAACCGCACAGCTTGTCCGGTTTCCGAGACAAGCTGCGCGAAGACGTGGCTTGCGAGGTGAACAAAAAATGGCAAACGGAAATACAAAGCCAATCAAGAAGTACCAGGCAGGTGGCATTTCGGCCGCTATCTGGAAGAACAACGTCGAGACCAAAGGCAACGCCGTGACAGTGCTGTCCGTGACCCTGGACAGGCGCTACAAAGACGGCGAAGGCAACTGGCAGAGTTCGAGCTCGATGCGCCTGAACGACCTGCCCAAGGCTGTACTGGTCTTGACCCAGGCGTACACCTACATGGCAACTGCTCATGAGGATGAAGAGCAGTCCGATGAGGGAGGCGCCGAATGAGCGACGACCACGCATGGAAATCAGAAATCAACGAGGCCCCGAAACGGGGCTCGTTTCTTTCTTCAACTGGGGCGCCCGGTGGCCCGCCGCCAGCCCGGCACGTATGGCAGTGTCCTCTCTGTAGTCATTTCCTGACGTATACGGCGAGAACAAGGGACGCGGCCGAAATGGCGGCGAACAGTCATGTGAGTCGGCTACACACGAGCGAACGCGCGCTCGTCATCCTTCTTCCGGATGACGAGCCGGGCGGGGGCTCGGGATCTGTGTCGGTTGTCTGGCAATGTCCGTTCTGCGACGTCAGGCTGAAGCTGCCTGACATTGAAAGGACGACGACCGATCCTGCGATCAAAGCGCACCTTGTCGAGCGGCATCGCCTTCGAGTGCATGCCGCCGGCGGCGGCGCCGATGAGGACGCTCCTTGCGAACGGTGGTGGGGTCCCAACGCTTCTGAGTTGACAGCATGGTGAACGGCCCCGTCGGGACATCTGTCCTCTCTGCGAACAGATGCCCCGACAATGGAGCATGGAGGTGAACGATATGGTTGTAAGAGAACTGGCGAGAATCAGGTATCGAGGGGGGGAGTACTTCCTCGACGAGCGCTTGGAGGAGTTCCGAACGGTTGGCCCGCCGTGGGTCATTATCCCGTTCGACGACGAACGGGCGGTCCGGATCGTCGAGCAAGGCACATGCGTCCGGAAGGCGCGCTGGCTGACGGAATAGTACGGGAGCTTCACCCTAAACCCATAAAAGGCGCTCCGCATGTGTCGCCGAGGGCGACACGTAGGCGCGGGAGCTAACCTTTTAAGGGTTTCCCCCGGCGGGGGTCGGTTACTCCCGGGATGAATAGACCGGACGATGCCGACCGGACATCGCCGGTTCGTACGGTTCATGCGACCGGGAACCCTTTTGCCCCCGGGGCATCTGCTAGTTCCTGAGCAGATGCCCCGCGTAAGACGGGGGTCAAAAGGTGGTCGACATGAACAGAACGAAACTAAACGGAATCGTGGAATACATCCGCATGCAGGCGGAGTTTCCTTTCGATGTCCTTGACGTAGACGAGGACTTGGACGGAGTGCTGGGCTACTTCGGCTTCTTTCCGAGGCTGGAGGAAGCCGAGCGCGCCGAGGTGAAGCGCGACATAGACGAACTGGCTGAGGCTGCCGAGTTTGCGGAGATAGCTAGGTTGGTTGCCGAAGAAGAGGACGGTACTTTCATCGGCATTGGACCGGAAAGCGGTGAGGTGCTGGTGCTGATGGAACCGGCGATCGAAGTCGGTGGCGCCGGCTGAGTTGTTGGCGAAGCTGTCCCTATAGGGGCGGCTTCTTTTTTGTTGGCGGGAGTGTTCCCGCCCTAAGGCGGGCGTTCCGCCGCCATGGGCGGGACGGTCCCCGTCACCTGCGGGTGAGGGGCCCTATGTGTCTGGCTTTCACGCCGACACATGACGAAGAAGAGACGAGATGGAAGGGCAAGCGTGAAGCTGCCGGTGTGGGCGGATGTTCCCGCCGTTGGCGGGATGGGCCCCATCACCTGCGGGTGAGGGGCCCGATGGGTTGGATCTGATGCGGCGGCATCTGACGAGGCGTGTGAGCGTCAAAGGGACGCGGAGACGAGAAGATGAATGCATGACTGGCATGGAGGTCGCTGAGGCGACTGACGAAGTGCGCGGGCGCAGGAAGTTGGCGCGACGGAGCGCGGGATGAAGAAGGCTGAGGCCTGGATTTTGTTAGGAGGAGCCGGCCCTGCGGGGCCGGAACTCACCCCCGTTGCGACGGGGGATTCGCGGGGGCCTGCGGGCCCCCGACGGGACGGACGGTGTGACGGACCAGGGGTCCTTCGGACCCCACGAGAGACGGGAAGACGACGAACGACGGGGTTGTTCGAGGGGATTGGGTTGTTCAGTGCTGAACTAGTTGATTATTAAGAGGTTACATAGGATGGAGGATATATACAACCGCATGAACAACCGGCTCCGAACAACCACTGCATCACCGAAATGCTTATAAGCTCCGGACGCTTTTCTAGTCCTACTGGGCAGTAGTAAAGCCCTGGAGGCACCATGAAATTCGACTATGGCATATCACCCGTCGCGGCGTACAGACCGCCCTCACTCTACAAGCCGTACAGCTACAAGATCTACACCGTCCCCGCACCCTTCGAGATTGTTCCCGAGGCCCGTGTCCCGTTGCGTCCGTTCGAGAACGAAGAACATCTCAAGCGGTGCTTGTTCGACGAGTCTGCTGACCGCCAGGCAGCCCTTGACCCGCTCAACTTTCCCGGCGAACGCGCTGGAATGCACGGCCGTCAGATCGACCTTCTGTTGGAGCACTTGGCATCGCGGCACGCCATCTCCTACCAGATCCGGCGTACCCTCGACTATCAAGAGGCCCACGCCCGCAACACACTGGAAGATATCAAGACCTGGCCGATAGCGTTACGAGGTCCCAGGCGCGTCAGCGATCTTGAGAAGCAGATCATCGACCTCGGCAAGGAGCGGTGGGCGGAGGAAGTCTCCTGCTGGCGCGACACCGGTCGTGTGCTGGCCGATGTCATCGAGCACAGTACCGAGTTCTCCGAGAACGACCGCAAGGCGAGGTTGATGGACGATGGATTTTGAGGACGATCTGCGGCGTCTGGAGCCGTTCATTGGCCGCGAGAAAGCCATGCGCCTTTGGCGCGTCCACCAGTTCGAAGACGCAGATGGCCGGCGCGACATGGAGGCTGCCGTCCAGATGCGGATCGAACGCACCTTGGGCGTCTCCCCGCTTTCGCCCAACCAGTGCCTTTCCCTGCCGCTGCCCGACCAGGCCGCCGGCGATTTCACCATCGGCACCGTCGTGGGCGGCGACCGTCTGATGCACCCTTTCGGCCTGCGCGAGGACGAGATCATCCAGCACGTTGCCATCTTCGGACGCAGCGGCGCCGGCAAGACCAACACCGTCGCCCTGCTGCTCAAAGAACTGTACCGCCATGGCCGGCCGTTTATGATTTTTGACTGGAAGCGTAATTACCGCGACCTCTTGGCTGGCGACGACCCGGTTCCAATGGAAGTCTACACCGTGGGCCGGCCGGTCCATCCGCTGCGCTTCAACCCGCTGATTCCGCCGCCCGGCACCGACATCAAGACCTGGCTCAAGAAGCTTACCGAGATTATCAGCCACGCCTACTACCTGGGCGAGGGCGTCATCTTCATGCTGCTGGAGGCCCTCGACCACCTGTACCAGACCTTCGGTTGCTACAACGACCCGGCCGCTCGCTACCCCTGCATGTCCGATGTGCTCAAACACCTGCAGGAGTTGCCGGTCAAGGGCAGGAGGGCCATGTGGATGGACTCCACCCTGCGAGCCGTCCAAAGCCTCTGCTTCGGCCAGATTTCCGATGTCATCAACGTCGCCAGCAGCGATAGCATTGCAGACCTGCTGGACATCAACGTCTGCCTGGAACTCAACGCTCTGGGCCACTCCGAGAAGATCTTCCTGATCGAGACCCTGATGGTCTGGATTCACCACTGCCGCTTGCTGGAACCCGACCGTGAGCACTTCAAACACTGCCTGATCATCGAAGAGGCCCACAACATCCTCAGCGCCACCGCCAAGGAGACGGTCGTGGATCTACTGCTCAGGGAAATCAGAGAACTGGGCGAAGCCATCGTGTTGGTGGACCAGCACCCCAGCCAGATCTCCGTGCCGGCCATGGGCAACACCTACTGCACCATTGCCCTCAACATGAAACACTCCAAGGACATCTCCAGCCTGGCTGAGATGATGAACGTCCCTCGGGACGACCGCGACTTGTTCGGCCAACTGCCGATCGGCCATGCTGTCGTGAAACTCCAATCGCGCTTCACCCGGCCCTTCGAGATCCGAGTTCCCAAGGTCGCCATCGCCAAGGGCTTCGTGACCGATACCGACCTACTGCAACTCTATCCTGCCGATTCTGGCGTTTCCCAGGCGGACGCGGTTGCTGAATCCGCTTCCACCCCGACGGAAGAGATTCCGTCCGGGCGTAGAGAAGGGGGTTCTCAGAACCGGGAATACTCGGGACTCAACGAGGTCGAACAAATGCTTCTCAAAGACATCTATGACTGCCCGATGGACGGCGTAGTCAGGCGCTATAGCCGCCTGGGACTCAGTCGTCGTCGCGGCAATCACGCCAAGGAGGCGCTAATCGCCAAGGGACTTGTCCAGACCGTGGACATCCCCACGCGCACAGGCAAGGTGGTCCTACTGGAGATTGTGCCGACCATCCGCGAGCAACTGCGCGAACGCGGCGTCACATTCCCGCCAGCGCGTGACGGGGGACCGGTTCACGTCTACTGGAAACACGAGCTCAGGCGTCTGCTGGAAACGGACGGCTGGCAGGTGTCAGAGGAGTACCCCCTCGGGAACGGCTGCGCGGTTGACCTACATGCCGAGAAAGCCGGCCTGAAGGTGGCGGTCGAGGTCGAGACTGGCGACCGCGGTTGCGAGAACATTCTGAAGCTCCTGCCTGCTGGCTACGACTGGATCATCAGCTTCGCCACCACCGATGGTGTCAAGCATCGCACTCAACGCGACTTCCACGGCCAACCCATCAGCGTCAACCACATCCTCTTCGCCACCCCCACGGACTACGAGCAGAAGGTCAGGGTGCTGAAGCGGTGACGAGCAGCGAATGCTTTGGCCCGGACTCGTCGGTGTGGGCAGATTTGTCCAGACCTGGATCGTCGGTACTGGACAACATCATCCCATAGGTTCCTGCCTGCGGGTGAAGTGCATAGGTGAAGTCGTAGTGCCCGGCATGGTCCTCCTTGAACCCGCATCTTACTTCTGCCATCCTATTCCCGTTCGGTCAGAGATCAAACCATGCATCAGGATGCAGACATTGACAGACTTCTGGAGGAGATTCTCGTTGACGCCTATGGCGAGGACGAGCAGTTGTGGGCGTTCCGGCAGGCGTTCGAGGATGAGGTGCCGCTGCCAGTGGAAGGGGCTGTCATCGGCGAGGCTGTGTCGATCACGAAGATCGACTACAACGGCACCCCGCAGAAGGGACTCCGGGCGACCTGCCAAAAGGCGGACGGCAAGACCTACGAGTTGGCCTTGGCTGATGTCGAATTTCCGGCCGAGTCCAAGGCCGCGCCGTATCTGAAGGCGTACCTGAAATGGTTGGGCGTGCCCGCCCCGCGGAAGTCCAGACGTTCAGTGCTTCGGGAGAAGATCAAGCAAACCAAGGCCGGGATTGGCGAGATTGACCTCTGCAAGCCGGCCGAACTGATCGTTCTCGGCATCAAGAAACAGGAAGCCGCCCGCTGCCGGCTGCTGGGGGCGGACAAGGAACTCACGCTGCGGACATCCGGCCTGTGGAACGTCGCGCCCGGTGAAATCGTCACGGTCATGCCCAAGAAACACTGGAGCTATGCCGGCCATCCGTATCTGTCGGGCGACATCACGGCAACCCGGTTCGACCTTACCGCCCTGAATCTGGTGCCGCTCAAGCTCAACGATTTCGGGATGTGGGATCCGGCAACGCATTATTGGGGAGAGGACGACGAACCGGAACTGGATTGGGAGAAGGAGATCAAGGCCCGCGGTCCGCGACCCGAGTACGAGATGGAGCAGATTCTTCCGGGCGAGGATCCGGAGGACTTCGATTCCGATCCGATTCTGGAGGCCGTTGAACTCAAGGAAGCCGGCGACATCGTAGGATCCGATCAGGCGCTCACCGGCCTCTTGATCGCTGACCTCCGCTGCCTCGATGCCCACGCGCACCTGGGCAACAACGAGTTTAAGCGCCGGCCGGAAATGGCGCTCCGCCACTACGACATCGGTCGTCAGATCGGAGAGCTTTCCCTCGGCCCCGATTTTCAGGACGTGCTTCCCTGGAGGTTGATCGACAACCGCCCTTACCTCCGTTGCCTCCACGGCTACGGCCTCTGCCTCTGGCGCCTGAAGCGCTTCAGCGATGCCGCCGCTGTCTTTACACGCATGCTTTGGATGAATCCCTCCGACAATCAGGGTGCTCGTTTCAACCTGAGTGAGGTCCGCGCTAGCACGCCATGGGAAGACCGAGACGAGAAGTGAGGACGAGCGTCACTGCGCAGGGGATTGCCCTATTTGCGCCCCTTTTGCCGACCACGCTTGCCAACCGCCTTCACCTTCTTGACTAACGCCATCTCCGCCAACCGCGTCTTGGCTTCCCGCGCCCCCAGTTGCCGCGCAGCTAGGAGCGCTGTGCGGGTCTTGTCGCGCAGCCGCAACATGCCGGGCTTGCATTCCCACTGGTAGACGCCGTTTGGCGTCACCCCCACGAGTCTCGCAAAAGCATCCTGCGACAGACCGAGTTTCTGGCGCAAGCTGCGCACCCCTTTACCGCTGATCCAGCCCTTCCCTTTGCCGGGCACTTCCTGCGGCTCCGGCTTCGGCATCTTGGCCAATGCAGCACCGAGTCGCTTGCATTCCTTCTCCAGACCGGCCACCCGCCGCTTCAGGTCGGCGAACGTCCGCCGGGCGCCAGTCGTGGGCTTGCGCAAAGGCGCAACGGCCTGCTTGGCTTCCTTGCGGGCTATACGGGAAATCTCGGCTTTCAGGACGGTCAGGACATTGGGCATGGCGGCTCCTTTGTTGCGTACTGTTGGACATGAGAATACGCGAATCGCAGACCGACACAAGGCTTTTGCTGGGGTCCCCACATCTTCCTGACCTGCTCCACGCTGCCGACATGGTGCCGGGCCGAACGGTGTTTCGGTCCCCGCAACGCGCGTCAGTCTGGTGTCAAAGCACTCACACGAAGTGTTTGCATCCGATGTGCTATATGTTACATTGGCCATCGCCATGGCACGCGGACTTTCGGGACGAATTGTGATCGAGGTTGATCCTGCGACGAAGCACGACCTCTATGTGGCGCTTGCGAGGCGCGGGCTGACGTTGAAGGCCTGGTTTCTCCACGAGACTGGGCAGTATCTCGAGGCTGAGGGACAGCGACGGGACGCCCCCGTCTCCCCGCCTGTCCACGGCACTGAGAGCAAGGAAGCGGAGAAGTAACCAGTGAGCAGCACGTCTATCAGAAGATTCAGGTTCTCCGGACACGAGACGTTCGCCTGCCGGTACGCCTGGCTCCCGAAGGCCGCTCAGGCGGTTCGAGCGTATGAAGACATTCTGACGGCCGCCCGAGAAGATGATGCCATGGTGAAACTCGGTGTTGGCAAGAACATGGTGCGGTCTATTCGCTTCTGGGCAGAGACGACGGGAACTATAGAAGCGACGGAAGCTGGCCACAGACCGACCGAGTTTGGGAACGATCTGCTCCTCATGGACGGCGCATTCGACCCGTATCTCGAGGACATTCAGACTCTTTGGCTGCTGCACTGGAAGCTCGCTAGCAATCAGAACGCATTGATCTTTTCGTGGGACTATCTGCTAAACCGGTTTCACGAATCTGAGATCTCTGCCTCACGGGTACTGCCGGCTTTTATCAAGGCAGCAACAGCCGCTGACAAGAAGGTGACCACGGGGTCCTTAGAGCAACTTTACGACGTCTTTGTGCACTCCTACTATCCCGCTCGCGGAAAGAGGGGCGAGGTGCGCGAAGATAATCTCGACTGCCCTCTGGTTGAGCTGGAATTTTTACAGCCTGCTGGATTCACGCGGTCCAGCGAGAACTCCGAACGGGCTGAGCCAAAATACGTCTTTCGCCGTGAGGAGAAATCGGAGATTGGCGCCGCGCTGTTCGCATACTGTCTCAATGATTACTGGATGAACTGGCACGGTACGGAACTGGCGGTACCGCTCCACATGATCCTCGTTGGGCACGGGAGCCCGGGCCAGATTTTCAAGATACCGGAGCAGGACATTCGCAGCAGGCTTCTCGGGATTGAGGAAGTTACCTCTGGTTACTTCGCATTCGAGGAATCGGCCGCGATCCCGCGCGTGATCCGGCGTGCGGAGCGCAGGGCACCACAACTTGCGGCCGTCTATTGTGGGGGGCGCATGAAATGACAACCCCGACCATCTCAAGCATACACAGGTACTCAGGACGTTTCCAGAGATCAACCGACTTGGTCCGTGATTTCGCAGATCCAAGGAGTCTTGAGGGTTACTGGCTCACCGATTTTGGACGAAAATGCCTGAGTCGGATTGGCGATGGTTTTCGGGATGGATCGGCCCTTCGTGCATGGCGTCTGACCGGCGACTTTGGCACGGGAAAATCTTCATTTGCTCTTCTGCTGGCCAATGCTGCACGAGATGGAAGTCACGGGCTGCCCAGAGGTCTCAAGGAGAAGGTGCTGGCCAGTTTGCCTTCCGCGAAGAACCAGCGGTTTGTGCCTGTGCTGGTAATGGGCGCGCGCGAATCGATCGCCACAGGCATTCTTAGGGCGTTGCGAGGTACGCTGGGCGACCTCTTTGCGCGGGGAAGTCGGTCTAGTCTCGATCAACGGATGGACGCTGCCTTGAACGAGGCCCGGGTGTCTGACGAGGATGCCTTGGCGATGATACGAGAGGCAACGACCAAGATCGTCCAGACGGGAAAGGGCGACGGGGTTCTCCTGATACTCGATGAGGCGGGGAAGTTTTTGGAGTTCGCGGCATGTGAGCCGGAGCAACAGGACGTTTTTCTTCTGCAACGGCTGGGGGAATTGGCCTGTCGTAGCGGGAAACAGCCCTTAGTGGTGGTGTGTTTGTTCCATCAAGGTATCAAAGCATATTCTGAGCACCTGGATCAGGTGGTCCAGCGGGAGTGGGACAAAGTTGCGGGACGATTCGAGGAAATCCCTTTTCAGCAACCATTGGATGAGGTTGGCCAACTCATAGCAGCCGCTATCAATGTCGATGTCCGACGAGTGCCAGAGTCCCTCCAAGCCCAATGTGTTGACAGTATGCACCAGGCCATCGAAATGGGCTGGTATGGGACGTCCGCCAGTCGCGAGACTCTGCGCTCGCTGCCGGTACGTGTCTTTCCTCTGGATCCTTTCGTGCTTCCCGTGCTCGTGCGATTCTTTCATCGCTATGGACAGAATGAGAGGTCGCTGTTCACTTTCCTCTGTGGGCATGAGCCGTTCGGGTTGAGGGCATTCGCACTTCGGTGGCTTGGCCAGGACACCAGCCTGTTGCAGTTGGCAGACTTCTACGACTATGTGCATAGCAACTTCGGCGCGAGGCTAGAGTCGGCGACGTATAAGGCCCACTGGAGTGTTGTCGAGTCAAAGATCGAGGGCTACCGAAGCGAGAATCTGGTCGAACATCGTACCTTGAAAACGATCGGGATACTTAATCTTCTTGGTGCGACGGATCTGATGCCGACACGAGATGCGCTCATGTGGGCAGTCGCAGGCCATTCTGCCTCTGAACGACGCAAGGTCAGTGCGGCACTGGACTTCCTTGTGGAGCATCAGCACCTGCATTTCCGCGGGGCTGGGCGTGGGTTTTCCTTGTGGCCCTACACAAGTGTGGATCTGGACGCTCGCCTTGAAGATGCGAAACGAGTGATCCCGCGCCTTGAGAGCATCGGCCCTGTCATAGTGAAGCAATTGGACTCGCGGCCAGTCGTGGCGCGTGCCCATTACATCAAGACGGGGAATCTGAGGTATTTCGATGTCATCTACTGCCGCCCGGAGGAAATGGAGGTCGAGGCGCAGAAGCACGAGACGAAGGCTGATGGGCTAATAGTTGTGCCGTTGTGCGAGGCCGATAGGCAGAGCGAAGAATGCAAGAAGACAGCAGCCAAGCTACCGGCGCGGACCGATACTGTGCGCTTAATCGCGGTGCCGCGCGGGCTGAAGTATCTGAGCCACGCAGCTCTGGATTCGATGCGCTGGGAGTGGGTCCAGAACAACACGCCGGAGCTGAACAATGATCGGTTGGCGAGGGATGAAGTAAAGCTCTACCTCCAGGAAGCAAGGGGGCGGCTACAGGCGCAAATGCAGCAGGCCGTGGGGTTGAGCAGGATGGCCGGGAATTCTGGGCTCACATGGTTTTTTCCATGCAAAGAGAGACTCAACGTAAAGGTGTTCGAGTCGGGACGCGAAGTCTTGGCGCTGCTATCTGACCTCTGTGATCGTGCCTACGATGAAGCCCCCAAAATACACAACGAACTGATCAACAGGCACAGCCCAAGTCCGGCGGCGACCTCGGCGAGGATGCGCCTTGTCGATCGAATGTTCTCTTCCGGCCATGAACTCGGTCTGGGCTTGCCTGCGGATAGGAAGCCACCAGAGAGGTCCATGTACTTGTCTGTGCTTAAGGAGACAGGCATCCATCGGGAGACAGGTTCAGGATGGGCCTTGCGCATTCCTAGCGCGAAGAGTGATCAAAACCGTGTG
>Ga0114951_10005882_pt1 | contig 11106 bp, 7 predicted proteins | sample AM7aDNAmetaG_FD_88677 | JGI IMG/M metagenome (GOLD analysis project Ga0114951, IMG submission 88677) | Freshwater microbial communities from Finland to study Microbial Dark Matter (Phase II) - AM7a DNA metaG | ecosystem: Environmental > Aquatic > Freshwater > Lake | place: Finland: Lake Alinen... | reverse complement strand
GTGGCGAACAACCCAGTCCCGTCGAAGCAGCGGTCCGGCTGCGCCTTCCTTGAGGAGGTCCGGCGAATGGACGCCACCCCCACGTTGGAGCCGCAGACAATATCAACCGGCCCCCTCAGAAAACCGCAATCGGCCGCTTCAGGGCGACGCCCCTGTTTCTGTGCAAAGCCCTCACCGGTGAAGACTCCCGCAAGATTCCGAATACAGAGTGGCATGGCAACAATTCTCCTGAGTGTCCGTGGATCGCGCTATAGCATCGGCACCTTAATTCCCTGCCTCCGAGCACACTCCCTGGCCGCTGGATATCCGGCATCGGCGTGGCGCAGGATGCCAATCGCCGGATCAGCATTGAGCACGCGGCTTAATCGTTGGTCGGCCTCAAATGATCCGTCGGCGACAATCACCATGCCGGCATGCTGGCTGTAGCCCATCCCGACTCCGCCGCCGTGGTGAAAGCTTACCCAAGAAGCCCCATTGATAGCGTTGAGCGCAAAATTGAGCAGGGGCCAGTCGGAGACCGCGTCCGAGCCGTCGAGCATGCCCTCGGTCTCACGGTTGGGAGAGGCGACGCTGCCGCAATCCAGGTGATCACGACCAATCACAATTGGCGCGGAAACCCGCTCTTCCCTGACCAGCCGATTGAACGCCAGGCCAGCCTGCTCGCGCTCCCCGTGCTTCAACCAGCAGATCCGGGCCGGCAGCCCCTGGAAGGCAACTTGCGGCGCACCGTGCCGCAGCCAGTTCTGGAGCACTGCGTTCCGGGGGAATAGCTGAAGCATCAATTCGTCGGTCACCTGAATGTCCTCCGGGTCTCCGCTCAAAGCCACCCACCGGAAGGGGCCATAGCCTTCGCAGAAAAGCGGCCGAATGAACTCGGGCACAAATCCCGGAATCTCAGCGGCGGCCTTGACCCCGGCCTGTACGGCAAGCGCCCGCAGGTTGTTGCCATAGTCGAAAACCACGGTGCCGTGGCGGCGGTAGGCCAGCATGGCCTCCGCGTGCCTTGCCACGGACTCCTGCACCCTCTCAAAGTAAGCCTTCGGATTCCGCTGCCTGAGTTCTCCGGCTTGCGCCACCGAGCACCCTGCGGGGAGGTAGCCGTTCAGCGGATCGTGCGCGCTGGTCTGATCGGTGAGGACGTCAATCGGAAACCCGCGCCGCGCTAAATCCGGCAGCACATCGGCGATGTTCCCGCACAGGCCGATGGAGCAGGGACGCCGGGCCTTGGCATGGCCGGACAACATTGCCAGGGCGTGATCAATGCCCTCGGCAATCTCATCGAGATAGCCCGTCTCGCGGCGGCGCTGCAGACGACCCGGATCGACTTCAACCCCCAGGAACGAGGCCCCAGCCAGTTTGGCTGCCAGCGGCTGGGCGCCTCCCATGCCGCCCAGTCCCGCGCTGACCAGGATCCGGCCAGAGAGAGGCAGCGGTGTTTCCTTGAAATGCTTCCGCCCGCACGCGGCAAACGTCTCATAGGTACCTTGAACGATGCCCTGCGTGCCGATGTAGATCCAGGAGCCTGCCGTCATCTGCCCGAACATCATCAGCCCCTTGCGGTCCAACTCCTGGAAGCATTCCCAGGTGGCCCAGCGCGGCACCAGGTTGGAATTGGCGATCACCACCCGCGGCGCATTTTCATGCGTGGCCAGTATGCCCACGGGCTTGCCGCTTTGGACCAGCAAGGTCTCGTCCTCCTCCAGAGACTGCAGCGACGCAAGAATCGCGCGGTAGCACTCCCAGTTCCTCGCGGCCTTTCCGGTTCCCCCATAGACGATCAGCTCCTGCGAGCACTCCGCGACCTCGGGGTCGAGGTTGTTCTGGATCATGCGAAAGGCGGCCTCCGCCTGCCAGTTCTTACAAGTCCGTTCCGACCCGCGCGGCGCTCGGATAGGGCTGGACGATGGTGGAAGGCCTCCGAGATCCATTCAAAACAGGGCTTCCTGATCAATCAGGCGGTTGATGGCCGCGATATCGGGCGAGAGCACCCGATCGTGGCTGAGAAATGCGACGTGCTGCCGCACGCGGGCATGCGCCCGGCGAATCGCCGGCGGCATCTGAACCTTCGATTCGCGCAAATCCAGGGCTTGGGCCGCCACCAGCAACTCGATAGCAAGAATGTTCCGGACGTGCTCCATGATCGCCAACGCCTTGTGGCCGGCAATGGGCCCCATGGACACGTGATCCTCCCGGTCACAATTGGTTGGGATCGAATCCACGCTGGCCGGGAAGCACAGCGACTTGCACTCGCTCACCAGGGCGGCGGCCGTTACCTGCACCATCATCAGCCCGGAATTCAAACCGCCATTCCGGATCAGGAACGGCGGCAACCCGCTGAGCCGCTCATCCATCGCCATGTTCGTTCGCCGCTCGGAGATGTTGCCCAGCGTGGTGATCGCCGACGCCAGCTTGTCCGAAGCCCGGGCCGCGTAGATGGCATGGAAATTCCCGCAAGAATGAATCTCCTCCGTTTCCGGGAATACCAACGGGTTGTCGGAGATGGTCTCGTAATCATCCCGCAGCGTGTTCTCCACCCCGTCCAGCTCCGCCGCCACCGCCCCATGCACCTGGGGCGCGCAACGCAGACAGTAGGGCGCTTGAAAGAACCGCTTCTCATCACGGGCGCCGTGCAGAAATCGTGAACCTTCGAGCCATCCCGCCATTTCGCGTCCGGCTCGGTGGGTATGGGGATGATGGGTTGCCAGGACCGTTTCCTCCAGGATCGAACCCGCCCCACCCGTCGCCTCCATGCTCATGGCCGCTGCCAGGTTGGAGGTGCGCAGGAGCTTCCTCGCCTCATACCACGCCCTGGTTGCCAGCGCCGCGGTAAAATGGCCGCCGTTGATGAGCGAAAGGCCTTCCTTCGGGCGCAGCGCCAGGGGAGCAAGACCCAAATCAGCCAATGCACGGGAGGCATCAACCAACTCAAAGGCCGAACCGTTGTGTCCCGGTCGGGAGCACTTTGCCTCACCAAGCAAGACGAGCGACGCGTGGGCTGCTGCTGCCAGATCACCCGAGGCGCCTACGCTACCCCGGGACGGCACCACCCCCAGCACACCGGCGTTAAGCAGCTTGAGGATTGCCTCTACGGTTTCGAGGCTGATCCCGCTGTGTCCCTTGGTGAATGTATGCAGCCGCAAGAGCCACATTGCCAACACCATCTCCCTTGGAACGGCATCGCCAACGCCGCAGGCATGGGACACAATCAGATTCCGCTGCAATTCACCCAGCAGATTCGCGGGCACGCGCCGCTCCGCAAAATGTCCAAATCCCGTGTTCACGCCATAGACAACCCGGTCTCCGGAAGCTAGCACCCGCTCAATGAAATCAGAACCCTCCCGAATCCGTGCGACGGCATCATCGCCAAGAGCGAGTTGGGGGCTGGCAAATGGATCAGCGGCAAGCTTGGCTGTCTCCCAGAGCCGTTTCGGCTCCAGCCTGCCGGGAGACAGCCTGTTCCCACAGGCATGTGGGAAAACATCAACCAGCAAACTCATCAACAACAGTCCTCATGTGCTGGCTCCGGCGAGTGGAGGCGGTTGCGATGTGCGCCTCCGTAGAAACAATCGCATTCGCGTCTTGCTGAGTGAGGACTTTAGTCCGCCCTGGCACGAATGCGCTGGCTGGAATCTTTACTCCGGGGCCGATCTGTACTGCGAGATCGATATGGGATCTGGTTCCAATGATCGCTTTCGCACCGATTTTGCAGTGGTGGTTTATGCCGGATGTCGGCTGAACCAAGGCACCGTTGCCGATTTGACAGCGGATGCCAATTTCACACCTCATAGCTATTTCTGCTTCTTCTCCAATTTGCGTACCTAGCCCGATAAGCGCGAGGTGTCCCACCAGCGACTTTCTGCCGCAGGTAATCTTATCGACTAGAATTTGGCCGTTGCTGAGGGCGAGGTTTGTTCCGAGTGTCACGCGATTGGAGACGTAAGTACCTTCACCAAAAGATAGTAGCGGGAGATCTCTGATCCAAGTATCGGCATAGATTGTAAAGTTCATGCTTCCCTTATAGCCAAACAACCTAAACAGCAGCCACTTCAGCCAGGGAATGCTCAGACACAGGTAATACAAGGGCTTGAAGTAATAAACCGATGTCCAGCACAGCCCGTAAAACCGGCGCTTGCGATAGACCGGATGGTGCAGATCGCGCGGGAACTTACCGGCGATGATACCACTTTGGAAAGGCAGACTCAGGCCCCCAGCCGTCATCACGAAGCAAACGGTGTAAATCAGAGGGGCCAGGAGCAGCACCGGCCACACCCAGAGCGAATTCCTGCATAGATTGAAGAGGGCGTAGGTCGCGGCGAGCGGCAAGCCAAATATGCAAGCCAGCAAGCAGGAGGAAGCTATCGAGAATACCATAAAGGGTTTTGGGCGGAGCACCGCGAGCCATGCCACGGCTCAGGCCTAATGATGCTCCCGGCACTTATCATGAGTCTCAAAATCACCACTACCATCAGAATCCTGCTTTTGGTCGGGGAGGCTACGGTGCAGTTCATGGCTGCTGTCCGCCTCGCCAAGGCGCAAGGGTTGGCCGTCAAACGGGTCCGCCGAGACACCCGCACGAGAGGGGGACGAGTCGTCGAGCAATGCGTCCGGGGAATGAGTCTCCGGGGCTGCGCCGAAACGCTCAAAAGCCAGGGCGGTCAATGTTTTGAGCAAGCCCGTGAAACCGGCCGCCCGCTCGGCGGAGTCGATCATCGACGGCAGCACCACTTTGACGGTCAGGCACGGTTTTTCGCCATCCTGGGCAACGGGTTGTGGCGCAAGACACTGATCAGTTGGCATAATGAACATAATGTTCTCATCTGGTGCGGATTTGGGTATCCCCAAAAGTAGGTAGAAACAGCAGATTTCCGGGCTTAAAAGGCGGTTCATCTACCTAATTTCAGGTAGTTGAGGGGAGGGGCAGGCGGAAATCCGAAGTCCGAAATCCGAAAGCCGAAGGCAGATGGGCGGGGAAAGGGGCCGGAGGCCCTAAAGCCATGGTGGCAGTGTCGAGGTGCACCGCCGCTCTTACAGTCCACCCTTCCAGCTTGTTCCCTGACCCGCTCGCAGCTAGGCTAGCCAAGTCTCAGCCAAATGCGATACACAACCTGAGGGCTAACCCGATGCCGATTGAACCCGACGCCAAGAAGCCAAACGGCTGGTTCCGCGTGCTCAAGGTGCTGCTGGGGCTGGCCTTGCTTGGCGCCGCACTGGTTTACTTCGTCTATCTGCTGCCATTCTGGGGCATTCCCTTCAACCAATCGCGGCATGGCCGAGTGCCGCTGACACCGCCCTGGGCGCTGGAATGCTGGCTGTGGGAAGATGACATCAACACTGCGGACCGGGTGAAGGAGCTGCTGGAGGGCTACGCCAAATACGACCTGCCGGTGCGCACCATCCTGATCGACAGCCCGTGGAGCTACCGCTACAACGATTTCAAGGTGGATGAGGACCGCTACCCGGAACCGGAGAAGTTCTTCCGCGGCCTCAAGGACCAGGGCTACCGCATCGTTTTGTGGATGACTTGCATGGTCAACAGCCACAGCAAGGACACCCGGATCACCCAGTCGCCGGAGTTTTACAACGAGGCCCGAGCCAAGGGTTACCTGGCCGGCAACGGCTATCAATGGTGATGGTGGAAAGGCGCAGGCGGCTTCATTGACTACAGCAACCCCGACGCCATGAACTGGTGGCACGGCCTGCAAAAGCAGGTCCTGGATTGGGGCGTGGACGGCTGGAAGCTCGACGGCTGCGACACGTTCTTCTCCGGCAGAGTCTGGAAGATCCCGGTTCCCTTCAACCGGGCCTATTCGGGCTGGATGACGACGCGCCAGTATATGGACCATTACGCGCGCGATGAGTACCAGCACGGACTCACCCGCAATCCCGAGTTCGCCATCCTGGTGCGGTCGCTCGACCACCCGTGGAGCCACCCGGAAGGCTTCTCGCCGTTCGATGCGGCCACGGTGACGTGGGTGGGCGATAACAACCACACGTGGGGCTACAACGACCGCGGCATCCAAGCGGCAATGACCGACATTTTGCAGAGCGCCCGGCTCGGCTATTGTGTCATCGGCAGCGACGTGGCCGGCTACCATGGCCGCAGCAACCCGGACGACATCGGCCCGGCCACCTCCGCCCTGCTGGGGAACTGGGCCAAGCCCGCGAGCGGCGCGGCGGCAGCGACCAACGAATTCGCCACCGCCGCCGACAACGACATCGCGCCCAACGTGTATATCCGCTGGGCCGAATTCTCGACGTTCTGCGGCCTGTTCCTGATTGGCGGCCACAGCGAACGCCGCCTGTGGAAGCGCTCGTGGCCGGAGCTGGAGATCATCCGCAAGTTCTCCTGGCTGCATACCGAACTCGTGCCCTACATGTATTCTGCGGTCGTCGAGTGCCACAATGGGGCGCAGCCGCTGATGCGGCCGTTGGCGCAGGGCAAATTCCATTACCTGTTTGGCCGCGACCTGCTGGTCGCGCCGATCTACGCGGACAAACTCGAACGCACCGTCACCCTCCCCGCCGGCCGCTGGCGCTACTTCTTCCACGACCGCGAGGTCATCCAAGGTCCCGCCGAGCTTCAGCGCGCGTTCCCGCTGGATGAATTCCCCGTGTTCGTCCGCGAAGGGGCGGTTATCCCGCTCAAGATCACGCGGCCATACACCGGACTGGGCGACACGAACTCAACCGGCTTCACCACCTGGCTCATCTACCCGAACGGCCAGAGCCAGTTCACCCTCTGGCACCCCGAATCGCACCCCGCACCGGAACAGACCACCGTGGCGGTGGATTCCGGCCCCTCGCTCAAGATCGAATTCTCGGGCAAGCACGAGCCGCACCTCCTGCGAATTCTCCTGCCGGCGAGACCTGTCCGGGTGATCCTGGACGGCAAGGAGCTTGCGGAATCCGACGCGTGGCAGTTCGACGCGGCGCAGGAACGGCTCATCATCAGAACGCGCGACTATGTGCAAGGCCGGTATGAGATTTTCGCCCGTTAGCAGGCCGTTCAAGCACCTGCGTATTCGCCGCAGCCAAGGTAACGAGGCGCTATTCTGCTCGCGTGGTTGCAAACATCAGAGCCTCGTCACCTCGGCTCCTACTTATTTAACGAGGCGTTAGGCGTGGGGCTTGGTTCTGAGGAGCGGCTTCACGCGCCAGTCGGCGTTCGGCCCCAGGCGGAGGTTGCCGCCGCCCCAGCCCGTTGATTGGTTCCCGTAAAGGCTGCGAATTCCGGTGGTGTAGAGGGCAGTGGTGGCGACGAGCAGCAACACGCCCAGGATGGCCGCCTGGCGCGTGTATAAGCCGAAATCAGCCGGCTTAAACGCAGGCGCCTCATCCGGCTGGCGCGCGCAGACCAGGAGGAGCACGGTGCAGACGAGCGCGTTGAACATGATCGTGCCTTCCGTTGCGATCCGGTTATCCGAGAAGGCCACGAGCGCCTTGGAGAAATTGGCGATCACCATCAGCCACAAAAACATCAGGTAGAGCAATTGGCCTTTGCCCAGCCACGTGGCAGGAATCAAAGCCACGGGCCGGCGGCGGTGGCGCGCGAGCACCAGGACGGTGGCGGCGGCAAACGCCAGCCACATCAGGCTAAACCACGTCCAGGCGGACAGGTTGAGGCTGCCAAACAACGGCGCCCGGAGCATTTCGGCGACCGACCGGAACACGCCTTCAGCTCCGTTGACCGAGACCTTGCGCGCGGCGGTCCAGTCCTCGAGGTTCTTGACGATGTTCACGTAAGTCAGGACGTTGAAGATGAACACCACCGCGAAGATTTCTGTCCAGGGTCGGACCCGGGGCTCGTCGCGCCGCACCGGCAGACGGGAGGCGAGGAGGCCGATGGGCACCACGATGGCCAGCGCGTAGAGACAGCCGGCGAACTGCTCCAGCACCAGGCTGTGCCAGTTCGCGCTGCGCCAGTGCTGCCACGCCTGAATGACCACCGGGTTGTCCGTAAGCCGGGGGTTGCCCGGAGAATAGCACAACACCTTGATGAACTGAGCCGTCGTCAGGGCCAACCCGCCGAAAGCGCCCGAAAGCAACGTGACGAAGACCACCGGCCGCTGGCCGGCCTTCCAAAAATGGAGGATCAGACCGATCATGCAGCCGAGGATATTGGCCCAGCTATCGCCGCGGGGCGGCATCAGCCGGAAGCCGCCGTAGTGCTGGAACAAGGGGAGATTGGAGAGCAGCACCGGCCCCGCCAGAAACACGATCATGCTCCACCCGGCCATCCGCACGAGGAGCGCCGAACCGGAACGCCAGGCGCCGTAGCGATAGAAGTAGAGCGACACCCCGGCCACACCGCCGAAGATCCAGCCGAGGTGCGGGCCGAGCTGCCCGAAGAGCGAGGGCCAGTTGGTGAGCATGGCCTCAACCGCGAAGCGCGGCGCGCCCGTGGCGGGGTCGATCAGCGTGACGTCGCCCTGAGGCTGAACCAGCGCGGAGACGAAGGCCTCCTGCCAGCCGGAGGCGGCGAGCACGCGCTGCAAGCCAAAGCCAACGACCACCCCCGCCACACCAAAGCCAACCAAATGGGCAAACTTGCTGAAGCGCCGGTCCCAGAGGTCAAAGAGGCACAAGGCAACCAGGGCGTAAACCGCCTCAAGCCATTCACTATCGAGCCAATAGAGCGGGTCGCGCTGCCGGAACCAGGTGTGGTCGGCGCCGGCCCCCCGGAAGAGGCGCTCCTGCACATTGAAGGGAGTGTCCTGCAGCAAATACTGCACGGTCCAGAACCCGAAGACCCAAATCAGCGGCCGGAAGATGGCGGTCAGCTTCTCGCGATCCTCGGTGGCGGCATAGGCGGTGGCCGCCCCGCCCAGTCCCGCCCAGAGAAACGCCTGAAAGAAGGTGGCCATGAACCCATAAACCTGGGTGGCGAGGTGGCCGGTTTCGGTGTAGCTCGGCGGGTGCATGTAGGCAATGGAACCGCCAAAGCCCCAGCCCAGCGCACCGAAGAACGCAAAGTAGGGCACGCGCTGCCGCCAGTCGTCCCGCCCGGACATGAGGGCGGCCGCCAGTCCCGCCAGGGCCCCCGCGATCATCGCTCCGTATTCGTGCCCGTAGTTCCCCCGAATGCCCCAGCCAATGGACAGGGACAAAATGATGAGCAGGATCGACGCAGGCCTAAACGAGGGAACTTTCACAATGATGCGGGCTGAGGGCAAGGCCTGCCCGGGTCACTCGCTGAACGCCTGCAGTTCCGCACAGGAGGAGAAAGCCTGTTGCGGATTGTCGCCGCCGGCCGGTTTGCCGATGACGCGAATCGCCCACACTTTGAGCGGCTCAGCCAGCACGCAGTTGAACGCCTCGCCGCCATCCATCTCCCCCGAGTTCCTGGCTGTGGTGGCGGGATAGTCCTTAAGTTCGGCGACCGTCTCCCACTCGCCCTCCCTGGTTCGTTTCACCTGGACGCGCGGTTTGCCGGCGGTTGCGTCGAACCAGCCGCCGTCGTGAAACGTCCTGCCGTGGGCGAAGAGCACCCGCTTTACCGTGATCGGCTCCTCCAGCTGCACCGCGAACCAGTCTTCCTCGGCGGGTTTGGTGCTCCAGGTAGTCACAGCGGTTTGAAAGTCCTCATCCACAATGGAGCCGCCCAGGTTGCCCCGCCGGGAGCGGCTTTCCGGACCTTCAAGCAGCAGGTTGCCGCTGTAGAGGCGGCTCGGGAGCGGCAGCCAGACTTTGTAACGGGTGCCGGTGCCGCCAGCGTCCGCGAAGGGAATCAGCCGGATGCCAAGCGGCGCGCCCATTTTGAGCGAGGCCACGGGCCGGCGCGTGACCGCCCGGGCGCGAAAGACCTGCGCGCCGGACCAGGACTTCACCGCGGCAGGAGCGGGCTCCGGCGTGATCTTAAGCAGGGACAGCTTCGGTCCGGCGGCGGCGATCGCATTCAGCGGCAGAGCGCTCGTCTTCTCCTTCCCCGACGAATCACCACTTCCCAGCAAAGCCTCGTCCGCCGCCAGGACCAGCGGACCGTAAAGCACCGCCACCTTGCCGTGGTTGCCATGATCGCCAATGACGAGCCGCGGTTCCAACTTGAGCCGGAGCACGATCTGGTCGCCCTTCTTCCAGACGCGTTGAATAGCCAGGTAGCCCTGCGCATCGGGGTGTCCCCTGCCCTTCCTGCCGTTGACTTGCACCTCCGCGCTGCGGCACCAGCCCGGCACGCGGAGCTTGACTGCAAACGCCTTCTCCTCGGCCGGGTCCAGAGTGATGCGCACTCGCCCTTCGCCGGGGTATTGCGTTTCAGTAGTGATGAGCACGGAGTTGTGATCGCGCAAAGTGAGACTGGCCCTTCCGGCGTCGTAAAGGTTGACGACCACCCCTTCGGCATCGGTGCCCAGGGCGAAGGTCGGGATCAGCGCAACCCCGCGCGGCCCGCTGGAAAGACAGCAGTGGCCGTCCAGGTTGGTGCTATAGGGCTTTCGGCCTTCCATCTGGACGTAATAGCCCCAGGCTGACCCGTCGCATTGCTGGGCGCCAAACAACTGGTTCAGGATGACATGTTCAAGCTGGTCGGCAAAGCGGGCTTCACCGGTCAACCGCAGCAACTGGGCGTTGAACTGGAGCCAGGTCACCGTCACGCAGGTCTCCCCGACATTATTCACGTTCGGCAAATCGTAATCGCCATGGAATATCTCCCAATAGCTGGCCGCGCCCGTAAGATAGAGCCGATGATCGACGATGTCCTGCCAGGCGTTCAGGCAAGCCTTCAGAATCGGCGCATCCCCGGTGGTTCGGTAATACTCCAGGGCTCCGTTCAGGCAGGAGAGCATCTCGTAGGACTTGCCGTTCGCCACCTTGTCGACGCGTTTGGCCGTCAGCAGCGTCGAGATGATCTTGGGCCCGTTCGGCTGTTCCCAGGCACGCAGGATGTATTTGCAGAAATCGAGGTAGCGGGTTTCGCCGGTAAGGCGGTAAAGGAGCACCATTGGCTCCAGCACGCTGGTCGGGGCCATGCCGACATGCGGACCGGACTTGATGATGTCGCGCTGGCCAGTCTCCTCGCCGAACGTGCGGCAGAGCAAGTCCGCCATCCGCCGGCAAGTATTCAGCGGCGCGGTGTTGCCGGTGTAACGCACATAAGTGAGGAGCCCAATC
>Ga0114951_10005881_pt1 | contig 11107 bp, 9 predicted proteins | sample AM7aDNAmetaG_FD_88677 | JGI IMG/M metagenome (GOLD analysis project Ga0114951, IMG submission 88677) | Freshwater microbial communities from Finland to study Microbial Dark Matter (Phase II) - AM7a DNA metaG | ecosystem: Environmental > Aquatic > Freshwater > Lake | place: Finland: Lake Alinen... | reverse complement strand
GATTGCTTCAAATTGTTCCCGGGTGATATCACTCGGATAGATCTTTCTTTCCATAGTTTTGTTTTAACAAAGCCTCTGGATGGAAGGATACACCTAAAAAAAGATTTGAGATAGATACTAAGCCCTATGAACATAAGGCCGTTTTCTGAACAACACAGGAACACGTTTTCGAAACACAAAGAAGCAGGAATAGGAGTCCTGCTTTTCTTTTTGGCTGAATGTTACAGTATGCTTGCGAGGAGAAGGGTGGCGACGAGGCCGATGAGTCCGCCGACGATGACTTCGCTCACGCGGTGTCCCACGCGCTCTTTGAGACGTGGAAACTTGGTCTCGTCGATATCGAGTTGCTGGACGAGCATATTGAGGTACCGGCCCTGGTCGCCGAGGTACATACGGATGCGCGCGGCATCGTCGACGAGGACGAATGCGAGCGCGGCGGCGACGGCGAATGATCCTGATCCGACGCCTTCGTACCATCCGACGCTGACGGCAAGCGAGACGGCAAATGCGGTATGGGCCGATGGCATGTGCCCGTGTGTGAACATGTATTCGGGCTTCCACCCGTGCTTTATGGTGAAGATGGCGAACTTGACCGCCTGGGTGCCGAGTCCGACGACGAGCGGGAGAACGATGACGAGGTAAGGATGGAAAATATTCATAGGATTTGCTTGATCCGACGGCGGATCCGCCGGATAGGTCCAGTATAGCACCTTTTCCGGCGACCCTTGTCAAAACGGGCGCTTTCGTGAAAGAATCCCCGTGACAGGAACTCGGACCTTAATAAACAAAATACGGGGGTGGGTAATGGACTACGTATATGACCCAGGCGATGAAGTAAGCGACGAATCGGAACAGGCACTCCTTGCCGGATCATTCAGCGTCGTCGTCCCGAAACATTATCGGGCGGAAGAGCTTGATAGCACGACTTCCTCGCGCTTGCTGGATGGAATTCTTACTTTCGGAAGAGATTTGTCGGCGTCGGATGTAATCTCTCTTCTGCCACGAGGAATCGAGGATGTTCACGCCTCCGGTATGAAGGATTTTCTCCATGGTTTGGATTGGAGGATGCACTCGTCTGGCATTTGTGGATTGTCCGAGAAATATGCGAGGCTTATCAGTAATAGCCACATACTCCCCATAGCGAAGGAACTCGTACGCTTTAATGAGGAGACGATGTCACGGATAAGTTTCCCTGAGAATCATCTCGGATCCGAAGAAGAACGTAGATTCTATGTCCAGCATCAGGATTGTATCGAGAAACTCTGGACAAAGGTACATTCGTATCTCAGCGTTCATTATCCTGCGTGTGAAAGTAATATCGCCGCGGTATCGACTTTTTTTTATCTTGCGCAGGCCAAATGGCTCGACGTGATAGAATTGTCGTCGCTTGCTCTCATGCGTCATCGAGCCGTATCATACGCTAAAAGAGGAATATTCAACGGTATTGTCAAATCCGTCCGGCAAACCGAAGCGGAAGTTCTGGCGACCGTAATCAATTCCATCAGACAGTGACAAAAAGGCTTCCGAATGGAGGCCTTTTCTTTTTGTCTGCGCGAATAGAATACCGAAATGAACTTGCTTTGTTGCATATCGCTACCAGATGAGCTCAACAGCGTCAGGTAATTTGATAGAAGGCGTTTCCTTCTGGTATTTTCGCATGCTACACTGGATGAGTTGTGAATGGCGGAATGAAGCGAATCTTTTATGAAATTTTGGGAAAAAGGGCTTAATCCAGAGCAAAAAAAGGCTGTACTCAAGACCGAAGGACCGGTGCTTATTTTGGCCGGAGCCGGGTCGGGCAAAACCAAGACCCTGACCCATCGGATCGCCTATCTGATCGCCGAGAAGCGCGTCTCGCCTGGCAATATCCTCGCGGTCACGTTCACGAACAAGGCGGCCGGCGAGATGCGCGACCGCATCGAGCAATTGCTCTCGACCGCAGCAGACGAGCGTTCGGAGCCGGTTTCGTTCCGTGGTTTTCCGCATTTCGGGACCTTCCATGCGATCTCGGCCAAGATTTTACGAAACGATATCGGTACGCTCGGTATCGATCCGCGATTCAATATCCTCGATGCGGACGACCAGCTCAGTATCGTGCGTACCGCGATGCGCGAGCTCGAGATCGACGCGGATCAGATAAAACCACGCTCCGTGCTTGAGGCGATCTCGCGGGCGAAAGGCGATTCGCTCGAAGAAGACGGATACGAGAGTCGCGCGAACGGATACTACGAGGAACTCGTCGCAAAGGTGTACCGACGGTATCAAGATGCGCTTCGTAAGACACAGAGTCTCGACTTCGACGATCTCTTGCGCCTGGTCGTGAAACTTTTTCGTACCTCGCCAGAGACACTCGCACGGTATCAGGATCTCTTTCAATACATACTTGTCGACGAATATCAGGACACGAACCCGCTTCAATACGAACTCATCCGACTTCTGGCGATGAAGCGTCGGAATCTGTTTGTCATCGGTGACGACTATCAATCCATCTACCGATGGCGACAGGCGGACATCCGCAATATCCTCGAATTCGAGCGCGACTATCCGGAGGCCGAGATCATCATGCTTGAGCGCAATTATCGGTCGACGCAGATCATTCTCGATGCGGCCGGGAGCGTCATCGCGAAGAATCGGAGCCAGCGCGAGAAGAAACTGTGGACCGAGACGAAGGAAGGGGAGCTTATCACCGCACGCACACTTCGCGATGAGGCTGACGAGGCGGAGTTCGTCGCACACACGATCGTAAAAAACGTGGAAACCGGCCGGATATTCGGTGATTTTGCCGTGCTCTACCGGACGAACGCACAGTCCCGTGTGTTTGAAGAAGCATTCTTGCGCTATTCCATCCAGTATCGTATCGTCGGCGGTCTCAAATTCTATCAGCGCAAGGAAGTGAAGGACGTGATCGCCTACGTGCGACTCCTGGCGAATCCGTTCGACCGACTCGCACTCGAGCGCGTTATCAATGAACCAAAGCGGACCATCGGTGGCGTGACACTGTCCAAGTGGACTTTGTTTTCCGAATCGCGCGACGAGGACCCGATTTCGGCCGCAACGCATCTGACGCCGGCCGACAGTGGTATCCCGGAGAAAAAAATACTGATTATTCAAAACTTCGCTTCGTTTCTTTTGAAACTGAGACTGGAAACCGGAAAGGAAGGTGCCGATATGCCGTTCTCGAAACTGCTCGTGAGTCTCGCGACGGATTCGGGATTCCTCGCTTCGCTTCGGGATGGGACCGCCGAAGGAGAGGATCGCGAGCAGAACGTGCGCGAGCTGTTCGGTGGCGCCAAAAAGTTCGATGATCGGCCGATTCAGGAAGCGATCCTGTCCTTCCTTGAGGAAGTCGCTCTCTCGTCGGATACGGATTCGATCGACAAGGCGTCGGATGCGGTACACCTCATGACGCTGCACAGCTCCAAGGGGCTCGAGTTTCCGGTCGTGTTCCTTGTCGGATTGGAAGAGGGCGTGTTTCCGCATTCGCGAAGCGCATTCTCGGAAGAGGACCTCGAGGAGGAACGGCGGCTCATGTATGTGGGGCTGACCCGCGCCAAGGAAAAACTGTATCTGTTGTCGGCGGAGGCACGGATGCTTTTCGGTTCGACGAGCGTCAATCCGCCCTCGCGATTCGTGTCGGAAATCCCGTCGCACCTCTTGGAGGAGAGAGTCGAAGAGGAACGACCATCTTTCCTATCCGCGATGTCACGACCGAAACGCTCTCGTTACGGCTCGTCTGCTTTGTTCGCGAAACGGGGAGGGATACGACGGGAACCGGATGATACGTTCGATGTATCGGACCTTCCGAAGTCATCCATATCGAAACGGAAGCCGTCGGCCTCGACCGGTCCGAAAGAGACCGACCTCCGTCCCGGCGACAGTGTGGAACATCCGGATTTCGGGGGTGGCGTGGTCGTCGCGATCGCCGGGACTATCGCCACGATTGCGTTTCGCAAGTCCGGCGTGAAAAAACTCATGCTGGGCACGGCTCCGCTTCGGAAGGTGTGAACCCTATTGCTACTGATGCAAAAGCAATCTATTATTTCGGGCGAAATCCATTTTTCGGCCAGTGATTGACCGGTGTCCTCTTGCCGGAGTATGCTGTATGTATTACACCAATCACATACGTTATGAAGCAGTCAGTCATGTCGGGTCAGAAGGGATCGTCGATTCGTCTTGCGGTGGATACGGCCATCTTTTCTGTCGTCGATGGCATGCTCAAGGTCCTGCTGGTCCGTATCGGAAGCGGACCGTATGAGGGAAAATGGGCGCTTCCTGGCGGATTGGTACTGGCGGATGAATCGCTCGACACGGCGGCGGAACGGGTATTGTCCGAGAAGGCCGGTGTCGACGACATCTATCTCGAGCAACTCTATACGTTCGGTTCCGTGGACCGCGACGTGCGCGGTCGGAGTGTTTCGATCGCGTATTTCGCGCTCGTGAACAGTGACCGGTGCTTGCCCGCGACCATCGAGTACTATTCCGACATCGCCTGGTACGATACGGCCACGCTGCCGAAGCTCGCATTCGACCATGCCAAGGTCGTCGAAGTCGGTATCGAACGGCTTCGGAACAAACTCGGGTATTCCAATATCGCGTACGGACTGTTACCTCGCGAATTCACATTGACCGAATTACAGACGGCTTACGAAATCATACTTGGGCATGAGCTCGACAAGCGGAATTTCCGCAAGAAGATCCAGGATATCGACCTGGTCAAGGAAACCGGAAAGATCCGAAAATCCGGACAGAGTCGCCCGGCACGCCTGTACTCATTCACCGATCGTAAGCCGAAGATCGTGGATGTGCTGTAGAAGAACTGACAACTTATAACTCACAACTTACAACTCACAACTGACAACGGGGAACAGATAACAGAAGCCAGGGAGCAGGGAGGAACGTACAACTTACAACCGACAATGGGAGCGGAAATGGAAGTAAAGAACGTTATTTTGTTAACGGGTTCACGAGTTCACGGGTTGGGAAACAGGAAAACAGTCACAATCATGCCTCGTGACCGAGTCGAGAGGTTTTACGGGGTCGAAACGCGAAAAATGGAAAGTAAAAAGCCCAAAAAAGAGAACGGAGGTGCGGAAAAAACGTAGAATGAAAAATGATGAGGCACTTATGAATTTCGACAAGCCGGAAAATAACCAAGAACGTCGACGTGAAACGGTCGTAGAGCCTCCGGCAGTCGAATCGTTTCTCGACCCCGACCATGTGGCCGATGTCTGGCCCGAAGATATCGCGACTGACGAAGTGTTCGTCGGGCAGCTTCGGGAGCGGAAAGAAGCGCATCATCGTTTTGAGGACGTGTTCGATCGTCTTCCGAGACCGGACATGTCCATCGATGAAGCGGTCGGACGGGGATATGTCACTGCCAGTCAGGCATCCATGCTGTATGAATCCCTGAGCGACCTGTTGGAATCCGATCCTGAAAACGGACGCATCGTCTTGTATCTCCCATTTGAGCTCCTATCGCCGATCCGACAGTCGGAGGACGCCGGACTTTTGCGGACTTCGAACCGGTTTAGAGCCGTATATAAGCAGACATGGAAGGGCCTTCTTCCCGTGTACGATGTGCGTGCGAATTTCGTCGACGGGGACGTGCTCGAGCCTGAGAAGCGCGATGGTGATTTGCCGCGGGTGGTGAAGGCCGCTCATCTGATACCGAAGCTTGTCGAGAACGGCCTTGTGGAAATCGGAGAAGTGTTGGAGCTGATGGAAGGAATCGATGACCATATCTTAAGGAACAGCGTTGCCGACACCTTCCCGGTCTTGGCTGATCTGGGATATGTCTCGGAAGAAGTCATCACCCGCATGAAAGCGTCTTCCGACCGCTTGGTCGGCAATGTGGCTCGCATCATCGTTTCGGAAAGTGGCGCGACGCAGAAGAAGGAAGAAGCTGTAATCGGACCGATATCGTATGCTTCCGTCCGCAAGCATTTGAGTGAGGAATTTTCCCGTATCGATACGGATTCCTACGGCGATGCGACGAAAAAACGAATCGCATGGCTGAAACAGCAAAGAAAAAAAGATGCCATTGCCGCGCTCGGAAAAGAAATCGGGAAAGCGATTTCGACGAATGGACTGTCAGAAGAGTCGATAGCGGAATTCCTTGTTCCGGATGCGGGTGTGCCGAGCCGGCAGGCTTTGGTCGAAGGAATCCGTGAGGCGATCGAATCCGTATCGTCAGATGATCTGAAAAACGCGAAAGACATGTATATGAGGTGCAAGGAAACCCTCATCACGCTCTGGGAAACGAAAAATCCGGATATGTTTGAGCAGCTTTCCGCGGCGTTTTGTCGGTTCGGACGGTTGGGCATCGTCGATGAGGGGAGTCTTGCTGAATTAGGTGTTTCTGTTCCAAAATTGTCGGGGCGATTGTCGGAAAATCTGAAATCGATGAGCGGAGAACTGTCGGAAACGAGGGATATGGTGGCGGCGATGGAATCAGACGAGGAACTGTCGAAATCACTGTTTCCGGTCGCCCTCGTTTTCGGTTCGCGGCTCAAAGGATACGGTACGCGTGGCGCGGATACCGATCTTGCCGTGTTTGTCCGTCCGGACGTCTCGGAAAACGAAAGGCCAAGGATCCGAGCTCTCATGAAAACGATCTTTCCGCAGGAAAAGATCCGTGGCGAAGTCGTCGAATTTTGGCTGGAGGAAATCGGGAATGAGTTTCAGGTCCGCGATTTCGAACATCGCGATGTGACGGTCGGTGAAGGCTCTTGGACGCATGTGTTGTTCGGGGCGGCATGGGAAGGGAACCCGGATGCGATCCGTGACCTGCGTGAAAAATTGTTGACGCCTTATCTGCGTGAATCATCCGCGATGATTCACGGTCGACGGGCGAGGAGTGTCTATCTCGAGGAGCTCGAACGGGATGCGTTGCAGTACCGACTGATGCACAAGGGATACGAGCGATCCAACCCTCCCTTCGGCGGTATCCACACGATTCATTCCGATGATGTCGACGGCGAAAGCATGTTTTGGGATTCCGGATACCGACAATTGGCGACGAGACTCTTTATTGAGCGGGTGTTTCTGCCGAACGTGTCCCCTTCGAAAAAATAATACAAAAAAAGCCGGGCAATCGTTTGATTGCCCGGTTTCGGTTATCGGCCCCAAGAACGGTTCGTTCCTGGTCAGAGGTCGTTGCGACGTCCGCCGATACCCGTTATTTTGCCACCGCGACTGGTCTCTCCGAGCTGGTCCCAAGGGATCTGGGAGCCGAGCATGAAGAGCGTTCCGAAATACTGAAGCTCCTCGTTGCCGGCAGGCTGATCCTTGACCTGCATGATGGAAAGAATGAATCGTGTCAGGTTGGTCTCGAGCCTCGGGTACGTGGCGGAAATCGCTACGCCCAGCTGACGAAGCATCTGATCGCGATTGGCTGCGCCGACCAGTACGGGGAGACGTGGGTTTTCCAACGCTTCCTTGACCTTGGACGCATCGTAGGCGAGTGCGGCCGCAATCTGTACCCCGGTTCCGGCAAATACCTTGTTCACGGCATCGGCCACCGAATCGGCATAGTCACGAAGCGCGCCGGTCTCGGGTGGCTGCATCATCCCGGGAGGCATGACCCCGACTCCACCGGACATCGCCATCATGGCACTCATCATCATCGCGGGATTTGCCGCACCCTGCATCCAGGCTTCCTGCCAGGATTTCAGTTGGGCATAGAACCCGATGATCGCGGGCCAGAGGTGCTGATCGATGCGTTGGAACAGCTGCTTTTTGCGGGCGTCGGTCACGTAGGTGCCGTCGAGCCCGTCGATTGCCTCGAAGATCTCGGCATAACTGCGCCTCGTCATCTGTTTCCTGAGCCTGAAGAACTCGGTATCGACCTGTTCCTCATTCGCGTCGGCGAAATCCTCCATCAGTCGGATGAGACGCTCAGGAATGTCGTAGAAGCCAACCTTGTGAGCAAGTGTCACGCGTACGGTCGCGATGACGCTGGACTGTTCGACCTTCAGCACGCCGCCGGTCCGAAGCGCCTCCAACCAGGAAGCGTTGCTCGGAACGGAAGGGAGTATAGAGTCGAATGAGACCGCGTTTATCGGAGCCGCGACGGTCTGACTGGCCTGAGGAGCCTCTTCCGTGACGGGAGCGAGCTTCTCGATCAGTTTTCTGGCCTGAAGCTTTTTTACCCCGATACCGATGAGGTCTTCCTCGGTGAGGCCCGCAAGGTCTTCCACGGTCTCGGCACCCAATTCGGTCTTGATCTTCTCGATCGCCTCTTCGGTGAATCCGAGTCCCTGCAACTTTTCTTGTACCGGCTCGACCGAAACCGCGATCGCCGCGATTTCAGGAGCCTTTTTTGCCGTTTTTTTGATGGTCATCGTCGTATCTCCTTGTTTCGTTTGAGAGCGGTTATTTGCAGAGCTTGTCTCGTTCCGTCGGGCCGAATGAGACCATTCGGACGGGGATTTCGAGTTTTTCTTCCAAGACATTTGCGCAGAGCGAGTACATCGTTTCCGCATCGGCATCGGAGGGAACATCATAGGATGTCCTTTCGGGAACGCGGTTTCTCAGATGCGCTCCGAGCGCTTCCTGATGACGACGTTGCTTCGCATCCGTACCGTGCCAGACCTTGATTGTGCCCGAGGGCGAGAAGAAAGTCTGATTTTCGGCATTCCGATAGCGATTGCAGACATGCCATACGCCGTTCGTCCTGATCTGGTCGAACCAGGTGATGGCCAGACCATCGAACGCGGTCGGACCTCCGCTTACCTCGATCGCATATCGAAGCAGAGTGAGGTCGAGCGGACCGACGCGTACTTTCCCCTGATACCGGTTTTCATGCTTGTGACTTCCCGGCAAGAGGCTTTCTGCCATCGATTCGTCGGCGGTCGGCATGGGTCCTGCGCCATGTCGGATCTGGTATGCCCGCGTGACGCCGATATTCACGATCGGTCCCTCGTACCCCGCGTCTCTCAGCATCGCATGCGTGAAGCATGGCAGTGTTCGAAGGGCGCTCGTATGAGGATGAAAACCGTGACGGTTGTCCGTAAGTATGCCGTGTGAGCTTTCGACGACGATATTGCCGTCTTGTGGGAGGATTTCTTGTTCCAGATAGTCGTGATCGACTATGAACGCTCGTTTCGCGACTTCCTCGAACCGCCCCGTGATATACGAGAGAAACCCGTCATCATGAAGCAGTCTGATCTCTTTCTCCGCCTCCTCGCGATCATCGGCCAGAAATTCCTGCCGGATAATCTGATCGAGGTCGTGGAGTCGTTCTTCGCGGATGGTTGCCAGCAGGTCTCGGAGATCGGGTCGTGAGAGATCTCCGGCCCGTAGAGCCGATCCCGGTCTCCGTTTCGATGAGCGATAGGCCTCACCGACACCGGTGCCGATCGTACCGCGCGGGTCGTTTCCTCGTGCCAGCTCTTTCAGCCTCGAAGCGATCCCGTGATACGGCGTGGCACAGAGCGCTTCGCGGTCTATGGTTAGTAGACCGAAAGCATCATATATGCCATGCCGGTATCGGAGCGCTTCGGCCTCGTTCAGCAGGCCTTCCGGAGAAACGACCATCCGATGAGAGATGTGTGTTCTCGTCCCTTCGAATGTGCCGCAACCCCATTGGCTGAAGGCGAATCGTTCTCCGGCGGATGTCGAAACGCCGTGGCTTCCCTGGGCACCGCCGACTTTGACGATGGTGTGGGCTCGCATCATGTGCGAGATCTTGTGTACCACGCCACCCTTCCCACCGTCACCCGGACCGAGATCGGTGACGACATAGATCTTATGGGTCATGATCACCTCCTTCGGTTTGGTTGACGTATGTTTTAGATTGCTGGCTCAGAGCCAGGTCACCGGCTCATTGTCGGGAGCGATGCTCTCGGTCGATAGGTCGATGCTGTCCGGATCGATCGGCCAGAGATCGGTTTTCTCTTTGAAGAGATCGCCGGCTTTCGGAATCCGATCGAAGTTTGGGCACAGCTGTTGCGCACCGAGCGGGATGTGGGCCACCGCGCGTATCACCTGGTTGGCGATGTCGGCAGTCGCACCGTGTCCGCGGAGAAAGTCTTTTGCGGAACGCAGATCGAGTGTCCCTTCGGTGAGCCCGATGATGACTCCTTTCACGTAGTGCAAATGCCTCGTACCCTCCGGCAACATGACCACATGATCGGGACCGTACAGGTCCGTCCACTGCGAGGTGACGTCCTTTCGGCTGTCGACTTGCAGGAAGAATGCGTGTGCCTTTCCCTGTAAGTCTTTGATTATCTTCGCGGTATCAGGCAATGCATCGGCCGTGAAAACATAGCCGTTTTCCTTGATGCACTCCAAGACGTCTTCCCCGTAGATATGTTTCAACCATCGTAGCGAGACGGTCTCGACAAGCGGTTCGTCCGAAACGGTGAAGTGGTAATACTTCAGGCCATAACGGTTGATCGATGCGTTGGTGAGGTATACGGCGCCAAAGAGCCCGAATTGGGGGTCTTCTTTGCCGTTGCCGTAGCCGCCGCGCCCCGGTATGAGTCGTGACATCTGCATCGCGATTTTCTCGTCGGCCTCGAACTGAGTCCGACAGAGGACGGGTTTGCCGTCTTGTACTTGGTCCTCAACGTCGTTGAAGATCGAGGTCGCTATCTGCAGATCGTACCGACCCAACACCGGGGTGTCGCCGCTCGTGGACATCTCATAATCGTTCATAAGCACTTTCAGCGCGATGTCCACGTTGCTCCCCATGGAGCCGGTCGTGTCCAGAAGAGTCTCTTCCGGCATCGGTGTTCCCCGGGTCAAAAGCCAGTAGTCGCCTTGCTTTTCGAATCGTGGCAAGGACAGACGGACAGGTCCGAGGTGCGCGGGTCCTTTTGGATCGACAAGTGGATCCATGCCTTCACCGCGATGGAACTGTTCTTCGGCATCTCTGGTAGCGCTTTTCGTGCCGCCTTTGGTAGCCTTGGTGTGGACGCTCGTGTAGGCGGTCCTTGATAGTGTCCGATCTCCCATAATCGTACCCTCCTTTTGATTTTCGTTAGTATCTATCTCAAATCTTTTTTTAGGTGTATCCTTCCATCCAGAGGCTTTGTTAAAACAAAACTATGGAAAGAAAGATCTATCCGAGTGATATCACCCGGGAACAATTTGAAGCAATCCG
>Ga0114951_10005876_pt1 | contig 11110 bp, 8 predicted proteins | sample AM7aDNAmetaG_FD_88677 | JGI IMG/M metagenome (GOLD analysis project Ga0114951, IMG submission 88677) | Freshwater microbial communities from Finland to study Microbial Dark Matter (Phase II) - AM7a DNA metaG | ecosystem: Environmental > Aquatic > Freshwater > Lake | place: Finland: Lake Alinen... | reverse complement strand
CTTCCTGTACATTGCCCCACTGATAGTTCTTCATCTGATTTTCCTTTTTTTTGTCCAGTGCCTTCTTTTCGTCCTCATTTATCGCTTTTAGTATTCTCTCGGCATCTTCCTTAGACATCTTATCCTTCTTTTCTTCCCCCGCCTGCTTGTCCTTCCCGTCTTTTTTGTCTTTATCCTCTTTTGCTTCCTTAGCCTGTTGGTTTTGATCTTTTTTATCCTTATTTTCCTTGCCTTTTTTTCCTTCTTTACTGTCTTTGCTTTCCTTGCTCTCCTTCCCTTCCTGTTTATTCTTGTCAATCTGCTCCTTAATTTTTTTCCTGACAAACTCAATATTGTACTTCGCATCCTTGTCTTTGGGATTCAGCTCAAGGCATTTCTGATAATATTGGATCGCTTCAGGCATTTTTCCTGTTTTATAAAGGCTGTTTCCTATATTATAGTAACTTTTTGCCTGCAAGGCAATATCCTTTGAATAACTTGCTTTTTCGTATTCCTTAACTGCTTCCTCGTACTTTTCCATCTTATACCGGGCATCCCCGCTGTTAAAATGCAGGACCGGATTTTCCGGTTCATCTATCTGCGCATCCTGGTACTTAGAAAGCGCGCCTTCAAAGTCAGCCTTTTTGTACAAACTGTTTCCGCTGTCAACTTTGCCTTTCAGCCCGGCAAAGATAACACAGGGCAAGAGGCACAAAACCAAAGCTGTCAGGACTATTTTTTTTACTTTTTCCATGGGACCCAGAACCCTTTCCTTCCGGAAATAAACATCTCCACAATTATTAATAAAAAAGCCAGCAAAGCAAAGTACTGATACCTGTTTTCATATTTTATATAGGTAGTACTTTTTAATTCTTTCTTTTCCATACCTGAAATATCGTCATAGATACGGTCCAGTTCAACCTCCGACCCGGTAGCTCTAAAATATTTCCCTCCGGTCTCCAGCGCTATCTTCTGAAGTAACATCTCATCAAGTTTAGACACCACCGTCTGGCCGCTTTTGTCCTTACGGTATCCGGAAAAATTCCCGTTAGTCTCAAGTAAAGGTATGGGTTCACCTTCCGGCCGGCCTATGCCTACGGTATAAATTCTCACACCTTCTTTTCTCGCTTCCGTTGCGGCCGCCATCGGCTCACTGTTATGATCTTCCCCGTCAGTCAGGAGAATCATTGCTTTATGCTTTCTTTCCTTATCGGGAAAACTTTTAATTCCTGTTCTTATCGCTTCCCCGAGCGCAGTCCCGGGTTTGGGAATAAGTCTTGTGTCAAGGAGTTCAAGGAGCATCTTTGCCGCGCTATAATCCAGAGTCAAAGGACACTGCACAAAAGCAACTCCCGCAAAGGCCACTATTCCCACGCGGTCGCCCTGCATTCTGTTTATAATGGAAGCTAAACTATCTTTGGCTTTAATTATCCTGCTCGGTTTTATATCCTGCGTATCCATACTGGCAGAACAATCCACCGCGATTATAAGATCTATACCGCTTCGTTTGACTTCAACCAGCTTGCCCCCTATCTCCGGCCCGGAGAGCGCAAGAATAAAGAAAAACAAGGCCGAAACAAGAAGAATGACGCTAAACACGCGTTTTCTCGGATTAAGATTTACCGCGAGCCGCGCAAAGGAGCCGGAAACTGCCAGCTTTTTTGCATCCAGAATCTTTTTCCTCGCGGCGTAAATAAAAAATATTACCGCTGCAGGCACCAGTAGCAGAGCATACAAAAATATTGGGTGTTGAAAATGCATTTATTTCTCCTGTTAAGGCAGCTTCCTTAAAAGTGTATTATTTAGTATTAGTTCAGCCATGAAAGCCAGTAAAGCAATTACAAGTAACGGTAAATAATGATCGGTATATTCAGTATACTCAATTCCCTTAATCTCTGTTTTTTCCATTTTATCTATCTGCTTGTAAATTTCTTTAAGCGCCTCGGCGGTTGTCGCCCGGAAATACAGGCCTTCGGTGGTTTCCGCAATGGCCCTTAAAGTTCCCTCGTCAAGGTCTTCCTTTATATAGACATACCTTTTGCCGAACATCGGGTCCTCCACCGGAAAGGGCGCTTCCCCTTCGGTGCCGACCCCTATGGTATAGATCTTAATATTAAATGCCGTTGCAAGTTTTGCCGCAGTTACCGGATCAACCTCTCCCATATTGTTTCTACCGTCAGTCAACAGTATTATTATTTTTGATTTTGCTTTACTGTCTTTTAACCGGTCCACGCTTGTCGCCAGAGCATTACCTATAGCCGTACCGTCAGTCTGGGTCATACCTATCTCGACGCTCTTCATGAAATCTATTACCGCACCGTAATCGGAAGTCAGCGGGCACTGGAGCAGACTCACCGCAGAAAAAACAACTATCCCCAATCTGTCGTTGCGCCTCCCTTTGACAAAATCAGAAGCCACCGATTTTGCGACCTGGAGCCGGCTGGGTTTCAAGTCCTCAGCCTTCATACTGCCGGAAGTATCCATACAAAGTACTATATCAATACCTTTTGTCGAAATCTCTTCGGTCCGGAGCCCCGACTGGGGCCGGGCTATAGCAAAAACCAGCAGAACCAGGGCTATCAGCCTGAGCCAAAAAAGCAGCTGCCTTTTATTTGAAGAAAAATTACCCAGGCCTTTGAAAATACGGAAATCAGAAAACAAAAGTGCGGCTTTCTTTTTTCTTTCTCTTTCAAAATAATACCATGCAGCCGCGGCCACCGGCACCAGAAGGAGAATAAATAACGGATTAGCAAATCTCATAAGTTTCCGCCTTGACCCATTCCCGGCGTAACTACCGGCTGCGGGATAAATTTCGTCAAGTCTACTATTGAAACGCCTTTTTCAAAATCGCTGTCTATCTCTTTTGCTTCGGGCAGCATCTTGGCAAATTTTACCAGGTCGCACTCCTCAAGAAAATCTTTTATAAGCGTCACTTCTTTTCTTTTAAGCTTAGCCGATCCCACCATTTCCTTGTAAGCTTCAGAGGTGGTTCTTTCCACAATGGGCAGCTCAAATCTGGCTTCCAGATAACCCCTGATAATTTCCGAGAGCAGATAGTAATGCTCTTTGATTTTCTCCTGCTCGATAAGTTTCAATTCTTTAAGTTTGCTTAATCTCTCGTAGGCTATTTCATGCGGCGGCCTTGCAGGCTCGGAATTGATTAAGATATTGCCTGAATTCCGGGCTCTCAAATGCCTGACTAAGAAAAAAGTTCCGAGAGCAAGAAGCGGAAGTATTACCGTAAACAACCAGAACAAAAATGAATGCGGCAGAGTTATTGGCGGTTTTATCTCACGGACATCATCTTTATCATCAGGATTTGTTTTTACCGGTTCTACATGCAGCACCAATTCTTCAGATCTTGCTTCTTTCTCCGTGCCGTCTTTTTCCGTGTACTTCACTAAAATTGAGGGAATCACATAATCCCCTGTCGTAAAAGTCGTAAGCACCAGGCGGTATTCCAGTATAGTCCTGCCCCAGCTTTTGTACGGCCCTTTTTGCAGATGCTCTTTGACTTCAAAGGTCTGAAAATAGGAGGAGGGATCTATAGGGAGAAATTTCAACTCGCCCTTGCCTTTTATCAAAAGTTGAAAGTCGACCTTGTCCCCGATAGTTATTTTATCTTTGCTGAGGGTCGCCTTTACCGTTACCGGCGAAACGGCCGGCACAGCAGAAAAAGCTATTCCTGCAAGGACTATGAGTAATACGGCCGCCCTATTTAGCCGGCTTAAAGATTTCTTCATATATAGTTACCTTCTCCGCCTTGAGCAGTTGATTTATCAAGACCTGATAGATTTCCTGTTGTTTTTCCTGTACGCAGGCCTGACCCACGCTTTCTCTGGCTTCCTCATAGGTCTTTTGTTTTTCTTTTTTATCTTTATCCTTTTCTATATATTCCTTCTTATGCGCTTCGTAGTAATTTTTAAGGTCGGATTCGGTAATATTAACCTTGCTCCGTATCTCTTCCTCCAGAAGTTTCTGGACCATAAGGCCTTTCTTTGCCTGAAACGCCCGTTCAATAATATCTTTGTCATTCTCAAAATTTCTACGCTTGGCAGAATCATACATAAGTTCAGTCGCTATATATTGCCGTAAAAATTCCACTTTTTTGAAATCTTCTTTGTAGGCCTCCTGCATATAGGAAGGAAGTTTTCTTATCTCACTATCCAGATCCTCTTTGGTTATATTTCTGTTTCTTATCTTAGCGACCACCGTGCCTTTCGCTATCTGGTTTTTTTTGTTCAGCGTTGAATATTTCTCCATCTCCCTTTGCGCATCCAGGGTCTTCCCTAACCTTTCAAAACATTCCACCATCCCCGTATTTATCTGCTGGGAAAGATCACTCTCCGGCAGAACAATTTTCACCTTGATAAATTCCGCCAGCGCGTTTGCATAGTCATTCATATTTTCCATATATATTTTTCCTATCAGATAGGAAATATTAGCGTTTTCCTTTTTTGTAAGGTTACCCTGTTCCTGTAATTTTTTAAATTCAGCCACCGCCTGGGGATAAAGCCCCTTCTCTTTAAGCTCATTGGCATATTCCTTCTGTTTTTCAGCCCCGAGAGTCATCTTCCCGCCGGATGGCCCGCAAGCTACGAATAGCCCCGAGATTAAAACCGCTATTACCAGTCGTTTAAACATATTATTCTCCTCTAAAAATATTCAACACTTACACTTATAAAAGTCAGATTAAAATATATAAATATCCCTCAACGATTTTAGACCTTATGCCGCTAAAAGTCGCGGCTGATGACACAGATAAAAACCAGATGGCACAGATACACTCATTACAATAAATCAATATCATTCAATGATCTTAGACTTTACGAACTTTACAAACCTTACAAACCTTATAAACCCTTATCGACCTTATCTCACTATGTCAACGGTAGTTGACATCTATATAACCTTCCTCTCGAGAAAAGCTTTGCTTACAAACTTTATGGACCTTATAAACTTCTTTTCCGCTTACCTGAATCGCAGCGCCCTTTGTCTAAAAAAGTTAATCAATGGTTTTACATAGGATTTTCCGGTGGAAATATCAATGCTGTCCACCTTGGCGCTTTTGAAAAGTTTTTTTAGAACTTCGACTTCCTCCCATCTCGTTTCTTTATATCTTTTCCTGAAAGCGGCATCTGTGCTGTCCAGTACCGCAGTCTCTCCGGTTTCGCTGTCTTCTATTTCTAAAAAACCGGCATTCGGTAGTTCCTGTTCAAGTCCGTCTGTGATACGCAGCGCAATCAAGTCATGTTTTTTTGCCGTAATTTTCAGGTCTTTTTCAAAGCCCCTGTCCAGAAAATCAGAAACAAGAAAGACCACCGCTTTTCTCTTTATTACTTCATTCAAATACTGCAGAGCCGCCTTAATATTGGTGGCTTTGCTCCTGGGCTCAAAGGAGATCATTTCCCTGACAATCCTTAGAATATGTTTCAGTCCCTTCTTCGGAACAATAACCTTTTCAATTGTATCGGTAAAACCTATCATTCCGACCTTGTCATTATTTTTTGTGGCAGAAAGTGCCAGAAGGGAGACTATCTCTGCAGCCATCTCATTTTTAAATTTTTCCGCGGTACCAAAACAGCTCGAGCTTGAAAAATCAACAAGAAAGACCACCGTCAGTTCTCTTTCTTCGACAAACTTTTTAATAAATGGCCGGCCGTACCGGGCCGTGACATTCCAGTCAATGGTGCGGATATCATCTCCGGGAAAATACTCTCGCACCTCGGAAAACTCTATACCGCGGCCTTTAAAGATACTCTCATACTGCCCGGCAAAGGTCTCACTGACCAGCCGCCCGGTCTTTATTTCGATTCTTTTAACCTGCTTTAAAATTTCCTTAGAAATCATCTCTTCCCCTGTTCTTTTGTCATTATAGTTTCTATTCTATTTAGTGCTTATTGCTTTGATCTTAGAATTTGCTCTCATATCCTTTCAACGCTTTTGTTTCGAGTTTAAAATTTCGAATTTACCCCTATATCTTCTCAACGCTTCTGTTTAGTGCTTGGTGCTTTGATCTTAGATTTTGCTCTCATATCCTTTCAACGCTTCTGTTTCGAATTTCGAGTTTAAAATTTCGAATTTGCTCTTAAGGTACTTCAATCTGATCAAATATTTGCTTAATTATATTCTCAGAAGTTATCTCTTCCGCTTCGGCTTCATAAGTCACAATAACGCGGTGCCGCAAAATGTCAGCCCCTACGAGCTTGACATCTTCTGGCGTCACATAACCGCGCCCATTAATAAATGCCAGCGCTTTTGCCGCTTGTATGAAATATATGCTGGCTCTTGGCGATGCGCCATAGGAGATGAGATTCTTAAGATCGCCGAGTTTATATTTTTCCGGTTCCCTCGTCGCAAACACCAGATCAAGCACATAGTTTTTTACCTTTTCATCTACATATAAATCATTCACCACCTTCTTCACTCTTATTATGTCCGCAGGTGTTGCAGTTTTATTAATCTTTATTTCCTTGTTTCCGGTCATTCTCTCTATTATCTGCGTCTCCTCTTCCTTGCTGGGATAAGTTATTTTAAGTTTAAGCATGAACCTGTCTGTCTGCGCTTCAGGGAGCGGGTATGTGCCTTCCTGCTCTATCGGATTTTGGGTTGCAATCACAAGAAACGGCGCGGGTAAGGGATAGGTCGTATCGCCGATGGTCACCTGGTGTTCCTGCATGGCTTCAAGTAAAGCACTCTGGACTTTTGCCGGAGCCCTGTTAATTTCATCAGCCAGCACGAGGTTGGTAAAGAGCGGCCCTTTTTTCATGGAGAAGGTTCCGTCCTTGGGACTGAATATCAAAGTACCGGTAAGGTCTGCCGGAAGCAGGTCCGGAGTAAACTGAATACGCTGAAACTTCAGGTCAAGTGCCGAGGAAAGTGTTTTTACCGAAAGGGTCTTAGCCAGTCCGGGCACACCTTCGATAAGTATATGCCCGTCGGAAAGCAGCCCGATTAGCATCCTGCTGATAAGATACTGCTGGCCGACTATCACCTTTCCAATTTCGGCCGAAAGCTCATTTATGAATGCGCTCTCCTTCTTGACCAGTTCGTTAAGTTCTTTGATATCCTTCTCCATATAAATATCCTCCTATGATATTTTTTTTATTATTCAGCGATAAAATGCTAAAACCCAAAGCAGATATTTCATTCATCAGACAAAATCGTATTTCGCCTATATTCTAACATAGTTTTAGACATTTTTTAATATAAATATGTTCCCAACAAAATCTAGATACCTAATGGGGATCAGTCCCCCTATTGTGCTTATATATGTTTAGGTTTTATGTTGATGATATTACAAAGATTTAAGCAGAATGTTGGCCGAAAAAGTGCTATAATACTTACGCTTTTGGATGAATATTTCACACACTCCAAATTAGAAAGAATCCTCGAAAGATTCTGTTTTCGTTCCGCGGGTTGCAAGCTTGCCGAAAGAAGAAAACATCAAAAATTAGAACAACTCTTATTTATGGAAGGTAACTATGAAACGCAACAACATCAGAAATGTCGCTATTATCGCGCATGTTGACCATGGAAAAACCACGCTCGTCGATGCCATGCTCAAACAGTCCAATGCCGTAAAACTCAACACCGAAACTACGGACCTTATTATGGACAGTATGGACCTGGAAAGAGAACGCGGAATCACCATTAAAGCCAAAAACGCCTCTCTGGTTTACAAAGGCATCAAGATAAATATTGTTGATACCCCCGGCCATGCTGATTTTGGCGGAGAAGTTGAAAGAACTTTGAGAATGGCGGACGGCGTACTGCTTGTGGTGGACGCCAAAGAAGGCCCGATGCCCCAGACGAAGTTCGTCCTTAAAAAAGCTCTGGAACTCGGACTCAAAGCCGTTGTAGTGGTAAACAAAATAGACAGGGTGGACTCTTATATTGACGATACCGTGAACAAGACCTTTGACTTATTTGTTAAACTGAATGCGAATCACAACCAGCTGGATTTTCCCATTATTTACGCCTCCGGGATAAAAGGGTTGGCTTCGGAATCAGCCGAGGACCTTCTGGCAAAGCTTGCTGACGCGCATGTCTTTCCTGATATCACGCCCTTATTCGACACAATAATTACGCACATCCCTCCGCCGGAAGTGGAAACCGAGGATTCTTTTGCCATGCAGGTTCTGGCTTTAGCTTACAATAATTACAAAGGGCGGCTCGGGATAGGCAAGGTTAAATTCGGCAAAGTAACAAACAATCAGACCTGTCTGATGATCAAGCAGGACGGCACCAGGGTGACCGCCAAGATAACGAGTTTACAAATGTATGAAGGACTCAAACAGGTGGATGTAACCGAGGCTGTCGCCGGAGATATAGTTGCCATCGGCGGCTTTGATGATATTCATATAGGCGATACCGTCACCGACCCTGTAAATCCGAAAACTCTTCCGCCGGTAGATATTGAACCGCCGACGATCAAGATGACCTTTGGCGTCAACACTGCGCCCTGGTCGGCCACGGAAGGTAAGTTCGGCACTTCCCGTAACCTGCGGGAACGCCTCACCAAAGAACTCGAAACAAATGTAGCCCTTAAGGTTGACGGCCTCGATGACGGGACGGATACTTTTCTGGTCTCAGGCCGCGGCGAACTTCATCTTGCGGTGCTTATTGAAACCATGCGAAGAGAAAATTATGTATTGCAAGTAGGCCAGCCGCAGGTAATCTACCACGAGAAAGACGGGATCACGCTTGAACCCTATGAAAATGTTTACATAGATGTGCCCAAAGAACATCAGGGCATAGTGATAGAAGAACTCGGCAAGCGGGGCGGCGAGATGCAGCACATGGACGCTTCCGGACACGGCGATGTCCGTGCAGAATATCTCATTCCCACCCGCGGTTTGCTCGGGCTTAAAAACCTGCTTATGACCCGGACTAAAGGAACCATCGTTATAAACAGCCTTTTTGACTCATATAAACAGGTCCACGAAATCGATCTTAGGGATAATACCCATGGCTCGCTTATCGCCAATGAGTCAGGCACCTCAAATCCTTACGGCCTGGATAACGCCCAGGATCGCGGCGTATTATTCATTGCACCCGGTGTAGAGGTTTATGAAGGAATGGTTGTCGGAAGACACTCTTTGGATACCGACCTTGAAATAAATGTCTGCAAAAAGAAGAAGGCATCCAATCAAAGGTCTGTCGGAAGCAGTGATCCCGTGGTCCTTCCGCCGCCTGTGGATGTTACGCTTGATTTCGCAATAGAATATGTAGGCGCGGATGAACTCGTAGATATCACGCCTCTTAGCATAAGAATAAGAAAAAAAATCCTCGACGCAACGGAAAGGAAAAGACTCAGAAGAACAGACGATAAGATGAATACCTTATAAAACAATTACTAATAACTGATTGCTAATTACTAATAAAATTAGGGAGTTAATAGATTTAATTACAATGGTTTTATTAGCTATCAGAAATTAGCAATTAGTTATTGTCTTTGACCGCATCTAACTCTATTTCATAAAGCAGTTCTTCCCTGCAGACAGTGGTATAGGCAATAATTGCCGGAAATGGCGGAATATTATTTTGCTCCCGGTAACGGTAAAAAGCCAAAGCTGTATTCTTATCTTTCAGATAAACTATAGATCTGGTCACATCCGTCCAATCCATAGCTCTCGAGTAAAGTATTTCTTTTACCACTTTCATAGTCAAATCTATCTGTTTTTCCAGGTCTCCAATGCAAGCCGATTTTCCGTCAGGGGAAATACTCGCTGTTCCGGATACCATAAGCTTCCGTGAATTCCCTGTTTTTATTTCAGCCGCACGGCTAAAAGCGCTCTTGTAGCAGTAAGCTTCACATTGCAGCGGAGAATCAACCTTGGAAATCGAAATGTTATTATTTTTTGGTTTAACGGCAAAAAAAGCGGTTGCCAGAGCAGTCCCTTCATAATTTCTTGCGCCAATACCCGTGCTAGCCGGCACTAGTTTAAGAAAAATATCATTTTCCTGAAAGAAGCCGTTTCGAGCGTCGTTGAATTCTTTATACCAAGCTAGAAGTTTATCCAGATAAAACCAGGTCCGTGTGACATGAGAGAAGTCCATACCGGCTTCCTTCAACGCAAGGACAGCCTTATCATAAACCTGACGGGTCTGCTCTCCCGGAGACAGGGTCTTATCCTCCGGCTGTACATTGGATAAAAGCACAAATTCAGCATCTGCAGTATCGTACGAGAAGCCCGCAACTTCACCTTTTATCTTTATTTCTTTAAGCACAGCGCCGGAAACGGCAAAAATCTGCATACCGCTCACCGGAAAACTTCCGCCGTTATCATGATCCAGCCCCATGACCGGCCAGCCGGCCGTCCCATTGATGTTTTTCATTTTTCCTATTATTACCGGCTTTACTAAACCTCCGCCAAAAACTATATGCATAATAATTTTTGCGCCGGTATCCTTTAAATAGGAAAACAACTCAAGGAGGGCATCATCAAGGCCGTTTTTCCCCGGGGCGAGAATAACGGATATAAAATGCTCTTTGTAACCCGGTTGGTCAACCACACATATATCAAGATTCTTCTTAATAATCCTTTCGAAAACACTATTTTTTGATTTCAACGGTTATTCCTTTATTTTCTCCGACAAGTTTTCCGGACACAACTTTCTCCGGTGTTATATCAGCTTTTTTTATAATTTCATTTTTTTCGGGAGTTTTCTTCTCCTCCTTGCCTTTTAAAACCACCACCGGCAGGACCGGCGCAGAGACAAATATCCTTTCTCTCTTATTTTTATTTTCCGGATTTTCTTTGTCTTCAACCGGAATATTCGCAACACCGACCATAACAAGGTTCTCGTACATACCGGGATTAACTTTGGACTCTACCCTGAGAGTGGTCGTTGTTTTATCCCCTTTCCCTCTCCGTAAAGCAACATTACGCAAAACCATACCCGGCGGAGGATCCATAAGCTGTAATTGCAGGTCCCCCTGAAAATCGGGATTACGCACCACTTCCACGGGTATTGTTGATTCTTTACCCTGGGTTAATTCAAAGATTTTCCCTTCAGGAACCGCAAAAGCAAGTGTGTAGGGCATGGGTTTAGTAATCAGGATTATTTGCTCGCTTACCGGCACCAGGTGCTTCCAGGCAAAAGCCTGCATATAATCTTCCGCCGG
>Ga0114951_10005875_pt1 | contig 11111 bp, 5 predicted proteins | sample AM7aDNAmetaG_FD_88677 | JGI IMG/M metagenome (GOLD analysis project Ga0114951, IMG submission 88677) | Freshwater microbial communities from Finland to study Microbial Dark Matter (Phase II) - AM7a DNA metaG | ecosystem: Environmental > Aquatic > Freshwater > Lake | place: Finland: Lake Alinen... | reverse complement strand
TCCGCCTACCGTACTACTTGCACTTAATGAAGATGCAGTTCCGTTACATATTGTTGTATAAGAGGCTGCAGGAGTAACAACAGGTTTTGGATTAACGCTTATTGTTACTGTTGAAGATCCTGTACATCCCGAAGCAGTACCTGTTAAGGTATATGTAGTTGTAGATGATGGTGTAACAGAAACTGGTGTACCGCTCAAACTACCAGGCATCCATGCATAGGTTGTTCCCGTTACTGTACTGCTTGCACTTAATGAGGATGCAGATCCACCACATATCGTTGAAAGTGAAGCTGCAGGTGTGACAACAGGAACAGGGTTAACCGTTATTGTTGTTCCCAAACTTGTCGAGGTTGCAGGATTCACACAAGTTGCATTTGAAGTAAGTATACATCTAACCACCTGACCTGTTGTCAGGGATGATGGTGTAAATGTCGTTGAATTGGTTCCGGCATTCACTCCATCAACCGTCCACTGGTATGAAGGAGTTGTTCCCCCATTGGTAGGTGTTGCAGTAAATGTTACTGATGAACCAGCACAAGATGGATTACTTCCTGTTGTAACAGCAATCGATACTAACGGAACCAGCACCGGATTAACAGTCATGGTCAAGGTATTTGAAGTAGCCGGACTTCCTGTCGCACACGAAAGTGTAGATGTCATAACACAGGTAACCACACTGCCTGTTGGCAGAGAAGAATTATAGTAATAAGGACTGTTGGTTCCGACATTTACCCCACCTACTTTCCATTGATAGGAAGGCGTTCCGCCATTTGTTGGAGTTGCAGTAAATGTTTCTCCGGATCCTGAACAAACAGGATTGGACGAAGCAGCAATGCTCACTGATGCAGCTCCTGAAGTTACAGAGATATACGCTGTTTTAGTAATTGTATTATTTCCTGTGGCATTGGTAGCAATCAAAGTAACTGCATAGGTTCCGGCAGTATTGTATGTTACTGTAGGATGTTCGAGTGTGCTTGTTGCAGGAGCTCCACCGGTAAAAGTCCAACTCCATCCTGTAGGTGAATTTGTACTAATATCTGTAAATGTAACAGTGCTTCCGGCACAGATCTGCTGTGTACTTGCATAAAAATCGGCAACAGGCGCACAAGTTATGTTTATAGTTTTTGCATACGATTCCGGACCGGAGCCACAAGCATTGTTGGCATGAACTGTCATATTTCCGTTATCACCCGGGCAGGCAAAATTAGCAGTAATACTATTTGTTGTTCCACCACTCGCAATAGTTGCAAATCCAGGCATGGTCCATGTATAACTGGTAGCACCTGTTACAGCACCAACAGAATATGATACACCATTTTGACCACCTGTTACAGCCTGTATTCCTGTAATAGTTCCGGGAGATACCGGAACGGGATTAACCGTGATCGGGAAACTGGCGGAAACAGTTCCTGTACCGCAAATATTTTCACCATAAACGTTAATGTTACCGGCTACCTGATTCTGAGCATAGTTAACCGTGATCGTATTGGTATATTGTCCTGACACAATTGTGGCACCTGTTGGAACAGTCCAATTGTAGACAGTAGCACCGGTAATTGCCGGAATCGTATACACCACATTCGTCTGACCCTGACAGATCGTTGAAGTTCCGGTAATTGTTCCAGCGGCAGCAGGTGAGTATGGGCAAACCTGACCACTTACATAAATATCATCAATTAAAGTCAGAGCCGCTGAAGTAATTGTTCCCCCAGCCATAGATGTAGTTGCTGTTTTTAACCATAAGATCATTACACTTGCCTGATTGTCGCATTCGGAAGGTAAAGGAAAATTGTTCAGAACACCCTGAGTCCAGTTACTCGCTGTTGTCATGGCAGGGACATCCGTTAAGAAGGAGAAGTTATTACCGCCGTCAATTGAATAATATACTGAAAAATATTTTGGAGCTGCAGTAGTAGTTCCGCTTTGTTTTGATGATAGTTTTATGTTAGTATAACCTGCTGTAGTAAATTCAACCGACCAATAATCGTTTGTAGTGATCGCATCGTTCCAGCCGAAAGAACTTGCACATTTATCGGTACCCCCACCAGCACCTGTTGTAGCATAAACCGGCGTGGAAACACTCGTCGTTACAGTTAATGTTTTTGCCAGATTGGCTGTGATACCTCCGTCTGCTGTTAGATTTGCAGAAGTGCTCGGAAAATTCCAATAAACAATATTGGACACAGGAGAAACCAAAATATAGCCGCCTTTGGTCTTGGCATTTGAACCATTTGAATTTGCAGCCGTCAGTGAAACATCATACAGACCTGCAGCAGCATAATTTTCGGTTGCTGGATTCTGCGTTGTAGCAGTCGTTGGTGTAGCACCACTGAACGACCATGCCCATGATGTTGGAACCGGGCCCCCGGTTGATTGATCGAAGAAGTTTATGGAAGTTCCGGGAGTTATTTCAGTTTGACTGGCATAAAAATCGACATCGGGAGGATAGGTATTTGGTTTATCTAAACAAAACTCCGGTAAAATATATAAGGAAGCATTAACCCCATATTTAGCCAGATAGGTTTGCCATGTCGAGCCGTTATAACAATAAGCAGTATTTATTCTGTTCACGCCTGCTTTGGCAATATAACATGCAAAAGTGTCTAATGCCGCCACGTTGGTAAGTTGAAAGCCTGCAAAGAAGGAATTACTTACCGAAACCGGTGAGAATTCGATGGTATTGATATAGCCCGGTTGTAATGAACTAACTGCAACAGCTTTTGTCATCAGCACAGTTCCCGGTGTTCCGGCATTATCGCTCCAGATGGTGAAGGTAACATTGGTGGCAGCTCCCACAACTGATGCCAATGCCACACCGACATCGAGTGATTTTACTTTCCCAGTGAGGTTACCGATGGTATACCTGTCGGCATAAGCATAGGAAGTCACGCCTCCGTTATAGTTATGTCCCGGAACGTAGCCCCAGTTTCCGGTAGGTGCCAATGAGTATGAAAGCTGATCATCGTCCTGAATGTTTGCACCATCGTAGCTGCAATCAGAATACACATGAATGTAATCTGTTTTTACGGCAGTGATTGTTCCGTTCTGATTGGAAGCCGCTAAGGTAACTTTATAGTAGCCTTGCGAGGTATACACAATGTTTGTTGGGTTTTGAACGGTTGAAGTAGCAGGAGTACCACCTTCAAATGTCCATAACCACGATGTTGCATGCGTTGAAAGATCTGCAAAACTTACACTCTCGCCCGGACTTATATCCCTGCTGGTAGTTGCTGTAAAATCTGCTGTAGGCAGGGTATTTCCATAAGCAACACCCAACAAACAAACATCATCAATTTCCCATGCATATCCCCAGCCGGCATTGGTGCTCATGTTCTGAGTGCTGCGGAAGGTAAACCTAACTTTTACATTTGTTTTTCCGGCAGCAACACTTGAAATGTCTATATTCTGGACATATGGGTTGGTCGTTGCACCATTATTTGCAAAATCAGAATGAAGCACATAACGTTTGGAGGTTACAAAATTATCGGTACTAACATACACCAATGTGCTGTCGTAAAATTTCATATAATTTTCCTGGAATCTTAAAAATACCGATTCGTAGGTGCTGCAATTCTGCCCGGTTGCGGAAGAAATGTTCGCCCATTGATTATCGCTAGCAGCGCCTAAAGCATCTGAATCGAACAAGGCATAGTTGCCTCCTGATGTTGAACTGATACGTCCCATGGTACTGCTATAGGTTCCGGTGGGTGCAGCCGTTGTTATTGCCCAGTTATCTGTATATCCGCCCGATGTGGATAAGGTCCAGTTAGCAGGAGTGGTAAAATCATCACACCAAATAGATGTTGGCAGAACTCCCGGTAAAACGGTGATATATCCAACCTTTTCAATGGATTGGGTTCCGGCAACAGCCGTATTGGTGGTTAAGGTAACTCTGTATGTGCCCTGCTGATTATACACAATGTTGGTAGGGTTTTTTATTGTTGAAGTGGAGGGCGAACCGCCTTCGAACGACCAAGCCCAGGTTGTGGCATTGGTGGTCAGGTCGAAAAAGTTAGCCGACTGTCCTTCGTAAAGAGTAGTTGGGGTTCCGTAGAAATCGGGATATCCGGCAAAAGGATCGTATCCGTTTATTGTTGCAGGGTTGGTGCCCAGAGGATCGAGCCATGGACGCAGGCGCACGGTGCTGGCTGTTCCGTCCTGATCCCAGTGGAAATAGAATTTACCGTATTCGAAAGAAGAACCCGTGGTGCAACTTGCTGCTGACCCCCCTGTGAGGGTTCCGACCTGTAAATTGTTTTGATTGAAAAGAGGTGAACCCGACGAGCCTCCTTCTACCTGACCGTAGCCGTTGGTAGTTGCTACCCAGTTGCCCGACCAATGGGCATTCGTAGTTCCAACATTTGTTCCGTCGTTCCAGGTTCCTGTTCCCAAAGTGGCAGTGTAGGTAGATATCTTTTTAATATCGCCGGCGGGATGATGGATGCCAACGCCGCTTGTGGGTGCAGTGTTGTTGTGGTTCCATCCATTATAATAAGGCTTAAAGCTTATGGTTGGAGCTGAATTGAGTAATACCAAACAAAAATCGGAACCACCGTTGATGGGGCTCGATGCTTTTAAGGTACATCCGGTTATGGTGTTATAAGTTGGTTCGGTAGCAGGATCGGCGCAGGCAGTTCCTTCGTAGTTGAAATAGAAACCCCATTGAAGCATGTCGGCTGCAGAGGCAGTGGTGCCGCCTTCGCTGTGGCAATGGTCGGCAGTTAAGAAATATGGAATACCGCTGTTGTTGGTTGTGTTCACCAGATCGCCTGTGCACCATCCCCAACTGGTCCCCATTTTTAACCAAATTTCGGCAACGCCTCTTTTTTGGATTTGCCAATTGGTTCCTTCCGAACAGTTGATGTTGACCTCGCAAGCCAATGAAGCTCCCCATCCGGTTTGTTTGGTCATATTGTATTGTTTCAGAAAGGGAATGGTCTTATAAACGTAAACTACTTCGGAGATGCTTATGATCGGCAAATTGCTGAGTTGATTGTTGCCCGACGAAATTTTATTCCCGTTCTGTGTTGCGTTAATTACTTTGTTGGGATCGGTTTTTTTAAGCACGGTTGAAGGCGAAACATATTCGAGTGTAAGAGATTCGCCTTGTATCAATTCGGTGGCAAAAAGTTTGTCGGCCGGATTGTTTTTGAAGGTGTAGGCACCGCGTATCTGATTTTCGGAAGCATTGTAAATGAAAAGTTGTCCGCCTTCGGGTAAGTAGAAGTTATTATAACACAAGCCAAGTGCCTGTGCACCGGTTGAGGTTATTTGCAGACGCCAGATCTTGCGGCCGTCGGGCAGATCGGTCCAGGTGCCCGAGTTGTTCATGTCGTAGCTAACGGGTATGGAACGTCCGGCCCATTCGGGACCGGGACGGTTATTATCTTCCTGCAAGGCCTGAACCACATCAATGGGGTCGACCGTTTTGATGTCGAAGTCGCTTGAAATGTTTGATGTATTCACGAAACTCGGAGGTGTTCCTCCTTCACTAATTTGTGCTTTGGCATTTTGAACGAAAAACGTGCCGATGAATGCAACTAAAAGGATAAGGGCTGATCTTTTCATAAAAATTTTGATTTATTTAGGCGGTAAATTTATTCAATGCTTTTGATAATTGGTGTTATTTTTAGGTCATTAAACTAAAATTAACACAAATAAAGAATCTGTTACACAGTTAGTGTATACTAAATTGCATCCGCGAAGACGGGAAGACAAACAGAAGTTTTTTATAATGCAATAGTATCTCTAAAACAATAAATGGGAATGAAAGCCTCTGCTCATAATCAAAACGGTGAAAACAACCCCGTAGATAGAAAGCAATGCGCCCTGCACTATGCCCACGATGCCAAGTATGAATGCAATGAGGGTTTTGGCAAACGAACCGCCATGGTAGCGTTGTTTGTCGGTTTTCCATAGTTCCATGCCGCCGCGGCCTTTGGTCATGCCAACGATGCTGATGATAACTCCGGCTACGCAGGCCAGTATGCCCAGAAAGGGGATCATGTAGAGAAAACTAACTGCATTGCCCCAAATGCTGTAGGTAAGAGCAGTGCCGGCTTCGGGCAGGAATTCTTTTTGAGTGATTTCGGTGTTTATTTGTTCCATTGTGAATCTATTTTTTACAAGTTTATCAGGTTAATAAATGATAGTACAAAGTAAATAATAATGCAGCAATAAAGCAAATTACCGACATAAATATTCCGATAAAGCCAAGCACCAAACCGTAGCGGGCATTTTGCATCTGCGCACGGTGGCATACTTCGGCCTTCTGTTTGCTGAGTTTGATGAATTTGCGCCCGGTGATGATGGCGGTTACCGACAAGGCCATGGTGAACACCGTGATGATGATGCCGTAGACCGGGATCCAGAAAAACCAGCACATCATCAGCGATAATACGCCGGTGAGTATGGAGATGGTAGAGTGTTTTTTTGCTGCCATAATGTTTGATGTTGAGGTATGATGCGATTGCAAATATAGTAAAAATTGGTGATTGGCGATAGGAATAGCCAAAAGCCATTAGCCATAAGCCATGATTAGCGGTTTAGGGGTTTAGGGGAAGCGGAGGAGAAGGTGAAAAAGGGGGGTTATTCTTTAATAAATTTCTTTACGCTACTTCCCTTTTCAGTAATTGCTTTAATAATATAAACGCCGGATGATAATCTCCTTATATCAATTGTCTTTTCATAATATACATTATCGAATGAAGTAATAATTTGACCCTCCATATTAATAATTTCTATTCTTGTCTTTATTGGAGTCTCAATTGTTATATGATCATTTGCAGGGTTTGGAAATAAAGAAAAATCTGAATTGGAATTGGAATTCAATTTTGTAATAATGGTATTATTTATTAGTTCTGATAATGAACTTTTCCAAATACCACGACCGTAAGTTCCTGCATAAACTTCAGACCCGAATATTTTTATAAAAGAAATTGGCAGTTTTATTGAACCGTTATCAACCATATTCCAAGTATTACCATCATCTATCGAAATTAGAACATCTCCCTGACCTGTTGAAGCTAATAGAATCGAATCGTCTGCAGTAAGAGAGAATATGGAAACATTTCCAATAGCATTATGCCAGATTTGCCCGGTATCTGTAGTAAAGTAAATCCCATAATTCAACGTCCCGGCAAATACTTTATTATGGTATGTTTGCATGGCCATGATATCTCCTCCAAGTATGGAATAATGCCAACTGACACCGTAATCGTCTGATGAGTATAGGCCGTAGTCTTGATTTGCCGCATCAAAAATAGTATGTCCGATAAGAGCACTGGCATAAACATAATTAAATGAAAGCAATTCCGGGTTAAGGGGGATCCATTGTGCCCCATTATCGTGAGACAAATATACACCTTTGCCAGTTGTTCCCATAATAATGTCAGTATCGTTTAAGGTTAGCGATGTTGCCGTCGGGATTTGGCTAATTGCCGACCATGTATTTCCAGTGTCCGAAGAAAGTAACAATAATGTGTCACAGGCTAAATACAAAGTAGAATCAGAGGCAGCAATGGCAGATAAGTTTCCTAAGTTTATGGAATGCGTAATTATATCGTTAGTGGGCCAACTGTTAACAGTATTATCAGAGATATACAAATTATAGTTGTCGGAAGTAGCAACAATCTTTTCTCTTATTTTTACCATTGATTTTATATATGTTCCAACAAGCCCATTATTGTGTTGTGTCCAACTTTTACCAAAATTATTAGAAAAATAGATTCCTTCTCCAAATGTACTTACAAAAATATTACCATTAAAAGTTGTAATGGCATTAGTCCATTGCGTCGTCAAACCCGTATTAATAGCAGACCAACTGCTGCCATTGACAGGCATTCGACAAACGCCGCCATTCCAGGTTGCCGCATAAAGGTTAGAATCATCCTTTGCAAATGATAGCACATTACTCGTTATACCATTATTCGCGTCAACCCATGTGCTTCCGCTATCTGAGGAAAGAAATAAATCATGACATGTTGCCCCTGCATATATTTTTGTACCATCATAAAATATAGATTGAATCTTTTGTTGTGAAATTCCATTGTTTATTGCAGACCAGGTTCCACCATGATCGCATGACCTGTATATTCCGTCGCTATATGTTCCTGCAAAAAGACATGTGTTTGTTTTCGTTAAACAAGTGACCCATATACCTGTATTTCCAAGAGTGATAGGTGTCCAAATAGTATCATTTAATGTGGTTCTATACAATCTGTCATATTGTGTTCCAACAAAGATGGTGCTATCAACAAATAGAAAACATGTTATATAGGTAGGAAAAGTACCTTTATGAATCCAATTTGAGCCATTATTGGTGGAAGTATAAACTCCGTTTGTAGTGCCTGCATAAATAGTTGATCCATTAACTGCAAGTGCAAAAACCGTTTTACTAGTTAATCCATTATTTACCTGAGTCCAATTCAGTCCATTATCTGTAGATAAAAATACTCCGTTGTTATTGGTGCCCGCAAATAAATTGGTTCCTAAGTAGGTAATACAATTTGTTCTTCCGCCATAAGGACCATTAGTTGGTTGCCATTGTGCTTTAACCAGATGTATTTGAAACATTACTAGAAAAAGTAAAATAATTCTTTTCATAAATATTTTCCTCCCCTCAAAGATACAACAATTTATTTAATAAAAAGAAATCTAATTATGTTTTGATTTTTTTTATAATTTAGCATCATCTATGGAACAGGCACGGCTTGAACGATTGATGCATGCAATGATTTTGCTTGCCGACAACACCCGCTACAGCGTTGGCGATCTGGCCGAACGGCTGGAGGTTTCGGAACAAACCGTTTCGCGGTATATTAAGCTGTTTAAGGAAAAAGGTATCGAAATTGACGACAACGACGGCATTAAAAGCATCAGGCGGATGTCGCCTTTTTTTAAATTGTTTTTCGACCTGCTTTGTTTTAACGATATTGAAGCGGCTATGCTGCTTAAAGGCATCGATAGTCTGGACGAAACCAACCCCGTGAAACAAACTCTGAGAAACAAGATCAGCCGTTTTGCGGAGTTCAAATTGCTGGCTCAAACCATTGAAGTGCCTCAGATCTCGGTGAACATACAGGCTTTGAGCGATGCTATCAGGCAACAAAAGCAGGTGGTGCTTAAGGATTATGCTTCGGCCAACAGCGAAACCACCCGCGACAGGCTGGTTGAACCCTTTCGGTTTGAACTTAATTTTATACAGTTGTGGTGCTACGATCCGGAAGATCAAAAAAACAAACTTTTTAAAATTGCCCGCATCGGCCGGGTGGAAGTTTTAGATACCGCATGGAAATTTGAGCCGCTGCACGACGCGGGCTATACCGATATTTTCAGGATGAACAGCAGCCACACCGTGCAGTATCAGCTGAAGTTGAACGTGCGTGCTGCCAATTTGCTGCTGGAAGAGTATCCCGCGGCGGCGGCATACCTCACCAAAACCGACAACACGCACTGGCTGCTGGATGCACCCATTTGTTCGGTGTATGGCATCGGCAGGTTTGTGATGGGCTTGATGGACGATATTGAAGTGATAAAACCCAAAGATTTTGTAGATTTTTTGAAACGGCATTGCAAAGACGGCTATACTAAGATGAAAAAGTGGCGTTTTGGTACAAATAACAGTTAGATAAACTGTATATAATAGTATTGTGAACTTTTTTGCAATGCTGGTTTAAAGCCATTTCTGAAAATTTTTTATCTCTTTAAAAAATTTTTTCATTTTTTTTTAGAAAATCAGTTGCTGACATTACCGGTTTTTAATTTTGTAAAATCAAAATTGAAACAAGAGTATGGACGCTCAACAACATTCCGATATTTTGCAGTATGCAGTTTTTGCTGATAAGGTTTATTATGGTTTGAAAAACCTGCCTGAAAGTGATGTTCGGAATACTTCAGGCGATGGCGAAAACGGGGTTTGCACGGTTTATGACGCGGCCCATCTTGTTTATGATGCGGACCATCCTGTTTATGACGCGGCCCATCAGGTTTATAACGCGGCCCATCAAGTTTATGACGCGGCCTTCCAGGTTTATGACGCGGCCCATCATGTTTATAACGCGGCCCATCAGGTTTATGACGCGGCCCATCAGGTTTATGACCCGGCCCATCAGGTTTATGACGCGGCCCATCAGGTTTATGACGCGGCCCATCAGGTTTATGACGCGGCCCATCAGGAAATGATTTTTTTCGCATCTGTTCAAAATAAATCACAGTTTAAATATAGTATAAATCAATTAATTATAAATTAAACCCAAATAAAATGAGAAGAAAATATAATTCCCGCTATAATGCAGGCATAAGAGGCAAAAATCTTCTGGACGATCACGCCACAGAATTAAACACCATAGCAACCTACCCGGCCGAAAAAGCCAATCACGATGCCATACTTGTGGATATTGAAAAAGCACGTATGATTCAGGCTTTAGAATCGGAGGGCTTGAGCACCGACAAAATAAATCTGAAAATTGTGATGGGCGAAACCGTCATCCCCTTTGCCGCGCGCTGCGTGGTGCAGGCACATCAACTGGGGCTCACCAAACTCGAAGTTGAGCTCGACAAATCTATTTATTTTATCATTAAAGCCGAAGCCAACGAGGCTTTCGACCGGGCAAGCAAATTGAGAGACTTGATGAGCGACAACCTGACCAGTTTCACCGAACTGGATGCTGCCGACATCGTTACGATGACCAAAGCCATCACCAAATTCGGCGATGCAAAAAGTTTGCCTCAATTGCTTATCAGTAAGAAAAAATCTATAGGCACCGATCCTATTCCTGCCTTGCTGAAAAAACTCAGTCTGTCGCAAAAATATATCGGTAAAATAATTTTTGCGTACAAACCATCGCTCTACCCGGAATGGCGGGCTGCCATCAAAGTAATTACGCCGGTGGGGTCGCACCACAAATCGCTGGTGGCCTTTATTACGGATGCCGACACCGGGGCTCCGCTGGAAAAAGTGAAGGTTACGGCTACCAACGATATCACCACCGTGGTGCGGAAAAGCAGCAAAAAAGGTTTGCTGACGCTCTACAGTCTGGCTTCGGGCAGTTGGGCGCTCAGGTGCGAAAACAAAGCCTATATCACGGTGTTTAAAAACAAGATTAAGGTGG
>Ga0114951_10005874_pt1 | contig 11111 bp, 10 predicted proteins | sample AM7aDNAmetaG_FD_88677 | JGI IMG/M metagenome (GOLD analysis project Ga0114951, IMG submission 88677) | Freshwater microbial communities from Finland to study Microbial Dark Matter (Phase II) - AM7a DNA metaG | ecosystem: Environmental > Aquatic > Freshwater > Lake | place: Finland: Lake Alinen... | reverse complement strand
TCGCTTTCTCCATAACTAATTATTCTCTTCCACGTTCGTTGAATGAAATGCTTGCAAGCGGGAATACGGTTCAACCGACGCTTCCTTGCTGGGTCGTGCCGACCGCAGGAAGCCTAAGTATTATGGCCTGTAGTTTCATGTCAATCAGTCGTTTAAATGTCAGCCGATAAAATGTAAAAACTCTCGCAACTCACATTTTAGTCGTCTGTCAAACCGCAGTTTCCAACTTAAAACGCACAAAAGCTGTCGTATTTCTTATATTTCTTTTTCTTCGTTTTCTGTCTGCACAAAACTGTCACAAATTAACGAATTAAATCTTAATTTCTATGTCCGTAAATCAATGTTTTCTAACAGTTTTTGTCTTGTTTTGAAAGTCAGAAAGTTGATGCGAAACTCTCTCGAAAAGCGAAAATTTGTCAACCCCAGAAAACCTAATCATTTCTATTTTCAAAAGAACGACCCAATTGTATAAAATGCACTAATAGCCAATCCAATAATACTAATGACTGTCAAAAAATGTGTTTTATTTTTTATTAAATGTATTATTCCGAGCACCAAAAATACAATTTGTGCAAGAAGAAATGGAATTGTCAACATTTCTCTAAATACACCAATTAAAACAAAATCTATTTTGTAAAAATTTAGCAAATAAATTAGAACGAAGTATGTTACAATTACAAAATTTATAATTGTCAAATTTCTATTAGTTATTAATTTGTTCATTTTTTTTCAATTTAAGAGTGTTTTTAGAATGAATTTCAACAACAACGAGCAAAGTCTGAAATTCTTTTTTCAAGTTGTCGAACCGTAATATCTCAATTTTTTGTCGTTCCGGCTTATAGTCGTAAAAGCTAATAGTCCAATTCTTTCCTTAGAAAATCTGCGAGGAATTGTCCACCGAGCAAAACCCCAAAAGCCAGCAAAATCTGTCAAACCGACAAGTCATAAAGTCCAGAAGAAGCGGACAGTTCGTCAAAGATTTTTCAATCAAAATTCTGTCGTTTTTCTTTTTCTACTATTGGCCATAACGACTAAGGCTAAGCGCATTTGGCGGTTTGCGGGAGTATTCACTGTCGCACTGCGACAAAGTGAATGCGGGCGCAACACCTGCTAAATGCACGTCAGCCAGCCAATGTGCTTAGGCGCGTGGTGCGCCCTGCATGAGCAGGACGCACCCGCTGCAAGCAATTGAAAAATTGCAAATATACAATTATTTTCAGATAATAAGTTAATGCAGCGGGTGTTATTTTTTCCAAAGGGTGAAAGTCCCTTATGCGCCCTGATAAATCGGGGAAGCATTAGTAAGTCGCAAGGTGGTTTACCGTGAGGTATGCACTGAAGGCAGCGAGACTACAAAATCCGGTACTGACGCACAGGAAGGGTATATGAGGCATATTTGTTCGGGGTAAGCAAGCCACACATTGTAACGCCCAACGAACACCAACAGGGCAAGTATGTAGATACCACAGTGATTGGATGAAGGAAAAAGCTCTTACCGGGGGAGGTCTTGGCAGTTACGAGTTAGCAGCCAAGAAGTCAGCAGAGGTCATAGTAGTTACACGGCAACGAGCCGACAAGTGCATGAAAGCCAGAAAGTCGGAGGTCCTCAGTTCGGCGTAGTCTCCAGACTACGTCGGGTTAGAAACAAGGCTTTGCCTTGTATAAATAATTAAATCTGTTTCTTTTTAAAAATATGGAAAGCTGAGCTTTCCTTTTAGCGCGGCGTAGTCTGGAGACTACGCCGAACATTTAGACACTACGCTCAACTGGGGCTTGCTTCAACAAAAAAAAAGCTGCACAATCTGCTGTGCAACTTTTTATTATTGATATTCGTAGCACGACTTAAAGTCGTACTACGAATTATCTTGTTCCCCGCAATTTATCCCGATTTTTATCGGGAGGGGGTTAGGGGGCATATCTTATTTCACCGGTTCAATACCGAATGTAAATCCGCCTTTTACGCGTTCAATCAGTTCGGGCAGAATGTCGGTATATTCACCCACGATACCGAAATCGGCAAAGTGGAAGATCGAGGCTTTCGGGTTATGGTCGATAGCCACGATTTTTTCGGATTCTTTCATTCCGGCAATGTGCTGAATAGCTCCCGAGATACCTACGCCCACGTATACTTTCGGACGTACGGTTTTACCGGTTTGTCCTACCTGACGTGCATATTCCGAGAAACCTTCGTCAACCACCACGCGGCTACAAGCCCATTCGGCTTTCACGCCCTGTTCTTTCAGTGCTTCGGCCAGTTTCTTGATTAATGCCAATCCGTCGCCGGTAGTTCCACGTCCACCGGCAATAATAATATCCGCATCGAACAGATTTACCGAATTACCTTCACCACGAACGGTTTGCAGAATTTCTACCTTAAACTCGTCTTTCGATAGTTTTGGTTTGAAAGTCGAAACCACTCCGGTGCGTCCTTCTACTTTAGCCGGAACTTCGAAGGTACCCGCACGGGCAGTAGAGATTTGCGGATAAACGAAACCAAGAATGGTTGCCAGTTTACTTTCGCCATAAGTCGGACGGCGTGAGTGAAGAATCGGTTTGTTGATTACTTTTTCCTTGCGGTTCACGTATTCGCCAATTTCCAGTCCGGTACAGTCGGCAGTTACACCACTACCGGTTTTCACACCAATACGCGGAGCTAATTCACGACCCGAAGTAGTAGCAGCAAACAGCGCGATTTCAGGATTACGTTCTTTAATTACCTGTGCAAAGATAGACGAGAACGGCAACACGAGGTATTCAGCCAGTTTGGCATCTTCCACCACAATCACTTCGTCCGAACCATGTTCGAACAGCGTTTGTGCCTGATCGGCTACATTGTGACCGATAAGCAAGGTCATGATTTTTGTTCCTTCGCCCAACTGATCGGCTAAGTGACGTGCCGGAGTGAGTAATTCGATAGACGGACGGGCAATTTTACCGTTGGCAATTTCAGCCCAGGTAATAATTCCTTTGGCACCCTTGCGGTTATCGTAGAATGGAAATTCAGGTTTTTCTGAAACTTTCTTCTCCGCTTTTTCTTTTTTCTCCAACACATTAGCACCTTTGGCATAATTTGCCAGCAGGCTATCCACCAGCGCCGCTTCGGTATGTCCCTGCGACATGATAATCGGAGCGCGTTCGCTCACAATGTTTACCACACCGGCTACAATGGTTGGCGAACCGCCCAAACCGATTTTCTCTGTTCCCAGTCCGATATCATCAATACCAAACACGGTAACGTTGGCGTTGCGGGCTTTGATAGCACCGGTCAGCGATGGTTTGCGTGGTGGAATTCCGGTTGGAGTGAGCGAAATGGTACAAGGCATAGGCAGTTTCATCATCTGATAACCGCCTTCGATAATACGTTTTGCAATCACATTACCTTCGCCGTCGGCTTTCACGCTTTCAACGAAAGTTGCCTGTGGAATACCAAGGTTTTCGGCCACCTGCGATGGTACGTGTGCTGTATCACCGTCGCTAGTCTGACGACCTGCCAGAATGATAAACGGTTCTTTCGAATCTTTGCTGAAACCAAGATGTTTCAGCATGGTCGAAATAGCCAAACCGGTGGCATAAGTATCGCTTCCGCCCAGTTTACGGTCGGAGAGGAGGAATGCTTCGTCGTAACCCATCGAGATAGCGGTTTTTAGCGCTACTTCGAACGAACCCGGTCCCATGGAACACGCAATCAGACGAGCATCGGGATATTGTTTTTTGAGTTGTAATCCGGCTTCAAGACCAAACTGACAGTCGATATTGATAATCGACTTCGCTTTCGTACGGTCCATTAATCCATCGTCTCCCATGCGCATTTCTGTTGGGAGCGGAACTTGTTTTATTAAACTTATAATTGTTAATGCCATTGTTTCGTTAGTTAGAAAGTTTTTAAAGTTGAAAGTTCATAAAGTTTCCTCTTTCTCCCTCTCTTTTGGAGAGGGTCGGGGAGAGGTCTACATATTTTGAAAATCAGGACCGTTTCCACCGTTTGGTACACTCCAGGTAATTCCATCGCCAGGCGTTTTAATATCGCAGGTTTTGCAATGCATACAGTTTTCGGCATGAATGCGTAACTCCTGATGTCCGTTTTTGTCGGTATGCAGTTCGTACACTTCCGACGAACAGAAGAACTGACAGGGTGCGCCGTATTGTTTGATATTAATAGCTGCAAACGATTCGGGATTATTGATTTTCACGTGAGCCACCTGTTGTTCATCGTGGTTTACACCCGAGAAATACACATCGGTAGCTTTATCAAAAGTCAATACTTTATCAAAATCAAGTTTGTTTTTAAATCTTTCTTTAAATGGTTTTCCTTTGAAATCAGCCAGCGTTTTGGTGGCATCTTTGTCGGGATGTGATTTCAGACGACCGAAGAAACCTGCACCGCCGGTAATCAATTGTGTTCCGAAATGCAATGCGCCAATAATAAGACCTTTTGAGAATCCCTGACGGAAATTGCGAACCGGATATAAATCTTTGTAAATTACGCTGTCTTTAATCGAAGCTTCGTACCCCGAAAGCGTTTTTTCGGTGAAATCGTTTTTGCTTAATGCTTCAGCGGCTGTTTTAGCGGCCAGCATTCCCGAAGTTACAGCCAAATGAACGCCTTTCAATGCAGGCATAGCTACCAGTCCGGCGCTGTCACCCACAATCATCGCATTATCGGTATATAATTTAGGAATAGAATACCAACCGCCTTCAGGCAAAGTTTTTGCACCGTATTCAACCAGTTTTCCACCTTTGAGATATTTGGCAATAAACGGATTGGTTTTCCATGCCTGAAATGCAGTATGAGCATCAAAAGTCGGATCTTCATATTCCAATCCAACTACCAACCCAACAGCTACTTTATTATCTTTCAGTCCGTAAACAAAGCCACCACCGAATTCTTTCAAATTCAACGGATAACCCATGGTGTGGTAAACTTCGCCCGGTTTGATATTACCTTCGGGCACACTCCACAATTCTTTTACACCCAATGAGTAAATCTGACAGTTTTTATTTTTTTCCAGATCGTATTTGGCAATCAGCTGTTTAGCCAGACTTCCGCGCGTTCCTTCAGCAAAAATGGTTAGTTTTGCTTCTATACGATTTCCTGCTTGGAAGTTTTCCATTTGGTTACCATGATGATCCACTCCGGTATCAATAGTTTTGGCACCAATTACTTTTCCTTCTTTGTACAGAATTTCGCTTACGGAGAATCCGGTATAGATTTCCACGCCTTTTTCTTCGGCTTTGGTAGCCAAAAAACGACAAACCTGACCCAACGAAGCAGTATAATTACCCGCATTGCTCATATAAGGAGCATGAACCGGCAATTTAAACGAACCATTTTCGCTCAGTAAAACGGTTGAATCGCTTACTATTTTGGCGTTGAATGGAATTTCACTGAAATCAATATCCGGTAGTAAGGTTTTGAAAACATCGGCTTTAATTACAGCACCCGAAATAATGTGGCTTCCGATAGAACTTCCTTTTTCAATTAATAGAATTCGTTTGTTCAGCCCTTTTTGTTTCAATATGTCAGCCAGATGTATTGAAGTTGCTAAGCCCGAAGGTCCGCCTCCAATAATTAAAATGTCCGTTGAAACGGTTTCAACATTACTCATTGTCTTTGAATTATATGATTATATTATTATATTTTATTTTGGATTGTCACTACCTGCAATATTATCCAGATAAATTGTTTATAAACAGCTTATTCCGAAACGAATTCCGGTTTTTTTTATTTTTTATATAAGAGGCTAAAGAGTGTCTCAAGAAGAACTATATACGGCTACAAATGTATACATTTTCCTGAATAATTTAAGAGATAGCTGATTTAATTTCAAAAAGTTCAAAGGATTTTTTTTTGAATTAATCGTTAATGAAATTCATTTTTTGCAATGTAGAGATTGCAATTTTAAATTTCGGTACAAAAGTAATTGAAATAATTAGGTCTTTCGACTTGAATATGATTGTTTTAGTATTAAAAAACATTAAATTAAACAGGTTTATTCGATATTTGTGCAACAAAATTGACTTTTAATGTGTTCCGCATTTCGTTTAGCTAAAAAATGACCGTGTGCGAACACGAAATACAAAACCTGTAGGTCAAAACACCTAACAACGATATTTTTCCGTACCTTTGCACAAAATCGTATCCGTCAGGTTTAAGTTTGAGCTTGTGAAAGATGTATGGATACGACTAATATTCTATGACATTTGATAAATTAGATCTTATTGAGCCGATCTTAAACGCTCTCCAACACGAAGGCTATACTCAGCCCACACCCATTCAGGAAATTGCTATTCCCATTGTACTTCAAGGTAAAGACTTATTAGGTTGCGCACAAACCGGTACCGGTAAAACGGCTGCTTTTGCCATTCCTATTTTGCAACAGTTGTACCGAAACCGTGAAAATGACAAAATTCATCGCAAGATAAAAGTATTAATCGTTACGCCTACGCGTGAACTGGCCATACAGATTGGCGAAAGTTTTGCTGCTTATGGTCGTTTTCTAAGGTTTCGTCATGCCGTTATTTTTGGTGGCGTTCCGCAAAACCCGCAGGTAAATACACTGAAAGCCGGTGTTGATATTTTGATTGCCACTCCGGGTCGACTGCTTGATTTGCAAAGTCAGGGTTATGTAAAACTCAATGAATTGAGCATTTTTGTGCTTGACGAAGCGGATCGGATGCTCGATATGGGCTTTATTCACGACGTAAAAAAGCTGATAAAACTGATTCCGGCTAAACGCCAATCCTTGTTTTTCTCGGCTACCATGCCCGATTCTATTCGTGTGCTGGCCGGAACCATTCTCACCAATCCCGAAGAAGTGGCTGTTACGCCCGTATCAACGACTGCCGAAACGATTCAGCAGGAATTGTATTATGTGGATATGGCTGATAAAAAAGATTTGCTCATTCACATACTTCAGGATAAGAAAATAGCTACAGCCCTTGTTTTTACCCGTACTAAACATGGTGCAGATAAAGTTCAACGTCTGTTGTCGAAAGCCAATATTAAAACGGAAGCCATTCATGGCAATAAATCGCAGAATGCCCGTCAGAATGCGTTACGTAATTTCAAAGAACGCACAACGCGTGTGTTGGTTGCTACGGATATTGCTGCACGTGGAATTGATATCGATGATTTGAATTTGGTAATCAATTACGAAATACCGAATATTCCGGAAACCTATGTTCACCGCATTGGTCGGACGGGTAGGGCAGGACTCGATGGTAAAGCCATTTCATTTTGCGATGTGGAAGAACTGGAATACTTGCGCGATATTCAAAAACTGATTTCGATGGAAATACCGGTCGTAAAAGCTCATCCCTACGAAGCTTCATTTGAACTGACCGACAGAAAATCAAAAGTAAAACCCAAAGTGGCACAACGTGGCAAAGGTTCGGGTATTGATCCCGGTAAAGGCAAGCGTCGTATGCCCAGCGATCGCAACCCGGGCAAACCACAATCTCAGAAAACTCCGGTTTCGACTGCTGCTAAATCGGAAAGTACCGGCAAGAAGGTGTTTGTGCTGAAATCGGGTAAATAAAATAGCAATATTCAAAAGTATAAGCTGCATTAAGCAGTCTGAATCAATTTGATAATATTCAGGGCTTTAGTCGAATTGAGAAATCTATTTTGCTAAAGCTCTTTTTTATTTATCTTTGCAACCATGAACATGCTTCACAAGGACATAAAAACCTACAGTTTTGCCGAAATGGCTCTGCAATATTCCGATTTTGCGTTGAAGCGGATGGATGATATTTATCGCAGTACCCAAGGTGCTCCTGATGTTCCCCACCGACACGATTATTATACGATTGTCTTTATTGAAAAAGGGGAAGGTATTCATTTTGTGGATTTTACGCAATACAAAATTGAAGACCACACAATTTATTTTATTCAACCCGGGCAAATGCATCAGGTGATTCTGAAATCCGAACCGATTGGTTGGGTGATTACGTTTACAGAGCAGTTTCTGATTAGCAATTCCATTTCGGAGAAAATGATAAATGATATTTATTTGTTCAACGATTATGGTCAGTCACCACCGCTGCCAATAAATGACCGTGATTTGCCTGTTTACAAAAGCCTGATTGAACAAATGAATTTTTTCGCATCTTCGCTGGAGTCGTATATGCTCGAAGCGGTGGGTTCATTGTTGAAACTGTTTCTGATTCAGAGTAATAATCATTGTTCGTTGCACAAAAGTGATAATCCACAATTGCTGGAAACAGGAAATCACTTGCTACGTTCATTCAAACAATCGCTGAATAAGAACTACGCTAAAGCCCACATGGTATCTGATTATGCCGACGAACTCGCTGTAACAGCCGATTATCTCAACAAAACCGTAAAAAATATTACCGGAAAATCAGCCAAAGAACACATTCAAGCTAAACTGATTATTGAAGCTAAACGTTCCTTGTTGTTTAGTTCAATCAACGGAAAAGAACTCGCTTATGAACTTGGCTTTGAAGAATCGGCTCATTTCAATAACTTTTTCAAGAAAATTACCGGTCAAACACCCTCCGAATTTCGTGTTTTAGCACGACAGTCCTGATTTTTGCAATCATTCACCCGATTTTGTTATTTCCGGCGGCTTTTTGTCGCCGTATCTTTGCATCGTCAAATCAATGATAAAACGACCCCTAGCCCCTAAAGGGGAACAGAATTAGCTTTTTCTATTTGATGTTTACATTTTTCTTTAAGAAAACATAGTAATCATGTTCCCCCTTAGGGGTTAGGGGTGAAAATAAAAATATTATGAAAACAATACTGCATAAATCAGAATCTCGCGGACATGCCAATCACGGTTGGTTAGATACGCACCACACTTTTAGTTTTGCCAATTACTACAATCCTGAACGGCTTCGGTTTGGTACTCTGAGAGTGTTGAACGATGACATTGTAGCTGCCGCTGAAGGATTCGGAACACATCCGCACGACAACATGGAAATCATTTCTATTCCTCTGCGTGGCGATTTGGAACATAAAGACAGCATGGGAAACCATGGTGTGATTAATGCCGGCGAAATTCAGGTGATGAGTGCCGGAACGGGTATTTTTCACAGCGAATTCAATAAAAACAAAGATAAAGACATTAATTTCCTCCAAATCTGGGTTTTACCGAACAAAAAGAATGTAACTCCCCGATATGACCAGATTTCACTGGAGGAAATTGAAAAACCGGATGAATTGTTTCAGATTCTTTCGCCAAATCCAAATGATCAGGGTGTGTGGATACAGCAGAATGCCTGGTTTCATTTAGGAAATTTGTCGGAAGGCTGGGAGGGAAGCTATGAGCTGAAAGACAAGAATAACGGAGTTTATTTCTTTGTAATTGAAGGTTCACTTAGCATTGCCGGACAAAAGTTGAATCGTCGTGATGGATTAGGAGTGAGCGAAACCGATAAAATTGATATCCGTACCGATACAATCACAAAATTGCTCATTATGGAAATACCAATGTAATTCCCAATTTTCAATTTGATAATTTCCAATGAATTAAATAACCATATATAACAATTAAAAATCAACAAAAATGAAAACAATGAAACAATTTCTCGCAACCGACCAGCAATCATGGTCTTTACTTTTGGTACGTATGGCACTGGCCATCGCAATTTTTCCTCATGGTGCTCAAAAAGCACTCGGTCTCTTCGGCGGATACGGTTTTGCCGGAACATTAGGTTTTTTCCAGTCGATGGGAATGCCGGTAGTACTTGGAACGCTGGTAATTTTGGCTGAATTTGTAGGAAGTATCGGACTTTTTGCCGGAATCGGAACCCGCTTTATGGCTTTTGCTCTTTTCGTTGAAATGACCGGAGCTATGATTCTTGGTGGTCACCTTCACAACGGTTTCTTTATGAACTGGTACAAAATGCCAAATACAGGCGAAGGTTTCGAATATTTTATTTTGGTTCTTGGTATTGCATTGGCAGTGCTGATTGGAGGAAGTGGTAAATTCTCAGTAGATAACCTCATTTCAAAAAAACTGAAATAAGCTGACTAATCGTTCGAAAATATAAGCCGGTGCATATGCATCGGCTTTTATTTTTTCTTTTTCATAGTTGCACGCATCTCATTTTCGGCTTTCTTTTCCAATATAATACGGGTAATTAGTTCTACCGGAATTTCCTGCCCCGGTTTAAAGCGAATTCCACCTATCGAAGTATCATATCCTTCCAGTTCCTCTTCCATCTTTGAAAAAAGCGAATTGCTCATCGATGTGAACGTAAAATGGTTTTTATGAGCACTGAATCCCACCAACATATAATGATATGTATAACAAGCTATCCCGTAACTCATTGATTCTTTCGCTTCAGGTGCCAGTTTCCGGATAAGATCGCGCAATTGTTCTAAGGACTTACGATACACTTCGGGTTGTGACTGAATGTATTCGTCGACGGTGCTTGGTTTTTCCATGATTTTTGTTTTCCAAATCAAACAACTATAGAAAGAAATGGTTCAATTCCATAAAAAAGCCCGATACACATAATGTGCATCGGGCTTTATCTTGATTTTGAATTGAAAAACTTATTCAGCTACCACTTCGAAAGCAACTTCAATAGTTACTTCTTTGTGAAGCTTCAATGTGGCCTTGTAGGAGCCAATTTCTTTAACGGCATCTTTCAGTAAAATAACTTTGCGATCAACTGTGAATCCTGCTTTTTCAAATGCATCAGCAATTTGAATAGGACCAACTGCACCAAATATTTTGCCGGTTGTGCTTGTTTTTGCACCAACAGTCAATGTTAGGTCTTTCAGTTTGTCAGCCAATTCAATAGCCGCATTTTTCAGACTTTCCAGTTTGTGAGCACGTTGTTTCAAATCTTCTGCCAACATTTTTTTAGCTGAAGCTGTTGCCAGAATAGCTTTTTTTGTTGGGATAAGGAAGTTACGTCCGTAACCATCTTTTACTTTCAGAATATCGCCTTTGTAACCTAAATTGATTACATCTTCTTTTAATATAATTTCCATACTTTTTTCCTCCTTCTAATTATTTCATCATATCGGTTACATAAGGAAGCAACGCGATGTGGCGTGCTCTTTTAACTGCTTGAGCTACTTTACGTTGATATTTCAACGAAGTACCGGTAAGGCGACGTGGAAGAATTTT
>Ga0114951_10005871_pt1 | contig 11114 bp, 7 predicted proteins | sample AM7aDNAmetaG_FD_88677 | JGI IMG/M metagenome (GOLD analysis project Ga0114951, IMG submission 88677) | Freshwater microbial communities from Finland to study Microbial Dark Matter (Phase II) - AM7a DNA metaG | ecosystem: Environmental > Aquatic > Freshwater > Lake | place: Finland: Lake Alinen... | reverse complement strand
GCGGGGAACCACCCTCAAGGAAGCGTCGCAGAATTGAAATCGAAAAATGACCGGACAGCGAGAATAGCCAGATTTTACCGAAATGAAATCGTTGTCAGCAAAACCTTAACCGGACAGTAGTGCAACGGGATGAAATTTGTCGTGCAGACGCTGGGCGAAGATATTTATTTGAACGAGGCGATTTCGCCTTTGTTTCCGGGGCAATACGCCAACTCGCGCCGGATTTCCTGCGACACTTATGGCGGAATTAGCGAAACGGAATACACGCTCAATGCGCTGACCTACGGCTGGTGGCTCGACAATGTTTATGACTTCAACGATCCCGACCACGTCGTGCTGGACGGTTATAGCGAAGGCGAGAATCGCGCGCGCGTGACCTCCGCCGTCATTACGGGACTGTTTCTTTCGGGTGATGATTTCAGCGAGGCGGGGAGCGCCACCGGCAAGGCGCGCGCCACATTATTTCTGACGAACAAGGACATTAACGTGCTGGCGAAAGCCGGAAAATCTTTTCGACCCGTGGAAGGCGACACCGGCAGCGCGGCAGCAAATTTTTTTACGGAGAGCGGCGGGAATAGATTTTATCTGGCGGCCTTGAACTATTCCAAAACCAACATCAATGTGGCGGTTGATTTCAGTCGGATTGGCTTGTCGCCCGGACAATCCTATCAGGTTAAAGAGCTTTGGAGCGGCGCGGTGTTCGACGCTTCCAACGCATTGAAATTGTCTCTGAAGCCAAGCGATGCGGCGGTCTATAAAATATCCGCCGCCGTCCAAAAATAGAATATCACGGCTAGAAACAAACAGGCTTATTTTTTGCCATTTTAACCAATTCCAAATGATAAAAAACTGCGCCGTTTCAATGAAAAACCTTCTGCCGGTATGCGTGCTGGGCATGGCTCTGATTACAAAATCCGCCTGCGCCGCCGATGCGCCGGAAATCCGCACACCAGCCGCGCAGCCGACACCGCGCATCAACGGCCCGGAAATCTTCGGTGTCCGGCCCGAACATCCATTTTTGTATCACATTCCCGCGACCGGAAATCGCCCGATGGAATTTTCTGCCGATTATTTGCCAGATGGTTTGAGGTTGGACGCTGCGACAGGAAATATCACCGGCAAGCTTCGCAAAACCGGTGAATACAAGGTTGTCTTTCACGTAAAAAACTCTCTCGGCGCGAGTGACAAGCCATTCAAGATTGTCGTGGGCGAAACTATCGCGCTGACGCCGCCAATGGGTTGGAACAGTTGGAATCATTACGCCGGTCGTGTGACCGGCGACATCATTCTTCAGAACGCGAAGGCGCTGGCGGATTCCGGACTCATCAATCACGGCTGGACTTACATGAACATTGATGACACCTGGCAGGGTGCGCGCGGCGGCGCGTTCAAGGCCATTCAGGGCAATGAAAAATTTCCTGATATGAAAAAACTGTGTGACGACGTTCATGCGCTCGGCTTGAAGATTGGAATTTATTCGACGCCGTGGACAACTTCCTACGCCACGCGCATCGGCGGCAGCGCGGAAAATCCCGCAGGCGCGTGGACGAAGCCGGCGGGAAAAAAAGTGGTGAACAAAAAAGTTTTGCCGTGGGCGATTGGGAAATATTCCTTCGCGACGAACGACGCCGCGCAGTGGGCCGCGTGGGGCATTGACTATTTGAAGTATGACTGGAACCCGATTAAATTTTCCGAAACGAAGGAAATGGGCGACGCGCTGCGCCACAGCGGACGCGACATAATTTTCAGTTTGTCGAACAATATGAACATTACGAATGGCGCGACCATCGGCAGGATTGCGAACTGCTGGCGCACGAGCGGCGACATCAAGGCGAACTGGACTTCCATGAGCAGCAAGGGTTTTGGCGAAGACAAGTGGGCGACCTACGCCAGCCCCGGTCATTGGAACGATCCGGATATGCTGGAAATTTCGACGAAGGAGAAAAATCAGCCCGGCCTCACGCCGGATGAGGAATACACGCACATCACGCTTTGGTGTTTGGTTTCCGCGCCGCTGCTGTTGGCCAACGATTTTTCGGAGCTGGATGCGTTCACGAAAAATCTTTTGGAAAATGACGAGGTGCTGGCGGTGAATCAGGACGCGCTCGGCCAACAGGCGAAAACCATCAGCACCGACGGCGACGCGCGGGTGCTGGCTAGGGATTTGGCCGACGGCTCGAAGGCGGTCGGGCTGTTCAACACCGGCACGAACGGCGCGATTTCGGTCACGGTTAAGTGGTCGGACTTGAAGATTTCCGGCGCGCACGTCGTCCGTGATTTGTGGCGGCAAAAAGATTTGGGCAGTTTCAAAATTGAATTCTCCCTGTCCGTCGCACCGCACAGCGCGGAGATGGTCAAAATAAAATGAGCGGCCATTGTCACGAGGTTTTATGAAACCAATCCAAATTATTTTGCATTTAAATTTGCGCCTGACGCTGGCGGCTGTGTTGCTGGCTGGAGCAAATTTGTTCGCGCAGGACACGACCAATGTTTCTGCTCCGTCATTATTCATGACGCCGGATAAAACTCCGCCCAGCCCAGAGCTACTGATGTGGCGGAAGGAATTTGGCGCGACGCACGAGCAGCGGATGCAATGGTGGCGCGCGGCGCGGTTCGGAATGTTTATCCACTGGGGTGTTTATTCCGTGCCTGCCGGCGTCTGGCACGGCACGAACATCACCAGCAGCGGCGGCGAATGGATCATGAACCGTGGCCGGATTCCTGTGGCTGATTATCAAGCGTTCACGAAGCAATTCAACCCGACGAATTTTAACGCGGAGCAGTGGGTGAAAATCGCGAAGGACGCAGGTATGAAATACATCGTCATCACGGCGAAGCATCATGACGGCTTCGCGATGTTTCATTCGCAGGCGAGCGCGTTCAACATCTATGACGCGACGCCGTGGCATCGCGATCCGCTCGCGGAACTCGCGGCAGCTTGCAAGCAGGCCGGCATCAAGCTGGGATTTTATTATTCGCAGGCGCAGGACTGGAATCATTCGGGCGGCGCGGCGGCGGGCAGCAAGACCGGGCAGCTGCTGATTGATAAACAAAATCATTGGGACGCCGCGCAGCAGGGGAGCATGGACGACTTCATTGACAAAGTGGATGTGCCGCAGATCAAGGAGCTGCTTTCCAATTATGGGCCGGTCGCGGAATTCTGGTTCGATACGCCGGTGGGCATGAACGCGGAGCGCGCGGAAAAAATCCTGCCGCTGCTGAAATTGCAGCCGGACACGGTCGTGAACAACCGGCTTGATTCAAAAAAATCCACCGGCGACTTCCAGACGCCGGAACAAAAAATTCCGCCGACGGGCATTCCGGGGAAAGATTGGGAGACGTGCATGACGATGAACCACACTTGGGGTTTCCGCGCATATGATCACGATTGGAAAAGCGCCGAGACGCTGGTGACAAACCTCGTCGACATCGCGAGCAAAGGCGGAAATTATCTGCTCAATGTCGGGCCGACGAGCGCAGGCGAAATTCCCGAACCCTCCGTCGAGCGGCTGCAAGCAGTCGGCGCGTGGATGAAAATAAACGGCGAGGCGATTTACGACACGACGGCGAGCCCGTTCGCGAAACAATTACCGTGGGGGCGTTGCACGAAGAAAGTCGCGGACGACGGCACGATACTTTGCTTGCACGTCTTCACAGGTTTTTGGCCCAAGGATGGGAAGTTGCTGGTTCCTGGGTTGCGGAACAAAAACACTTCGGCGGCTTTGCTTGCCGGTGGAAAAGAACTTCAAACTTCCGCGACGGCTGGGGGACTTGTCGTGGCGATTCCAGCGACTGCGCCGGACAAAATTTCAACGACCATCGTTTTGAAAATTAAAGGCGCACTCGAAATCCAGCAGCCTTGACTCAAATTAAAATGAAAGGAAATACACCGCACGCCATCATTGTCTGTGTTTTGTTGGCGGTTGCTACTGCGTCGCAAGGTTCGCCGGTGGCGACCAGTTTGCCGAGGGTTTTTTGTGCCGACCCGCAGGCGTTGGCCACGGCCAAAGTCCGTCTGGCTACAAATGACCCGGCGCTCGCACCGGCATTTCATTATCTGGTTTCAGAGGCAGACAAGATTTTGACCATGAAGCCGAAGACGGTGATGGATAAAAAAACAATTCCACCCAGCGGCGACAAGCATGATTTCATGAGCCAGGCGCCTTATTATTGGAGGGACACCAATGCGCCAAACGGACATTACCTTCATCGCGACGGCCAGCGGAATCCGGAGGCGGAAGCAAATTCGGATGCTGGGCCGCTGATGAAAACGTGTGCCGACGCCCAAACGCTGGCGCTGGCGTTTTATTTTACCGGTGACGAGAAATACGCCGCCAAGGCTACGGAGATTATTTGTGTCTGGTTTTTGAATCCGGCCACGCGCATGAATCCAAATCTAAATTACGGCCAGGGCATTCCCGGCGAAACCGAGGGGCGTCCGGAAGGACTTATCAGTGCGCGTGGAATGATGGGACTCATGGATGCCATCGGATTGCTGGCCGGTTCAAGCTCGTGGACGGTGACCGACCAGCAAGCGATGACCACATGGGGCGGGCAGTATTTTGAATGGCTGACGACGAACAAACTTGCGCTCCAAGAGAGCCGGGCGCCGAATAATCACGGCACGTTTTACGACGTCCAATACGTCGCGCTGGCGATGTTTCTGGACAAGACGAACGAGGCGCGAAACCTGTTGCTGAAAGACCGTGAACAGCGCATCGCCAGGCAGATTGAGCCAGACGGACGCCAGCCGCGCGAACTGGTCCGCACGCTGTCCTTTGACTACAGCCTGTTCAATTTGCGCGCGTTATTCGACTTGGCGAGCCTAGGTAAAAATGCCGGCGTAGACTTGTGGCATTATCAGACGGCCGACGGACGCAGCATCCTGAATGCACTGGTATTCACGGCGGCGTATTCTGACCCGGTCAAAATCTGGCCTTATAAGCAGATTGCCAAACCAAAAAATGAGGAATTGGACGAACTGCTGTTGCGTGCTTCCGCTGTTTATTCAGACAGCCGGCTTGATGAAGCTTTGAGACAATATCCCTTGGACGAACTGGCCATAAATCCAAACCAGCTTTTATACTCAACACTTCAAGCCAGAGCGGCTCGTCAATGACTGGATTTACGTGAAGACAAAAACCATCTTCAAGATGGTGGTGTCTTTTGAAGTCAGCTCGAATTTTCTTTGATGAAAACCTCTCGTTCTAATTGGTGCGTCTGATAGGATTCGAACCGTTTCAAGGTAACACAAATCGTTGCTCTTGAGGGGAGCAAGTTAAAGCGGCTCGAACCGCTCCGAAAGTGGGTTTTAGAGGCAAATGAGGCCCAAAATGGGGTGATTTCGGACGACTGGTTAAAAATGAAATCATTTTTGATTAAAAACAGCTCGAACCGCCTTTTACGCGCTCAAACCTTAACCGTTTCCTTTAAAAAACCCTTTGATTTATTGGCTGAAACCGTGGTTGCCGTCCGCAACTTGGCGGACGAAAACTCACGATGTTCGGAATGGTGGAGGCGGCGGGAATCGAAGCCTATCCCTTTTTTCGTGTTTTTGCGTATCCCCGCATAAACATTCGCGACTTTGCGTGTCACGCTTTTGGCTCTTATGCAAAGAAACGCATCAAAACGCACTTTTCCAGTCACGAATTGTCAGGATTTTGTTGCTCATACCCTGACTTTATAGATTGGTTATTCGTATTGCGTTATGCGATGCTGATCTCGTATGTAAAATTTTTTATACGTGTGGATCTGTGGTTCTTCACCAATAATGACATCCCTATTTTCCATAATAGCTTTAATTTACAAGGCTTTGAAGACATGGATTATCCCCAAGACCTTCTGTCTCTTTATTTCCCTTTTATTTAATTCAGTATCGTCTTTGAGGGTTTACTGTTTGACTTTCCAAGTCACCCGCTTGATACATCGTGACATGACAAAATCAAAAATTGGAGCTAATTATGCCTGATGGCCGACAACACCAAATGCACTCCGATGATTCCTCAATAGTAACTGCAACACAATCACGCGGTTGTTTTTGGTGCTATTGGCCATGGCTGATTATTTTAATTACGCTCACATTTGGCGCCCTTTGTTATTTGCGACACTGGCGACAATCGCCATCAAAGGCCCAATCAACCCCCGTTCGAGATCGCGCCAGTTCGGCAACTATTATGATCAGCACAGCCAAGGCGCAGACGGGCGACATCGGGATTTATGTCAACGCTCTGGGCGTGGTGACGCCGCTCTACACCGTGTCGGTGAAGAGCCGCGTGGATGGACAGCTCATGAAGGTGAATTATCAAGAAGGCCGGTTGGTTCATGCGGGTGATCCGCTGGTCGAAATTGATCCCGCGCCGTATCAGGCGACACTCGATCAAGCCGCCGCCAAAAAAAATCAGGACCAGGCAACGTTGAATCTGCAACAGGTCGAATTGAACCGTGAAGCCGCGCTTTTAGCCGCCAAAATCGACTCGCAGGACGTGTATGATCAGGTCGCAGCACAAGTGGCGGAACTTGAAGCTGCCGTGAAATCGGATGAGGCGGCGATTGAAAGCGCCAAGGTTCAACTGGCTTATTGCCACATCACCTCGCCGATTTCCGGGCGCGTCGGCTTGCGCCTAGTGGACGCCGGCAACATCGTTCACGCAAGCGACACCACGGCTCTGGTTGTCATTACGGAGTTGCAACCCATCAATGTTGTTTTCAATGTCGCGGAAGACGACCTCCCGAAAATTCAAGCGCGGTTAAAATCGGGGAATACGTTGGCCGTGGATGTCTTTGACCGCGAGCAGGTAAAAAAACTGGCGACGGGAACTTTGGCCAGCTTGGACAATCAAATTGATTCGACTACCGGCACGGTGAAATTGAAAGCAATGTTTACCAACGACGACGAGACGCTTTTTCCGAACCAGTTCGTCAACGCGCGGTTGCTCGTGGACACGATTGAGGACGCGACGCTGCTGCCGAACACAGTCATTCAGCGCAACGCCGACAGCGCATTCGTGTATCTGATCAAGCCGGATAAAACCGGCACGAACCAAACCGTCGCGATGCAAACCATCACGATTGACACCACCGATGGAAATGTTTCGTCGGTGCAGGGGATAGAGCCGGAGACGCTGGTGGCCGCCGATAATTTCAACAAGCTGACGGATGGCGCGAAGGTGGTGCTTCGACCCGCCAATGGTGGCGGCGCGGGCAAAGGCGGGTGGCAGAAAAGAAATTCACAGTGAGTCCGTCAAAGCCATTTATTTTGCGGCCGGTGGCGACGTCGTTGCTGATGATCGCCGTGCTGCTGACCGGCTTTATCGCTTACAAACAGCTCGCCGTTTCCGCGCTGCCGGAGGTGGATTATCCGACGATTCAAGTTGTCACGTTTTATCCCGGCGCAAGTCCCGATGTTTCCGCGTCCGCCATCACCGCGCCGCTCGAACGGCAGTTTGGCCAGTTGCCGGGACTCAACCAGATGACTTCGATCAGCTCCGGCGGCAGCTCCATCATCACGCTGCAATTCGCGCTCAATCTGAACATTGACGTGGCCGAACAGGAAGTGCAGGCGGCCATCAACGCGGCGCAAAGCTTTCTGCCCGCCGGCCTGCCGTCGCCACCGATTTACAGCAAATCAAATCCAGCCGACGCGCCGATTATGACGCTCGCGGTCACGTCAAAAACGTATCCGCTGTCGCAAGTCGAGGATTTCACCGACACGCGCCTCGCGCAAAAAATTTCGCAGATCACGGGCGTCGGGTTGGTGACCATCAGCGGCGGGCAAAAGCCGGCAGTTCGCATCCAGGCAAATCCTACCGCGCTTTCATCTTACGGCATCAGTCTGGAGAGTCTTCGCGCCGCCTTGCAGACCGCCAGCGTGAATCTGGCAAAAGGCAATTTCGACGGCACGCACCAAGCCTACGAAATCAATGCCAACGACCAGCTCTTGAGCAGCAAGGATTATCAGTCGCTCGTCGTCGCGTATCGGAACGGCGCGCCGGTGGTTTTGTCCGACGTGGCGAACGTGATTGACGATGTGGAAAACACCAAGCTCGCCGCGTGGGCCAATGCCACGCCGGCGGTGATCGTGAACATCCAGCGGCAACCGGGCGCAAACATCATTCAAGTGGTGGATCGTGTGAAACAACTGCTGCCGCAGCTCAAAGCAAATTTGCCGGCGTCCATGGACGTTTCCATCCTCACCGACCGCACGACGACAATCCGCGCGTCCGTGCGTGACGTGCAATTTTCGCTGATGCTCACCATTGCGCTGGTCGTGCTGGCGATCTTTTTGTTCCTGCGAAATGTTTATGCCACGATCATTCCCAGCGTTGCCGTGCCGCTCTCGCTCGTCGGCACGCTCGGCGTGATGTATCTGCTCGGTTACAGCCTCAACAATCTAACGCTGATGGCGCTGACGATTTCCACCGGCTTCGTCGTGGACGACGCCATCGTGATGATCGAAAATGTTTTTCGCTACATTGAACTGGGCGAAAAACCACTGCAAGCCGCGTTGAAAGGCGCGGAACAAATCGGCTTCACCATAATTTCACTGACGATTTCGCTGATCGCCGGGCTGATTCCGCTGCTGTTCATGGGCGACATCGTTGGCCGTTTGTTCCGGGAATTCGCCGTGACGTTGAGCGTGACGATTCTCGTATCCGCCTGCGTTTCCCTGTCGCTCACACCGATGATGTGCTCGCGCTTGCTCAAGGCGAAAGCGGACGAGAAAAAACACGGCCGTTTTTTTGAAGCGACCGAAGGCATTTATAATCGCATCATCAGTTTTTACGCGCGCACGCTGCAAACGATTTTGAAACACCAGACCGCGACGCTGTTCGTGGCTGTCGGCACGCTGGTGTTCACGATTTTGCTCTACGTGGTCGTGCCCAAAGGATTTTTCCCCGTGCAGGACACCGGCGTAATCCAGGGTATTTCCGACGCGGCGCAAAACATTTCGTTCACCGCCATGGCCGAGCGACAGCAGGCGCTCGCGCAGGTGATTTTGAAAGACCCGGCAGTGGACAGTTTGTCGTCGTTCATCGGCGTGGACGGCATCAACGCGACGCTCAATAGCGGACGCATTCTCATCAACCTCAAGCCGCTTGAAGATCGAAAAATCAGCGCGAGCGATGTCATCCGGCGCTTGCAGCCGGAGTTGGCGAAGGTCGAGGGCATCACGCTCAACATGCAGCCGGTGCAGGATTTGACGGTGGAAGACCGCGTGAGCCGCACGCAATATCAATACACGCTCGAAGACGCCAACGCCGACGAGTTGAACCAGTGGACGACGGCGCTGGTGGCGAAAATGCAGACGCTGCCGCAACTCCGCGACGTGGCGACCGACCAGCAGACGCACGGCGCGCAGGCGACGCTGGTGATTGACCGCGTGACGGCGTCGCGGCTCGGCATCACGCCGTCGGCGATTGACAACGCGCTCTACGACGCGTTCGGACAGCGGCAGATTTCCACGCTGTTCACGCAGCTCAACCAGTATCACGTCATTTTGGAGGCGCTGCCGGATTTTCAGCGCAATCCGTCGAAGCTGAATGACATTTACGTGCTCTCGACTTCCGGCGGCGCGGTGCCGTTGAGTGCGTTTTCGCATTTTGAATCCGGCGTCGCGCCGCTCGCAATCAATCATCAGGGACAATTCCCGGCAGTGACGATCTCGTTCAACCTCGCGCCCGGCGCAGCGCTCGGCGAAGCAACGAAAGCCATCGAAGCCGCGCAAAAAGAATTGAACATGCCGTTGAGCGTGCAGGCTTCGTTTCAAGGCACGGCGCAGGCGTTCATCGCGTCGCTCGCGAACGAGCCGTGGCTGATTCTCGCGGCGATCATCACGGTGTATATCATCCTCGGCGTGCTTTACGAAAGTTACATTCATCCGATCACGATTCTTTCGACGCTGCCATCAGCTGGTGCGGGTGCAATTCTCGCGCTGTTGGCCACGGGAACCGAACTCGGCGTGGTCGCGTTGATCGGCATTATTTTGCTCATTGGCATCGTGCAAAAGAACGCAATCATGATGATTGATTTTGCGCTCGATTTGGAACGAAAGGAAAATCGTCCGCCGCAAGAAGCCATTTATCAAGCCTGCCTGCTGCGCTTCCGGCCAATTTTAATGACGACGTTTGCCGCGCTGTTCGGCGGCCTGCCGCTGGCGTTTGGCAACGGCGTCGGCTCCGAATTGCGCAAGCCGCTCGGCATCGCCATCGTCGGCGGATTGATCGTGAGCCAGGTGCTGACGCTTTACACGACGCCGGTGATTTATTTGTGGTTTGGCCGGCTCGCCAAGAAATTTTCGCGTTCCGACGCGACGGTTAAAAACGAGGGAATTGTTCCCGCTGAAATTGAATGAACATTTCCGCGCCATTCATTCGCCGTCCGGTCGGCACGGCGCTGCTGACGGCGGCGATTGCGCTGGCTGGCGCGGTGGCGTATTTGCAACTGCCCGTCGCGCCGCTGCCGCAGGTGGATTTTCCGACCATCAGCGTCGGCGCGTCACTGCCGGGCGCGAGTCCGGAAATCATGGCGTCGTCCGTCGCCGCGCCGCTTGAGCGCCAGCTCGGCCACATTGCCGGCGTGAACGAAATGACTTCTTCGAGCACGCTCGGCTCAAGTTCGATCACGCTGCAATTCGATCTGAACCGCGACATCAACGGCGCAGCCCGCGATGTCCAAGCTGCGATCAATGCCGCTCGCGCGAATCTGCCGGCGAATTTGCCGAGCAATCCGACGTATCGCAAAGTGAATCCCGCCGACGCGCCGATTCTGATTCTCGCGCTGACCTCGGACATTTACGACCGCGGCCAGCTTTACGACGCGGCCTCGACGATCATTCAGCAAAAGCTGCTGCAAATTGAGGGCGTCGGCTCGGTCAACATCGGCGGCGGCGCGCTGCCGGCGGTGCGCGTGGATGTGAATCCGACTTTGCTGAACAGCTTCGGCTTGAGCCTCGCCGATGTCAGCACAATGCTGGCGCAGCAAAACGCGAACCTCGCGAAAGGCCAGCTCGCCGATGGCCAGACGACGCTGGATATTCTCGCGAACGACCAGTTGCTCACGGCCGATGATTACAAAAAACTGATTGTTGCGGTCCACAACGGCGCAGCCATCCGGCT
>Ga0114951_10005867_pt1 | contig 11116 bp, 7 predicted proteins | sample AM7aDNAmetaG_FD_88677 | JGI IMG/M metagenome (GOLD analysis project Ga0114951, IMG submission 88677) | Freshwater microbial communities from Finland to study Microbial Dark Matter (Phase II) - AM7a DNA metaG | ecosystem: Environmental > Aquatic > Freshwater > Lake | place: Finland: Lake Alinen... | reverse complement strand
CAGCGCATCTACGGCACGGCGTTCAAGAACAAGACCGCGCTCGACGAGTATTTCAAGATGATCGAGGAGGCCAAGCGCCGCGACCATCGCAAGATCGGCGCGGAGATGGGGCTGTTCGCGATTGACACGGAATTTGTCGGGCCGGGCATGCCGCTGTGGCTGCCCAAGGGCACGGTGCTCGTCGAGGAGCTGGAGAAGCTGGCCAAGGAAACCGAATTCGCCGCCGGCTACGTCCGCGTCCGCACGCCGCATCTTGCTCGTGAAAAAATGTATTTAACGAGCGGTCATCTGCCGTATTACGCGGAGAGCATGTTTCCGCCGATGGAACTCTTGGAAGATGTAAGCCGAGATTTAGAAAGGCAGAAAGATCGTAAAGAGCGAGAACTGCAAGCTTCACGTTTGAAGCTGCAAATCAAAAAGAAGATTGGAGCAAAGGCTGAAGATGATGGGGCGTTGAGAGAACTTTTGTTTGAGAACCTAGGCGAAGAAGGCTTCGATAAGCTTCTCGGAGATGAATTGATTGATAAGCTTGATCGGCTTCAAACATTCGCCGGTTTGGACGCACTGTTTGGAACATTTGCCGGCGCGACCGAGCGTTATTACCTCAAAGCCATGAACTGTCCGCATCATCACCGCATCTTCGCGGCGGAACCGCACAGTTACCGCGATTTGCCGTTGCGCCTTGCGGAATACGGCACTTGCTATCGTTACGAGCAGAGCGGCGAGTTGTTCGGCCTCATGCGCGTGCGTTCGCTCAACATGAACGACGCCCACATCTATTGCACAGAGGAGCAGTTCGCCGACGAGTTCCGCGCGGTGAACGACATGTATCTGAAGTATTTCAAAATCTTCGGCCTCGAAAAATATCAGATGCGCTTCAGCACGCACGCGGCGGAAGGGCTGGGCAAGAAATACGTCAACGAACCGGAGCTTTGGAAGAAGACCGAGGACATGGTGCGCAAGGTGTTGATCGAATCCGGCATCAACTACGTGGAGGTCGCGAACGAGGCGGCGTTCTACGGGCCGAAGATTGACGTGCAGGTGTGGAGCGCCATCGGCCGCGAATTCACCATTGCCACCAACCAGGTGGACTTCGCCGTGCCCGCCAAGTTCGGCCTGACCTACCGCGACAAGGACAATTCCAACAAGACGCCGCTGTGCATCCATCGCGCGCCGCTCGGCACGCATGAGCGGTTCATCGGCTTCCTCATCGAGCATTACGCGGGCAACTTCCCGCTCTGGCTCGCGCCGGATCAGGTGCGCGTGATCACTATCGGCGACGACGAACCGCTGCTGAATTACGCCAAGGGCATCGTGAACGAACTGCGCGCCAACATGGTCCGCGTGGAATCGGATTTTTCCGCGACGCCGTTCAAGGCGAAGATTGCCGACGCAGAAAAAACCCGCGTTCATACGATGCTCGTCATCGGCGGTCGCGACATGGAAGCCGGACAAGTTTCCGTGCGCCTGCACCACGGCGGCCCGCAAGGCGCGAAGCCGAAGGCGGAAGTCGTGGCGGATATTCTGGCGAGCATTAAAGAGCGGCGGGCGTAATTTCACAATCCAAGAGTTGGTAACGTTGTCGAATTTCTAATCTTGTGAAAATGCAATTCACCTACGAGGAACTCGCCAAAACGATAGACCATTCGCTGTTGCATCCCACGATGACCGACCGGGAACTGGAGGATGGCTGCCGGCTCGCCGCGAAATATCAGGTTGCCTCTGTGTGCATCAAACCATACGCCGTAAAGCGCGCCGCCGAGTTGCTGCGCGGCAGCGGTGTGCTAGTGGGTGCGGTCATCGGTTTTCCCCACGGCAACAGCACCACCGAGATCAAACGCCTTGAAGCCGGACTCGCCTGCCGCGATGGCGCGGCGGAGATTGACATGGTCATAAACATCGGCAAAGCGTTAAGCGGCGACTGGGATTATGTGGCGCGTGACATTCAGGCAGTTTGCGACGAGGCGCATCGCCATGGCGCGAAGGTGAAGGTGATTTTTGAAAATGACTTTCTTGCGAACGGCGGCGCGGGTTTGAGCGGTGATGAGTTGAAAATAAAACTCTGCCGCCTCAGCGAACAAGCCGGAGCGGACTGGGTGAAAACATCGTCTGGTTACGGCTTCGTGAAACAGCCCGATGGCAACTACAACTACAAAGGCGCGACCGAGCATGACCTGAAGCTCATGCGTGCCAGCGTCTCCGCCAAAGTGCAGGTCAAAGCTGCCGGCGGCGTGCGGGATCTCGATGGCCTGATCCGCGTCCGCGAACTCGGCGCATCCCGTTGCGGCGCGACCGCCACGGCGGCGATGCTGGATGAATTTCACCGTCGTCAAAGCTCGCCGTCCGCCGCGCCGGCGAGCGGCGGAAAAATCGGTGGCGGCGGTTATTAATTTTGTCAAACCCATCATGAATGAACTTCGTGCGAACATGATGCGTGTGGACTTGGAAGTCGTGGCGGATATTTTGGCGAGCATCAAAGAACGAAGGGCGTAACCTCGAGAGGCAAATTCGGGTCTACTGTGGAACACGCATGAATAAGCTCGTTCTGTTTCTTTTTTTATTGGCGATTAGCTTCGGCGCGCCGGCGGCAACCAACGATTCCATTTCCATCCATCAGCGTGCGATAATTGCTGATTCGCTCGATGTCGCGCCGGTGTGGGCGGGGCATCCGGTCGGCTTCGCGCTGCTCACGCACGCGCCCGATCAGTTCGTGGCTTTTTTTGATGACCACCGACAGCTTACCGTGGCGCAGCGCCGGCTGGATGAGCATAAATGGACGTTCACCAAGCTGCCGGACACGACGGGCTGGGATTCGCACAACTACATCGCCCTAGCGGCAGATAAGGACGGGTTTCTGCATTTGAGCGCGGACATGCATGCCGTGCCGCTAAAATATTTCCGCACGGAAAAGCCGTGGGATGCCGCGTCGTTCAAAAGCCTGAATAAAATGGTCGGCCTGAATGAGACGTCTTGCACCTATCCAATCTTCTTGCGCGATACAAACGATGATTTGCTCTTTACCTATCGCGATGGCCGGAGCGGCAGCGGCAACCAGCTTTATAATTGCTATGACACCAAGACAAAAACCTGGCGACGTTTTCTCGATACGCCGCTGACCGACGGCGAAGGCCGGAACAACGCTTATTTCGTCGGTCCGGTGCGCGGACCGGACGGCTGGTTTCATCTTGCGTGGCTCTGGCGCGCATCGCCCGATGCCGCAACCTGCCACGATTTGAGTTATGCGCGGAGCCGGGATTTAAAGCATTGGGAGACGGGTGGTGGCCGGCCGCTTTCTCTGCCCATTCGCCTGAAGGATGCTGAAATCGTTGACGCGGTGCCGCAGCATGGCGGCATGATCAACGGCAACACGGTCATTGGTTTTGATGCGGACGGCCGCGTGACCATCAGCTACCACAAATACGACGCGGCGGGCAACCTGCAGCCGTGGACAGCCCGGCTTGAAAACGGAAAGTGGAAACTTTACCAGATCACAGACTGGGCTTATCGCTTGGAATTCAGCGGTGGCGGCTCGCTGCCTTCTTTCGGGATTCACCTTGGTCCGGTGCATCTGGAAAGCGACGGGCGGCTTACGCAGAATTACAGCCACATCAAGTTTGGCGGCGGCACCTGGTTGCTGGATCCGCAAACTTTGCGGGCGCGGGGCACGATTCGTGGCGAACAACGCATACCCTCCGAACTTGGCAAACTGCAAGGCACCTTTCCCGGTTTGATGGTGAAATGGGCTGAGGATTCCGGCACCGGCGCCACGCCGGACCAGCGGTTTATCCTGCGCTGGGAAACCCTCAACGCCAATCGCGACCGGCCACGTCAGGGGCCGTTGCCGCCGCCTTCGATGCTGCGCCTTTACGAAATCAAGACCGTGGCGGGAAGGTAGGGACGGAAGTTGTGGCGAACATCAAAGAACGAAAAACTTAAATATATGATAAAAAAGTGGGGTCTGACTGCTGTTGTCTGTTTGGTTGCCATTCCAATATTAGCTGGCACGACTAAAGAGTCCCTGCGCACGGAACTTGCAGCGGCGATGCGCCAAAAGGATATTGCTGAAATCCGCCGGGTCACCGATGAAGCGATTCGGACAGCGGGTGCGGCAGCGGGCGTCCCGGATGCCGCGCCTGATTTCAAACCCGTGCCCAAGGATGCGAAGCCGTTGTCCTCGAACGAAGTTGGGAAAGCTTTCACCCCTTACCTTCATCGTTTGGAAACGGAGCAATGGTGGCAATCCCGTCCTGCACCGCAAGATATTCCCCAGCCATTGCGTTTCGTGGCTTCGGTGGTTGAAGGATGTCTGGCAGCCAGGCGCGCGGGCTGTGAAGAACCGGAATCACTGCTGCGAATGGCGCGCGAGGCGGGAGATTTTCTGGTCTCGGCGCAAGCGCAAGGCGGACGGGGCGTGTTCCCGTTTCCAGCGTGGAAGGGCAAGGGCGGACGGCTCGGCGGGTTGTCTGACCAGTTCTTGCAGCGTGCGGAGCAGTCGGGGCGGCTGGCCGATTACACGCACAATGGTTGGATTGTGGACGATGTTGGCGAAGGCGATCTCCAGTTCGACAATGGAGAATGCGGAGTTGCGCTATTGCATCTTTACGAGGCAACTCATGACGAAAAATATCTTCACTCCGCCACTGCGGCGGCGGACTGGGCGGCGCAACAACCGGTCGTGCCGAACTGGAATTACAATAGTTTCTCGCTGTTCCTGCTCAGCGAAGCTTTCCGTGTGACCCATGAACCTCGCTATCTTGTTGCCGCGAAAGAAAAGGCGCGATTAGGTGTTTATCCCGGACAACTTCAGACGGGACCGCACACCGGACGCTGGGATGATCCGCACAACGCCCGCCTGGTATATCACTTCATCCTGCTGCGGGGGCTGGCTGCCTTCGTCGAGGTTTTGCCTGCCGATGATCCGGATTTTCCAACGGCATTGGCAACCCTCCAGCACGGAGTGAACGGATGGCTGCCCGAATTGTTGGAACATGGCGTGGCCAACGGTGAGAAGGTGCTGGAATTTCTCGCGCGGGTGGAGCTTAACCCAACGCTCCGGCTGCACTTGAAGAACTATCAAGTAGATCAGGCGTTTGATCTGGTCGGGCGTTTCTATTCGGCTTCGATTCGGCAAGGCCGCGCAGCTGTCGCGCCTGGAGCGTGGGGCTTCTATTTGGAAGCCGCCAAAAAGCGTTTCGGTAGTCAATAACCACTAATGCAAGTGGGCGTGGGTCTGCGTGGTCTTTTAGTGCGCCGGAATGATTTCCGCCGTGCGCAGCGTCACCGGGCCAAGCAGACCTGACTCCAGCAAGGCGTCATCTTTAGTCCAATGATGCCACGTCGTGAACGTCAGCCGGCCCGTCGGGCTGGGCTGGCCGTTGTGGAACCACTGCGGCCATTCCTTGAGTTGCTTGCCGTTCCACTCGCGGTCGTCCGGCAACTGCTCGTCGCCGATGAGCCGGTTTGGCCAGAGGTTCGTGACTTTGACGGCCAGTTTATTGATGCCAGTTTTCGCAGCGGCAGTCAGGTTGACGCGGAACGGCGGTTTCCACAGCACTCCAAAACTTTGACCGTTCAAGGAAACCTCGGCAAAATTTTTTAACGCGCCGAGATCAAGCCAGAGTTCGCGCCCGGCGGCTAGCCGTCCAGCGGGGATTTCAATTTCCTTCTCGTAAGTCGCCGTGCCGGAAAAATAACGCACGCCGTTATTCGTGTGGTCGGTCCACGAAATCAGTTTGTCCAGCGTGACCGTTGGCGGCGCGCCCCAGTTCGGCGGGAAATTCAAATTCCATTCGCCGGCGATTTCCTGCGGCGCGGGCAGGTCCGCCGCGTCCGCGTGCAGAATTTTTCCGCTGGCGGTGCACAAGGCGAGGTTGCCATTGCTCCACGCCTTGACGACCGCCGCGCCGCCGGCATCCACGCTCGTTTCCCATTGGGGTGGCTGGCCGGCGGATGCCGTCACCGGCAGCGTGAGCGTTTCGTGTTCATGCACGGTCGAGCTGCCGGGCTTGCCGTCTAGCGTGTAATCCACGCGCAATTCTTTTTCGTGCAACGCCGCCGGGTCGCGGCCAAAGACCTTGTTGTTGACGGCGACGACCAGTTGGCCGCCGCGCGCGAGTTCGGAAAGTTTGGCGGTTACATCCATGTCGCCGGCATTGTCAATGGCCGTGTAAATCGCGTGCTGAATTTCCAACTTCGGGCGGCTGACCGGTTCGGCGGCAAAGTTGCCATTGGCCGCGACAATATGATTTGCGCTGTCTCCAGAATAACCGCTGACTGCCCAACTTGCGGCGTATCTGAAAATGACAAACACCGAGCCGGCGGGATCGAAATTCAATCGCACCGTCGTGCGTCCGTCGCGTTCGCTCCAAATTGGCGCGCGTTCAATAAGGCCCGTGTCGGGATGCCACAACTCAGGAATTTTGTTACTGATTCGGAACGTGCATTCAACTGAATCAAACTGCCGCCGCTGGTTGGAGACAAAATAAATATCCTCCACGCCGTTCTCACGATGAACGTAGGCCAACTGCGCGTTGGCGGCGGCATTTGTAAATTCAAAATCAGGCTTCAGGTTTTGCGCCGTAAAAACATCGTCCAGCGATTTGCCCCAAACGACACGGCCTTTGCCGTCAGCATTTTCGAGCACGATGGTGCCGTCGCATTTGCCCCAGAGTTCGTCCGCGAGTTTTTTTACCTCTGCGTCGCACTTTGGATAATCCGCGAGGCTCGGCGAATGTTGCGGGCGCGGGCCGACAACGGTCGCGCCGGCGCGCACCAGTTCGCGGATGCGTTGCAGGGTTTGCGGCGTCAGGTCCGAATCAGTTGGCGGCAGAATCAGTGCCGCGTAATTTGCGCCGCTGGTCAAAGTGATACGACCGTTTTTCACCGTCGCACCGTGCAGTAGCACGTCGGCGTTCACGGCATCGTAATCGTAACCGGCGGACAGCGCGGGATTGCCGATGCGCATTTCCACCGGCGCGCTTTCGCCGGTAAAATATGCGGCGTCCGCCACGGCCCGGCCTTGTTGCAGGAGAAACTGGCAGTGCGAAATGTAGTCAATCCACGGCTTGCCCTGGTTCCACCACGTCTCCGTGCGCTCGAAGTGAAAGCCCCACTGGCCCATCGTCATGCCGGGCCAGGTGTTCGTCCACGGCTGCATCGCGTAGCGGTGAAATACATAGCGGTTCAAGCCCTGGCAATAAACCAAATCGCCGAGCGCTTTGAGTGAGTATGGATCTTCCTGCCAACGGCCGGCATTGCTGGGATTCGCGGTGAACGACTCCGCGCCGACGATGGTTTTGCCGTAAATGTGCGCGATGGATGCGGCGAGCTTGACGGACGTGTGTCCCTGGCTGCCGCTCCAAAATTCGCCCATGACGACATCCGCCGGCGCGCCGCATTGCAGTGATTCAAACGGGCCGGTGTAAGGTTCGACCGCGTTCATCAAACCGTGCTGGCGGCAGAGTTCGGCGAAATGACCGTAATAATTTTCCGCGAACAAATCCGCGATGGTGCGGCGGATGTCCCAAAGAAAACGCTCCGATACCGCCGGGTTGTCCACCACCCGACCCGTGAACACCGGCAGAAATTTCAGCAGATCATAGCCGCGACGTTTCTGGAATTCCGCGCGGAAATTTTTCGTCCAGTTCTGGCCGCCAACTTCATAGCTGTCAATCAGCGAGCTGTTGAGCGTCTTGCCGGCGAGCGGGCCGAGATCGTCGAGAATTTTCTGCATGAAGCCCGCCCAATGCGCGTCGAGCGCGGCTTTGCTGAATTTGTCACATTCCAAGCCCGTGCCTTCCACGGTCGCGGGATGATTGTTCGCGCCGGTCGGCGTGTAGCCGACCCGCAGAATGACCCACTCGCCGGCGGGCGCCTGCCAGTTCAATTTTCCATCAGCAGTCAGCTTGGAAGTGAGATCAACCATTTCCCGACGTTGAATGGTTCCCGCCGCCGCGTCTTCGGCATCGCGCGACGACAGCACGGCGTTGCCGCTGAAACCGGCTTTGGCATCCAAATTGTCAATGCTCAAGCGCGGCGCGAGTTCGATTTCCGCGAGCGGAATGGCCGTGGCCGTGGCCGCAGACTTGGCGCCGATCGCGGTGAATTGCACGCGCCAGAAACGCGCGGCGACCGGTTGTGTGCCGAGGGCAATGGTGAGAAGGTGTGAACCATGGTGGACAAACGCAAATGGCTTTAACGCGCGGAAGTTTTTGCCGTCGTCGGAAACCAAGATCTCGCCGTTGCACTCGGGCATGCCCGGTCCGCCGACAATTTTCACCGTGCGCGCGGAAAACGGATTTTGAAATTCCAGTTGGGCAAATTGCGGCTTGCCGTGTTTCGGAACCGGTAGCCGGACAAAAGTCTTGGAATCACCGTCTGTAAGTTTGTTGCCGGGTTGCTCGTCGCCACTGGTGGAGGTGACCGGCGAAAAATCTTTCATGCGCACGCTTTCATCCGCCGGTGCGGGAAAGGCCAGCACAGCGATGTCGCGGTAGAAATCAAGTTTGGCGGGCGGCTGCGGCAACGCGGCGCTAAAATTCGCCGGGCCGGTCACGCGCACTTCGCTGGTTGTGACGCGCTGCATCGCGTTGGTGACGGTGTTCCACGGGCCGCCGCTGCTTGACCAGCCGGCGCAGTTTTCCACGCAGAGTTCAAGGCCCAGCCGGTTTGCCTCCGACACGGCAAATTTGAAATCCTCGCGCCATTCGGGACTCATGAACGACACGTTGCCGCGCGGGATGCCGCAATCCACGTTCACAATCGTCGCGCCGCCGAGGCCGATTTGCTTCATCGCCTCAAGGTCGGCGGTGAGGCCGGCCTTGGTGATGTTGCCATTCATCCAATGCCACCACGTCTGCGGCTTGGCAGAATCCGGCGGATTCAGGAAGCCCGTTTCCAGCGAATCGGTTGACGCAGCGGACGCGGTTAGCACGAGGCCCAGCCAGGCGGAAACGAGATTTAGGCGATGAGTTTTCATGATAGTGGTAAAAAATTAAGGTGGTCGTTGATTATCTCGGCTCTGACCTTTTATTTGCAAGCACAATGAAAAATTATGCCGATGAAATGCTTGCCCGTCGCGTTGCCGTTTGGCGTCAGTCCGGGCGGATCATTTCAAAGCGGTCGCGCGTTTTGCAATACCAGTGCGGGGAAGCCATGCGGCCAATGAGATGCAGCCGGTCGCTGCGGATGCGTTGTTTTTCCGCGTCAAACAATTCCTCGCGCAACTGGATGCGCTTCACCAGGCCGATGATAATGCGGTTCCCGCCGATGTGCAGCGTGCCCCACTCGACACATTCCAGACTCACCGGCGCTTCCGCGATGCGCGGCGGCTTGACCACCGCAGACGGCGCGGATGTGAGACCGGCGTGAGCCAGTTCGCTGTCGCCGAACGGCAGCGCCGCGGCGCACAAGTTCATTTTTTCCGCGATGGCCTCGTCCACGAGGTTCACCACGAACTCGTGCGTGGCGCGGACGTTGAGGGCGGTGTCTTTCGGCGTGCCGTCGTCACGGTCGCCGGGCGCGAAGGCCACGACGGGTGGATTCGCACCGAGGACGTTGAAGAAACTGAACGGGGCGGCGTTGATTTTCCCGTCGGCGCTCATGGTGGTGACGAGCGCAATCGGGCGCGGCAAGACGAGGCTGGCAAGAATCGGATATGCGCGGGCGGCATATTTTCCTTCGAGGTCGAGTTCCATAATTATTTTTGCGGGAAAATCTGGTAGAGCAGCAAATAAACCAGCACGCCGGTCACGGAGACATACATCCAGAGCGGCCATGTCCAGCGGGCAATTTTTTTGTGGCGCTCAAAGTTCTGTTTCGCAGCGAAAATAACCGTGGTGACAATCAGCGGCAAAATCACCATCGCCAAAATGGTGTGCGACGCCAGCAGCGTCAGGTAAAAAGGTCGGAACCAGTGCGGCTCGACGAAGTGCGTGATGGTTTTGACGGTGAAATGATAAGTGAGATAGCACGCCAGAAAAATGGCCGACGCGGCCAGCGCCGCCATCATGCAGTTGCGATGCGCGGTTTTATTGCCGCGTTTGATGAAGAAATAGCCGCACGCGAGAAACACCGCGCTCAAACCGTTGAGCGTGGCGTTGACGGCGGGCAGATCGTGGGCGGTCATGGTTCGTTTTCAAGCTGGCGGACGGTGCGCAGAATTTTCGGCAGCACGGCATTGGTCCAATCGACGCCGTCGCCGCCGGTTTCAAAAAAGCCGCGCAGTTGAGCGCGCTTGTCCACCACCACGAAAATCGTGGTGTGGATGAACAAATCGGCGTCATTTTTTTGTTCTGCCGGTTTCACCGCTTGCGCGCTCAATTTCAAACTGCCGCCGGCGAGCGCGGCGATTTCGCTTTTGGTGCCGGTGAGAAACGTCCAGCGGCTGAAATCGGCGCCGAAGCGCTGGCCGTATTTTTTCAGGACGGCGGGCGTGTCGAATTCCGGGTCGGTCGTGAGCGTTACGAGCCGCGCGGGGCTGTCGGGCGGGAGCTTGTCCTGCAGCGATTTCATCTGCGCAGTCAGGCGCGGACATGGCCCGGCGCAGCGCGTGAAAATGATGTCAGCCACCCAGACGTGGTTGGTGAAATCGGTGAGCGAAACATTCTTTTCATCCTGGCTGGTGAGGGTGAAGGGAGCCACCACGCCGATGATGCGCAAGGCTTGCGCCTGTTCGCGGGTGACTTGCACGAGCCAGAGCAGGTAGCCCAGGCCCATCAGTCCAAACAAAAGCAAAAACCCGACCCAGATGGTGCGCGGCGGACGAACGGAATCTTGTGCCATAAGCTTCGCCATTATGCTCGAAAATCCGGCGGCGGCAAACTTTGGATTGACAATTCCCGCATGGTCGTTCCGGCTTTGGCCGCGCCGCGCTTGCAAATTCAGGCGGTTTGGCTATTCCTTGTTTGAAGATGTTGCGATCCTATCGTTTCTTGGTAATCGTCGGGAGTTTGCTGGCCGCATCGGTCGGTTTCGGCGCGGAGTCCGCCGAGGTGAACCTCGATTACGTCGCGCAACGCGCCCTCGACCGCGCCAAGTCACCCTTCCACTCGCCGCGCGCCGATTTACCGAAGGTGCTGCGGCAGGATTTTCTGGACTACGACAAATACCGCGAAAT
>Ga0114951_10005864_pt1 | contig 11120 bp, 10 predicted proteins | sample AM7aDNAmetaG_FD_88677 | JGI IMG/M metagenome (GOLD analysis project Ga0114951, IMG submission 88677) | Freshwater microbial communities from Finland to study Microbial Dark Matter (Phase II) - AM7a DNA metaG | ecosystem: Environmental > Aquatic > Freshwater > Lake | place: Finland: Lake Alinen... | reverse complement strand
TAACACTGTCGGTCAGAGTTGACGCTCGAGCAACATTACAAAAAGGGGTTATGAACAAAAAGATAACCAAAAAAAATAGTGCTTTATTTGTGTTTTTTTTGAGAAAACTCATAAACATATTATATAATAAAAACAAAAAACAAACTATAATAATGTGACACTTTGAAATATTTACTGAAGTGATATAATTAAGCCATGAAATTTTTGAAGACTTTTTTAGGTTATTTAAAATGGCACTATGGAAAAGCCTTAAATACTACATTTGTTTTTTGGAAAAATATTTTGATTTTTTTGTTTAATTTCTTTTCAATTAAAAGCCTTGCTGGAAATTTTTTTTCACCATGGAAAAGACTTGCAGATAGCTACCCAAAAAATTTTAATATAAAAGCATATTTATTTACTTTTCTTGCAAATTCAATATCAAGAATTGTTGGTATATTAATGAGAACGATTATGATATTGGTGGGGCTTTGCACTTGTGCTGCATACATTTTGCTTTTGCCATTTAGTTTGGTAGTATGGCTCGCTCTCCCAATATTAGTGATAGCACTTATCGTGTTTGGCTTAGTACTTATTATTTTTTCATAAATTATGAATATCAAAAAATTTTTACAACAAAGCTCGATATATAATGTACTGGCAATGGAATCAATAATTTCGGAGGATTTTAGAAATAAATTATCTAAAATTTCAAAAATTATTATTACAATATTGGTTTTGACTTTGCTTTTCTTTTATTTTTCTGAAAACTCAGTTAAGTTTGTTGGAATCAAAAATTTTGTTAATCATTATAGTTTGACAACAAGATTAATTGGGTTGATATTATTTAATCTTGGAATATATATTTATTCTAAGCTTGCTAATTTTTACTTTTCTTCAACATATTATTTTGAGAAAATAGTCCAAAATAAATATAGCAAAGATGAATTTTATACTTTTTCTGTAGGCAGAATTCTTTATGCTGGCAGAAAAACAGATATTTTACATGGCTTTTTTAATTCAACTGTTGGCAAAAAAATATTGCTAAGATTGGGTGTTGCAAAAAATGACGCTATAGATTTTATTAATTCACAGCAAATTATTCAAAATGAAAACGCACCAGAAACTCAAGAAAAAGTATTTAAGATTATTGATATTGCAGACTATTTATATTCGACAAAAATTAATTTTAAAAAATTTTTAAATAGCAGAGGCATTACTGACAAGGAATTATTTGGCGCAATTGAGTGGACCGTTTATGAAATAGAAACAAAAGAATATGATTCTCAATGGTGGAGACCAGAGTTTCTTGCAAAGATAAAAGGATTGGCTGAAGACTGGTCTTTTGGGCAAACTTTTTTATTGAATAAATATGGAAGAAACCTTATGGATGATAAGGAAGTAAATTCTGAAGCAATATCTTTTTCAAGCCGTGAAGCTGAAATAGGTCAAATTGAAAATGCCTTGTCAAAATCTTCAGGTTCTAATGCCATGCTTGTTGGTGAACCGGGGCAAGAAAAAATGCAGGTTATTTGGAGTATGTGTAGAAATATAAAAAACGATAACATTTCTGCACCACTTCAGGGCAAAAAACCAATTTTACTTATCGCAAATTTCCTAATTTCCGCATGCAAAGATAAAAATTCTTTGGAAAGCCAAATTATAAAAATCTTTTCTGAGGTAGTTAGCGCTGGAAATATTATATTAGTTATCGCAAATTTTACAGAATTGTATAAATATTCAGAAAGTCTAGGGAGTGACTTTTTGAATATAATTAACCCATTCATAGCTAGCACATCAATACAAGTTGTTTCATTAGTAAATTCATCAGATTTTCATCAATATTTTGAAAATAATAAAATTTTGATGAATGACTTTGAGCCTGTCTTAGTAAGATCATTAAACTTTGATGAAATAGTAAAAATTATATATGCGGCAGCGCTAGAATCAGAAAAAAAATATAATATATATTTTACATATCAAGCGATACAAGAGTTTGCAAATAGCGCGAGTTATTATTTTTCAAATGGAGTTTCTTCCGACGTGGCAATGAATATTTTAAACGAAATATCGCCATGGGCAATCAGAAATGGCTATAGATTGGTTGGAAAAGATGAAGTTTTAGAATATATTTCAAAGAAAACGAATATTCCAACAAGTGGAAAAATATCCGAAAATGAAAAAAACAAACTCCTTAATTTAGAAAATTTGATTGGTGAACGAGTTGTCGGACAAAAAGATGCAATAGTCGCAGTTAGCAATGCACTCAGGCGAGCAAGAACTGGCGTTAGAAACCCAAATAAACCAATCGGTTCTTTCCTATTTCTTGGTCCAACTGGTGTTGGAAAAACTGAAACAGCAAAGGCGCTTGCATATGTATTTTTTGGCAGCGAGACTAACATGATGAGACTTGATATGTCTGAATATCAAACTGACGATTCAATGGAAAGACTTATTGGCTCATTTGATTCAGGAAAACCTGGCATCTTTTCTAGCATGATAAGAGAAAAACAATATGGCGTTGTGCTTCTTGATGAATTTGAAAAAACAAATAAAGATGTTTTGAATCTATTTTTACAAATTCTTGATGAAGGTTTTTTCTCTGATACTTCTGGTCAAAAAGTCAGCACAAGAAATATTATTTTTATCGCCACTTCAAATGCTGGAGCTGATACGATTTTTGAAATGGTTAATGCCGGAAAAAATCCAAAAGATGCACAAGATGAAATTGTTGATGAAATCGTCAAAAAGGGATTATTTAAACCAGAATTGATAAACCGTTTTGATGCAACAATAATATATAAACCATTGGAAGATAGCGACTTAAAGCAAATTGCAAAAATTATGCTTGAAAAAGTTTCAGATAGAATGATAGAAAAAGGTTTAATACTTGAAATATCCGATACACTTATTGATTATGTCGTTAAGAATGGCTCAAATAAAGCATTTGGTGCAAGACCTATGAACAGGTTTATTCAAGATTCAATTGAAGAAAATATTGCAAACTTAATTCTTAAAGGTGAAGCACTTTCAGGAAAAACCATTACATTTACAGTTGAAAATAACATTTTAGGTGTAAAAGTCTCCTAAAAAATACTTCCAAAAATAACTTGACAGTATATTATAAAAGCGTATAATGTAGGTGTAAATAATTATCATCAATAGATAATTATTTAATGGGTTTATCTTTTTTGATTAAACCCAAGTCTGCCGCGGAGATACATTTTGTATCCAGACTATAAACCGCATGTTCTTTCTAAATATTATGCAGCCGATAGACCTGCATATAATATATTTTCTTCTGTAATTATATTTTTTGTCTATTTTAACAGCTTTCCACTTCGGGAGGCTGTTTTTTTATTTTAAATTCTACTTTTCAGATAAGCGACTCTTTTATTTTCTTCAAATTTTTCAATTGCATAACGTAGCATTGTGCGTGGCATTTTTTTATAATATTTTTTGAGAAATTTTTCTTCTTCAACTTGATTTCTATTTCCTACTTCTCGAAGCATCCAACCAACTGCCTTGTGTATCAAATCATGTTTATCATTCATTAAAATTTTTGCGAGCTTAAAACTATCGGCAAACTTTTTATTTTTTATAAATGTATACGTGGAAATAATTGAAATTCTTTTCTCCCAAAGATTATTTGAAATCGCAAATTTATATAAAATACTTTTATTTTTATTTAGTAGATATTCCCCCACTATTTTAGGACAAGATAAATCTACAAGGTCCCAATTATTTGCACGTTTTGCATTTTTTATATAAAAATCAAAAATTTTCTTTTTTTCCACTTCATCTGCATTCTTAAATTTCTCAACCAATATAAGAAATGCACAAAGTCTTTCCTCATGGATTCTTGAATATAACAGTTTTTTTATTTCAGAAAGTAATAATCCACTATATCTGTTAGATACTTTTCTAATTTGTGGCACTTTTACACCAATGAACACATCCCCTTCTCCATATTGACCTTTCCCAGTCTTAAAAAACCACTGCAAATTATTGGCGTGTTCAAAATTAGCCAAAAATTTTAAATCGTTTTTTAATTCTTCAGCAGTCATATTTTTATACCCTCTGCTTCATATACAAACTAAAAATCCTTGTAGAATTTATAAGTGGAAAAAAATCAGTAAGAAAATTATATGCGGAAGCTCCAGTCGGTTTTAAAATACTAAAAAGTACAAGCGCTAAACCAACGGTGTTAGTTACACCCCAAATTACAAAATCCTGATTCGCAATTTTCATGACATATTTTGAAAGACGGATTAAATCCGGTATTTTTGAAAAGTCATCTTTCATCAAAATCACATCAGCAGATTCAATGGCAACATCATAACCAACTGCTCCCATAGCTATACCAATATCAGCAAGTGACAATGACGCGGCATCATTTATACCGTCTCCCACCATTATAGTTTTATAATTTTTGCTTTGAGTTTTCTTTATAAAATCAAATTTTTCTGCTGGTAATAAATTGGCATGGAATTCTGTGACTCCAACTGCGTCAGAAATTCTTTTTGCCACTTTTTCGTTATCACCTGTAAGCATAATTATTCTTTCAACTCCAAGTTTTTTTAGTTCTGCCATATCATCTTTTATATCTATTTTTACCTCATCAGCAATTACAAAAAAACCTTTTAATTCGTTGTTTAAAGATATGAGAGTTGTATTATAGCCGTCATTTTCTGTCGCCAAAATTTTTTTACTCATATCATCATTAATTTTTACACCGCACTCTTCTATATACGACGCGTTTCCGAGAATAAGTTTCTCGCCCTTAAATACAGCTGAAATACCTTTGCCACTTTGTTCCGAAAAATAATCGGGCGTAGTTGTTCCAATATCTTCTTCTTCATCCGTTTCTATGTAATTTACAATAGCCTTTGAAATCGGGTGGTCAGAAAGAATTGCCAGTATTCCAGAATAATTTAATATTTTTTTCCTTTCTTCTTCATTACAAGTATCAGTGTCACAGACAAATTTTTGGACCTTTAGATTGCCTTTTGTGAGAGTCCCTGTCTTATCAACAAAAATAACTTTTACATCTCGAAGTGCTTCAAGATAGCTTCCACCTTTAATAATAATTCCATTTTTCGCACAATAACTTATTGCCGTCAAAAATGTCAAAGGTACAGCAACGGCAACATCATCAGCACAAACAACAAGTAGTATTGCGAGAACAAAAAGTAAATCTTTAGTAACAAAATACGCAACAAGTGAGCCTATAAAAACAATAATCAAATACCACGAAGCAAATTTTTCTGCAGAAGTGTGAATGTCAGGTTTATCAATCTGTGCCTGCTCAACAAGCCGAATTATCTTTTCAAGTGTAGTTTCAGCACCAATTTTTTCCGTTTCAACTAACAAATTTCCGGATACAACCAAAGTTGAACTATAAACTTTATCATTTTTGATTTTAGACACCGGTATAGATTCTCCTGTAAGAGATGACTCATCAATCGTAGCTTCACCTGAAATAATTTTTCCATCAACGGGAATTCTTTCCCCAAGGTCAACAACGACTACATCGCCAATTTTAACTTGTTTTGGATCCAGCTCAATTATTTTTCCATCCTCTTTTTTAACTTTAACTTTTTTGGGTTTAAGTTTTAATAAACTCTCAATATTTTTTCTGGCACGAGATGCATTATAATTCATGAATACTCTTGCAGAAGTGAGCATTAGGTTTATAAAAATTGCAGACATCCATTCGTGACTCAATAGTGAAAAAATTAAAGCTATACTTGCAAGCAAATCAACAGATAATTTTTTATTTAATATGCTTTTATAAGCACTAAAGACAACAGGAACAGTTGCAATAATCGCAATCGCAATCAAAAAATAATTTTGTAAGGAAAATAGTTTCCAGTAGGATATTGGAAGAATTATTAGCAAACAAATAAGTAAAATATTATCAATACTTATAATGTTGTAAAATTTTTTCATGATATTTTTTTTGATTTATTAGTCTTTTTTAATACTCCATATTCATGTATTGTTAATAATACAACAATTATATCAAGTGAAGTAAAAGCTAAAAGCCAAAGTGAATGTGTAAAATAGTATTCGTAAGACTGATAAAAAATAAATATAGTAAAAATTACAATACTTAAAGGATATGCCCAAATTTTTCTTCTAAATAAATTAATAACTAAAAAAAGTTTTAACACTCCGTGAAGAAAAAGATATGCCCCCAAAAAATATTGTGAGCTGACAGAAAAAGAAGCAGCAGAATTAACAATAAAATTTGCAACAACATCTTTCGGGTCATCAGAAAGTTCGTTGTGTAAAAGATTTAAAACAAAAGTTATTAAAAAAGCTTTACTAATAAACCAAATAAAAATACCGTTGACGATGTCACTTAAAGCGCCAATACTTTTTAGATAAAGTGTAGTTTTAAAAAAACTTAGGTATTCTTTTTCTTTTATCAAAACAGGTGGCATGACAAAATTATTATAGCATGATTTTCTAATACGAATAAAAGGGGCGACTGCGAAGCAGTCGCCCCTTTTATTCGTATTACCCAATAAATGTCAAAGCTTTTCCTTTCTTATTTGCTCTTCCTGTTCTACCAATTCTATGAACATAATCATCATAAGTAGCTGGGACATCATAATTGATAACATGCGTTACATCAGGAATATCAAGACCTCTTGCAGCAACATCTGTGGCAACTAGAATTTTTATATGGTCATCTTTAAATTTGCCAAGTGCTCTTTGTCTAGCAGATTGATTTTTATCACCATGGATTGAATCGGCTTTAAAACCTCTTTGTTCCAAAGTTTTAGAAAGTCTTTCTACACCGTGTTTTGTTCTTCCAAAAATAAGCACCTTGCTCAATTCTGGATTATTCAAAAGTTCGTGCAAAACATCAATTTTTTCTCTACCATTTATTCTGACAACATCTTGGTCAACACTTTTGCAAGTATCACCAGTTTTTACAGAAATTGTTACAGGATTTTTCAAAAATGCTTTAATCAATTGCTCAACTTCATGAGATACTGTGGCTGAGAAAAATAACGTGTGTCTTTTTGCTGACATTTGAGACATTATCAATTTCATGTCAGCGATGAATCCCATATCAAGCATTCTGTCGGCTTCATCGAGAACTATTGTAGAAAATGGTTTTAAATTTAAAACTTTTCTATTTACTAAATCTTTCAATCTCCCCGGTGTTCCAATAATAAAATTGTTCCAATATCTAAGCATTGAAATTTGTCTTCCGATTGGCGCACCTCCTACGCAACATACAGAAAATATTTTCATACCTTCTGTAAAACTTTTTAATTCTTCTTCAATTTGTTGAGCAAGTTCTCTTGTTGGAACCACGATAAGAATTTCTTCTTTTGGATTCAAAAGTACTTTGTGAATAAGTGGGATAAGAAAAGCGGCTGTTTTTCCTGTTCCTGTATTTGCAATACCAACCACATCCTCACCACGCAAAACGTGTGGAATTATTTTATCTTGAATAGGAGTTGGCTCAACATAACCTTTTGCAAAAATATTTGCTTTTATTCTGTCATCAATATTAAAATCTTTAAAAAGATGTTCTGGAACAAATTTTGTAACTTCCTCCGTGATTACAGCTTTATTTATAAATTTTGAAAAGTGAATATCTGAACCAGTATTTCTTCTGCGTGAATTTGAAAATCCACCTCTTCCTCTACTAGCACCAAAACGACTTCTTCCAGAAAATGATGGCCTTCCACCAAAACTTGGTCTACTATTTCCACGGGAAAATCTACTGCCACCAAAAGATGGTTTACTTGCGAAAGCTGGTCTTGCACTCTGACTTACATGACTAAAATCAGCACGAAGTTTGCTTGCTGTATTACTATTATCAGAATTGGTTTTGGGACCAACTCTATAATCACTTTTATGAGATGAAAACTTTCTAGATTTTTTATGATCAAATCTATCAAAAGCCGGCATCTTTCTTTTTACTATACGCATCATATTATTGTTTTGAAACGGTAAAATACCGTTTATATTAGGCCTATTTTAAAAATAGGCATTATTAAATGTAAAAATGTCGCACGGATTCTGCGACAATGTGATACTTTACGCTTAATCAGTGAGATGAATCTCAATTGAGATTTATTTACTCTTCTATAATAGCAAATAAAATATTTTTTGTCAACCCGTAGTGAATTTTGGCATCGTTTTTCAAACGCAAATGTGTAACTCCAAAATGTACTATGGGGTCAAGGGTCACATAAATATAACAAAAAACCACTCTATAAAATAGGTGGTTTTTGTTTTAATAATTCTTAATTTTAAGATTTGATTTTCTTTAAAATAAAAATTACATAAATAGCTGATAGTCCTACCAAAGCATAAACGATTGTTGCAATTAGTGAACCAGCACCAAAGATAGCATCAACCAAATTCCATTTTAATGCTACAAGTCCCCAGTTCAAACCACCAACAATAATTAATATAATAGCTATCCAGTCTAACACGTTCAATTTTGACATGTTTATAATAATAAAATTATTAAACGACCTTTATCATTTTATAATTATACAATGATACCTCTTGCATTACAATTGGGATCACTTTTTCCTATAAGCTAGTATTAAAATCATAACTGTCCAAGAGCCAAAAACACCCAAAACAAAGCTTATAATTAAACTTATATCTTTGGTTAATATTCCATATACTAAATATGTAAGTGTTCCTAAAGAGAAAATTGCGTAGGTTGGAAGTGAAATATTTTCTGATGATTTATTTTTCCACATTTTATATATCTGTGGATAATAACCAAAAGACATCGCAAGACCAATTATCGCCAAAAAAATTTTAAATATTGCCATTTACCCGAGAAAATTTTTACTAATAAAAAGTTATAGACGACTTAATTTATAACTTATTGAACTTTATTGCTGATAATATTTTTAAAATAACTTTTTGCTCAGCATTTTCATTTTTTGCAAAAAATGAAAATGCTGAGCGTTAATAAAAACTTTAACTGGTGAATTATTTTTTATTTCTTGTTACCCACCAAATATCATCTTTGTCACCAAACCACCAGTTGTCAGAATCAGTTTTAATTATTTTTTCAGCTAATATTTTTCCTTCTTCTGTTTTTAATCTTTTCACAGCAGAAGGTATCCACGTTCGTGCTCGTTCATTGCCAATATCTACTTGTTCTTTCAAAGATAACAAGAATTCTAAAATATCCGCATCCTTAGCAAGAAGAGATTCTTTACTTTTTCTTTCTTCATATTCTTCCATAATTACTTTAATTTTATCTCCAAAAGGCACCTTTGAGATAAGGTCTGACAAAGCTTTGTGTTCATCAGATTTTACATATTTTTGATGTACATAATTTAAATCTGAAGTCCTTGCTTCTGCAAAATCGTGGAACATACACATTTGTAATACTTTCGATATATCAACATCAGATGACATCTGTACAAGAGCAAAACCGATATATGTTGTACGATTCATGTGTTCAGCAATACTTTGTTCCCCACTACCCAAAAAGAAAGACCAACTCCTTGGAGTTTTTGCAAGTGTTCCAGCCTCAAACAAAAAATCAACAATTGAATCTATTTTGTTTGTTTTATCGTTTTTCATATAATCATTCTATCATTTATTAATTTATTTCTCCAAGTTAAACACTTCAGTAATTTTTATTTGTTTTACGAATTCTGGCACGTGACTTACGAGTATCATTGCACCTTCATAATCACTCAAAGCTTTTGCTATTACAGGCAAATGGCGGAAATTCATATGATTTGTTGGTTCATCAAGTATTAGAAGCCCAGGCTTTTGTAAAACAAGTCTAGCTAATGCAACAAGCCCTTTTTGTCCTTCTGAAAGACTACCGATTTTTGTGTAAACCATATCACCTGTTATTAAAAATCCTGCTGCAACATTTCTCATTTCTTGTTCAATATGTTTATCCATTACCGACATTAATGAATCAAAAACTGTATCTTCAAAATTTAATGTAGAAAAGTCTTGTCTGTAATACCCCACTTTTATACCTGGCGCAATTTTGCTACCGACTGCAGCTCCAGAAGCAATTGCTTCAAGTAAAGTACTTTTTCCAATTCCATTTGGACCAACCATAAGTAAGTGTTGTTTTTTCTTTATTGAAATATTTGTTTTTCTCGCAACTTTTCTATGATTTTTGAAAATAAAAAATTCTGAAATATGAATAATTTCTCCAACCATATTTTCTTGGGTTGGAATATGAAACTGGCGAATTGTTTTATCTTCCCTTCTAACATCAACTTTTTCTTCTTCAAGTTCTTCAGCTTTTTCTCTCATTCTTTTTGCGACAAGTCTCATCTGACCTCCTTTCATTGCAAAAAAATTTGCTTTATCTTTGTTTTCCTGAATTTCTTTTGCGAGCTGAGCGTTTTTCATATTCTCTTTTTCAATTCTCGCAGTAATCTGATCTCTAACATCAAAATAATCTCCGACGTATTGTTCAACTTTTTTTGTATAAATATCCAAATATAAAACTCCGTGAGTAAAAGCATTCAAAAATTCTGCATCGTGAGAAATAACAATGCAAGATTTTTGATATGCAACTAGAAATTTTGTAAGGTGAGCAATTCCCTCTTTGTCCAAATTGTTTGTCGGCTCATCCAAGAGTAATAAATCTGGATCTTGAATAAGCGCAGACGCAAGAAGAAGTCTTGCTTGTTGTCCTCCGGAAAAAGTTTTAACAGCTCTATCAAGCGGAGCTTTCAAATTTACAACCTCAAGTATTTTTTCTATCTTTGGTTCAATATCATAAACCTTGTGTTTGAAACATTTTTCAAAAAATTCTTTAACCGTAAGATGTAAATCAGCTCGAGGAATAACCTGTTTTGCGGTCGCAATTGTAAGCTTGTTTTGTATGTGTATTTTGCCAGATTCTGGCTTATGTGTACCAGTTACAAGATTGAATATAGTGCTCTTTCCTGAGCCATTTTGACCCATTAGAGTCACTTTTGCACCCCTACGCAAAGTAAAATGGGTCTCATGTAAAATGGGCTTATTGTGTCCAAATTCAAAAGAAACATCTTCGAATTTTAGGATTATTTCTCCAGCAGGTACACTTTCTGTATTATTATTTCTTTGGTTTTTTGACATTTTAAAATACTATATTACCACTTCTCGCCCCGTAGTTAACT
>Ga0114951_10005863_pt1 | contig 11120 bp, 10 predicted proteins | sample AM7aDNAmetaG_FD_88677 | JGI IMG/M metagenome (GOLD analysis project Ga0114951, IMG submission 88677) | Freshwater microbial communities from Finland to study Microbial Dark Matter (Phase II) - AM7a DNA metaG | ecosystem: Environmental > Aquatic > Freshwater > Lake | place: Finland: Lake Alinen... | reverse complement strand
TCATTTTTCATCAACTTTTTCTGCATCTCAGCAGCTTTCTCAAGATCAAGATTTTCCTGGGCTTTTTCAACAAAACTTACAATATCACCCATTCCCAGAATCCTCTGGGCCATACGATCAGGATAAAAGATATCAAGATCATCAACCTTTTCACCGATGCTGATAAATTTTATCGGCTTCTCGACAACCTGACGAATGGAAAGAGCTGCGCCGCCCCTTGAGTCACCATCAAGCTTGGTGAGCACCACACCATCAAAATCAAGCTGATCATTAAAGGCTTTAGCAGTATTAACCGCCTCCTGACCCATCATGGAGTCAACAACAAAAAGAAGCTCGTCAGGCTTGAGCGCATTTTTCAGTGCCTCTGCCTCAGCCATCATTTTGTGATCAATCTGCAAACGTCCGGCAGTATCAATAATAACGACATCCTTAGCCGCTAACCGCGCAGAGTCCAGACCATCAAGAGCCGCCTTCATGGCATCCTGCTTTTCAATGGCAAAGACAGGAACGTCGACTTGAACACCGAGAGCTTTAAGCTGATCAATCGCCGCTGGCCGATAGACATCGGCCGCAACCAGCATCGGGTTTTTTCCACTCTTCTTCAGGCGCAACGCAAGTTTTGCACAGAAGGTCGTCTTTCCAGAGCCCTGCAGACCGGCAACCATAATAATTGCAGGAAGTTTCTTCGGAGAAAGGTTCAGTGGCTTCTGCTCTCCACCCATCAGATCGGTCAGCTCATCATAGACGATTTTCACAATCATCTGAGCAGGCGACACGCTTTTGATGACCTGTTCACCAAGGGACTTCTCCCTTATATCTTCAATTAATTTCTTTGCAACCTTGTAGTTAACGTCGGCGCCAAGCAGAGCACGCTTGATGTCGCGCATTGCGAGGCCAATATTAATCTCATTGATAGTGGCCTGACCTGCAAGTTTTTTAAAGGTGGCCTCTAATTTATCACTTAAACTATCGAACATTGCTTTTGTCTTTTTTCAGATAAAGCTTAAAAATGCTTAGCTTTAATTATAACAAAAAATAGCAAAAAATAAAATGATACTATCATATCTTGATGGCTGAGTATGGTTTTTGTTGTTATTTTTTTATTTAAGGGGTTCTCTTCCTTTTCAATAAAACAGACAATTATGACTGTGAGCTCTATAGAAACCATTCTGAACTCTTTTCGCAACAAGCGGATCGCAGTAATCGGCGACATTATGCTTGACAAGTATATTTTCGGACATGTCTCGCGCATTTCTCCTGAATATCCTGTGCCAGTTGTTGATGTCACCCATGAAGATCACCGGCTGGGAGGCGCTGCAAATGTTGCACTCAATACCCTGTCGCTTGGCGCAGAAACTTTATTGATTGGCATCACAGGATCTGACAGCAACAGAGAGATACTTCTTGAACTTTGTAGCAGTCATGGACTAACAACAGAAGGACTGATATGCGACTCTTCTAGACCGACAACATCCAAAACAAGAATTCTTTCGCAAAACCATCATATCACAAGGGTTGATGTTGAGAGCAAAAAGGTGATTGACGAGTGCATTGAACTAAAGATTTTTGACTTTTTTAATTCTGTTATTGACTCAATTGACGCTGTAATACTGGAGGACTACAATAAAGGACTGCTCAGTACAACACTTATTCAGAGAATTATTGCTTCAGCACGAAAACAAGGAGTTCCTGTGTTGGTTGACCCTAAACTCCAGAATTTTCTGGCATATAAAGGTTGTACTGTGTTTAAACCAAACCTTTCTGAAATGGCGGCGTCTCTTGGCATTGTGCTGCACAACAATGACAGGGAAGTTGAAGAGGCGTGTTGTCTGCTTCAGGAAAAAATTCAGGCTGACAACATTATTGTTACAAGAAGCGAGAAAGGCATGACTATTTATAATGGGACCTTCACCCATATTGGAGCAACATCCCTGGAGGTTGCCGACGTATCAGGAGCCGGAGATACTGTTATCGGAGTATTGGCACTTGGCGTGGCTGCCGGTATTGACTTTGTGACCAATGCAATTATAGCAAACCTTGCTGCAGGAACAGTCTGTCAGGAGGTGGGCGCTGTTCCTGTCCGACCTGAAAAACTTATCAAAGCATCTTTGGCTCATCTTCAATAATTGAAAGATACGCTTCCAGTTCTTCCGGCCAAGGCGGGTTATATGAAGTATCCGGCAGAAGAGACCTCAAATTGCTCAATGAGTAAAATGGAACTTCGAACAAGCCAGCATTACTTACTTGAGCTGGCACATCCTTGCCTGGATCAAGATGCATTACAAAGACAACATTAACAACGCCATGACCGTTCGGGGTAAAAACCCACATTCCCGTTGCATGCTGAACACGGTGATACTTTGGATTGGCGGGAAGATATTCCGGTTCTTGTTTCATGGTTAGCGCTATGGCATTATCCCCTGCCGAAACAATTCTGGAGCGCATTATCACCTCTCTCTGCCTGAGAGGCCAAGGGGTATTTATTACTTGACGTACAACATACTCGGTATTTTCACTTTTTTCAAGAACCTCCATTTCTGCAAGCTTATGAACCCAGCGATTAAAGTTTGCCATGTCATAAAAAAGGCTTAGCAACTTTTTTAAAGAGACCTGCAGCTCTATTTCTCCCTTGAAGCCAAAAATTTCTGACCCGCTTACCTTGGAAGAAAATATTTTGATCCCTTTATGTTCGACACGAAACTCCCACTTCCCATTCATGATTGAAATTACATCCATAATCTCATTGTTTGACAGTTATTGAGAGAAAACCTGAAAATCACTCTTTTATAAACTTTTCATAATGCTGGATAACATCAGTAACTGATTTTATAAACGGTGCGTCAACCGGAGTCAAGTACTTTTCCTTCTTGACCATTTCCCGCAAATTAATCATGGTATGATAAGGAGTATCAATAACTGCAATATTGGCAAGCCAGAAAGGAATCTCCCCGCCGGGTTCGATATGCAGACGAAAAACGACCCGGCACTGTTTCTCTGAAAGCGGAATGATGTTCCATGCCCCCTCAAGCTGGGGGACACGTACATATTTATCATTTCTGGGAAGATAGTCAGCCAAACACTCAAGTTTGATAAATACTTCGGACGTTTCAGGATCCATGTACCCCATTGAGCGCGTTATGATTTCTCGATCAGAAACAGGCCACGGTGCACTGACAAGCTGATAGACAATCCGTCCGTCATCATCAGACAACTCTTGCAGCAACCGCATTTCTTTTGTTTTCCAGACCCATTCGGTTGCAACATCAATATCATATAAAAGACTCAAGACCGCAGACTGGGGGGCATCAATGGTCGCAACCGCAACAAAAGAAAGAAAATCGGAAGTTGGAACAGGACAGGTAAATATCTTAAGCCAGTCATTATTAAACCGTAAAGTACAGGCTGCGTCATTGATTTTTTCAAGTATTGACATGATAACAATATTTTAACGGTTAAAAATAATAGATAACAACATGATCTTTAAACCTGTGACTCATGGCTGACTGACCGGAACTGTGGCCGCTATCCTGACAATTGGATCAACACTACGTACAAAAAATTTTATCTGACCTTCGGTACCAAAAAGCTGATGCGCAATCCTTAACTTTACAGCATCTGCAATGTTTTTTCTATCGCGGATAAAACCTGCTCGATCAAAAACGATCTTTTTTGCCTTGCAGGTTTTCATGACAAGAGCTTCGAAATGGCTCTCTTCAGCATAATCAACAATAAAGGCATCAAGTAAACCCCTATACCTCTGAGCCTTGCTAAGGGGATCATCCAGAAGCTTTCGGGCTATATCATCAAAAGAACCTGACTGGGAGAGCTCCTGATAAAAGCCCTGGAACTTCTTCGCTGTTACCCAAAAATCTGGAATAATACCTCCGGCATCTTTCAGTACTGCTAACTTACTTCCAGTCTTGAAACTCCCTTTTAATGACATTAACAACCCAGGAAGAGAAGAGGTCTTGTAGACAGAAACCTCACTATTTCTTAAGTACAACAAACTATCAGAATTTGTAAAGAGTTTCTGGGGAAGAATATTCGTCATCGCTTCCTCATAATAATGTTTACGACCTATAACTCCCTTATGGAAGACTCGCTGTATCTGTCGACCAGAAGGAGTATAATAACGGGAAACTGTCAGACGAAGAGCTGAACCATCTGCAAAAGGAAGCTGCTGTTGCACCAGGCCTTTGCCAAAAGAAAGCTCACCAACTACAAGGGCCCTTTTGTTGTCCTGCAGCGCTCCAGCAAGAATTTCTGATGCCGAGGCACTTCCTTTATCAATAAGCACAATGACCTCACCCTGTTCATAACCATCGCCTGATTTAGCAATATATCGTTCATTTTCCGCACCATGCTTTCGACTTTTGGTATAGACAATCAACTGGCCTTTAGTCAGGAATTCATCGGCCACCTCCACGGCCTGTTCAAGAAAACCTCCAGGGTTTCCACGCAGATCAATGACGAGGCGACCCATACCCTGTTTTTTTAAAAGCGCAAGCGACTGACGGAACTCATTGGCTGTTGTCGCAATGAAGCGGCTTAATCGAATATATCCAATACGATTCTCAAGCATAAAAGCAGCATCAATACTTGACGTGGAAATTTTCCCCCGGGTAACCGTAAAATCTAAAATCTTGCCGCTAAGAGGCCTGAAGATTTTCAGGCGTACTTTCGTTCCCTGCTTTCCTCTGAGTTTTTTTAGCACAGCCTGCTGCGTAATCCCGACAGAAGAGACGGAGTCAATTGATATGATACGATCACCGGGAGAAATTCCCGCCGCAGCGCTCGGCCCACCCGAAAGAGGAGTAACAACAAGAAGCGTATCGTTAACAACCTCAAATTCTATCCCGATACCATCAAAATTACCTTCGAACTCCTCCTTCGAATAAGAAACCTTTTCCGGCTCCATGTACACCGTATGTGGATCAAGGTACTCAGCCATTCCCTGGATGCCAGCGTCCGAAAGACTGTCACCATTAACTTCGTCAACGTAAAACTCTTTCATCAAGCCGTATGCTTCAAGGATTTTTTTTTGATCATCAAACCTGCTTTCCCTGCTCCCATTAAGCCTGACACCGAGAAACACACCAAAAGCAAGCACAACAAGCATCATGAGAATGGTAACGATACGGGACATAGGCTGTGGGTTTACCAGTATAAGAACTCAAGTGATTTTATCGCAGAAACACAGTTTACCTATCGGTGATCAAAATCACAAAAAAACATTGCGCAATCACTCCACCACTCTTTGACTGAACATTAAAAGCATTAAAATAAACAACGGAAGAGATTGAATAAAAAACGAAAATACAGACAATGATAAATTAATAATCAAAAAAATTTATTTACCCGTTTTCTTTATGATTATAAGCAACAATAAAGAAAAAATATTGAAGAATTAACCTTTCTATGGAAATAGAAAAAATAAATCAATTGATTAAAACCAATAATAAATTTTAAATTATTACCATAATTAATATTAATTCTATTTAATTTAACGTCATAAATATAAAAATAATAATAAATATTATAAAAACATAAAATAAATTTTAATTCTTAATTAAAAAATATAATAAATACATAAATATTTATTTACATAAAATAATATAAAATCTTTTAATTTAATTACTTAATATATTTTATCTCAAGCAATATTAACTTTATTAGTAAGTATTTAATAGCAATTTATCTGTCAAGTTAAACACACAGCTAATTATTAGCGTAATAATTAAAATACTAACAGGAATTATAAATATTCATCTATTATTTATAATAAAATAATAAATATGCAATTGTATAATTACCGCTATATTAATGCGATCTAAATGATTTTATTATTTATTAATTTGGGTGATTTGTCGGATAATAGGAGGGATGAAATGAAAAATAATAGCAGTATATTCTATTATTAACCTATTGTATAATCGGGAATTTACATTGAACAATCAACTCAATTTCAAGACTTGCATTAAGGGGTAATTCCGCAACACCTATTGCACTTCTCGCATGGGCTCCCTGCTCTCCAAAAATCTCATGCAGCAAAGATGACGCACCATTGGCAACAAGATGCTGACTAGAAAAAAGGTGCTCACTAGCGACATAGAGAGTAAGCTTGACAACTCTTTCAATACTGTCAAGCGTTCCGGTAACTGATTTAATAGCAGCAAGTGCATTGAGAAGGGCAACTTTAGAGGCTTGTACTGCGTCTTCCCAGTTGGTGTCATTAACCTTCCCTTTTCCGCCAGCCTCAACAAGTTTGCCATTCCGAAGAGGAAGCTGACCCGAGGTGTAGACAAGGTTACCGCTACGGATTGCAGGAGAATAGAGCCCCGCAGAGGTGGCTGGCTGTGGAAGAGTAAAACCTATCTTGATAATTTGTTCTTCGATACTGCCCATAATCAAAAGAGAGTTAACCAGTTTAAAGAGAAAATTTAACACTGCAGAAAAACGGATCGCCGTGGTGTTTATTGCAATTACGGTTAAAATTATTTATAGTTCCTGAGAAATCAAAGCCTTTTGATCATAATGGTGCATAATAAACTGCCGAGAACTCCCCTTCCGCGTATCTATCTGATCAGTAGCGGACAGGAAAATCATAATAAGGAAACTTCACTCCTTCGGAATCTCAATCTCATACCCGGCTCACTTTGCTGCATGGTGCAAATTCGGGAAAAACAGCTCAATGCAAAACGACTTTTGACGTTGGCTCTGAAAGCGCGGGAAATCGGACTACCTGAAGGTACCCGCCTTTTGGTTAATGAACGGGTTGATATTGCCCTTGCAGCGCGCCTTGATGGTGTTCATCTGCCAGAAAAGAGCTGTTTTCCCTATCAACTTCGCCCTCTTGCTCCTAACATGATCTTCGGCTGCAGCGTACACTCGCAAGAATCAGCACTTATTGCAGAAAAATCCGGCGCAGATTATTTGCTGTTTGGCCCTATCTTCGACACACCATCAAAACGCATATATGGAACACCTCAGGGCCTTGAACAACTTGGAAAGCTTTGCCGGGCAACCACACTTCCCATTTTTGCGATTGGTGGCATAACTCCCGAAAATGGAGCGCTGTGCATGGCAGAAGGCGCTTATGGAATAGCTGGCTTATCAATTTTTCAAGACACTTTCCGATTTGTTAAAACTCTTGAACAATTTTATCACATTGTCACTAAATGATTCCCCCCTCTCCTTTTCTCTGCGTCATAACCGATGACGCGTTTTGCCCTGTTACCATTGCGGAACTGGCTCTTAAAGGAGGAGCTGCAATAATTCAGCTCAGACATAAAAGTGCATCTGGCAGCCAGCTTTTTTCATGGGCTGTTGAAATCAGCAAACTTTGCCAGAAATACCGGGGACTCTGCATTATCAACGACCGCGTGGACATTGCCATGGCGAGCGGAGCAGACGGCGTGCACCTCGGACAAAAGGACATGCCAGCCGATATTGCACGGAAGTTGCTTGGGAAAAAACGCATTATAGGGGTTTCTGCCTCTTCTCTTGAGGAAGCACTGCAGGCAGAAAAGGATGGAGCTGACTATATCGGATTCGGTCATATCTATCCGACTTATTCAAAAGAAAAAGGATTTCCGCCGCTTGGCCCCGAAACCTTGCAGAATACGGCTGCCCTTCTCTCGCTGCCAATTATTGCAATTGGCGGTATTAACATTGAAAATGCAGCATCGCTCATCTCTTGCGGAGCAGCCGGTGTAGCGGTTATCTCTGCAGTAAGCAGAACAGATGAGCCCTTAATGGCTGCACGCGAACTCGTTTCCGCCATAAAAAGGAAATATTCATGAAAAAAGCCTACACGACCGTGCTCACCATTGCCGGATCAGACAGTAGCGGAGGAGCTGGTATCCAGGCAGATATCAAAACATTTGCTGCCCTCGAATGTTACGGATTATCGGTCATAACAGCGCTAACTGCCCAAAACACCTTGGGAGTCAGTGCGATATACCCTCTTGCTGAAACAATCGTCAGCGCCCAGTTCAGGGCCATTACCGCCGACATATCAATCGATGCGGTAAAAATTGGTATGCTTGGAAATGCTGCCATTATCAAAGCTGTGGCAGCGTTACTGATGGAGTTGAAAGGGAATCCTCCAATTATTCTGGATCCCGTTTTAGGCTCTTCTGGAGGTACCACTTTTTATTCTCCAGAGGCTATTCTCCTCATGATGAAAGAGCTTTTCCCTCTTGCCACTCTGATTACACCGAACCTTCCTGAAACAGCTCTCCTCACCGGCAGGAAACAAAAACTGGAAACGCCTCAAGCCATAGAGGATGCGTCTCTTCATCTCCATAAAACCGGAGCGGCCTCAATCCTTGTGAAAGGGGGGCATGGTGAAAGCAATGAGTGTCGTGACTGTCTTTTTTATGATAATCGCTTTTTCTGGTTCAGTTCAAAAAAAATCATTACCAAAAACAGCCATGGGACTGGCTGCACGCTTTCATCCGCAATTGCGGCATTCATGGCGAAAGGGGAAACTACTGAAAACGCTGTAAAAAAGGCTAAAAACTACATTAATGAAACACTGCAGGCTGGAACTGACTACCGTCTCGGAAATGGAAACGGCCCACTGCAACACTTTTACAGGCTTTGGAAATAAGTTATTGAACTCCTCGGGGTGGGCGACCTATTGAATAATAGATAAATCCTGACTGCTCCATAAATTCTGGGCTATAGATATTTCTGCCGTCAAAAACGACCGGATGGCTGAGATCTCTTTTAATCATATCGAAATCCGGACTTCGGAAAACAAGCCACTCGGTCAAAACAACAAGAGCATTGGAACCTTTCACCGCATCTTCCGGATTCAATGCGTAAAAAATGCCATCACACTCACCATATATCCTTCTGACCTCATTCATGGCAACCGGGTCATAGACTCTAACCTTTGCGCCTTCTTCCAAAAGCTCTTCAATAACCCGACGGCTCGGAGCTTCTCGCATATCGTCAGTATTTGGCTTGAAAGCGAGCCCCCATATCGCAAAAACTTGACCATTGAGATCCTCACCGTAATGCTTTTTTATTTTTCTGACGATAGAGCTTTTTTGGTCATGATTGACTGCATCGACAGCCTGAAGAATTCGTGAATGATAACCATGCTTGTGAGCTGTTCTTTCGAGTGCCTGCACATCCTTGGGAAAACAGGATCCCCCATAACCAATGCCTGGGTAAATAAAGGAAAATCCAATCCTTGAATCAGACCCAATTCCCCTTCTTACAGCTTCGACGTCGGCTCCAACACATTCTGCAATATTGGCTATCTCGTTCATGAAACTGATTTTAGTAGCCAGCATAGCGTTAGCGGCATACTTGGTCAGTTCTGCAGAGCGAATATCCATAGAGATAAAACGCTCATGACTGCGATTGAAGGGTGAATAGAGAAAACGCAGTAACTCTCTGGTTCGTGGATTATCAACACCAACAATGATTCGTTCGGGTTTCATGAAGTCGTTAACCGCATCACCCTCCTTGAGGAATTCGGGGTTTGAAACAACATCAAAATCAATGTTGAACTTTCTTTCAGTAAGCACAGAGCTTATTTTTCCCCTCACTAGATCAGCAGTACCAACCGGTACTGTCGATTTATTGATGACAATTCTGTACTCCTGCATCAACGTGCCAATACTTTCGGCGACGCTCAGGACATGACGCAAATCAGCCGAACCATCTTCATCAGGAGGAGTGCCAACAGCAATAATCTGGTATAGCCCAAATTCAACGCCTTCGCGAATATTTGTGGTGAATTTCAAACGCCCTTCTTTGATGTTATCCGCAACGATTTCATCAAGACCAGGCTCATAGATAGGTATTTTTCCCTCTTTGAGACTTTCTATCTTCTTCCGGTCAATATCGACACAAAGAACATCATTACCTACTTCAGCAAAACAGGCACCCGTAACCAGCCCAACATAACCTGATCCAAATATGGTTATTTTCATGATTAAACATTGTTTTACTCCTCCGTAACAATCACCAGACAGCGGGATTTTTGCCAGAACGCACTTTCATCGCGAATAAGAAGCAATGATGAAGTTTTCCCTCCAACAAGTTCGTAAGAACCTATAGTATGTGGTGTTATAATTTTCAGGTTCTTCAGTGGCTTATCAAAAAACAGATCCCTTGTTTCAGTAATATCAACTTTTTTGAAAAGATTGATATTAAAATCGGATGCGAGACGGTAATCGCTTCCAAAAAGCTTTTCAAGCGGATTGATGCGTACAAGAACACCTTTGGCAACAAGTTCATTGAAGGTACCGGAAATATAATAAGCTGTATAGATTTGCACTTCCTGATCCTGAACATACTCGTCCAGTACATCCACGGTTGCCAGAAGAGAAGAAAGTTGCTTATTAAGATTCTGAACATGCCCCTTGAGCGTGTTCACCTCACCGTCTTTGGTATTAATGGCGATTTGCAGCTCCGACACAAGCCGGTCAAGAGATTCGACACGATACGATGACGACCTGTTCTCTGATTCAAGCTTCCGGACAAGATTTTTACTTGCAACAAGGGTGGAATCAATAAAACGGATGCTTGCTGCAATATCCTTACCAATCTGCTCAACATTCTGACTCTCATTCCTCTCAATCCCGGAAGAAAGACGTTCCACGACCGACTCTTTCTGCTGAATTCGGCCAAGATTTTTCTGTACTTGGGCAAGAATAGCCATCATCGATTCAATATGCTCCTGCTGGGGATCAGGTTTTTGCTTCTCTGGACTGCAAGAAGAAAGAAGCAGAATGAACGTCACAAAAACAACCCCGGCAACCCTGAAACGAATATCCCTTAAAGGCATTGAATCCATTGATTAACCCCCTCTTTAGTACCATACCATCGGGTATGTGGTGTTGGAAGATGCTCTGCATCCGGAATAGTAACATTTTCAGCACCATCAAGAAAACAACTTTTTGCAGGCACAATCCCGTCACCACTCACTTGACCATCTTCAAGAACACTTTTATAAAACTGAAAACACATTTTTTCGACAAAACTCCCGTAAGGGTTGCCATAATACTTATCGCTGACGACAGAAACAACATGACAACGCGAAAAAAAATCAGCCTGCAAATGACGGACAATAAAATCTGTCTTTATCTTTGCATAAT
>Ga0114951_10005862_pt1 | contig 11121 bp, 28 predicted proteins | sample AM7aDNAmetaG_FD_88677 | JGI IMG/M metagenome (GOLD analysis project Ga0114951, IMG submission 88677) | Freshwater microbial communities from Finland to study Microbial Dark Matter (Phase II) - AM7a DNA metaG | ecosystem: Environmental > Aquatic > Freshwater > Lake | place: Finland: Lake Alinen... | reverse complement strand
TTTGTTTATTTTGCTTTAGCTTCTGGGGTTTCCAGAAATTTAGACCATTTTGGGCATTTACGGACTACTCCGGTGGATCGTCAGCACTCGTTGTACGCCAGCAGGTTATCCATGAAGTACTCGGCTGTAACAGTGCTGGCGTCTGATACCGCTGTACCCCCGGTAAGATAGAATAATCCTGGTGAGATTATGACTATGACGGTGTAGCTAGAGGACTTGTACACCGCACCGCAGAACAGGTCGAGCATCCTCTCCTTGGTAATGGACACAGATGAGTCCCTCCAGCCTCTCTCGAGCAGTGCCCTGACCACGCGGGACCTGTCATGCTGTCCGCTGGTGGTAATATGAAGTAGCGCCATACGTGGCCTCCTCTAGTAGTCGTTGTAGTTCTGTATGTCCTGCAGGAACGCTGTGTACTCATAGGTGGTCAAGTGCGAATTAATCCTGGAGGCCCTGACCCCCTCCAGCTTCCTTGCCGTTGGGTTTACCATTAGGTATACGGTAAACCCCTCGCCTACGGTAGTGAAGAATGAGCGCATGGCTGAGCGCACCTCATCCACGTCCTTGCCTTTGCCCAGCCCCCATCCTTCCCTGTGAAGTACCCTGGGGCATTCGCATACCTCTGTGGCCCCGCTTACCCCTATGAAGAAGTCTTCCATGTTTAGCTCCTAGTAGTCGTTGTAGGCCAGTACATGGTATAGGAAGTGGTCCCAGGGTAGTACCGTGGCATCCCCGGGGAATGGTGAGGATGTTATGGGCCCTACCGTACGGGTCTCAGGATTGAGCGGTATGTGCGCGGGGGCTCCACATTGGCCTTGCTGGTGCCTAGTGAGTGGTCCTTCCCACTGTACTACCGGATCCCTTCCTCCATCTGTTCGCCATCCCCTGGCCTGCAGGGCGGTGAGCAGGGTGATGGAGTCGGATAGCATGACTGTTCTGACGAGGAATCTAGTGGTCATTATACGACTCCAGTAAGGATGCGGGGAGGCATGGGATACGGTTATTGATTCCACCTAGGGCTATTCCTGCTATCTGCCCGCTCTTAGGGTGGATCCTCAGGTATAGCTCTCTGTCAGCATAGAAGTCCCTGAAGTATGACCGTATCCCGTCGCATATCTCCTCTACGTCTCGTTGCTCATCGGATTCGTATGGCATCCTCCACCCCATCGCGTCAAGGGAGGTGAAGCACGCCGTTGTCTCCTCCGCACCTACCGTGCGTACCAGGAAGTCTCTCATACTCTACCCTCCGTGGGTACTAGCAGTCGTTGTAGGCCATGATGTTGTCCCTGAAATCTTCCATCCCGTATACCACGTGCCCGCTATGGGGACCCCAGCATGTTCCTATGATTATCTTACCCCTGGGGTTTAGCCATATGAATAGGATCTCCCGTGCGCCTCTGTGTTTCCTACAGTACTCATCCACATGTGTGCACAGTTGCTCTATCTGCCCATGGCGCCACCCCTTGGCGTGCAGCATCCTCAGCCCCCTCTTGGTTTCTTCTGGGCCGGCGGTACTTATGAAGAATTCTTTCATGGTGTTCTCCGAGGGTTCTAGCAGTCGTTGTATGATGCCGCGTGGTCTATGAAGGTCCTGGTGTCTATCGTGGTGGCGTCGTACGGGTATGGCACACCGGAGACTCCCCCGCATATCCGGTCTCCTGGCCGGATCAGGAAGTACACGGAGTGTCTGTGGTTGGACTCCAGGTATTCCCTTACGCCGCTGCCCAACCTAACGGTTGGGTCTTCTCCTGTGTTGCTTCGGTACCCTGCGTCCCTCATGGTTTCCAGGAGTTCCGGGAGTTCCGAGGGTGACCTGACTACTACGAATAGCCTAGCAGTCATTGTACGACCCCGTAAGTTCTGCGCACGGGTGCATGGTTACCCCGTTGTTGAATGCTATGGTTGATATGCTTAGCACCATGGACCTACGTGGTTCCAGGAGTGTGTAGCAGGTGTCCACCACGTGCTTACTGGCCCAGTTGGCGTAGTACCCCAGGGATTCACCTGTCATGCCGGTCCATCCTGCTCTTCCCAGTACCCTGAGCAGTTCCAGGGTATCCCCTAGGGATCCGCTTGCCTGTATCCGTGGTAGTTTAGTGGTCATTGTACGACTCCGCTATGGTTATGGCGGGGTAGATGGGGATACCGCTCTCAGGTGCGTCGTCCCTGGTGAGCGGCGTACGGGATATTCCTTCTAGTCTTTTTGTCCCTTGGTTTAGCAGTAGGTATACCCCTGTGTCCTTGTGGTGGTACTGGAACATGCCGTGGAGTACGCTCACCGGCAGAGGTACGGTGTCTCCGTACCACCATCCCATGTCTGACAGGATGTTGGTTACCCGGGTCGCCTGCTCACCGTTGTCGCAATATACCATGGTATGCATAGTGGTAGTTCCCTCTCTAGTTGTCGTTGTAGCTTAGTATGTCTTCGATGAACTCCCTTACTGTGAGGGGGTCTCCCATGCGAGGGGAGTTGGTCATCCTGAACACTCTGTTGCCTTCCATGGCCACGTACTTGGTGGGTCCTGTTATAAGCATGTTCGGCGTGGTCCATCCGCGGGACACCAGGAGGTCCACCAGCTTCTTGCGCTCGGCCATGCTGTTGGTCTGTATGTGCATCATAAGCTTGCTGTTCCCTTTTTAGTGTGGATGCTGTTCCCCTACCTATCGTTGTACGCTATGGAGTCCATGAAGTCCTCCAGGGTGGCCACTGGCATACCTGTCCGTGCTAGAGGGTGTAGGTGGAAGGTTTTGTTATCTGCTATAAGCATGTACAGGTATGCCGGCACGCGTGGTGGGTCGGTTATACGGAAGGTAGAAAGCAGGGTATCGCTATCCTGGCAGTCTCCGTACCCCCTGGATAGCATGAGCTTGATCAGCGAGAGCCTTCCCCGCTGGTCCCCTGTGTCCACCTGTGCTATTACTTTGCGTTGTTTCCTCATACGGTGGTACCCCTCTAGTAGTGGTTGTAGCTTAGCACGTTGTGCAGGAAGGTTGCCGCGGGGTATACCCTTAGTCTGTGGTTTGATACACCGTGCTCCACGTCCACCACCGTCTTACTGACTGGGTCAAGCATTACCCATAGGGGTGTTAACCCCTGGTGTTTCGCTAGGTACCTGGTGATGGTGCCGGTCCACCCGGGGTCCACGGTGTACCCCCTGGTTTTCAGCTGGGCTAGCACATCCGTTATCTCTTCCTGCCCAGAGGTGGCGATGTACAGCTGTTCATGCTTCATTGTACGACTCCAGGTATGTGTCTATATATTCCTGTAAGTCCATTACGGTATCGCACCCGTATGCCAGGGTGAGTAAGTGGTATGGCCTGAGCACCACGTATCCCCTGGTGTACTGGGTGAAGAAGTACCTGACGTGGCTCTCTATTTCCGTAGTGTCCCAGGGCCTGTGCATCCCCTTGTCCGCTAGCATGGTAAGCAGCTCCTTGGCTTCCCTCTTGCTTTGCACTCTGACGGCTATTGGTTCTAGCATTGGTTGTACTCCAGTATGTTGTCCCTGAATTCCTGTACGCTCATGGAGGGGCCGGTTGCCGTTGTTTCCGATATGAAGTACTTGCCTACCGCGTCATTCCCCAGTTGGAAACGGTACACCCTCTTCACGGGTCCGATGGTACGGTCACGCCTTATCCAGCCGATGACCCCCTGGATGTCCCAGATCTTGTCGGTTATGCCACAGGCGTCCAGTGCCCTGGCGAACTCCTCGGCTTCATCCTGACCGTATGCCTTGACGCTTATGGTTTCCATACCGGTCATCCTTCGTTGTATGCCGAGAGGTATAGGAAGTGCTGGTAGGGCATAGCGGTCAGCCTTGTAGGATCGTTGGGAGCGCTTATGCCATACTCTGACCTGTCTTTCGCGATGGTGTACGTGAGCTTCATCGCTCCGCGGCTGTCGAAGTGGTTGTTGATAGTACCCAGGGTGCCCTCCAAGGGGTCACTGCCTCCCCACCCTTGTCTAGTGTAACCCCAGTGTGCCAGGGTTGTGGCAAGCTCCAGCGCTTCCTCACGTCCGTCCGTGATTATGCTTATGGGTTTCATCATTCGGGGGCCCCTTTAGTTGTCGTTGTATGACTCCAGTACGTCGGCCAGGAAGGCTTCACCTGGGATGGCCTGGTGGTACGACGCTGTGGTGATTGTCCTAAGCGTTCTCTCCTCTGTAAAGAGGATTATGCTGAGGACCCGTGCTACACTGGTAGCCCCGTAGTAGTGCAGCACGGGTCCTTTCCACACCTCGCTGATGGTACGGCTGTCACCTGCAGTCACCCACCCCCGTGACTCCAGGTTGGTGAGGATGCCCAGAGCCGTTTCCGCTTTGGTCACGCTTATGTAAAGTGGTTCTCTTGCCATGCCGTGTTTTCCCGTTAGTTGTCGTTGTATGATTCCACGTATGCCTCCATGAACTCGGTGTACCCCATTACGGTGCGTCCTGCGCATCTGGAGATCCAGGGTAATCCTGAGCCTCCTATGGTTATGTAGCCGCTGGTGCACAGGAAGAAGTGGAATCCCATGGATGCCCGTAGATTTGCCACGAAGTGCCCGTGTAGCTGTAGTACGCGGAGGAGTTCCAGGGCTTCTACCCTGTCCACTCTTACTGCTATCGGTTTGGTGATGGTGTTGGTCATATACGCAGTCATCCTTCGTTGTATGCCACGGTGTCGATGAACTCACTGTAGCCCATGGGTACCATGTCGTCGTCTGGGTAGTCGCTTAGGGTGTATTGGCGTGGGTAGTAACAGGTATCATTCATTTTGAAGTACAGCCTACAGTTGGTACCATAGTGTTTGCAGTGGTCGGCTATCACCCCTATGGTAACCTCTAGGTCTATCTGGGCGCCGCTCCATATACGTCGGTATATGCCCCTCTGGGCCAGCACGGTACAGACATGTGACGCCTGCTCCTGTCCCTCAGTTATTATGTGCAGGTTTGGCATGCCCGCCTCCGGGGTGTTAGTAGTCGTTGCGGCATAGTGTATTCTGTATGAACTCGGTGTACGACGAGCCTCTGCTTTCCTTGTTCAGGGAGTACACTCTTCTATCAGGATACAGCCAGAACCCTATGGTCTGGTTCTTGTTACCATTGAGGTTGTACTTCACGTCCTGTTTGGTTCTGTCTATGGTCTGCACGGATCTGCAGTATTCTCTGAAGTATCCTCTGGCCGCCAGTAGGTCGATGAGGTTCAACGCCTGTTCCACCCCGTAGGTGTGTACGTTTATTTTATCCATGTACCAGGTCCTCCTGTCAGTAGCTGTTGTATTCCATGTAGTCCTGTATGAACGTGTCCACGCTTATACTACTGGGGTCACTCTCATGACCACCTGAGATATAGTAACTACGTGGTACCCTGCTGGATATGGTGACACGCATACGGACTGTGGCGATGGTTTGCACCCATTTGATTACCGTCTCTACGTCCCACTCCCTGTCTTCCCATCCCAAGGCGTTCATCCTTAGTATGAGGCGCTCCATGGACGACCTGTCCTCCGCCTCTATAATCATCTGGCTACCCCTCGTTGTAAGTCCTGTCCCGTCGTGGGTCCATCCAGTATTCCCTAGAGGTGAGTGGCATACAGCCGTCTAGTTCACCAGGTGGTGCGCGATGGCCTACGTGGGCATGCATGGTGAACGCCGGTATAGAGGCGCCAATGGTTATCCTGAACCACAGCGTTGTCTCCTCGTACTGTTCGAAAAAGGTGCGCAGAGAGTGGGTGAGACTCCTGTAGTCCGTGCGTGTACCCCCTAAGGTATTGGTACCAAGAACTCTTCTGTTGTACGCCAGGGCTGACAGTAGGTGCAACGCTTCCCCCAGGTCCTCAGCCCCTACCAGCAGTGGTGTCTTTTCCATGTGCATGTCGTACCCCCTCACATATGTGCTGATAGTGCCGATGCGGCCTCGCCGAGGATCCGCTTGACCTCTTCCCTGCCATACGACCCACCGCGGGTGTTGTTTAGCTTGGCGTACGCTTCGGCACGGGTGGCTGTGCTGGAGATGGCGGTGGCCACTTCGATCTCTTCCTCGCTGAGCAGTGCCAGGATGGAATCCAGGGAGCATGCGGCGTCGGTGCCTTCGGGATACACGTTGCTCCATTCACAGCTGGTGGACCAGTCGGACTGTGAGTCTCCGTACTGCCCGATCTCATTCAGCTCCCCACTGGAGGGTTTGCCGTTGTTGATGGAGATGTACGCGATGGTGTCGGCTTTGCCAGTGTCGTCGTTCATAACCTGGTAGGTGTTGATGCGTGCCAGGTCCTGTGCGCGGTGGCGGCAGACGGCCACTGCCTGGTTGTATAGGTAGACGGCCATGGCTGAGTGCTTGCCGTTGTCCCTGATGCTCATGCGTGAGGCGTCGAAGCGGTCGATGATACCCAGGCGCCCGAACTCGGTGAGCACGAAGTCCCTGAGCTCCACAGAGTCACCGTAGTGTCTGGAGCCCACAAGCTTGTACTTGCGGCCGGCGGCGGAGCACGCGGCCTCCACGGCTGGCATGCAGGAGAGCACGGTGGCCCAGAAGGAGCGGGTGTCGATGCTGTTCACTAGATTGGTATGTGCTGTCATGTGGATATCCCCGTGGTTACGCTGTTTGCCTGTCTATGTTTTCCGTGGCACCTTCGCCACTGCTCTACTACGTACGCCTGCAATATTCCGGATGACCACAAATATACTCCAAGGAGTCCTGGGTATCAAGGTGGTACTCTTATCTTTTTGCGGATAACGGACGGGCCGTTATCACCACCCGAGCCTCCCCTGTGGTACCACGCACAGGTGGTAAGGTATTGGGCTCTACCGCCTTCTGCACCGCCTGTGCGAGTCGTTGTCTTACCCATGCTCCCCCCAGGTTAAGGAGGAAGAACGGGATCCCTATGACCAGCAGTATCAGTATGGCTATCTGCATCACCTCCCCCATTTGTTAGTAGTCATTGTATGATAGTACGTCCAGTCGGCCCTTGGCCACAGCCGACTCAAGCCACGTGGAGTCGGGTGACAACGCCATGACGGAAAGCTCCTTCAGTGTCTTGCACCCTATCACCCTTCTAAACACCTTATCTCTGTCGCGGTCGGTATAGCCGTCGCCGCCAGGGTCCACCACGTAATAGCCGCCTCCTGAATCGTATGCCATGGTATGTACGCCCCAGCTACCTCTGATGTTCACCCTGGTGGCCTGTATGTGCTCGGGCATTAACGATATCCCTGGGCAGTAGGAGAGCACCACTCGGCCATCGGAGTGCAGCCACCGGGGCAGCCGTGTCAGTCTGTGGCACCTGAGGATGGTCAGGCTGTCGCATACCACCTTGGGTGGTAGTGATGTGAGCCACCGGTTGTCCACGAAGTCCAGATCCTGGTTGCGGTTATTGAAGTCCCTGTCGTATCTCATCCAGAACCCGTCTGTGGTGCGCACGCAGTGGAACACGTGATACCCCACAGCCTGCACGGCGTACCACCATGCCCAGCGGATGCCTCCCGCAACGTGCTTGACCGCCACGCGTACCCTGAGTGCTGCCCTTCGTAGGTAAGGTAGCACGGTAGACCAGCGGTACCCCACGTACAAGAGCATCAGGGTTACCACGAGTCCTGTGGAGCCAGTGAGCATTACTGCCATCAGGGGGCTCATGGGGTGCCACCCCGGCATACTGCCTTTCTAGTACTGTCGTCCACCATGACCCCCTGGATGCGTACTGTGCCGCTGTCGTCTGAGTAGAGCATGTCTCCGTTACCCCTTAGTCCTTCGGCTCCGTTGGTGTCCATCACCACCCGGGAGTCTACTGCGGAGGAGACACGGAAGACTGCCTTGGCCTGCATGTTCGCCTTGATGGCTCCGGTAACCACGTCCGCCGATGGGCGCTGCGTGGCGAGCACCAGGTGTATCCCGAATGCCCGTGCCTCCTGTGCGAGCCGTAGTATCTTCTCCTCCACTGCTTTGGCGGTGCCTTTACCTCCGGACATCATCAGCGCGCTGTACTCGTCGATGACTGCCAGTACATATGGCATACAGCGTCCACCGGCAGCGTGGTATGCCTGGATATCCCTGTGTCCGCTTCCTACCAGCATGTCCTTGCGCACGTCGAGCTGTGCCACCAGGTAATCCAGGGCTGCCAACGCGTCGCCTGCTGTGTGTGCCACAGGGATGGCCATGTGTGGTAGTGCCGCGTACTCCCCGAACTCGACCCGTTTGGGGTCCACCAGGACGAGCTTCACTGTCTCTGGGGTATGCCGTGCTACCACGGAGCATACCAGTGAGTGGAGGAATATGGACTTCCCGCTCTTGGATGCTCCTGCCACCAGCATATGGGGCAGGTCTGAAAGCTTGCGCCATGTGCTGCGGCCAAGAGTGTTGACCCCCAGGGCCACAACCGGTGACCCCTCTGACTCAGGCATGTCAAGAAGCACGGAGCGGAAGGATACCTCCACCCGTGTCTTGTTGGGCATCTCCACCCCGATGCACCCTGGATGTCCTGGCACACGGTCGATGATGCGCACCGAGTCCACGCCAAGGTCACGTGCAAGGTCGGACTCCCGTGACACCACTGATGATACCCGGGAGCCCACTGGGATACCAAGCACATGGGTGGTGACGGTAGGACCGGTAGCCACATGGGATGACGTCGTGGTTACCCCGTATACTGCGAGCACGGACGACAGGAGCTCAGGGGTTACCACTGAGGGCTGTGCCGCGGCTGACGTAAGGGCCGCTGCTGGAGCTGCTAGGCCTTCCCATGGATCCACTGGAGACCATGTGGATGTGACCGGTGCTACCACTGGGGTATTCCGGGGTGTACCGGGTGTGAGTCCCTGTGGTACGCCGCGGGGGGCCACCATGCGTTCGACTGCGGACAGGCCTTGGGTATCACCATGGCTAGCCAGTGCCTCCTTGCACACATCGGTGACGTCTTCGGACATGCCTTCCAGGATCTTGCGCAGGTTCTCGAAATGTTGGTTGATCATACACATATCCTCCACTGCCCTCTATATGTATAGGGGGCACGATGTTGTTGCAAATATACGACACTTTGTAGCGGTAGAACCAAATATCTAAAGCCAAAAAAGCAAAACGCTAGGTTACCTTGCCCCGTGGTCCCTGAGCCACTTGGTAAGCCGTCTTGCTTCGTGCACGCGGTGTCTGGCCTGGCAGTCGTCTGATTGGCAGGACGACTCTCCTACCACCAGGGTGGAGGTCTCTAGCTTCTGTTCGGAGCATGCCTTCTGTGGCAGCTGCATCCCTTTTCCCATCCATGCTTCTGCGTGTTCCACTTCTTCCCGGGGGAGGACGATGGGGTTGGTGCCATCCATACCGGACAGGAATGCGTGGTTGTCCCATGCGGGTCCCCAGCCGCGTCCCCAAAGTTCGGGGTGCGCGTATTCTGCTGTCCCGGAGAATCCCCGGTGGTCGTTGGTGCCTACGCAGAACGTGCGTACCACCGGTGTGCCGTCAGGTCCTATCGTACCTACCACCCCTATGATGGCCCTGCCGGACACCTTACCGTCGTAGGGTACGCTGGGGTGCAGTGACATCTCGGCCTGCACGTCCCCCACGTATGCGGTGAACGCTGAGGAGTCCCATACGGCACCGCCTATAACTGAGGGGCACCGGTGGTCTCCTTCCACGCTGGCTGTCCCGGAGGTACCTGTGGTGTCCCCGTAGTAGTTAACGATGCCCTGCAGGTATGTGCCTGGTGTGCAGGCGGTTAGCCCTGACTCAGCATACCCTGAGTCTACCATGCGGTCGTCCAGTCTTTCCACCCCGTAGAACCCTGTGGCTATTATAAGAGGTATCCCTGTGGCCCATATGGATAGTCTCCATGGGCTGCGCACCAGTTTGCCCCAGCTGTTTACTCCCATCATACCCATACCGTGCCTCCTCTCTCAGAACCAAATAACTAAAACCAAATAACTAAAGCCCCTGTTCACACGAACCCTGTGAGTGCGTACAGCAGTCCCAGGAGTCCGGCGTGTCCTGACACGACGCCTTCATAGAACCCGGACATCCAGTGCAGGGACATGAACAGTACGAAGAGCAGGGGGAACCAGATTAGCAATGTCAGTAACCACATGTGTTGCCTCCTAGGCGTTGTTGTTCAGCACTCGTTGTATGTGGGTTCTCGGATGTTGCAGTACCTGACGGTGTACGGAGTCCGTAGGCACTGTGGGTCCAAGTGTGTACCATTCATATCTAGCACGCCGTCCTCAAGGCGCTGTACGGTGTACTTCGTTACGCCGGGCTTGTCGTAGTTAACCAGGGCCAACCGTACTGTGTCCCAGGAGTTTGACCCGGATACCTGCGCTCCGCTAAGCCACAGGTGGTGCAGGAACTCCAGCGCGTCCTCCAGGTTCTCCAGGAGCACCACTGTTTCGGGTGTCATTCTCTCATACATACCGTGCCTCGCTTAGTACTCGTTGTATGCCACGGCGTCCATGAACTCGGGGAAGCCCATGCCAGAAGACACACTGTCATTTGTAAGCTGGTACCTCTTAAAACCTGTGGTCTTGAACTTTAGCCCCGCCATCCCCTCGGCGTCAAAGTAGTTTCTGATGATATACAGGGTCTCCTCAAAAGGCTGCGCGTTAAACCAGCCATCTCTGAGGTATCCTAGTGCCGCCAGCCTGGTGGCTACCTCCAAGGCCTGCTCCTTGCCATCTGTAATTATAATCATACGCGCCCCCTCAGTGGCTGTTGTACTCTAGCACGTTCTCCAGAAACTCCCTGGCCCCCATGCTTAGGGGGTAACCGCTGTCGTTAATGGCGGAGAGCAGGTACTTCCCATGCCCGCTGTCGCCCATCAGGAAGAACACAGGACTGTGCTTCCTGGAGATGATCCAGGATACTACGCGGTCTAGTTCCCAGTAGGCGTCCTTTATCCCGAGCGAGTCCAGGCCAACCGCGAGCTCAATGGCATCCGCCTGTTCGTTCGCGTGGACCTTAAGTTTACCGATCATATGATGCTCCGTGCTAGAAGTGGTTGTACTGCAGCATGTCCTGCACGAACTTGTGGCACTCCTCAACGCGTACTCCGCTGAGCGCCCCACTGGAAATCCCGCACTCCCTACTTAGGTCCAGCGAGAAGAACAGTGCCTGGTTAGTCCTGGGTGCCAGGAAGCTTGTGACGTTTACCCTAGTGGTCT
>Ga0114951_10005860_pt1 | contig 11126 bp, 10 predicted proteins | sample AM7aDNAmetaG_FD_88677 | JGI IMG/M metagenome (GOLD analysis project Ga0114951, IMG submission 88677) | Freshwater microbial communities from Finland to study Microbial Dark Matter (Phase II) - AM7a DNA metaG | ecosystem: Environmental > Aquatic > Freshwater > Lake | place: Finland: Lake Alinen... | reverse complement strand
GTTCTGCGAGCCGTTGCAGACAAAGAGCCATTTCCCCGAAGTGTCAAAGGCCAGGGCATTGGGGCTTGCCCCGAAAAGGTCTCCCGGATCCTGCCGCGCGCAAATCGTCTCGATCACCCGGTCCGTCTTGGTGTCAATCACGCTCAAGGTGTCGCTGGCCGCGTTGGCCACCACCACGCGTTTGCCGCCGGGCGCCACCGCCAGCGCGGATGCGTGTTTGCCGGCCGAAATTTCCCCCAAAACGTCCCCGGAACGGCTGTCAATCACCGTGACCGAGCCTTCGCTGGCAATGTAACGGGTCGAATCCACCCGCACGAGCGTGCCGCGCCCCGCCGGCCCGGTGACACTGTCGGAGTCGGGCCGCCGGCCGCCCCAGTTGCTGACGTATATTTTGCGTCCGGCCAGGGCGACGTCGTACGGGGCCACGCCCGCCGGCCATTTGCGCGACACCCGGCCCGTGGCCGTGTCCAGCTCCGCCAGGCCGTTGTCCAGATTCAACGCCACGTAGAGCCGCCGGCCATCAGCCGAACAGGCCAGGCCAGCCGGAATTTCCGCCTGGCGCCCCGGCGCGTTGGCGGGTGGAAGGAAAAACGAATCCAGGCCCTGGACATGGTTGGACGCATCCACGCCAAACACTTTGATGCTTCCCCGCACGTCGGACAGATAGATGCGGGAGCCGTCCGGTGAAAAAATCAATCCCGTGAAACTCAACTGGGCGTGCTCATCGGCCGTAAGATTTCGCGGGGAATCCGCTCCTTCGCCGTTGGCGGGGGCGTTGGTGCCCGGCAGAGGAACCTCCTGCAAGACCTTCCAAGTTGCGGGATCCACGATGATCAATTCGTGCGTTTTGCCCGAAGTGGCCAGAATCCGGCCGTCGGGGCTGAGCGCCAGAGCCTGCGGACGGAGGCCGGGCAAATCAAGCTGCCGTCCCGCCGGCTCGACAATCTGATTGACAGGCGTGGCCGCCCGGTCCCCGGCGCCGCGCCGCGCCGGCTCGCGGGTGGCGGCCGCGTCATCCCGGCCCTGGACGCCCCATGCCGCCGACAACACAACCGCCGCCAAAAGCGCTCTTCTCATCCCGGAAAAGCAACCATGACCCGGTCGTGATGGCAAGGAAATGGTGGGCAAACTCTTCGGGCCGCGTCGTCCGCCAATTTTTATTTTTCTGGCGGCATGAAGATTCAGTTCTCTTATCTCTCGCAAGCGGCGGGTGAGGCGGCGGATTGCCGTTGCAGGGACAAATCCCGGCACATGCAGACGTTGAGTCCCGATGCCCCCGGCGGCTCCAGTTTGTATCGGGCAAATAAATCTGCGAATCCACGGCGGGCGCGGCGATAATAGTCCAGGGCGGGCGGCGTGGTGGAGCCTCGCACGGGACGATGGTGAGGCAGCCAGATTGAGAACAGCGGCACAATGCCGCGCGTAATCAGCAGCGTCTTCAAATCGAGGACATCCACCGTCTGGCCGTCGAGATTGAAGGGTTTCATGCCTCTCCCCCTTCGATCAGTTTAGCGGTGTGACTTTGAGGTTGCGGAATGCGACGGAACCGTGGTCGCCTTGCAGGTAAATCGGGCCGGTCGGATGCTCCCTGGAGTTGCGGCTCACGTTGGTGCCGTGGGCTATTTCCACGTTGTCCTGAATGACCCGCCCGTTGAGCGTGACCTTGACGAATTTGGCGTTGGCGGTTTTGTTTCCAGCCTTGTCGAAACGCGGCGCGCGGAAATCAATCACCAGCTTCTGCCATTCGCCGGGCTTTTTGCAGGCATTGACGGAAGGCGCGGTCTCGCTGTAAATGGCGCCGCAGTCGGTCTTGGTTGGCGCCGCCACGCCGTAACTGTCGTAGATCTGGATTTCGTATATGTTCATCATCTTGATGCCGGAGTTGGAGTCGTTATCATCGTCGGGGTTGGATTTCCCCACCATGAACTCCAGTTCCACGATGCAATCGCCGAAGACCGCCTTGGACGAAAGATTGACGGTGCGGTTCGTGCTGATGAGTTCTTCGCCCGGACCGGCCACTTTCAATCTCGCCGGCGCATCCGGGTCCCAGGCGGCCTTGCCAAACGTCCATCGGCAGGGTCCGTGGCCGGTCGTTTTCCAGCCGGCCAGGTCTTTTCCGTTGATGAGGGAGATTGTTTTCGGGCTGTCCGCTCCGAAGACAATCGGGGCGGCGGCGACGAAGGCGAGGGAGGCGGCGAGGACTAATCGGAAATGGAAATTCATTGTCATGGGTCATTGTTAATGCCGGCGGGAGTGGGGAGTCAATGCCCGGCGGCCATGCCATAGACAAGAATTTTGAACGTGCCGGGAATGATTTTGCCGCGCCGCTGGCCCGCCGCCGGCGTTTCAAATTTCGCCGAGGCCAGATATATCCTGTGCGTCGCTGGATCAATCGCCATCGTCCGCGCGCCCGGCTCCGTTTTCAAAGTCTGCACGACAGTCAACTTGTCGCCGTCTTCCCGCGCAATCGTCGTCGTGCCGTCGCCGCAGGAGGCAAACGCCAGTTGCGTTCCCGGATCAAAAGCGTTTGCGTCCACGCCTTCGCCAATCGGCACGCACGCCAGAATTTTTCCACTCGTGCTGTCCATCATCACCATCGTCTTGCTGCCGCCGCAGCCGATGAACAGGCGGTGGTTTTCCGCGTCGAGCGCCAGCCCCGACCCTTCCTCGTTGGGCGCAATGGGCCAGCGATTCACAACCGCGCGCGTCCTGGCATCAATGACGGCGACTTCGTTCTTGTCCTCAATATTGTCGAAAACCAGACCGGCCTTGGGATCGGCCTGCGCGAATTCCGGCTTGCCGCCCAGCGGAATGGTGGCGACAACTTTGGCGGACTTCGCGTCAATCACCGTGGCCGACTGGCCATGACCGTTGAAGGCGTAAAATTCCTGCCGGCCCGGTTCGTAGAGCATCCCGTCGGGATTTGCGCCGGTGCCCACCTTGGAAATGATCTTCAAAGTCTTCAGGTCAACGATGGCGGCCTTGTCTTCGCGGCCGCAAGTGGCCATCCCGCGGCCCATTTCCGGCGCAGGCGCAAGACCGTGGACGCCGGGCGTATGGGTGATTTCGCCCACAACGGCGTCTTTTGCCAGATCCATGACGACGACTTCCGCGCCATGAGAAACATAAAGCCGCCGCGCCGCCGAATCCACCGACAGGTAATCCCAGCCGCCGTCTCCGGCGACCGGAATTTCCTTGATGAAATGATACGGCTCGCCGGCGTGGCAAACCGCGACCGCAAACGCGAGGAATACCGGCAATGGGATTCTTTCCATGGATTTGATTCAGTCCGTGAGTGGGTGTTTTAACTTTTTAAGAACGACAAAGCAATCGGGCCGAGACGCGGGTCGGCCTTGAACGCGCGGGGCCTGCCAATGCTGATCTTTCCAAAATCCGGATGCGCGGGATTCAAGATATAATTGAACTCTTCCGGCACGACTGCGCTTGGCAATTTCAGCACGGCTGATCTCCCGGAGCGCGCCCAATCGTCGCCCACGGCCGCATTCGCTTTCGGGCAGGGCCACCGCTTCCAGCCCGCGGGAAGTTTTGGGGGCGACCAGATCAGGGAAGCATCGAACTCAATCTCAATAAGCAGCGACGGAGGAGCCGGCCACTGGGTCAAGTTGGCCCTCCACTCGAGGATCGCCAGCGAGATCGCGCTGGATGTGTAAACAACGGCAACGCCCGTGGAATTCCAACGACCGCCATACCGGCGGGACCCTTCGCCTGAAAACGCGGAACCGGCGAATCTGCGTTTCAGAATGCGCCAGGCTCGAATTCGCGCTTCTGAGGCAACACCGCTCATGAATAGACGCCGTGTTCGATTCGACCCAGAATGTTATCCAACTCTCGCAGCCCGACTGCCGTTCGCGCATACGCAAGCGGCGTTGCCCAACCAAGCGCCTGAATGGGATTCTTGAACCAGTGAACCGCGCCGGGACCGCTTTCCAATACTTCCACGGCGCGACAAAACAACCTGGAAAGCTCCCACAGCCGCTCAGACTCGCTCAAACTGAGCAATCCCTCATCCAGACGGCGCTGAAAGGTTCGCGGATTCAGCCGCAGCAATCCGGCCATATCCTCCAGAGTGACTTCCAATTTTCGGGCCAATTCCCGCGCAAGCGACGCTGGCAAGCCGTGGGTAATGGCCTCAATAAGCTCCGCCTGGGGCAGTTCATCCAACTCCGTGAGCGATTCCACGCTTTTATCTGCGATTCCGTTTGCCATTCTGGCAATCAGGATACGCCAAATTGTCATTCTGTCAAGGCCCGCCCAACTTGCCGGCGAATCCTTCGGCTGGAATCCCGTTCAAGGATTCGGGAACGTGAGCCATGGCAATTAAAAAAATTTGAAACGCGACGGGGGCGCGTTACATTTACCGCATGGCGTTGACCGCTTCAACCATGCTGCCGCTGGGAACGCCGGCGCCGGATTTCCGGCTGCCGGACCCTTCGGGGAAAATGGCCGCGCTGGCGGATTTCAAGTCCGCCCCCGCGCTGGCCGTGTTTTTCATCTGCAACCATTGCCCCTACGTCAAACACATCCAGGCTGGCCTGGCGCAATTCGCGCGCGATTACCAGGCGCGCGGCGCGGCCATCGTCGCCATCAATTCCAACGACGTGGAAAATTACCCCGACGACAGCCCGGCCAACATGGCGCGGGAGGCCAGGGCCGCCGGTTACACCTTCCCCTATCTTTACGACGAGTCGCAAGCCGTGGCCAGGGCGTACAAGGCCGCCTGCACGCCGGACATTTTTCTTTTTGACGCCGCCCGCAAGCTGGTTTATCGCGGCCAGTTCGATGACAGCCGCCCCGGCAATGGCGCGCCGGTGACAGGCCGGGATTTGCGCGCCGCCATGGACGCGGTTCTGGCCGGAAAGCCGGCGCTGGCGCGGCAAGCGCCAAGCATGGGATGCAACATCAAATGGAAATCCGGCAACGCGCCCGGTTATTAATCCACCACCCTGGTCTTCGCCAGGTCCGACGGGCCGGGCCCGGCTTCTTCATCGGGAGGTTGCACCAGGCGGCCAAAGCGCGGTATCTCCGGCCAGACCCAGGCCACGGCCGCCACCACCAGGATCGTCGCGATCCCGCCGGAAACCACGGAGAAGACCGGGCCGAAACAATAGCTGGCCAGGCCGGACTCAAAGCCCCCCAATTCGTTGGAGGTTCCAATGAAAAGATTGTTGACGGAGGAGACCCGGCCCCGCATCGAGTCGGGCGTCAAGAGTTGGACCAGCGTGTGACGGACGATGACGCTGATGTTGTCGGCGCAACCGCAAATAAAGAGCATCAGGAACGAAAGCCAGAACAGCTTTGAATAACCAAAACCAATCGTCGCCAGCCCGAAAATCAGGACGGCCCAGATGAGGGAGCGCCCGGCTTTTTGCATCGGCGGACGGTGCGCCGTCCTCATGGCGCAGAGCATCGAGCCGACGGGCAGGGCGGCTTGCAACAGGCCCAGGCCTTGCGGCCCGGCGCGCAGGATGTCCTTCGCATAGACCGGCAGCAGGGCCGTCGCGCCGCCAAACAGGACGGCGAACAAGTCGAGCGTGATCGCGGCCAGGATGATGCGGTGGTTGAATACGAACCGGAATCCTCCCAGGAGCGTCTCCATCGAAAACGGCTCCTTGGGCGGCGGCTTGCTGTGGGCGCGCACCAGGCACATCATGCCCAGGCAAACCAGGGAGGACACGGCCGAAAACACATAAACGCCCACCGCCTTGCGCGAGAGCGCTATCAGCGCCCCTCCCACCGCCGGACCGGCCACGGCCGAGAATTGAAACGTGCTGGAGGACCAGGCCAGCGCGCGCGGAAACTCCTCGCGGGCGACCAATTGCGGCAGAAACGAGGCGCTGGCGGACCACAGAAAGGTCCGCGCCGCTCCCGCCGCCGCCAGGCAGACGAACATCCACGCCACCGGCTCCTGTTTCCACGAGATGAACGACAGGCCCAGCGACGTGCAAGCCAGCGCCGCGTGCATGGCGATGATGACTCCCTTGCGTTCGCGCGTGTCGGCCACGTGCCCGGCGGGCAGCGTCATCACCACCATGGACACAAACGTCGTCAGGCCGACCAGGCCCAGCAGCAACGCGGAATGGGTCCGTTCGTAAAGCTCCCAGCCGATCGCCACGGTGAGCATCTGCTGGCCGAGGGAGGCGACGAAACGGCCAATCAAGTAAAATAAAAAGTCCCAGTTCCGCAGGATCGCGTACGGGCTTGGCGCGCGCTCCATTACACTTCGATCCTCCCCTCAAACACAAACTCCGCCGGGCCGGACAGGGTGACGTTGCCGAACGGCTCGCGGCTCCGGTCAAAGCTCACTTCCAGCGTCTCCCCGCTTTGCACTTGAACCTGGACGGGGGACGGAAAACCGCGCAACGCCGCCGCGATCAGCGCCGAGGCCGTGACGCCGGTGCCGCAGGCCAGCGTCTCCCCCTCGACGCCGCGTTCGTAGGTGCGCACGCGGATTTTGCCCGGCCCCAGCGCCTGGACGAAATTCACGTTGGTCCCCCTCGGCGCGAAATGCGGATGATGGCGGATTTCCGCGCCCAGCGGCAGGACCATCGCCCTGTCGGCGTCGGGCACGAAGAGCACCGCGTGCGGCACGCCTGTGTCAATCGAATGAATCTCGGCCGGCCCCGCGCCCAGCCCGACCCGCTGGCGCAGGCGCAAATCCTTCGGCGGCGTCAGGCCCGCCGTCACGCCGCCGTCCTGGAAGCGGGCGGTGATGACGCCGGCGCGCGTTTCAAAGGATAGTTTTCCGCTCGCGCCGGTGAGTTGCTGGACAAAACGGGCGAAACAGCGCGCGCCGTTGCCGCACATTTCGGCCGAACTGCCGTCGCTGTTGTAAAAATCCCAGGCCCAATCGGCCCTGCCCGACGCGCACGGGACCAGGAGAATCACGCCGTCCGCGCCAACGCCCTTGTGGCGGTCGCAGAGCCGGACGATTTGCGCCGGCTGCAATGGAATCCGGCCCGCGCGATTGTCAATCAAAATGAAATCGTTGCCGGCTCCGTTCATTTTGGCAAAGTCAAGGGTCATGGCGGGAAATGGGGTTGGGTTTCATTGCGGCGCCGGGCCGAGCGTCACCTGGCCCAGGGCGCCGGTCCGGATCCACCTGGCGAAGGCGGCCCGGACTTCGGGCGCTGTCAAATCGAAATAATGCCGCGCCGCGAGCATCGGCTCATCCAGCGGGAGGTCGTGCGCCGAGCGGTAGAGCCAGCCCCGGGCGATGCTCTCGACGCTGGCTTCGGACAGGGGGATGGTGCGCAACAGGAGGCCCTTGGCCTGGCGCAATTCCTCCGGCGTCACCTCCTGCTCCTGCATCGCCTTCAAATTGCTTACGATGATGGCGCGGGCTTTGGCGGTGTTGGGCGGGTCGCAGCCGTAACGGACCGCGTAGATGGAACGGCTCTGTCCGAACGTGAAGGAGGAGTCTACGAAATAGACCAGGCCGGCCTGTGCGCGCAAATCGTGGTAAAGGCGGGTGGCGTAGAATCCGCCGCCCAGGACGTGGTTGCCCAATTCCAGGGCGTAACGGTCTGGATCGCTCAACGTCAGCCCGACGGTTTCGCCCAGTTCAACATTGTCCTGCACGCGGCTGGAGTCCGGCACGGTGGTGGTCCAGGGTTCGTTGGGCGGGACGGCGGGCCAGAGGGTGTCCGGTTTCGGTCCTTCCGCGGCCCAGGGGCCGAAGTATTTCCCGATGACACTGGCGGCGCGTTCCGGGGTCACGTTGCCGATGACGACAATGGTGGCCAGGTCCGGCCGGAAGACGGTGTGATAGTAACGGGTCACATCGGCCAGGGTCAGGCTTTGGATGGACTCCGGGGTGGCCTGGCGCTGCGCCGGATCGCTGGCGGGAAACAAGCCTTTGGCCACGGCGCGGCGCTGCAAGTAGCCGGGGCTTTCCAGTTGGCCGGCGACTTCCGCCGCCAATTGCGGACGCAGGATGGCCAGGGCCTTCTCCGGCAGCGCGGGCGCGAGTTCATTGTCGGCCAGCAACTGGACGCCCCGCTCAAATCCCCCGGACAACACCTGGAGCGAGAAATCGCCGCCCGCCGATTCGTTGGCGGCGATGTCGTCCAGCGCTTTTTGAAAAGCCACCCGGTCCAGCGTCCGGCTGCCAAAGGAAAAGAGCTGCCCCAGCATGTCATCCACGCCTTCCTTGCCCGGGGCCGTTTCCACGTCCGGATTGGTTTTGATGCGGCCATAGACGCAGACGCTGTCGCTGACCGATTGGGGTTGGACAATGAGTTTCAGGCCGTTGGTCAAAACGGTGACGACGGGATGAAGGGTGGAATGAGGAAGGTCCAGGCGCTCGACGGCGCCGGCCGCCCACGGCGGGAGTTGGACCGCCGACGTCTGGCTGATGTTGAACGATTCCTTTCCTCCGTAACCTTTCTCCGAAATGGGTTTGCCCGACGGACGGGGAGAGAGGATCGCCGTGATCGCGTGACGGGCGTCCAGGTATTTCCTCGCCACGCGATGGACATCGGCGACGGTCACCTTGCGGATCGCCTCGACGTCATCATCGGGCGATTGACGGCCTTCGACCGCCACCGCCTGCGACCAGGCCATCGCCAGGCCGGAAACGGAATTTTTCTCAAACTCCAGGGCGGCGACCTCGCGCCGTTTGGCCGCCTCCACCAAATCGGCGGGGAGGCTGTTCTTCAATTCGGCGGCGAGAATCCCGCGCATCTCCCCCAGCAACTTCTCCGCGTCCCCGCCGGCGGGAAAGCCGGCGATGGCGCAGCCCAGCCCGGCCCGCGTCAGCGTCTCGTAGGAAAAGGAAGCCGAAAGCGCCTTGCCCTCGGGCACCAGGCTGTAAAGACGGCCGCGCTGGCTGCTCAAGGCGTCGGACAAGACTTGCACGGCCGCGAAGTCCGGGCTGTCGCTCCCCGGCAGGCGGAAGGCGATGACCGCCATGCCTTCGGGAAGATCGGTGTCAGCCTTGATGGTTTGCGGTTCCACCGGCTGGAATGGGAAGGCCGGGCGCGCGGGGAGATTGCCGCGCAGCGCGGCGCCGAAAAGTTCCCTCACCCTGGCCATGACCCGGTCCGGCTGGACGTCCCCGCAGATCACCAGCACGGCGTTGTTGGGCACGTACCAGGTGTCGTGGAACGCCTTGAGCATGGCGCCGGTGGTCTTGTCAAACGAAGGGCGCGAACCCAGGGCGTCCCACGCGTAGGGGGTCCCCTTGAAGAGCAGCGCCAGGAGATTGGTGTAAAGCACATATTCGGGATTGGACAGGTCCTGGGCCACCTCCTGCTCGATGGCCCCGCGTTCCCGGCCCCACAACGCCTCCGTGTCATCAATGCCGCGCATCCGTATGGATTCGATGCGCAGGGCGAGGTCCAGGTTTTCCGCCGGGGTGGTGAAGAAGTACTGCGTGACCATTTGCTGGGTGTCGGCGTTGAAATCCCCGCCGATGGCGGCGCTGATGGCGGACAATTGGGCGGCGTCAAGGCCGGGGCTGCCGCGGAACATCATGTGTTCGCTGGCGTGGGCCATGCCGGGAAAGCCGGGCGGCGTCTCGTCCGAGCCGGCCGCGTAATTCATCACCGTCGTGGCCACCGGAGCGAGGGGATTGCGGACGATGACGACGCGCAAGCCATTGGGCAACACCTGGCGCAAGACATGCCGCTCCGGTTCCGCGCCTGCCGGGGCGGGCGTCGGGGCCGGCGTTCTGGCGCAACCGCAAATCGCGGCGGCGGCGGCGGCCGGCGCGAGCCATCGCCAAAAGCCGCGGTTCATCCATATCCATGTGCGAGTCATCATATTCACCTCCTGACTTTATCACCCGCCGGCAAAAAAGGAAAGACGGACAAGGACGAAGCGCCGTTTCAGCGTCCCCGCGCGCAGGCTCCGCGCTAGTCCACCAGCTTGTTGAGAAGGGCGTAGCGGGTGATCTGGATGTCGTTGTTCAGCGCCATCTTTTCCAGGATGCGGGTGTGGTAGGTTCCGACGGTCTTGGCGCTCAGGGAGAGTTCGGCGGCGATCTCTTTCAAAGACTTGCCCCTGGCTATCATGAGCATCACTTGATACTCGCGGGTGGAAAGAGTTTGGTGCAACGGCTTTTCGGAGCCGCGCTGCGCGTCGGCCGCCAGCCGGTCGGCCAGCGCCGCACTGATGTAACGTCCGCCCCCCAGCACGCTCCGCACCGCCGCGACCAGTTCCTCCGGCGCGCTCTGCTTGCTGATGTAGCCGGCCGCCCCCAGCTTGAGGGCGCGCACTCCGAATTCCTCAACGGGGTACATGCTCAGGATCAGGACCGGCAGTTTGGGGCGGGCCTTTCGGATTTCCTGGAGCACCTCCAGCCCGCTGCGTTGTTCCATGTTGATGTCCAGCATGACCAGGTCCCACTCCTCCTTCCAGACCATGTCAAGTACTTGCTGGTTGTTGCCGGCCTCGCCGAACCGCAGGGGGCCCAGTTCCTCCGCCAGCGTCTCCTTGAGGCCCTTGCGCACAATGGCATGGTCGTCCGCCACGAGAATGCGCTTCATCCCAACTGCCCTGCCTTTCCGTTGAGCGGGATTTCCACCACGACCCTTGTCCCGCGCGGGGCGTTCGGGCCAAAGGTGATCTTGCCGCCGACAATCGCGACGCGTTCCTTCATCCCAAGAAGCCCCAGCGACGCCGGGTTCGCGATGTCGCCGGGCTGGATGCCGACGCCGTCGTCGCCAACCTCCAGAATCAGGACCCGGTCTTCCTGCGTCAGGCGCACCGTGAGATTGCCGGCCTGGGAGTGGCGGGCGACGTTGGTGAGGATTTCCTGAAACACCCTGAAAACGGCGGTGGCCTGGGCCGGCTCCAACGGGATCGGGACGGAGGGAAGCGTCCACTGGCAATTCACGCCGGTGCGGGTCTGGAATGCCAGCGTCTCGGACTCAATGGCGGCCTCCAGCCCCAGGCGGTCCAGAATGGCCGGCCGCAGGTCGGCGGCGATCTTCTGGACCGAGGTGATGGCTTCGTCGGCGAGCAGACGGGCGGAAGTGATCTTGCCGCACAAGGCGGCGCGCAACCCGGCGTCGGCCACGCCGGCGGCCCGGCGTTCGATCAGACGCAGGTCCAGGTTCAGCGCCGTCAGCCACTGGCCGAGGGAATCGTGGATTTCACGGGCC
>Ga0114951_10005858_pt1 | contig 11129 bp, 11 predicted proteins | sample AM7aDNAmetaG_FD_88677 | JGI IMG/M metagenome (GOLD analysis project Ga0114951, IMG submission 88677) | Freshwater microbial communities from Finland to study Microbial Dark Matter (Phase II) - AM7a DNA metaG | ecosystem: Environmental > Aquatic > Freshwater > Lake | place: Finland: Lake Alinen... | reverse complement strand
CCGCCGCCACCGCCGCCCGTTCGGGCTTCGCGCGGACGGGCTTCATTGACGGTCAGGGCGCGCCCTTTCCAGTCCTTGCCGTTGAGGGCCGCAATGGCGGCGTCCGCGCCTTCCTTGGTGGCCATGGTGACAAAGCCAAAGCCGCGGGCTTTGCCCGTGACCCGGTCTTGCATCAGGTTAACCTCGGTGACTGGCCCATGCGGGGTGAACAGATCCTGCAGATCGTTCTCGATGACGTCAAAGGAGAGATTCCCGACGTATAGTTTCGTATTCATGATGACTTTCGTGGCTAGGCGAATTGCTGCTTTCAGACTGTTCCCGACGATCGGGTTTCAAATCATCATTGAATCACGTTCAACTGAGGATCTTCCAGGACTTGAAATCGACAAGTGTCTAGTTCAAAGGAAGTTTACACAGAATCCGCCAAAATGCAAACTCTGTTTTTGGAGCGCAGGAATTCCCCAAGGTGGGTGATCCCTGCTTTGCCTTCGGGGCGCATCTTTCGGGGGACGGTAGTCCTGCCCAAATTGCTGGGCGGTTCGTATCACTGATTGACCGGCCGTTCCAGCCGTGCGAGATTTTGGCTGCATGGCCGGAGAACGGGTTAACGGCGGGCTGCGGCCGAGTGGCAGCACAGACATGTTCGCGACATGAAAACGACAATGAAGATCGGGCTGGTGGTTGGATTGTGGGCCGTTGCGGCCGGGCTGGCATTGGGCCAGTCTGGCGGGGGCCTTGGCATCAGCACCCAAAACGGTCAGGCGACGGTGACCTTCAACGGGCGGCAGGTCTGGGCGGGGCCGGTCCACGGCGCCGCCACGGGCCGGAGCAGCAGCGGCAATGGGGTGGTCTATGCCGCAGCCTACGATGGCGACCGCTTGCTTTGGGAAAACACGCCGGGCGCAGCGCGGCAACTGGACCCCGGCGCCAACCCCGGCACTGGATTGGATACTGAGAAATTCCGGCGCGAACACCAGCAAAACGTGGAGCGCCTGCAGGAGGAGCAACGGCAGTTCCTGCAACAGCATCCGCAGAACCCGCCGCTCCAGACCCACCGCCCCAACAGCCTCACCAATCGGGGCGGCACTGAAATCTTTAGGAACAGTGGCGGCAGCGTTAGCGGCGGCGGCAGCGGCAGAAGTGGGCCCAGCGGCGGCAGCGGGAGTGGCAGCGCCAGCGGTTCGCACACGACCTTGTCCACAGGCGATGCGACCCTCAAACGCGCCGACGGTGACACCACCCTCCTCTGGAAAGGTCAGACCCGCAACCTGAGTAAAACCACCGGCCAGCTCTCGCTCAAGTCCGCCAGCCAAAACGGCACGGAATACTTGGCGGCCTTCGAGGGCAACCGGGTGATCTGGGAGAACGTGCCCGGCGCTGCCCAGCATCTGCACTGAGGCCGGCCAGGGCAGTCTTCTCCCTCTCCCTCTGCGAAGCAGGGGGAGGGGTGGGGAGCAGGGCCAGTTTTTTTAGCGCTGGGTTGCATCCGGGAACGCAACCCTCGGGAACCCTGCGCCACCCCTGCCCCAAACCCAACGGGTTTACATCCGCTAGCCGGCGTTCCTCAGACCCAACTTCATCGGTTTCCGGGTTGTGCTGGCACCGAACCAGTAACCCCTAACCCGGACCGCAGTGGCAGGGTTGCCGCCTGTTCGAGCAGGTTGGTCTTCTCGACTTCATTCGTCGTCGTTCATCTTTTCCCCCGCGCCTTCCCCGTTTCCATCCAGGCGCGCCGCCGGGCTTCCGGCATTCGCTCGATGGCGTAGCGCAGCATGGTCCGAGGCATGGCGGCGGCGTGTTCTTCCAGAAAGCCCTCCAGCACCGCTTCGTCGCGCTTGCCGATCTCGCGCAGCATCCAGCCGCAGGCCTTGTGCATCAGGTCGTGGGGGTCTCGGAGCAACGCCTCCCCCAAGCGGAGCGAGTCCTCGAATTGGCTGTGGCGGATGAACGTGAAAGTCGCGAGAACCGCGATGCGCCGGTCCCAGAGATGCTGCGACTTGGTCATTCGCGTGAGCAAGTCCCGGGGGCGTTCCAGCAGCCACTTTCCAACGATATTGGGCGCGGACTGGTCCACCAAGTCCCAATTGTTGATGTGCCGGGTCTCGGACAGATAGAGCTCGAAGACGCGCTGCTTCATGGCCTCATCGCCGCGCTCGAACCGGCGGACCAGGATCAGCAGTGCCAGCAACCGTTCCTCGTGGTATTTTGAGTGCAGCAGCGTTCTCGCGTCTTCGAGGGGCAATCCGCCGCATTGCTTCACCACCTGGCGCGTGGCCGGCACGCGCACCCCCAGGAACTTATCTCCCTCTCCATACTCGCCGGGACCGGTCTTGAAGAACCGTTGCAAAAAAACCGCGTCCGCAGCGCTGGCGGTCGCCCGGAGGAGTTGGCGGACCTGGCGAAGCGTGATGGGAGTGGATTTCGTTTCTTTCATAGCCCCTGCCAATCCAGATGCACTTCCCAGGTCATGCGCGGGGGCGGTGAATGCGTTGCGGCAGGCGGCGTTCATCGAGGCTCAGGGCCAGATCATCGCTCGCCGGGGCCGCCAGATTGGCCAATCGGTCGTGCAATTGCAGCACAAAGACCGCCGTGGCCAGGGTGCCCAGCGAAACCGCTGGGTCTCCACGCTCCAGCCGCCAGAGCGTATCGCGGCTGACAAATAGCCGGCCCGCCATGTCGGTGGTCGCGATGCCGCGCTTGCGCCGGGCGAACGCCAGATCACGGCCCAGTTTCCGCAGCGCGTGGACCGCCGGTAACGGCATGTCTGTGACGGATGGCATGGCTCTATTGTCCGCTATGGCGGACACAATGTCAAAGAGTGTCCGCCATAGCGGTCGTTGTGAGACGGCACATCGTCGCCGAGACTCGCGGAGCAATGGCTAAATCGAGGCCCATCCAATGGGTAAACGTTGGCAAAAGCAGAGTTGCAAGGCTGCATCAAGCTCGCCTGGGAGCGCTGGCGTCTCGCCGGCGTGTTCACCATTTCCGTGCCCTTTCTGCCGAAGAATGTGCCGGCGAGACGCCAGCGCTCCCAGGATGAGGCCGTTAACCGGGCTTGATGAAGCTTTGAGAGTTGGGCCTCGCCGCAAATCTCCTTGCCTCGCCCTCGGGAATCGGGTTTACTGCCCTTGCCAGGGCCCATGGAATGCGGACTTACGAACCCCGCCAGGGCCGGAAGGCAGCAACGGCAGTTTGCTCCGCATCCGCCGTGGTCACCCTGGCATTTTCAATTTCCAAGCTTCGGGGCGGTTGCCGACGGGCCTGGCCGGGCCGAGAGTGGAGCCGCACCGGAATATCGCGAGCCAACAATGTCGTATCAGGTCATAGCGCGGAAGTACCGCCCGCAGCGGTTCGGAGATGTGGTGGGTCAGGAGCACGTCACCCGAACCCTCTCCCATGCCATTGAGCAGAACCGGATCGCGCACGCCTACCTTTTCTGCGGCCCACGCGGCACGGGCAAGACCACCATCGCGCGCATTTTTGCCAAGTGCCTGCGGTGCGTCAAGGGACCGACCGTCGAACCGTGCAACGAATGCACCGAATGCCGCGCCATCACCGCCGGCAACAGCCTGGATATGCTCGAGTTCGATGCCGCCTCGAATACGCAGGTGGACAAGATCCGCGACATCATCATCGAGCAGGTCAAATACGCCCCCGCCTCAGGCAAGCTCAAGCTCTACTTGGTGGACGAGGTCCACATGCTTTCGGCCTCCTCGTTCAATGCGCTGCTCAAGACCCTCGAGGAACCGCCGGCGCACGTCAAATTTCTGTTTGCCACCACTGACCCGGAAAAGCTCCCGGCCACCATTCTCTCCCGCTGCCAGCGATTCGACTTGAGCCGCATCTCGGTCAAGCTGATCGTGGATCATCTAGGCCAGATCGCGCGGCAGGAAGGGGTGAAGATCGAACCGGCCGCCATCCAGGCCATCGCGCGCGGCGCCGACGGCGGCATGCGCGACGCCGAGTCGGCGCTCGACCAATTGATCAGTTTTTGCGGGGAGCAGATCGTCGAGACGGACGTGCTCTCCATGTTCGGGTTGACCGCCCAGAGCCAGATTCTGGCGCTGTCCAACGCCATCCTCAAAGGTGAAGTGGGCGCGTTGCTGCGCGAGTTGGATGACCTGACCCGTCATGGCAAAGACCTGGCCCGCTTGCTCTCGGATTTCCTCAATCACTTCCGGAACCTGCTCATCTACCGGATTTCCGAAGGAAACCTGGATTTGCTCCAGGTGTCGGAACTGGAAGGCGCGGCGTTGGCGGAGCAATCAGCTGCGGTTACCACCGATGCGTTGACCCGTATCATGGAGGTCCTCACGGATGCCGAACGGCAACTGCGGGATGCGACCTCGAAGCGAATCTTCCTGGAAGTGACCATGATTCGGGCGGTGGAAGCCCGCAATGCTGTGAGCCTGGACACGGTGCTGCGGCAGTTGCAGGCGCTGCGCTCGGGCTCAGGAGCGCCCGCCGTTGTGGCTGCTGCTCCTGCTCCTGCGCCGGCAGCAGCCCCCGCCCGGCCGGTCGCCCCGGTGGCCCGTCCGGCTCCAGTGCCCGTACCCGAGCCGACTGCCGCCCCAGCGGTGGTGACCGCGCCCGCACCCGTTCCCGCAGACCCCACGCCTCCGGCCCCGGCGGCAGCGTCGGCCTCCCCCTTGGATCAAATGTGGACCAAGCTCCTGGAAGCGATCGGCCGGGTCAGCAATTTCACGCGAAGCTATTTCCTGCAAGCCTTCCCCGTGTCCTTCGACAAGAACGTGTTTGTGATCGGCTTCGATCCGGAGTTCGCTGATCAAATGGCGCTGGTGGATACGGCCCGGAATCGGACGTTGGTGACCACGAAGCTCGGGGAACTGGGGCACCCCAACGCCCAGGTCCGATTTGTGAAGACAGCGGCTCCCGCCGGACGCCTGCCCGCAGTGCAGGCGGAGTCTCCCGCTGCCCCGGCCCCGACGGTTCCTGTCCCCCGACGGGCGGAAGCGCCGGCCGCAAAGGGCGCTCCCACTGCGCCGGCAGCCCCCGAGCCTCCTCCGCCCCCTCCGATGAATCTGAACGATTTCAAAAACGACCCGCTGATCCAGAAGGCTGTGGAGGTGTTCCGCGGCCGGATCGTGGAAGCCCGGCCTCCTGCGGCGTCGTGACCCTTAACCCTTTTTAGGAACTATGTCCAGTATCGGCAAGCTCATGAAACAGGCTGCGCGGATGCAGCAGCAAATGCAGGGAATCCAGGAACAGTTGGCCCAGCGCACGGTGGAAGCCACCAGCGGCGGCGGCGCGGTCAAGGTCGTGGCCCGGTGCGACGGCAGCCTGGTCTCGCTCAAGATTAACCCGCAGGTGGTGAACGCCGCCGACACCCAGATGTTGGAAGACCTCGTCATGGCGGCGGCCAACTCGGCGCTCGAACAGGCCCGGACCATCTACAACACCGAGTTGGGCAAGGCGACGGCAGGCTTCAACCTGCCCGGAATGGGCTGAGCGGCCGCGCCACGTCATGCTCACCCTGCCCGCACCGCTGCAGCAGCTCGTTGCAGCGCTCAACCAGCTTCCCGGCATCGGCCCGCGCTCGGCGGAGCGGCTGGCTTTGCACTTGGTGCAAGCCGAGGCGGGTGGCGTGCGGCAACTGGCCCAGTCTATCCTGGACGCCCGCGAGCGCATCCGCTTCTGCGCCGTCTGCGGCGCGCTGACCGAGCAGAGCCCGTGCGCCATCTGCGCCGATCCTCGCCGCGAGGCGGGTCTGGTCTGCGTGGTGGAACGGGCGGTGGATATCATCAGCCTCGAGAAATCCAACGCGTTTCGCGGGCGCTACCATGTGCTGGGCGGCAAGCTCTCGCCCTTGAACGGCGTCGAGGCCGGAGATTTGCGGATTGCCGAGTTGGAAGACCGCCTCGTCCCGGAAGCGATCCGCGAGGTGGTGGTGGCTCTGCCCACCGACGTGGAAGGCGACGCCACGAGCTACTACTTGGCCAAGCAGCTCTCGACCCGCGGCGTCAAAGTCACCCGCATCGCGCACGGCCTACCCGCCGGCAGCGGCCTGGAATTCGCCGATGAACTCACCCTCAGCCACGCGTTGGAAGGCCGGCGCGTCATCGAGTAACCTCTTACCCTCTCCCATGCCTGCTCCGACCACCGTTGTTTTCGATTTGGGAAAAGTCCTCCTGGACTTTGACTACACCATCGCGGCCCGCCGCTTCGCGCCGCTGACCCCCTTTTCCGCCGAAGAGATCAAGACCAGCCTGCTTGGGGTGGATTTGCTCTTCCGCTACGAGCGGGGCGAACTGCAGACGCCGCAGTTCTTCGCCGAGATCCAAAAGACCTTCCAATACCGCGGAACCTTCGACCAGTTCGCGCGTGATTTTGGGGATATCTTCACCGAAATCCCGGAGATGATCCGCTTGCACGCGCGAGTCCGCGCACGGCGTCTGCCGACCTATATTCTGTCCAACACCAACGAAATGGCCGTCCTGCACATCCGCCGCCATTACCCGTTCATTGCCGGCTTCGATGGCTACGTCCTCTCCTACGAGCAGCGCTGCATGAAACCGGAACCGCGAATCTACGAGATACTGGAGGAGATGTCCGGCGCGTCCCGAGACCAGATCGTCTATATTGACGATCACAGTCCGAATGTGCAGGCCGCCCTGGCCCGAGGCTGGCAGGCCGTCCAGCACCAGACCCCCCTGGTCACCATTGCCAGGGTCGAACAGCTTTTAGGCCTCGGATAGAACAGCAGCACGCTCCCCGGGATCAATCATCGTCCCCGGCAGCAAAGAATCAGTGACTCTTGTCATCGCTGACCATCTCGGCAAAGTCCCGAAGAGTGTGACAATTTGACACACGCCCAGCGTTGCTTGGAGTTTAAAAGGTCGGATTTACTCGGATCAGGTCGGATTAGGTCGGATCGTCTGAACAATTCCCACGCCACGAACTCCGCGATCACTCCCTCCCAGGTGTGTCATTTTGACTCTCCCTGGGCCTGGCGATCTTTGGCCACGTCAAAGACATGTGCGCCCCTGCAGGCACCCAAAACTGCACATCCCTGTACAGGGGGGGACAGATCGCGGCTATCTCCTTGCCAACGAAAACATACATTAGATCGGGTGTCTTGTCAATGTCCGGAAACGCATTAGGCATAGGATTCTTCCGGGGCGATTCCTTGTCGGTCTCGAGACCAAGGTTGACTCCGCAGGCTCTATCGCTCCCAGCCTTGGGCGGATGGCCGAAACGAACCGCTCTCTGACCGTGCGCCGAGATGATGAACAACGAACCATGTCTTGGGTGAGGTCTTGCCCGGTCGGGCGATTTCCAGCCCTCTGCACAATAAACCACAATAATTGATTGCACAAGGGCCAGGAATGGTGTTTGTCGGATTGGTTGCCTTAAAACTACCTCGCATGGCCCGATGCAAAAGCCCGGAAAATGTTCAGGAGTTGCGGCCGTCATGTAACGAAGTAGAGAATCACACGTTAAGCATGAACAATTGGCGCAATCTAAGGGCCGGATCTTGGGAAGTCTGGCAACGGGTCTCGCAGTGGGAGCACCCCGAAGCACGTCGCTTCGAGGAGAGCGTCGGCGTCTTTTGGACGAAACGCTTGCGACGCCTCCACCAACCTTGTTTGCGGCTCGCGGTGTTCCTTCTTGCTTCGCCCGTAACACAACCTCCGACAGACGTGGTGGCCCAACCCATCGTCACATCGCTCCAGCGCAATGGCCTGGTCACCTGGACCGATCCGGGGCACGAGAGCAACTCGCTCTACCATGTGGAATGGGCGCCCGCTCTGGGCGCCTCCTGGCAGCCCGACTGGTCCGGCCTTCAGTATCTCGAGATGGGTGGCGTGTCCGGCAGTGTGCAAGTGCCAATGTTTTATCGAGTGGCGCGCGACACCAATTCCGCGGCGATTGCGGGAAGCTGGGGGAATGGATGGGAGTCGCAGACCCGGGTCCAGACGCTGACGTTTTATCCGGATGGACATTATCTCCAGTGGATCACCGACAGTTCCACGACGCCCGTGAGGGAGGGAGTCGAGATTGGGAACTATTCGTATGATGCCACGCATCATACCTTGTCGGTCACCTCAACCCGCGATGATAATGGAAACCTCGGTTTGACGGACTTCCAAGGGCAGACCCGCATGCACAGCGTCTTTGTGACGGGAGATACCATGATGCTGAAGACGTCCGCCGGCCCTGTGTTCAAAAACCGCGCCAAAGATAGCGCGTGGCCTCTGGTGGGCGGATGGAGCACGGGGCATAATGACGCGGGGACCGGTTACCTCACCGTGACGTTCTATCCCAATGGGTATTACGTCCATTGGCAGACTGCGGATCCCACGCCGGATACGAAGGAAGGGGTGGAGTATGGCATCTACACCTATGATCCCGCGACAAAACATCTGACCGCCGTCGCGATGCGCGACGATAACGGGACCATGGGCCTTTGTGGCGATTCCCATTGGTCCATCGGTCAAGGCCGCTACCAGTCTACCATGACCATCACCAACAACATGATCCTTGAATTCGGAGCACCCAGGGTGCAGTAGGCGGGCACCTTGTTTTGGCTCGATCTGGCGCCCCGTCACCGAGACAGCAGCCGATCGAACCTGGCGGCGCCATTCGTGCCGGGCACAGGAATGGGACAGCTTTCACCAAGAGGGTGCGGCGGAGGGCGCGGCCAGCGGGTAACTGGCGCGGGCGACTCGGGTTGGGAGCGCACCGCATGGCGGGGTGTGGTGGGATGTGGCGCGTGCTGACGGATCAAGGCGGTTCAGGGTCATCGTCCGCCAAGCAGAGAAATCCAGAAATACAAATTAAACATGAAAGACTGGCAGAATGCAAAGGCCGGATTTTGGAAAGTCTGGCATCGGGTCTCGGACAGGAAGGACCCCCGCGATGAAGATATCGTCGAGAGCAGTCGTGGGCACCACCGGAGTACGGGCGGCGGCATGGGGTAAACGGATTGGCGGAGTAAATTGGGGACCCTCTGGGGCTGGCGGGGGGGGACCCGCAGTCCCACGGCATAATCCATAAACCGTGGGGCGGCCGCCAGAGGCGCAGATGTGGCCATAGTAAGCGACGATCCGGCCGGACACGACAACCGGTTGAGGAGCCATGCAGCGGGTCAAACCCTAACATTGTTCGCTGCGTTCCCATCTGCCAGGCAAAGGTTCGCTATCTAAAATCCGGGCTTGCCCCTGAACTCTCGACCCTTGTTTAACGGGTTCAGACCACCGTCGCGCCAGTGGGGTCCGGAGGCGCATCCCCCATGGTTCTGCCACGGATAATTCTGCCAACTCCGTCCCATCCCCTTTTTGAAATCTCCAATTTTGCAGGCCCCCGCCCGCAGCACCGCACTCCCTGCCCCCAAGGGGTAAAAGACATCAGCCCACCAAAAGCGCCTCTCTCGCAGTCCCCCCCATTTTCCATTTCAAATTTGCCATCTGCCGTTCAGCGAAGCCGTCCTGGGTTACGCCACCCAAAGAAGAATCGCCCCTCTCCCGCTCGCGCGAGAGGGGCCGGGGGACAGGGACGGAGACCCCCCAAGAGCCCCCCAAGAGCCTTGTTGACAACGCCGAGCCACGGCCTAAATCTCTCCTTGCCGTGTTGAAAAGGCATCAGCCAGGCCAGAAGACCGGTACCACTCCCCCAGAGGCAACCCCACCGGAGCAGCCCGGCTTGCCTTGGCTGCAGTCCCCCAACCATCGCGGCGGGCATTCCTCCACGCACATGACCCCCAACCGTCCTCAGCAACTTTTGGCCAAAAACCCCGCCAATATGCTTCTGAGTGATATGACCGGGTCCTTCTCGGCACCATGTGGATCCACCAGCTGAAATCCACCGCGCCATTGGGGGTGAGAGCACCGACTGAGACCAAGAAGATGTCCTTGTGCTCCAGCGCGTCTTCCAGCACATAGCTCAAAATCTCCATGTCGCGATGGGGACGTGTGCCGAAGCCCATGCCGGGCGCGATCCGGTCGTTATTAATGACGCTCGGGGAGCGGAAACCCATGTGCGCCCGGTCATAATGTGAGCAGATCACTGGCTGGCTGCGCGAGCACGGGCAGCGGCCCCGAGTCGCGGGTGAATACGATGGCAGCGAAAGCCTGATGAACCCACCCAAGACCGCGAGCAACAGTCCCGAAATCGCGACGATGCTGATGCACGATGCTGAGTGCAGGGGCGCGAGGCAACGGAAAAGCCCGACCGGGAGGCGAACCCTCGCCGTTGGGCCAGGACGTCAGGTTCTAATCAGGCTTGGCCCATTTCAGGTGGGGATGGGGGCCTGATCGGGACCGGAAGAAAACAAACGCGCCAGACCGAGTTCGCCGGGGCGGGCGCAGCGGAGATCATCAAGGTCATGACTGCGACAACGCCAGCAAAGCTGGAACTGACCGGCGCCTCGGGCCGACGCTACACGTCTTACGTGTTCGAGTGGGGTGCCACGTTCAAACCCGGAGGCGGGGTTTATGCGGTGACCCGCGCCACGCTCAAGCCCGACGGCGGAAGCGCGCACCAACTTCTCTACATCGGCCAGACGGGCGACCTCTCGGAGCGGTTCGACGTCCATCAAAAGGCCGAGGTCTTTCGCCGCAATGGGGCCAACCGCGTTTGCGTGTTTGCCCAGGAGAACGCGGAGGCCCGGCTCGCCGCCGAGCGGGACCTCGTCGCGGTGTACCATCCGCCGCGCAATGGGTGAGGGGGCAGTGACGAATGACGAGTGGCGAATAGAATCCCGACAGCTACCAGTCACTTGCCCCCAGCCATCCGATTACTGGATGGCAGCTCGCAAATGGCAGAAGCCGTAGCCGATCGCCAATAGCCAATGGCCAATGGCCAATGGCCAATAGCAGATGGGCTTGCTAAATGCGCTGCTCTTCCAGTTCGTAGACGTCAACGAGCACATACACGGGGCGGTTCCTTGGAATGAATTTCGGAATGTAGTCCTCCATGTATTCCTGGATGCCGTCGGGCAGTTCGCTCATGCGCTTGCCGCGCAGGTCGTTGTTCCACCGGATGATTTCGAGGCGCGGGCGCGGTTTGGCGGTCTTCTGAATCCACTCGGCGATCTCGGCATCGGTCGCGCCGGTGGCGACGAACTCGCGGAAGTTTTCGTAGGGGATTCCCGCGAAATCGAGGAACAT
>Ga0114951_10005857_pt1 | contig 11130 bp, 8 predicted proteins | sample AM7aDNAmetaG_FD_88677 | JGI IMG/M metagenome (GOLD analysis project Ga0114951, IMG submission 88677) | Freshwater microbial communities from Finland to study Microbial Dark Matter (Phase II) - AM7a DNA metaG | ecosystem: Environmental > Aquatic > Freshwater > Lake | place: Finland: Lake Alinen... | reverse complement strand
CGAAGCGCTGCGCCGGGATGCCGAGGCTCGCGAGACCGCATGGCGCGCCGAAATGCTCGCCAAGTTCCGAAGAGAAAAGGCGAGCCCCGATTTTATTTACGCATTCGAGAAGACCGGTAATTTTGTGACCAGCGAGAATCGGGACGATTGGAGCGCGAAGGAACTCAAGGAGTGGGACCGTCTGCTCCAGGAATACCATCGGCGGACGGCAATGGAGGGCCGGGTCATCGATCTTTGCTTCCGCCTGCATCACGAGTCCGGCCGATCCGCGATCGGCAGGCAGAGACGATTCGCTGCGTCGGAGTTTGGGATTGCCGTGCTTTCCGCTCACGAGCAGGGGATCAGTTCGTTCGCGGTGGAACAGATCTTCCGTGAATCGTGGCTGGACGTTGTCGTAAGACGCAGCAGAGCCGCGGACAGTGAGTGGGACCCGACCGATCACCATCGATTCGACTATGTCGATCGCGCTTCCGTCAGGAACGTGCTGAACCAGCTCCGTGACGACCTGCCGGAGCAGCGCCTTCCGGTTTCGACGAGCGCCGCGGTCGAGAAGCTAATCGTGAAGATCGAAGCGGCTCGGGCGACCGACGGAAGCTGGTTCGGGAAACCGCCTGCTCCCGGTGAGGAAGGAGAACGCGAGAATGCCGTCGTTATCGACGAGATTCATCACGCCATTTTTCACTGCGGACAGGAAGGCATACCAGAGGACGTGATCGAGTCGATGCTGCTGCGCTCGTGGATTCGCATGCTGGTCTTCAACGAGCATGAGGACGAACGCGTCTTCCATATCCTCGACAAGTACTGGGAACAGGTTCACGCCACCTTTCAGATCCGCATGGCGGGGTATTCCGGCCTCCGCGTCCAGTGACGGTCACGCCGTCCGGATTTTCCGTCTCGTGTTGTCGATCAGCCCCCACCCCTTTTGTTTGCTGGTGGGGCGTGCGGCTTTCGGCGGATGGTTGTCTGGTCCCTGACCTGCGGGCTCGCCGACCTTCCACGCGTTGCGCACGCTCTTCTGGAGTTGGACCTGCCGTGCCTTCACGAAGGGAGAGTAGTGTCGCTCCGTGATCTTCACCGAAGAGTGCCCGAGGAGTATCGAGACCTGGTCGATGGGAACTCCGGCGAGCAACATCTCGACCGCAAAAGTGTCGCGGAACATGTGGGGATGGCAACGCTTCAGCTCGCCATCGAGCCCTCGGATATCGGCCAGCTCGAAGAGACGACGATAGGCTCGTTGCCAGTCAGCCACCACGGATTTGGCGGCTCCATTGCCGCTCCAGAAAACATAGCGTGGGTTCGGTCTGGGACCATCGGGGATATTCACCAATGCATCGACGACATGGGCGGGAAGCGGCACATAGACCGCCTGCCCGGTCTTGGCTTGATAGAGCAGGAGGCTGTCGCCATCCAGACGGTGCCGTTCAAGCGTCACCGCGTCGCGGATGCGAAGCCCGCTCCAGCGCATCAGGAGTGTCAAAGTACGCAGTCTGGTACGGGTGTCCTCGATCGGAATAAAGCCGCCGCGAGCGTCGCCATAAACTTCGGTGGCAGCGATGATCCTATCGAACTCATCGCGGGGGAAATAATCGGTGGGAACCTGGGTAGTCTTGATTTTGCTGAGCGACAGAGCGGGATTCTGGGTGACGTAGTTGCGGCGGAAGCAGTCCCAAAAGAAGCCGATGACGCGGTCCTGCTTTTTTACCCTGACGATGGCACCCTCGGTCCACGTACTGCGGAAGGCGAGCAGGGCGTCAAGATCTACCTCATCGAGGTATTCGAGTCCCTGCACCCTTGTCCAGGGGAGGAACTGTTTCTCAAAGATTCTCTCGAGCTTCTTGATCGTGTCCGACTTGAGCCCTCGGCTGCGGGCGTCGGTCATGTAGGCATCGACGGCCTTCTGGACCGTAACTCTCGCCTTCTGCCGACCGGTCGACTGGGTGCCGCTTTGAGATGTGGAGAGCGCATTCACCTCGGGTGGGGCTGCGGCCTGTCCCGGCGAAATCGGAACGGAGGCTGTGGCCGTAGATTGCCCTTGAGCCGCCGAGGCGCGAAGAGGTGAGGGCGGTGCGGCAGGTGCCGTGATCGAGTCCGCGTGAAGACCGTCTAGCGGTAGCCCTCTCGACAGAGCCTCTTCCAGTTTTTCGCGGAACTGTTCGGCCTCGCCCCAAACCCTGGTCGAGGCACTCTTGCGGAAGCGCTCATGGTTGAACCTGCCTTCGACCCACTTGGGGCAGTTGCAGCGGTTGCAGAACCGGTCACGTTTGAATTTGCAGTCGGAAGAGTGACGGGTGAAGACGAACGAATCCATGAGGGCCTCCCACTTCAGCTGAAGTTTTGCTCGAACGCTGAAATGGGTCAAAAAATCGGGAGGCTTTTTGTCCCTGGTACAAAATGGGTACAAAACGGTCACAAAAACGACCCGACTTTTAGGTCCTGATTGGTAAGTGCAAGAAAGTAAATAGGTTAAGTATGGTGGAGGCGGCGGGAGTCGAACCCGCCAACAGCACTGAAAACACTCAAGTTACTGATACTGCGAATGCCTGAAATTCACCGAATTCCACGATTGCCAGGTTTGCGTACAAATCGCGTACAAAGAATTTCAGGAACTCCCAGAATCCCAGCAGGTGCATCTTCCGATCCATTCCGCGGACGATCTGAAGTATTCTCTGACCTTTATACATCAGTTCTGTCTGCAGTGGCCGGGAATGGGCGATTCTTCAATTGTGTCTACCAGCCATGGCGCCTCACTGATCGATGGCCTCTAGTTCGTTTTTGATGGAAAGCTCTCTTCGGCTGCAATTGACTCGGCAGACAACCAGATTGTCGTCACCGTCCACAACGCCAGGGAATAGGGGCCTGGGTCAGACGCCTCCAGGGTGCTGCTCCATTCCGAGCCGCAGTTGCGAGCCTCTGTGCGCCGGTTCTATCGAACCACTTGTGAGAAAACTGTGGGCATTTTTCTTACAGGTTGGCACGGTCGAAAACAGGACTGGCCTTGACTTCTACGGTTGACGCGGCCATGATAATTACCACGGCCACGATAATTAACGTGGCCAAGGTAAAGACATGGCCTCCCCGCTTTCCAATCCGAGCTCTCCCGGCGCGCACAGTGGGCGCGAGTTCGAGGACCTCGTCGCCAACCTCTTTCGCCAGCACGGTTGGCGGGTGAAAAAGGAGCCTATGCCCGCCGACAAGAGTGCGGACATCGTCGTCGCCCGCGGTAACCAGCGCTACATCATCGAATGCAAAGTTGCCTCCGAGGGCCGGCCGGACCGGCTTGTGCCCTTGCTCTCGCAGGCCATCCTCGAAGCGCGGGCCTATGCCCAGGCATTTTCCGAACCGGCAGCACCGCTCGCCGTCGTCGGCGCCCCTGCGATCTCTCCGAGCGCCGCAAAGAGCTTGGTCAGTTTTCTCTCCCGGTTCGCGCCCGATGTCGCAGTCGGCATCCTCGACCGCGAAGGCTTCCGGTACTTCGTCGGGCCCGGTCTCGAAAAACTCAATGCCGCACCTCCCCGCCGGGAGCATCGACAGAAGCTCCCTCCGCCCGAGTCGGCGTACCTGTTCTCCGATCTCAGCCAGTGGATGCTCAAGGTCCTGCTCGCGCCCCTGCTTTCCGAGGATCTTCTTCGCGCGCCGCGGAGAGAATATCGCAACGCTTCGGAGCTTGCGGCCGCGGCTGAGGTCTCCGTGATGAGCGCCTTCCGTTTCGTACGCCAGCTGCGTCAGGAGGGGTTTCTTGACCAGAACGATGAACCATTCCGTCTGGTACGCCGAAAAGAACTCCTGCGCCGCTGGCAAGCCGCGAATCTGCGCGGTGCACCCGAGCTTCCCCTGCGTTGGATCATTCCGCGCAAAAGCGAGCGCCCGTTGCTGGCCGCACTCTATGCCTATAACGCCAAGCCCGACGTAAAACGCGAATCGGCGCCACGAGCCTGTGTCAGCATGTTTGCCGCAGCCGAATCCCTCGGATTCGGTTTCGTGCACGGCGTTCCGCCTTACTTCTATCTCGAAAGCCTGGACCGGGAAGTCCTCAGCCGCATGGGGCTCTCACCGGAGGGCGCGGAACAAAGACCGGACGTTTATGTGCGCATTCCCGCTTTCCGGGAATCCGTCTTCCGCGCCGCAGTCGTCCGCGACGGCGTTCCAGTTGCTGACATCCTGCAGGTTTGGCTGGACGTGAGTTCCCATCCGGCTAGAGGCGAGGCACAGGCCGAAGAGATCCGCCACCGCGTCCTTGCGCCGATCTTCGAGGAGAAACCGTAATGGCCGTCCAATCGGATGTCGAGTATTTCGCCCGCCTGGTCGACGCCCTCGAACCGTGGCTAGATCAGGTCGTCATCATCGGCGGCTGGGCACACCGGCTCTACCGCCAGCACCCTCTCGCGCAGCCGCTCGACTACGAGCCTCTCGGAACCTTCGACACCGACATCGCCGTCCCGCTCGATCTGCCCGCTACCGGCGAGCAGATTCGCGCGCGGCTGCTCGAAAGGGATTTCCGCGAAGAGCTGATGGGCGATATGCAGCCTCCGGCTGCGCACTACCGCGTCGAGAGCGGAGACAACAGCTTTTACGCGGAGTTTCTGACGCCGCTTGAGGGCAGCGCAGTCAAGCGCGGAGGCAGGCGTGACGTAACGGCCCGTGTCTCCGGAGTCTCAGTCCAGAAGCTCCGTTACCTCGAACTGTTGCTCCAAAATCCATGGGATGTGATGATCGGCCCGGCCACGGGCTATCCGACGCCCGGCGTTCGACGCATCCTTCTTCCCAACGCGGCGGCATTCCTGGTGCAGAAGATTCTGATTCACGAAAAGCGTGATCGCGACAGGCGCGCCAAGGACATTCTTTATATCCACGACACGATCGAGACCTTTGGCGGCAATCTCGCCGCGATTCGCGAACACTGGCAAACAAACGTTCGGCCCGCGCTGCACGCGAAGGCTGCCCGTGTGGTCGAGCGTGCAGCGGAAGAGCATTTTCGCGAAGTCGATGACACGACCCGCGACGCCGCGCGCATCGCCACCGGGCGGAACCTGACACCGGAAATGGTCCGGGAAGTGTGCGCGTTTGGATGGCAACAGATCTTCAGCGCCTGAAAAGGAGGCCCGATGTTCCTGGACACACTCAGGCTTAACAACTTTCGCTCGTTTGAAGACGAGCGAATCTGCTTTGGGAAGGATCTGACGATCCTAGTCGGAGAGAACAACGGCGGCAAAAGCAATACCATTGACGCTCTGCGTTTGATCACAACGCCCCTTAGCGGCCGGCGCGAAATCTACTGTGAGTCCTCAGACATTCGCTTTGGCGGGGCAGAACCCAAATTTGAGGTTCAAGCCACATTCTCCGACCTAAGTGTCCCACAGCAAGGAAGACTGATCTCGGCTGTAACCGACCACACCCTTGAAAAAGTGACCTTCGGCCTAACCTATGATGAGACCCAAAAACGTCTTCCTGTCCGTCCGACAAGCTGGGCAGGCCATCTGAGGTCCGCGCCAGAACCCGGATGCCAAGACATGATCCGGCACGTGTATTTGCCACCTCTTCGCGACGCCAAGCGTGCTCTCGCCTCCGGTAACCCAACTCGAATTTACGCGCTCTTGCAACACTTTCTGGGCGAAGTCGATCCCAACGAGCTCGCCAAACGACTGAAGCGCGCCTCAGGGGAACAAATCTTAAAGGACATCGGCGGAGCTGTTGATATTGGGCTCGCAGCGTTGACGGCTGGCGTCCGCCGTCAAGCCTCGTCAATTGGCTTCAGTACGGACGAAAGCCTCATCGATATTGCCCGCGAACTCCGCTTCAAGCTGGCTGATTACGGAATCGAACCCGAAGACTTGCGCTATACCGGCCACGGCTATGCAAATCTTCTTTACATCGCCACAATCGCTGTCGAACTGGAAAAGGTAAAGAGCGCCGATTTGACCATGTTCTTGGTGGAAGAACCGGAGGCACATCTTCATCCTCAACTTCAAGCAGCAGTTCTTTGTTTCTTAGAGGAACAAGCGGAGAAATCGAGAAAGATCAAGGCGAAGTATCGTGGCCCCGCTGGGCAGTTGCAGGTCATTGTCGCTACACACTCCCCGAACTTATCCGCTTGGGTGTCGAGTGAGAGACTTGTGTTCTTTCGATCTGTCCACGCGAAGCAAAAAAATGCAGAGGCAATCGATCCCACGAGCAAAACCACAGTCTTGGCAGCTACTCCAGCGATCGCAGAGCCGACCACCGTTGAGCCTACGGCTGCGGCAACGGCGATAGAGACCAACTCAACCCCAGCCGGAATAGAAGTGCCTGAGGACTCTGAACCCACAGAAGGCTTCGTACAAGATACAAATCCATCCGATCAGACTGCCTCCTCCCTGCCAGCGGTGGCCCGTCGGTCAACCCGATGCATTCCACTCAGAGCCCTTGCGCTCTCTGATCCGGAGCGCCGGAAGGTGGATCGCTACCTTGATGTAACGAAGTCTGCGCTCCTTTTCGGTGGTCGCGTCTTGCTGGTTGAGGGGATCGCGGAAGCGCTACTCCTGCCGATAATCGCGAAGAACCATGTCCTCAAGGGCGATCAGGACAAATTCCGTATCTTTCGGAGCGCCGTGTTTGTACCCATCGACGGTGTCGATTTCGAGTGCTACTTGCGATTGCTGCTGACACCCTTCAACGACATTCGGATCGCTGACCGTGTAGTCGTCATTACCGATGGCGACCGAACAGATGAGGCTACGGGCACGGCCACTCCAGGCGAGCGCAGGAAGACGACATATGACGATATCGTCAAGAATCTAGGCGCATCGCAAAACTTCCAAGCCGTGATCAACACATATTCTCTGGAGACGGAATTGGTCAACGCAGGGAATAGCTCATTGTTGAGGGAAGCATACCTAAAGCTCCATCCGAAATCGGAAGCCAAGTGGGATGCCGCGGTAACGCTGAGTGGCGACCAGAGAGCTGCAGCTGTTCAGGGCCTGTTCAAAGACACGCCCAAAGGAGATTTTGCCCAGCTCGTTGCTGAATCTATCCGCGACACTCCCAATTTCGTTGTCCCCGGATATTTGAAGACCGCGATCGAGGCGCTCGTGCAATGAAGCCCAAGCCGTTCAAGCCTACTCCGGAACAGGAGGCTGTCATCGCGCATAAAGAGAGCGCATTCACCTCTGCGTGTCCTGGAGCTGGCAAGACGCAGGTCCATGTCGAACGGGCACGACAAGAGTTGAAAAATAACGCATCAGGACAGGGGCTTGCTTTCCTTTCGTTTACAAATGCCGCGATCTCGGAATTGAAAGCGAGGCTACAGTCGGAGGCACTGCTTCCCAACCCGCCGTTTCCACACTATGTGGGAACCTTTGACACCTTCATCTGGCATTTCTTTATCGCGCCCCTCGGAATACCCGGCTGTGTCACGCCACCGCAACTCATTCCCGATATGCAAGAGCGCGCTATTACACCTTACAGCGGGGCACAGGAAATTCCGCTTGGATACTTTAATGAAGTCACAGGAAAGCTGATTCCGGAAAAAGCGAAGCAATGCGGTTTTGATGTAAGCGCCAAACCGGTATTGACCGCCAAATATGAGGTGGCCGCGAAACATTGTCGTGATCGTTTTCTCGCGCGTGGAGAAGTGGGATTCGACGATGTTCGCACGATCGTGAAGAGCTATCTCACAGACCCACAGATATCTACTAGACTCTCTTCCGCGTTGGCGGCTCGCTTTCGCGAGATTGTGGTGGATGAAGCCCAGGATTGCAATCCCGCTGATATCGAAATCATCAAGTGGCTTCGAACTTCTGGCATTGTCACCAAGGTTATTTGCGATCCGCACCAGTCCATATACGAGTTTCGGGGAGGCGTAACTGAGGAACTGTTTGCTCTTCGCGCAACATTCGCTCCACAGAATCAGCTGCCGATGAGCGGCAACTTCCGGTCGAATCCGAACATTTGCAAGGCAATTGCCGCCTTTCGCTCGCCTGGGGAGCAGCAAACGAGAGATCAGTCGCTTGGCGCACTGTCGGGCGACGCAACAAAGATCCACGTCCTCCACTTCCCGGGAAATTCGATCCCGAATTCGATTGGGAAAAAATTCAACGACCTCCTGCAAAGCCACGGGCTGACGCCTCTCGAATGTCCGGTGGTCTCTTCGGCAAGAGATGCAGCGTGTAAGGCAATTGGACAGGTCGTCGATGCAAATTCAGGGGATCGCACGGTACGGCTCGCTCTCGCGGTAACAGGTTTCCATGCCGGAGTTGAAATCAATGCCAGAAAGGAGGCAATGGAAGCCTTGCACACCATCGTGATCGAGTTGGGCGGCAAGATGGGTGCAAAGACCTACCATCAATTTGTAAGGGCCGAGGCACTTAAGGCAGAGGACTGGCGGCCAGAAGTCCTCCAGCTACTCCAATCACTTCGATACGATTCGCCTCATGACGCAGATGCCGACGCGTGGTTAACAAGAGCAAGAAACCTTTTGGCTCCATTCTTGAGTAGCAGTGGATCAATCGCACAAAAACTACGGAATCATCAAACCTTGTCGGCCGTTCTCACCTGTAAACCGGCGTCCGATTTGAGCCCGCGGACCATCCATTCTGTTAAAGGGATGGAATTCCCAGGCATATGCGTTGTCTTGAGCCCCAGAACCTGCAAAGATTTGCTCGACTATCTCACAACAGGGCAACCAGCAAAGAGTGCGGAGGCCGCTCGAAAGTTGTACGTCGCCGCATCCCGAGCGGAGCGCCTACTGGTCATCGCGGTTCCGAAGAGCCAGGGATCAAGGTTGGTTGAGCACATCAAAAAGACGGACGCCGAAGTGACCGAGATCATCTTGTCTTGAAGATTCGTCAGCCGAGATGCCAAATCCCACAGGTTAAGTCGACCTTCTCTCGATTCCAATTTACTGAGGTAAGGCGAAATAGGGCGAACTGAGCAGTTCAGGCAATGGTCGCGCAGCACCATCGGGCACGGTCTGCTGCCCACAGCACGAGGCGAGCAAGAAGACACAATCGGGCTCCTTGCCTCATTCTGTCCGCGCATTCGGGCACTCGTCGCTTGAATGTTTCACAAACTCCAGCTATCGAGCGGCTCGCGCCAGTACATATGGTCGAGGAATCGATCCTCTTGCCGGTCGATCCACTGCTTCGCCATCCAGCCTGCCGGCAGGAGTATTGAGAGCAGCAGGACTCCGCAAACGGCAGAGAGGGCCATTTCTCGAAGCGCTAGCCGGGATGAGGTAAATTGTGCACCACAGCGGGGACAGATTTCATTCGTCCCGGCACCCTGCTTCTCCTGCTGGGTCGCACGATTACGCCATCGCGACGCCATAGCGTTGATCATCGTCTTGATCGTCATCATTGCCTTCATCGCCTTCCTCCTCCTCATCATTGCCGGAAGTCTCTTCCTCAACTGCAACCGCGTAGGCTGCCCGCTCACGTTTGTCCCGCCGGACATCCAGCAGCTGTTCTCCAACCGTGTGTTTCGGAGAAAAGCAGTACTGGACGTACGCCTCGAAGAGGGCCTGATTCGGGATGCCGCGCTTCAATACATCGCCATGGTGCTGCTTGTACAAGCTCATCAGCGCTTCAGGCGTGATGGTGTAGGATCTCCGCTTGCCGCGGCAGGCGATGGATGCCTGGAGCCATCCCCGTTCAATCCAAAAAACAACCTCTGCTTTTCGGACCCCGAGGGCACTTGCAAGGCTCTCCACTGAAAACAGGTCGCACCGGATCTCGCGCAAGCTGAGGTCGTTTCTATTGAGCATGTTTCGGATCGCCTTGGGTGTCCGATTGAGTTTCCTCGCTACTTCTTCGATCGATCGCTTCACAAGTTCCTCGCGAACGATCTCGAACTCGGTCTCGGTCCATCGCCGATGGTCTTGCTGTCCTTTGATTCCGTACTGGATGATGAACCGCCAGCAGGCTTCCTTTGGACGCCCGCTGTGGCGCTGTAGGCGGACCACAAGTTGCTCAAGTTTGGATCCAGAAAGCACTTTGGCCTGAGCAGCCATGGCTATCGCTTCTGCACTCCACTCTTGGGAGCGCTCCGGCAATTTGGGGAGAGTTGCCATACGCGCCTCGATAGGGATCTTCCCAAGGCCAAGAAGTTCGTATTAGAACATGGTTGAAGGTGCGGCACTTTCAGACCGGAGAGTCCCCGCTCGTTCCGCCGACGTCTCATCCAGCTAGCGACGGCCGTTACTCGCTCTGAAGCGGACGTCACTTCCGTCGCGTTGAGGATCAATCCGACCTGCCGAATCCCGGGGAATCTTGTCCTGCTCCCCTGGGACTCTGCAAAAGAGGCCCTATATCTACTAAAGGCACTCCAGACGGAGCTTTGTGGCAAGGATGCGAGATTTTTTCGCAACTTAAAACAAAAAGCCTCGTCTATACTACGAGTTAACTGGTCGTCAATCCCCCCGCGCCACACACGCGTATGACGCCAAATGGTAGTAACTGGAAAGTGCTGACATGGAGTTGGGCCTATTCGACTGGGCACCCGGCTTCCGATCAGAAGTTGGAGGCCGCTGCTCACGCAGCATGGTCATACGCTTCTCTGTGCGCTTGGACGTACCTCAATGACCACGACTCCGCAGTCGATTTGATGGACCACGCCGTTCAAAATGCGTCCCAATACCTTGCCCGCCACATCGATGCTCCGGAACAAAAACTGACCGCTCGCATCAAGAGCGTCATCCGGCGTCGCGCCAGGCAGCTTGCGGCGAAGCGTAGCCGCGAATTGCCGTATGGGTCGATGCGCGATATGGAACAGCTTCATGTCGGTCATTCGGAGGCAGAACAAAGAACTTACGCGAATGAGTTGTTCTCGCGCCTTTCGCCAATGGCACAATCGATCTTCGACTGGCGCGCGCTCGGATATTCGTGGCGGGAGATCGGTGGAAAACTTGAGATGGACCACAGCGCCGTGCGTCGTGCATACTTTGGGGAACTGGGGTTGGTGCTCCGCAGTATTTCCCCTCCTGGAGAATCCCCAAAATGTTGAGTTGGTCTAGGCCCTCGCGCGCCGAGGACCGCATTGAATCATGGCTAGTGCAGCGCCATCAGGAGCGCGTGCTTGCCGGCGAAACGACGCCTGTCGGGCCGTGTCCTGACGAAATCTTCCTTCGAGATCTGGCTCGAAAGGCCAAGCGGATCGATT
>Ga0114951_10005856_pt1 | contig 11134 bp, 12 predicted proteins | sample AM7aDNAmetaG_FD_88677 | JGI IMG/M metagenome (GOLD analysis project Ga0114951, IMG submission 88677) | Freshwater microbial communities from Finland to study Microbial Dark Matter (Phase II) - AM7a DNA metaG | ecosystem: Environmental > Aquatic > Freshwater > Lake | place: Finland: Lake Alinen... | reverse complement strand
CTGAAGCCGGACGTCCGTTCACCCAGACAATGGAAGAGATCATGACTCGGTTCCACTTTGAATTCAAACGGGCCAAAGACCTCGGCCGGTTGATATCTCGGAGCAAGGCTGCGTTGTGTTTGATTGGCTATTCAGCCTTTGTGCCAGCGAGGCTCCGGGATCAGATTCGATCAATGCAGAGGCAGCGACTTCCGACTCTACGCCTGGAGTTCCGCCAAGTCAGCGCGTCTGAGATGGCTGATTCTCTTAGCAGCGGAGCAATTCAAGCTGCAGTGACGTTTGCTCCGCTCGATCAAAGCAATTTGCAAATGGTCCCGCTGCGCTCCGAACTCCTGCATGCGGTATCAATACGCGGGCGTCAGGACAACGGAGAAAGAGCGATTAGACTCGACGATCTGAAATCATGCCGCCTGATCGTGGCTTGCTCAGACCACACCCATCCGGCTCTTCATCGCAGTTTGATTGAGCAGTGTGTTCGAGCGGGCTTCAAACCGAACATCGTGGAAGAGGCTACTACCGCACAAGTAGCATTCGACTTGGTTCAGGACGGTGTGGGTGTAGCGATACTTCCGAGTGGCATTTGTGAAGAAATGCCTCTGACTCTTCAAGGCACTCCCATCATTGGGATCGATGCGCTGCAACTGGCCTTCATATACCGGCGTGGAAGCTCCAGAGCGACAGACAGGTTGGCGCGCAAGATTGCAGATTCGTCGAGAGAGTTCAGCTTGGAGAATGGAAATCGAACTTTTTCGCGCTCGGCCGGTTCCGATCCGCAACGCTCGGTTTCAGAAAACTCCGAACAACTCCGTGGTGATCGCTTGGAAGCATCAAGTCGGTCCAAAAAAGTCTTGGACAAGACAGCGGATTCGAGCCAATCTCTTGGGCATGACCTGCCCTCAACAGGTCGAACCTAAGAAACCGGAGGTACCTATGAATATCTCGTCCGCATGGCGGAGGCATTTTCGACTCCTACCAGTCTCGAAAATCGCCTTTCTGCTTTTTCCGCTTATGCCGGCCGCCGCTCATGCGCTGGCGGTGGGCGGCTCACCCTTTGACACGGGCTTTTCCGCCATGCAGAACCTCTTCACCGGGACTGTTGCCAAGGTGGCGAGCCTCATCGCCATCGTAATTGGCGGCTACCAGTTCGCCCACGGTGAACCGGGGGCGAAGAAGACGCTGGCAGGTGTGGCAGCCGGTTCTGGAATCGCCGTGCTTGCCGCCAACGTCTTGAGCTGGCTTTGGGGCATCTGAATAATCGCTGCTCCCAAAGTCGAAACCGCAACCAACAACCAACTCCAACCGTGAGGGGCCCGCATGCAGACACACACCAATAGCCGGCGCAGAAACCGAGTCTACAAGAGCCTGCATAAGCCCCTCACGTACCTTGGCGTCGAGCGCACATTGTTTTACTTCGTGTGCGTTGGCGCGGTGGGCGTTTTCAATCTCTTCAACAGTCTGGTCGCCGGAACTATTTTCTTCATCGGCGGCTACGTCTTCGGCCATTGGGTGACGAACAGCGATCCGGCCTTCCTTCGCATCCTTGCAAGGTCGGAACGCTACAAGCCGCGCTACGACGCGGCCAAACAGAGCGTTCCGCCAGTGGAGGTGCTTTGATGCTGCGCATTGATAGAGCCATCAAGCCGTGGAGAGACGCCGACTCGCTGAACTGCCATATCAACCTGTATGGCTTTTGGAACGAGACCGCATTTCTAACCAAGAGCGGCGACCTGGGCATGGTCCTCAGTGTCCCCGGCGTGGATTACGAGAGCCTTGACCACGGCAATCAGGAATATGCAGTGAAGCGGCTAGAGGCGGCGTTGAAATCGTTTGGCCCTGGCTTCCATGTCTATCAATACCTGTTCAAGTCCAACCGTCCTGAGATTCCATTCGCCAGCTATGAGGACCCGGTGGTGCAGGCGGCCATCGACCAGCGTCGTCAGTTTTTCGAATCGAAGCGCGACCGCCTCTATCAGATCGAGATCTTCTACTGCGTCGTGCTTGAAGGCGCGCGCTCGAAGACCGGCGTGGGCGCGGCGCTGGCCCGCCTGTTCAGCGATCCAGCGGGCGCCATTGGCGAATTGAAGACCCAATTCACGAACAGTAGCATGAAGACTCTGCTTCGGTCGCAAATTGCACGCGACCTCGCGCGACTCAACGGTCAGGTGCAAGCATTCGTCCGGCAGCTCGCTGATTTCGTGCAGATCGAGGTTCTGAATCAGCAGGGTCAATTCCGCTTCCTTCGCAGGTTGCTCAACTTCGACGATTGGCGCGTGGCCGGCCAGCCGATGCACACGCAGTTCCTCGACTACCAAGTCGTCAACTCAGACATTGAAGCGGAGCGCGACCACCTACGCGTGGGCGATCATTTCGTTCGCGTCCTCACCATGAAGGAAGCGATCGCGGAGACGCGGCCCCTGGTACTTGATTCGTTGCTGAAGATCTCGGGCAACTTCCACGTCGTTACTGAATGGGTGCCGACTACAACGGAGAAGGCGCGGAAGGAAGTAAACAAGCGCCGCCGTCATTTCAATGTCGCGAAGAGTGGATTCATTTCGCAGTTAGGAAACGACCCGGCCAAGACAAATCCGCGCGATGTCCTGATCGATGAATCAAAACAGGCGGACATCGAGAACCTGGGCGACTGTTTGCGTGTGCTCGGAGACGGCCAATCCCTTGGCGACTTCTCTTTATCCATTGTTTTGCACGGCCATGATCGGCATGAGCTCGACCGGCTTGCCGGCGAGTTCACTGGGGTCTTTACGAATTCAGACGGAAATCTCTTCGTCGAGACCTACAACCAGCTCAATGCCTACTTCGCCACCGTGCCCGGCAACTACGCGCTGAACCTGCGCAGGATGTACCTGCTGAACAGCAACTATGCCGATCTCTCGTTCCTGTTTACGATCCTCCCCGGCGACAAGATCAATGCACATCTCGGCGCGGAGTACCTTGCGGTGCTTGAGACTGACAACTCCACGCCGTATTACCTCAACCTCCATGAGGGCGAAGTAGCCCACACACTGATCCTCGGGATGACCGGAAGCGGCAAGTCATATCTGTGCTGCTTCCTCCTGCAGAACGCACAGAAATATGACCCGCTGACCTTCATCTTCGATATTGGCGGCAGCTTTGAGTCGATCACGACGATTTTCGGTGGGAGCTACCTGAACGTTGGCCAGGAGGCGAGAGACTTCACCATCAATCCGTTCTCCCTTCCCTATGGGAAGGAGAACCTGCAGTTCCTCTTCACCTTCTTCCGCGTGCTAATCGAGGGAAACGGTGAGCGCTTCCGGCTCGACTTCAAGGAAGAGCGGAAACTGTGGGAGGCCATCGACCGAACGTACCTGCTTGAACCGGACCAGCGCACCCTCTCCAACTTCGCCAACATCATTGGCGATTTGAAGGATCGGCTACATCGTTGGACCCGCGCCGGTCAATATGGCTTCCTCTTCGACAATGCAGAGGACACACTGTCGTTCAAGCGGTTCCAGACGTTCAACTTTCACGGATGGAGCGACGCTCCTGAAGTGCTGGAGCCACTCCTTTTCTACGTACTGCACCGCGCTTCGAACGAAATTTGCGACCCGGCCAATCTCAGAACCTTCAAGACATTCCTGATGGACGAAGCGTGGCTCTTCATGAAAAACGAGACCATCCGCAATTACGTGGCCCAGGCACAGAAGACCTGGCGCAAGCACAATGCGGCCATGATCCTGGCCACCCAATCGATCAAGGAACTTGAGCAATCCGGAATGTTGCAGATTGTCGCCGAGAGCTGCCCGACGAAGATCTTCCTTGCCAACCCAGAGATGAATCGGGATGTCTACCGCGAAGCGTTTGATTTGAACGATACCGAACTTGAACTGATCGCCGGGCTCGTCCCTCCCGGCCAGATGCTCATCCGCAAGGTGCAAAGCTCCAAGAAGGTGCATCTGAACGTCGATTCTATCACGCACTGGATGGCGACGAACAATGCACGCGACAACCTGAAGAAGCGCGAATACTTCGAGCGATTTGGCATCGCTGATGGACTTCGCCACCTTGCCGAAGATTATCCGTTTCAACCCAGACTCGCGGTCATTACCGCCCCCAACCCAATAGGAGCTGTCGCATGAATTGCCGTCCCTTTGCCATCGCCGGGCTTGCCCTGGCGCTCGTCTCTGCCGACGCTGGAGCGCAAGATGCGTCGGCACGTACTGTGCAGTATCACTCGCAGGACATCGTACCCATCCACGCCAAGCTGAAATACACGACGTTGATTGAGTTGCCCGCAACCGAAAAGATCATGCAAGCAGCAACGGGCGACAAGGAGTTTTGGGTCGTCGATCTGGTGGGCAATTTCTGTTTCGTGCATCCGGCGAAGGCCGGCATTGCTTCGAATCTTAACCTGATCACCGACAAGGGAAACATCTACAGTTTCACGCTCCAGGACGTTTCCGGTACAACTGCGGTCCCGGACCTGAAGGTGCTGATCCAGCCAGCAGACCGATCAGCGATTGTTGCGGCAAGCGGGCCTCCGCAGTTTGTGCCAGCCGCACAATTTGAGGAATCGAAACAAGCGCTTGCCGCCGTGCAGTCTCACGTCGAGCAGGTCGTCGATGAATACAAGAGCGCTTACCCGCTTCAACTGAAGTTCGATTACTCATTCAAGGCGAATGAAGCGCCCTTCGATATTCAGTCAATTTATCACGACGACAAATTCACATACATCAGGACCAATGCGCCGGAGAAGTTCAGTGTCTACGAGATGAAGGATGGCAAGCCGAATCTAATCTCTTACGATCTCCGCGATGGAACGTACATCATTCCGAAGGTCATGGACTCCGGGTATGTGGAGCTGGGCAAGAAGCGTATGGACTTTTCACGAAAGGGATAAGCGCTCTTTTACTGGGGTACAGAGGTGCAGCATGGAAGAGGTTCTCAATAATTCGCAGCCTTCAGGAACTCAGTCTGGAGTCCACGTAGAGCCCGAGTTGCGCAAGTCGAACAGCGAACCCAAGGGCGTTCTGCGCAAGAATCTCAAGCCGCTGCTCTATCTGGGCGCGGCAGCACTGGTCATCGTTGCCGCAATCTTCAGCACTCTCGGCAAAAAGGCGCAAGCACATCAGACTGCGGCTGATCACGATCCGCAGCCGGCCGTGCAGGACAACACAGACAACAACGTGCAGAATCTTAAGAACACTTTTGCCGAAGCTCGCCAGCGTGCGGCCCAACAACCGGGAACGACCGCTGGCCAGGACCCAGCCATGGCGAATGCCACTCGGGCGCAACAGGCGGTCGCCGCCGGCTACAGCGCAACCGGAGAGCCTGTTCCATGCAGTCCCGGGGAGAATTGCCAGGCGCAACAGAATGGGTACAGACAATCGCAAGGGGGACAGCAACTTTCACCAGCGCAAGAAGAGGCCCAGCAGCTTGCTGCCAAGGAGAGGGAACTTGCATATAACTCGCGTTTTGCATCTAATCTTGTCTACGCGCGCACGCCGGAGGTACCTGCGCAGCAAGCCACTCCGGCGGCCCCGGAGAGCGCCGTGGATGCAGGCATCCAGCAGAATCCGAACTTCCCAGTTCAGGTGGGCAGCAGCCTGGTCCAAGGCCGCGCTGCGAGCGACCCGCCGCCCTCGGCCTCGGCGCAACAACCGAGCAATCGGCGGCCCCAGATAAACATTGATTCGGCTGTCGGTCAGCCTTATGTCATCTATGAGGGCCTTACGTTGGATACGGTTCTCATGAATCGCATTGACGGCGATGCCGCTGGCCCGGTCAAGGTACTTGTCTCCAATCCCGTCTACTCACACGACCGCCAGCATGTGCTGATCAAGGAAGGCACCGTCGTGCTTGGCGAAGCCAAGAAGATTGGCTCAGGCGGCTTTGGTCAGCAGCGCCGCATGGCGGTTGTCTTCCACCGCATGATTATGCCGGACGGGTACTCAGTGGACCTCGACCAGTTCCACGGTCTCGATCAGATCGGCGAAGAGGGCACGAAGGACAAGGTCAACAACCACTACTTCCAGATTTTCGGCGCCTCGATTGCTTTGGGCATTATTTCGGGGGCGGGAGAGATCACCCAGGGCGGCGGCACAATTTCTACCAGCGGGTCACAGGCATTCACCACTGGGGCGGCCGGAAGCGTTTCGCAATCGGCATCTACCATTCTCGACCGCTTCATTCAGATTCCACCGACTATCACCATCCGTGAAGGGCATCGCGTGAAGGTTTACTTCACGCAAGACATGCTCTTGCCAGCATACGAAAACCACACTATTTCGCAGACGTACTAAGGAGACGATCATGCATCACAGCACGAAGCTTGCTGCCCTCACTACCGTCCTTGGCCTTGCCTTCACGGGATGCCAAAGTCATCAGGCCAAAGTCGATGCGCTGCAAAAGGAATACGACAGACTCGGTACGCAGTTCCAGAAGGATTGCTCTGAGGAATACCTCAAAGTGCCACCGACACTCAGCGAAAAATGTGCAGACGAGAAGAAGAAGCAAGAGGACGCATGGAAGCGGCTCCAAGATGAACAAGCTATGCGCTAAACACAAAGGAGGATGGCTATGAAGAAGGTATTGATTATTGCGGTGATTACCGGTGCTGCAATTGCACCAGCAGCATTCGCACAGTTCGGTTCCGGAGTCGTCTACGATCCGACGCAAGCGACACATGCCGTAGTCCAGATCAAGAACGAAGAGAGATCCATTGCAAATGAAATCCAACAGATCGAGCAGGGCCAGAAGATCTTCACCAACACCGTAAAGCTGGCAGACAATGCCATCGCGACATACAACCTCGCCCACCAGATGGCGATGATGCCGCGAAGCCTGTATCAACCGTTTCTCTCTCGCTCAACTTATTGGATGGAGTTGAATCACGCGGCCAACACCTATAGCAATTCAAGCCTGTGGACAACTGCGGTCAATACCGGCACTGGCGCAAGCATCGGATACCAACAGGCATCTATGCCGCACACTAGCCAAATAGACGGGTATGGAAGTCTTAGTCAACAGGGACAGCAACAGATCGCGGCACATGGAGCCACAGTCGATCTTAACGACGCCGTCACAGTGAGCAGTATGCAAGCTCTTGGCACGATTCGAACGAATTCTGAGCGGCGCCAGACGGACATTAACGCGCTCATGAGTGCAACACAATCGGCAGACCCATCCCAGCACACGGAAATGGCAACTCTGCAGCGCATCAACCTGGCCCTCCTGCTGCTCCTTCAAGAGCAGCAAGAGGCAAATCAGATCAGCCAGGCAAACACTCTACAGCAAATTGTCGGGCAAAAGACGCAGCAAGACAACCTGAAGTCTCTGTTTCAGCTCGGCAACGGTTATCAGCAGAGCTTCAACGCTGCCACTCCACAGCAGACCAGCGCTGGAACGAAGTGGGCATTCCATTACTAAACGCATAGGGGGCGACTATGGACTTTCTCATTCTTATCAAGAACGGATGCGACAACGTGACCGCAACGGCCGCCCCATCGCTAGACTCCCTCGGGTTGCATATGGTGATCTCGCTCGCCACGATCATGCTCGTGTGGTTCGGGGTTCAAGAAGCACTGGCTTCAGCACAGGGGGGGGCTGGTTTCAACGTTGCGAAGTTCATCAGCTTTTTTGTGCTGATTACATTTGCGTACTGCTTCGTCAAGTTCTATGACGGTAGCATTCCGGGTATTGGCTACTCGCTTAAGGGGTTCATTAGCGGCGGCACAAGCAGTCTTGTCGATTACATCGGCTATGACTCATCGCAAGAAGTTCAGAAGGCAATCCATACCGCTATGGAGAAGGTCGGCACGCTCTCTCCATCCTTGACTGAGCCTTACATGCTGATCTGTACCTATACCGTGCAGGTCATTCTCAGCATCCTGACCGGTCTTGTCATGGTCATCATTGCCTACGGAGCAATCGGCGCAACGATCATTGGGCTCCTGGGGCCGATTTTCATCCCGTGGATGGTCTTCGACAAAACTGACTTCCTTTTCTGGGGCTGGCTAAAAGCCTTCATTGGATTCGAATTCTACAAGGTCGTTGCGGCCGCGACCATGAGCGTTATGAACCATCTGCTTATTACCTACCTGATGAGCGGAGCAATGAATCTAGATAGCCCTACAAGGCTTGTCTATCTGATGCCAGGTCTCCTCATGTTGTGCTTTGTTGCCGGCTTCATATTGCTGAAAATTCCAACCATGACTGCGACTCTTTTTTCCGGCCATACAGGCGGGCACAGCAGCGGAATAGGAAGTGTCGTTACCGCCCTCATTCTGAGAGCGCTTTAGCCAGATCGGAGGGCAGTGATGTCTACAGCAGCCACGCATTCGCCGGAAATCACCCGCGCCGCGGAACGGTATCTGGAACAGTACGGCGATCCACTGGTGATGAATACCTACTTGAAGGTCACCATATTGGCCCTTGCGGTCGTTTGTGTGGCGCTGGCCGGGCTTCTCTTCAGGAGCCAGAAGGCTCTGGCCAATCTGCACCCCATGATTGTGCGTATCAACGATGTGGGCCGCGCCGAGGCCATTGACTATCGTAATTTCCAGTACCGACCACAGGAGGCGGAGAACAAGTATTACCTCACTCGCTGGGCCGAACTGTACTTCTCGCGCAATCGCTTCACCATCGAACGCGACCAGGCGAATTCGCTTTACTTCTTGAACGACGACGTTCAGCGCGCGGTAATCAACCTGGAACAAAAGGACAGCGTCATCCAGTCGTATGCGAGGGACAGTACGCTTCCGTTTGTCGATGTCGAAGTCAAGAATGTGGTCCTCGACGATCTGCGACAGTCGCCATATTCAGCGCGCATTGAGTTTGAAAAGGTCTTTACCAACCCTTCCGATCACACAGAACTCAAGCGGGAGCGATGGACTGCCAGCGTCACATACGTCTTCGGCGAAAACGTGAGGAATAACCAACTCGCCGTGAACCCGCTCGGACTGACCATCGTCCGCTTCCGGGCAGACCAGGCGTTCAGCTAGATAGTGCCGTGACACCGCGAGCCAGGAATCTCTAGGAGGTGGGCAATGTTGATTCTCGTTCCATGGAAGCCAGTCGTAATCATTTGGCTCGTAATGTCTGGAATGCTCCTCTTTGGATACATTGCGCAGTCTCTCTTGGAGGGGAAGAATCCCTTGTCAATTGAGAAGTATCATGTCGAACGCATTTATGCGCAACACTCCAGCGGGCAGAATGGTTCGCATCAGGGACATGGCGAGGCCGCGAACCGGCGCCTGCGCCAGAGCCGGAGTAGCGCGAAAATGACTTCAGCGGACCCTGCATCTAGGAAACAAACACTTCAACCTTGTTTTGGCAGCGATCATTTGAGCCAAGACCAACCACAGTACTCAAAGGTGGATGGAGCTAGCTGACCTCGGCGAGAATCCACTTGCATGGATTTCAATTTCTCTTGATTCAAACGGAGTCTATATGGAACAGCGTGTTGAAAAGTTGCTCTTTTCCCGTCGCGATACTGCAGAGGTCCTCAGTCTCAGCGTTCGCTCAATTGATTACCTCATCACAGCCGGGCGCCTTCCCATGCGCCGGGTCGGAGGCAAGATCCTGATCCCGGCGAGTGCGATCCGGCGCTTTGCTAGAGAGGACCACCCGGAAGTCGTGCGCAAAGTTAGTGCTCGTCCGTCCACTGCCGCGAAGACGAAGGGACGGGCCGCTGAGACAGCCGCGAACGGCTTCGGTCCGCGAAGCGAAGCTATTGATATCTCTTCCCCGCTTCGAGCGAATGGCCGCAGCTGAGTTTCGATTGATCCGTAGTGGTTAGTGCGCGCACCACATGCAAGTACGAGTCAACCAGCCGTCACGCAGACACGGGATCGAGTTTCTCAATCGCGGCCTGATTATGCTCCGGCGCCAGGTGGGCGTAGCGAGTGGTCATGGAAATTGTCTTGTGTCCCGCGAGTTCCTGCACGGTACGCAGGTTGACATCCTTCATGACCAAGCGGCTAATAAACGTGTGGCGCAAATCGTGCCAACGGAAGTTCAGGATCTTCGCCTGCGCAATCGCCAGATCGAACCATCCTCGCGGATGATTCAGATCTTTGCCGTACTTCGATTGAAAGATGCGGCCATCGTGCGGCCGGATTGCATGGAGCGCTGCCAGCGCCTTCAGGCAGGTCTTATTCAGCGGAATCTCCCGATCGCTTCCGTTCTTCGTCTTCTCAAGGCGGAGCCGCTTGCGGGTCAGCGACACTTGGGACCATTCCAGGCTGTACTGTTCGCTCAGTCTCATCCCGGTATTCAGAGCGACATCGAACTCAGGCATGTGCCAGGGAAACTGCTTCGTGATCGCAGCGCGCAGCCGCTTCTCCTCGTCGTCGGAGAGAAACCGGATGCGCGCGTTGTTCTCTGCCCGCTGCTCCACGAGTCGGGCAGGGTTGCCGGTCACCTTGCCATCGGCGAGGGCAATTTTGTACGTTTTCCCGAAAACATTCTTGTAGCGGTTCTTTGTCGCCGGGGACCATTCGTGGGCGCCGAGCCAGGAGTCGATGTCGGACGGCTTGATCTCATCCGCCACCCAGTCGCCAAAGGCCTCCAGGATGTATTTCATCCTGCTCTTGAAATTGCGAAGGTCCCGTCGCTCGTGATTGGTATACCAGTCGATGGCCTCCTGGGCGATCTCGGAGAACTTGACGCCTTTGTGTTTCATGTTGGCCGGCATCTTAACGCCGCGAACCACGTCCGCCCGCCGCATGGCATACAGCTTCATCGCATCGCCGCGCCGGCCAACCTTTTCGCGGTGCTCGACTCCTTTGACCTTGAAGCGAATCCACCAGATGCCCGAGCCTGGTACTTTCTCAAAGACGCCGCGTTCCTTGCGAGCCACCTTTCTCGGCATGGAAACTGTCCTCCTGGCGCGATCTTAGCAGGGTAGGAACAAAGTGGCACCAAAAGTGGCACCAGCACTATTCTTACTCAATCGGTCGGGAACGGAAACGCCTGTAAGTTATTGATTCTATTGGTGCCCGGAGGGGGACTTGAACCCCCACGGCCTTGCGGCCTGCGGATTTTAAGTCCGCTGCGTCTGCCAATTTCGCCATCCGGGCATTGCCTTTAAATCATTGATTTTACAACATATAGTCGGCTCCATTCATTTGCCCCATAAGCAGCTAATGTGAAACTG
>Ga0114951_10005855_pt1 | contig 11135 bp, 19 predicted proteins | sample AM7aDNAmetaG_FD_88677 | JGI IMG/M metagenome (GOLD analysis project Ga0114951, IMG submission 88677) | Freshwater microbial communities from Finland to study Microbial Dark Matter (Phase II) - AM7a DNA metaG | ecosystem: Environmental > Aquatic > Freshwater > Lake | place: Finland: Lake Alinen... | reverse complement strand
TATATCCAGCCCTTGTCTTTCTTCTCAAACATATACTTTTCAAGAAAGTTCTGATATGGAGTTTTTCCGCTTCCTTTGAATTGGAACTCTTCTTCAGGTACATACTGGGCGAGGATATCTTCGGCCTTCATACCGCCTGCGCGGTCTTCCATCATCGGTATAAACTTTTCTTCTTTTACTTCTGCTTGGACTTTCGGTGTAAGCGGTGTATTTATTTTTTCAGTCATGGGTTCACTCTCCTAATGCGTGAAGTTTAACATAGCGATTATCTCTTGTCAATAGCGATTAGTTTTTTATCAGAATTATATCTCCATCCGGAAGGCGCGTATCTTTCAGTTTCATCTTTCCTTTGGCTGAATCTGTTTCGGAATTGTACATTGCCGGTTCCGGTAATTCGTTCCCGGCAGCCCAGTAGCAGGCTCCGGCCAAGGCATCAGCTACGTTCTTACTGCCATGTTTCGGATGATCTACCTTTACCCCTTTTATAAGCTCCAAGCGCCTCAATTCCTTTGTTAATGTTTCAAAGGCTGGTACACGCAGCCTACGATCCATTAAGAGGCCTTTAAGCGTATCGTAGGGGGCCATGGAGCGGTCTATTGATAGTACTTCGACTATCTCTTCCTGCCGGCCTTCAGCATTGGTAAACTTGCCGAATTTCTTTCTGAGTTGTTGAATGCTGTCTACTGACTGCCAGCCATCAAAGCTTATCTTACGGATTTTAAAGCCTTTGGCTTTCATTCGCATGATCAGGTCCCGAACCTCCGAGAAGTCTACCTCTCTGTTATGCTTCTTTGATCCTTTTATCTCTGCCAGAAGTACAGCGATCACAAGGTTACGATACTTGGTTACTGCTGCTATACCACAGGCATCTTTATTGAGTCCAAGGTCAACATGAATGTATACAGGCGTGCCGTAATCATCACCGCCATCACTGAGTAAGTATCCTTGTTTCCAGAGGTTCTTTACCCGGTCTATCTTATAAGCATCGTCTATTGCTTTCTGGTCTTTAATGTAAGGCTCCAATGCAAGACTGGGGATGGCACAGAAGTCGCGCAAGAACATTTCAGGGTTTGCATGATAATCTTTAAAGAACATAGTGGGGATTCGTATCTTTAATAGTCCGTCTTCTGTCTGGGCTGTAGCTTCAAACGTTGCGGCTTCGGATAGATCAAAGCCCGGCTTGATATCCCATAATGCGGAACGTTGTTTATAGACTGTCGGATCCTCCTGCTTCATTTTCTTTTCTATAAAATCATCAACATAACGCGGGTTACTGATTATAACAATCTTACCAAAGTTCTTGAACCTGGATTTAATACGCCGGTCTATGGATGTAAAAATATCTTCGGCAGCGCTTCTACCTTCCTTCTCTTGATACCATGCAGCTTCGTCTATAATGGCAGCAAAGATGTTATAACCGGCCGGGAAGGTTTCTTTACTGTTGCCGGGAACAATATAAACATTTTTATTGAGAAAGCGGATAACAGATTTAATCTTCGGGTCCCTGGGTGCATGATCTCGAAACCAAGGGCTATCATCTATCCTAGCGAGAATATTTCCGAATACGATATCTTTAGCGTTGGTAGCAGTCAGAGACATATTCATAAAGGCTATCTTTGATTTCGGCGCTAATCCAAATTCTTTATGAGGGCTTCTAAGGCATAGTATACGATACACTTCATAGGTTGCTATGATTGAGGACTTCCAGGACTTACCTGCTCCGATTGCTTCGTCAAAGACTGCTTCTCTATAATTCCCATGATAAAACTCTATAAGCTGTTTCTTTACATTAGGCCAGACATAATTTTTAAGGTCAAGGTATTGCGGGGATTCAATAAAGGTTTCAATGTCAACAGGCACTTCTTCCCACTTGTCCGGGTTCTCAAAGATCTCGATAGACTCTTCGATCTGCCTTTTTATTTCACTTTCCGATATCTTTTCCTGCCGTAAGCTCTTTATGGATTCGCTTAAGGCTTCGTAGTATAGATCCTCTTGCTTGTTCATCTTTGGCTAACTCCGTCATTTGAACAGTAATATTATTCTGAATGTTTGTTGTGGTTGTTGTAGAGCCAATGGCTCCGGCTGGTACACTTAACCCCATAACTTCCCGTTCACCTTTAATGCCTGTATCAAGGGCGCGTACCGCTTCCCCTCCGGTTTCAAATAATGGTTCACCTGGCTTTCTCTCTTTAGCTATATGTTCTATTGCTTTAACTTGAACAAGTTGATATGCCTGACCCTGAAGTTTTGTCCGCTCTCTTACTTGATCCAGATGGACCTGCTCTCTTTCCCATGCTTCTTTGGCAGCCCGATTCTCTACGCGTTCTTGCCAGTGATATTTGATGGCCCATTGACCTACAGTCCATTCAGAAACATTAAACTGTTTCTGTTCACTTGTCCCTTTATAGCTTCTGCGAGGCATGTTATAGTAAAAATCAAAAGCTTCAGCTTGTTTGATAGTTTCCTTTGGTTGCTTTCCTGGCATATTATTACCTCTTTATCAATAAGCATTAAAGCAGAGAAACCGCGCCTTTGTTTGTAGGGCTCGGCTCTCTGCTATTATAACACTCTTTTTTACTTTTGTCTTGTTTTTTTCTTGAACTTGTGCTTAAGTACTTTTCTTTGTTATTCTCCTGTAATTAAATTCTTTAACAATTCAAAACCTCTCCTGTAATCCATTGATTGATGTGTTATCTCTTTTTCTATTGTCACACAGGTTTGCATGAATAGTTTATTTAATTCATCCTTCCCCTGCCTTTTCCCTTCTGTAATAGATGCTCGTTGTAATAGTTCAGCAGCGCCTTTCAGGAACTGCCTTTTCTCTTCTGAGGAACCATAAGTGACGATATAGTCTATTGTATCTGCTATGGATGCTTCGTATTCTTTGGTGTGTTCTGGTTTATCAAATTCTTCTGTCATTTTGCTACCACCTCGATTGTGGGTTTCACAATCTTTTCTATTGCTACAATTTTTGGCTTTTCCTGGGATTCCTTTTCAATGATTGCCTGTGCGGTTATATAAGCATTCATCTCTTTATAGACAATCTGTTGTATCACATTTACTAAAGACATATTAGGATCCTTTTTAACCGCATTCATGAAGTTTACCACATCTTCTGGTAATGGTACACTGAACTCTCTATATCTCGGTATTTTGTTTTTTGGTTTCGTCATTGTTGGCCTCCTTACTTTATCCATTCCCCTCTCCTTTAGAATAAGACTTGTTGCCTATTGTTTCCAGATTACCTCTATCCAGATATATATTGTGCAATAAAGGTGTTTGTCTTGCCATACTTGTATTGTTTTATTCTTGGTTTCAACAATATGTGTCACTCCGTTATCACCTACTTCATAACCTTCTTTGTTTCCTATTGCGTCTACTGCCATATAAACTTCTTTTATCTTCATTCTGTCCTCCTATGGACTATTGTTTTGGTTCTATTATTTTGTTTAATAATACCTCATACATATCAGCAACTATGTCACTTGTCGCATTTCCTTGCTCTCTGCAAACCTGTATCTTGCTTTTAATTATTTCTATAATCCGTTTTCTTTCCTTCTCTACCCCGTAATCAACAAACTCATCCTCTTGTGCTTCTTGATATGTTATACAATCTCTAAATCCAATACCATCTTCAATTCCGGTATATTTATCTTTACAGGGTTTCCCGTCTTGTTTTGTACAACCATTCCAAGACTTGCTACAATTGCCACCACCTAAATCGTTGCACATATCTTCGCAGTATGGGCATATATCTTGTTTAGGGTCACTCATTCTGTCCTCCTATGGACTTAGATTTGTTGCTTGTTGGCTATTGCTTTCTCTTGATTTTTAATTTCTTCTTTAAAATCTGATTATGTGCAAATAGAAAACCAATAATAACTCCAAGTAAAACAAGCATTGTCATACCCAATAATGTTAATTCCATTATTCCCCCTTAATCCTTTTCTTGAGTTCGTCAAGCACTCCCTCTCTGGTAGAAATACCACAAAATCCAGTAGCTATACTTTCCGTCTGCACCTCTTGTATAATATAATCTATCATCCCCACTATTTCCTTTTCCCTTTCTTTTTCGCCTAATTGTTTGCCTTCTTTGAAAAAAGTATCGTTAGTATTTTTAATCCAATTTTCTATGGACTTGTTAGCTTTTAATGCTTCTGCTTTGCCTTTCTCTATTGCAAGTCTTTCAAAACACCCCCAAGTTTCTTCTGCAAATACTGATTGATTTGCCAAACATTCGGCATCGTGTTTTAATTCCCTACTCCTATCCTCGTATGACTTCTCTTGTGGATCTTTACTCTTGTTAGTTTCCATTGTCATTTCTCTCCTTTTTTTTCTCATTCTGTTTCATTGCTATTCTGCACCGCCACAGTATCAGCCAAAGGTTCCGGTCCATCATAATACGAATTCCCTTGTTCGTCGCTCATATTAACACCTCCGCCTTCTTTCCTGTAAAGTCTTCCCATCGGTCAATTATAACCTGACAATATACCGGGTCTAACTCCATTCCATAGCATATACGGTCTGTTAGTTCACATGCTATTAAGGTTGTCCCGCTTCCTAAAAATATATCTAATACATTCACACCTGTTTTTGTTGAATGTGTTATAAAATCAGTAAACATTTTGACTGGCTTTGGGCAAGTATGTATATCCGCGGGGCCTTTTAATCTTTCTATCGCGTTATCCAATATAAAATCAAAATCAAATTGTTCTTTAAATCTACCCCAAATTAGTATGGGTTCTGTATTCCTAAAATGACTGTTTTTTCCCCCAGAATGTTTACTCTTAACTATCCAATAAAATACATCATAAGGATCCTTATTAAACCAAAACTTATTATAATTCCAACCAGTAAATATAACTTTAATATCAATGTCAGATATACAATTAAACCATTTATCACAAAACTGCTCATATACTGCGCCTTTTTCGTCTTTATATTCATTGTATTTGAATCCTATTCCATACGGCGGGTCGGTTATAACCATATCTGCCTTTTTACCGCCCATTAACCTCTCCACGTTCGCCTGTAACGTGCTATCTCCGCAAAGTAGGCGGTGTTGCCCAAGATTAAACATGTCCCCTATTTTTATACTTGTTTCCCTCACAGCAGGTACATTATCTTCATTTTCAACACTTTTCATTGCCCTATCCAAAATATCAGTCATATCTATATCGGGGATCCTTATATCGACTTTATAGTCAGAAAGATTTTTAAAGTTTACATTCTTTAAGTTTTCTGCCAAAAGATCAGCAATGTAATAACCAGCCCGATCATTATCGGAAAGGGCCAGCTTCAGTCGTTGTTCATCATCCTTTGGTTTGACTACAATAGCCCATACCTTCTTGTACCCGAGTTCCCGGTAAGCCTTCAATCTCATATTGCCACCGAGGGCTGTGAAACCCTCGGCTGTTTTCTCTACGATGATCGGCTTGTAGTCCCCGAGCTCTACGATCTGAACCTTGAGTCTTTCAAAGTCTTTCGGATGAATCTCTCTTGCGTTCTTATCCCACCCGATAACCTTCTCAATGTCCAGCGTTGCGTTCGGATCCAGTACCTCTACCTTGTCTATTTCAGACTTCTTCATTTGTATTCCCCTTTTTACTCTTTTTCGTTTCTTGTTTTGCTTTCATAGATGAATCCCACCCTCCGGAAACTATGACTTGAGGACGTTGGCGCATTAACGCTTTTCTTTTTTCGTCACCGTCATCATCTCCGTAGTCTATATCTGGCATTCCGCTACTTGGATCCGCTCCCATCTTTTGAAGTAATGCTTGCCGATCCTCGCGTGCTTTCTTTGTTTTCTCTGTCATAAAAGTACCGGCTTCTTTAGACAGATTTTTCGGCTGTTTCTTTGTCCGGGTAACCTTCACAGTTTTTAGTTTTGCTTTAACATTTCTAAAGGGCATAATCCTTGCTTTGATTTTTACTTTCATAGGCTTAATCATAAGCAAAGGGTTCATTTTGTATAACTTGCCATCCTCTCCGGTAAATATAATTTCACCTTGATTCACCAGTTCACCGGCTCTATATGGTATTGGTTCACCGGGGTTTTTCATAGAGCCACCTCCGTAAGTTTTCCTTCCACTTCTACAAGTTTGAAAGTCACAAATTTGTTTTTAATATTCTTTGCAAAGAAACTACCGAGGAAATCAGACTCAAAAAGAGCTTCATACAACGCTTCAGGAACTCCCTTATAGCGGTATGTGGAACCTGATTTGAACTTTACATCAAGTATCTGTTGTGTGCTTTCGTATTCGATTACCTCTATTGTTGAGCTTTTTACTTTTTCCATTTTGCTAACCTCCAGTTTTAATTATTATCTGTTTGCATACTGAATAAATCCGGTTCCATTAAACAAGCATTGGCTGGGCCTTCTCCGCCTCATGTAATCTCACATGGCATGGTGCTGTGTAAAATCATTTTATTGCCTCATCAAATAAGTCTGCCTCTTTCAAGTTTTTCATTACTTCTTGTTTTTCACTCCAAACAGAGGGAATGTCATAAGAACCAATTACATCTTCGAGCTTAATCATTTCTTCACTTGCGCTTACCACCTTGTTATTGAAAGTCATTTTAAACTTCGGGAATGTTTTACCATTAACGATATATCTTACTAAACTGGTAAGCTCCCATTTCCCGGCGTTTCGGCTGCCATCTGCTTTATAACTCTTTTTTACAAAGCCCCAGTAGCGGAGCTTCTGAAAATTATTATATTGTGATTTTGTAAGTAATAAATCATGCTGTAGATGGAACGGTATTTCAGCCGGAAATTCACAGGCCGCTGTCATTAGGATATCTGCCAAGGCCCTGCTGAAGGATTGTTTATTCTGCATGATCGGTCTGTGACAGTGAGGACAATATTCTTTTTTCATAAGCTGCCTCATTTTTTATCATCAAATAGTTCCGGTTGTTCAATTCCTTTTATTTCTATAATCTCGCAGTTTTCATCAATCCTACGAGCTATGGCCCCGCCATAGAATTTAACTATCTCAAGTATCGTATAGTTTGAACTGATAATCAATTTTCTGTTATGTTTATAAATGCCATCAAAGAAAGCGAAAAACTTATCATACTGCCAATCCTTCAATTCGATTTTGCCCATATCGTCTATCATTACCATTTCAAAGTTTTTTGGATTTATATCATATTCCTTGTTCCGTATTTTTTCGGATAATTCTTCTTCAGTAAATACCTTTATTGCTGTGCCATACTTCCGAACCAAGCGATCATAAATACCGGCCATAAGATGTGTCTTACCGAGTCCCACAGCACCGGTAATAAAATAGCTTTTATCCGGGTTTGTAATAAGTTTTAGCTTTGCGCTTTCCATAGAACTTGTCCGACCTTCGTAATTTTCAAGAGTCTTATCCTTGAATTTCTCGCCAAATGCCGCTTCCTTCAGCTTTGGATATTTACAATCACAAACCCAAACACAAGAATAGGTTAACCCTTTTCTTGTTTCTGTGCCTGATTCATATCCGCAATCCTTGCATTTTAAGCATTTAAACATTTATAGCCCTCCCTTTTGGCGTGTAATGTAACCTCCGTTCACGGTCTAAAAGAGTATTTCCGCTCGCCCTGAATTTATTTATCTGACTGTAAAATATACCGATTGGGTGGCCTGTATTTTGTATCCATTTATCGGTGCTTTTAAGATATTTTAAGGCTAAACTCTGAAGCTCGGGTTCTTTTATAACCTTCAAAAGTTTTTTAAGAAGAGTTATGTCCTTGGCTCCCTGGACGATGTATTTAACTGGATTGCCTTTTTCGTCTTTAATGTGTTTTAGATACTCTGTACAGTACCAATCCAGGAAATGTTTAGCTGTGGAGCCGATAGGATCCACTATCTCTTTTATTATATCTTTAGTTATAGTATTATTATTGTGTAAACTTTCTTTACAGTTTGTGTCACATTCCTTTACACTTTCCTGTATATTTTCTTTACACCCCTGTAAACTTTCTTTACAGTCTAACTCTACATTGTCATACCACAATTCAGTCGCTCTTAAATGGTTTTGTGGGTTCCGTTCAATCAGTTTTTTCTCTTCCAGAGTCTTAATGATATTTATAATAGCTTGTCTTGTTAATCCGATACATTCTGCAATGTTTTGTCTTCCTAAAACACAATATGGATAATCTTTGTTATTTGATAGTTTATTGATAATATCTAACACGCAATATTCATGGACTGATAAATCAAGTTTTTCCCGGGCTTGATGGATGATGGTCGTGTAGGTTATTTTTTTCATCGAGTTCCTTTGATATTATAATCTGGGCGAGGGACGGCCAAGTCTGCTTTGCGCAGAAAGGATAGGAATTACCCTAAACCTCGCCCAGATATTTTTTTAACATTTTCTTAACCGTCTTAACTATTGACATCATAACAAATCTTTCCCATTTTGTCAATACCCTTTTGTAGATTTTATTGATTTGTAACTGTAAATCCTTACCCCGGGGATCTGTAAGGATCCCTGTGTAGCACGAACTACCTTGCCTATTTTAACTTCATCCGGCATAAGGTAATCTTTGGGTATAAGGTTCTGATCCATAATCTCAAAACTCCAGGATGTTACGGTACTTATCCCTTCTACCTTCGTTGTTTGTGTTGCTACGATCGGTTCTGCGAGCTTAACAGCTTCAGCTTGAGCCTGTAGCTCGGCTTTCTTCTCCGGATCCTTTGTCCGATTAGCTTTTGCTTCAAGCTTCTTTGCTTCAGCTTCTTGTGCCTTCCGGAGTTCTGCTTCTTTGGCCACGCGGTCGGCTTCGAGCTTATCGTTCCAATCAAGGATCGCATTCTTGATTTTTGCTTCAGCGGCTTTCAAGATATCAAGAGGCAGTTTAAAAAGCATTCTGATTGTCTTTGCCTTATCCTCAAATGGTTTGCGAGCTTCTTTATCCAAGCTTTCAAAATCCGCCATCTTACCTTTTATCTTTTTCAGTAAGTTCCCGCTTGCTGTGAAATGTTCCGGTGCAAGGATTTTAAATCCTTCTGCTTCGCAGGCTATTTCGTTTGCTTCGGCTATCAAAGCCTTTGTATCTTTTTCTACTACTGCCAATTCATTTGTCATTTGTCACCATCCTTTTATCATATTTTCATTTCTCTTCCAGTTGAAAATGGATAGAGCGTTTAAAAATGCACCCCAGTGTTTATCTTCTGCTATTTGCACTTTATACCCTTTCGGGAAATCCGGCCGTAAATGGAGAATGATTTTCCAAAATCCGCCGCCTACAGCACGATCATAAGCATTCATTTGCACCTTGCATGTAGGCTGTATTTTAAATGTGCATTTAAGGTCTACGATCGCTTTAACTCGTTTTCCTTTATTTAAAGCTGTACCGCGTTTGTCTAACGTACCTCCATAGTTATAAGTTTCATTATAAACGCGTTCCTCTGATGCCTCCACCTCAAAGCCATAATCCAACTTAAATTGCCGGTATCCATTCAAGTAAGGCAATATCATTGGATCAAGTTTTATCTTATTCAGATTATCTTTATCCAATAGATCACTGGCCTTGTGTACTGCGGTTCCGAAAACTTGGGCGGCGCGGATATATTCATCTGGTATCTGGTTCGGTATCCCATAAGTTTCGGCATCACAGAGTCCTTCGGCTATAGCGGAAGCCAAAGCATCACCTGCCGGGCCCGGCAGGTACGTTAACCCTGCCGCCTGCATTATCTCACTTACTCCAGGGATTCTTTGTGATCCGTTCCAATACCGATGAAACTCATCCATTAAAATCTTACTTACCATTGGAAGCATTCTCCTTCTTGAGTTCCGCACCCAAGTCTTTTATTACCTGGCTGGCCTGTGCCAAAGTAAGTTCATTAAAAAGAGTTACCTTATAAGCATCCAAAATCTTTCTGGTCATTGAGCCATCCTTCCAATGCATCAGCATGTTAGCGATTGCATGGCATTGCGGATCCGTAGCCATCTTTGTCCCTGCAGGCGGTGCTTTTGGTTCGGATTGCTCTTCTTTCTTTGGCGGTACATCTGTGTCATCAGCTGGCACTGGATCAATAACATCCCCTTTCCCAGGGATTTGTACTGCAGTAGCGTGTACCGGATTATCAGCTTGGGCCATCTCTTCTACGGTGTATATACCAGAGAGTTCCTGTGGGAAGGCTCGGCGTAATCCTAAAGCTTCAGCGCATTTCGCAATCATTACCGGTCCCAATTTCTCCCACATAGCTCCGAGAATCTGCTTACCATCCTTCTCGTAGTAGACTGCATACTGATCCCAGGTTGCTACTGCATAGAGCGGTTCATTAAATCCTTTTCTCAGAATACCTACCTTTGCGGCGGCAGGATGTTCTTTTTCCAACCAAACATCTACCCACTTCCCATCCTTACCACACCAGAACGGTCCCTGCTGACCCGCATAGTCCTTTGTCCGTTCGGCTATCAACCGGAAGCCATCTATACTTGTCTGTATAGACATCTTGTTTACATACTGCTTTGTCTTTTTATCATAGTTCCTTCTCTGCAGAGCGTAAATCTGCCGGGCCAGAGGATCCAGTCCGGTCCTTTGACAAATAAACAGGAAGAGCTGAAGTTCATCGTTCGTTGCCCCAACACAGATCTGACTCTTTATCAGATCTATCTTTGCCGGTGAAAAACCGGCTGGATCGAGCGTTGCTATTGCGGTGTTTGATTTTTCATTCATCGAGTTTACCCCCATTTATAAATTACAAGCTTTTTTAATAATATCTCGTATCAGCTTTGCTACTGATACATCATTTAGCCGAGCCATTTCTTCAAGCTTTTTTTTATCTTCCTTTCTGATCTGCAGTCCTATCCTTGCCCACTTATCAATCTTTTTTGTCATTCTTTTTCTCCTTTGGCCATTCAGCCTTTAAGATTTTCTCGCCAGTGCCATCTACATTCGGTGTTAGCACCGTGATTTTATACTTCCCATTTATTCTTGATCCTGTTACTATTAGCTTTTTCATTTATCCCCTCCTAAAAGCTTTAACCCATAGTTTAATATTTTAATTCTCATTTTGTCCGCCACACTGTCCGCACTGTACGCCGCACTGTCCGCCGCACTGTCCGCACTGTACGCCGCACTGTCCGCCGCACTGTCCGCCGCACTGTCCGCCGCACTGTCCGCCGCACTGTACGCACTGT
>Ga0114951_10005852_pt1 | contig 11140 bp, 3 predicted proteins | sample AM7aDNAmetaG_FD_88677 | JGI IMG/M metagenome (GOLD analysis project Ga0114951, IMG submission 88677) | Freshwater microbial communities from Finland to study Microbial Dark Matter (Phase II) - AM7a DNA metaG | ecosystem: Environmental > Aquatic > Freshwater > Lake | place: Finland: Lake Alinen... | reverse complement strand
TTCACGTCCCCGGCCAGCTTGAAACCAAGCCCGCGCTGAAACTCGCGCAACAATCGGGCAGCGACACGAACTCGATAATGGCGGATGCGCAGTTCGTAGATGCGGCGCATGGTGATTTTAGCGTGCGCGATGGTTCACCCGCGCTGAAACTTGGCTTCGTCAATTTTCCCATGGATCAATTCGGCGTGCAAAAGCCATCGCTCAAAGCCATCGCCCGCACGCCTTCGTTTGGAGAACCGAAATCTGGCGGAGCCGCTCCCAGCGCGCCGGTCGTCACTTCATGGCTAGGCGCGCCGGTCAAAACGCTGACGACCATCGAGGAAGCCTCGTCAGTCGGAGTTGGTCTGGATACCGGCGGCGTGCTGGTGCTCGAATTGCCGGCGGATTCCGCAGCGGCGAAAGGCGGGCTCCACCGAGGCGATTTGATTGTCGGCCTCGGCGGAGAAACGGTGAAATCCGTGGACCACCTTCAGCGTTCCTCGAAACCTGGACAGTCCGATGCCATGGAATTGCAAATCATTCGAGACCAACACCGACAAATGATTAGAATCCAGCCAAGCAGTCGTGTGGTTTCACCATGACAACAGCGTTTCCAACACGAATTGGTTTAGTCTGTGCGCTCGCCATCGCTACGGTTTTGCGGGTGGATGCCGAAACGAACCGTCTTCCTGGGCTGACCTATTTTCCAGCGAACGGGGCAATTGTTTGCGAAAACGGCACACGCTGGGATAATCGGCCGCTTTATTGCAATGAGCGCTTCACGCTCATCAAAGCCGGCGAGCAGCCTGGATTGTCCGGGCCGATGGGTCGGATGTATGTCGCCGTTGCGCGGGGCGAAACGAAGCTACTGCTGCATCAATTTCTAAATCGCGTGGGGCGGTATCGGCCCGGCCGGATGGAATGGGAACTCACCGACCCACGTCTGCCCGGCGTGACCGCAAAACTTCTTGGCACGACACTCGCCAATGCCGACGGCTACACGGCGTGCCTCTGGATTGAAGGCGCGCAAGCGGGCGATCTCGCGGGTTGGTGCATTGTGCCGCCGAACGCAGAGAAAGCTTCCGAGTATCGTGTGCGAACGGAGATGAATGGCTTCGTGCTGGATCGCGTGCCGGAGACGAAGCTGGCGCAAATTCGCGGCCGGTTTTCCGCGCCGGTGGCCAAATGGGAAAAAGCTTCGTTCAAAGGCCACGATAGTTTGCTCACGACATCCGAGTTGGCCTCTGAAAGCATTAAGGGTGAGGCTTTGATCGCGTGGCTGCCCATTATTCTGGGCGGAGCGCAGTCCATTGCAGTCGTGGCGGATGACAATGACCCCAAGTTTTACGCGGCGCTCGTCCGGCGCGAGAAGCTGCTCGATCCCGCCGCGATTGCGAACGCCGGCAAAGCTTTCGATGACGGCTTCGCCCACGTTGCCCGTTTCGATGCGCAAGTTGAGGTGTGCACGCCTGACCCATATTTCAATGCCGGGGTGAGTGCGTCCGTCGCGGCGGCGTTCGGCTTGTTTGTGGATCCATGTTTCGTTCACGGCGGCTCGGCCTGGCGCAATCAGTCGCCCGGCTGGCGCACGATGGGCGCGGCGTTCAACTACGGTTTTCATGATCAGGTGAAGCGCAGCATCGCCTTCTGGGGCTCGCTTCAGGTCAAGACCAACAAGGGCAGCAGCAAGGGCGTGTATTCGCCGAATGGTTGTCAGCAGGCGGGCGACTCGCGCTTCTTCGGGCAGGGCTTTATTGATTACAAGCAGCCGCCGCACTATGAATTCCAGACGCAGTTCTTCGACGAAGCCGTCCGCGCCTGGCGGGCCACGGCTGATCCGGAATTGGAAAAGCAATTGCTGCCCATGCTCGAATTGCATCTGAAGCGCTGTCAGGAATGTTTCGATCCGGACGGCGACGGGCTTTACGAGAGTTACAATAACACCTGGCCGAACGACTCGGTGTGGTTCAACGGCGGCGGCACGGTGGAGCAAAGCGCCTACGTTTACTACGGCGAACGCGCGGCGGCGGACATGCAGCGGCGTAAGGGAAATTCCGGAGCAGCGGCGCAGCACACGGCGCAGGCGGGGAAGATTCAGAAGGCGCTGGACCGGGTGTTGTGGTTGGAACCGAGGGGGCATTATGCGGCTTACGTCGAAGCGGGCGGTCACCGGCGCGTCCACGACGATGCATGGATTTACAGCCAGCATCTGCCGATCGAAGCTGGCATGGCCACGGCGATGCAATCCTGGCAGGCGATGTATTACACCGAATGGGCCATGGAGCGATTCCCGTTCGAGTTCGGCGGCGAGATGCGGCAAACCTCGAATTGGATTCCAGGCCAGTGGTCGATTCGTGAAACCTTTCCCGGTGACAACTTCGCCATGGCGCTGGGCTATTTCATGAGCGGGCAGGGGGACGAAGGTTGGAAGCTGCTTCGCGGAACAATGCTTCATTCGATGTATGGCGACACGAAGCCGATGAAGGGTTATGGCAACGAGCGCGGCGAATACGGTCAGCGCAACCACGTCTCGCCGGGCGGTCTGAGTCATCCCAACTGCGGCATTGATTTCAACGACATCACCAGCAGCTTTGGGCGCGCGGTGGTGGAGGGCGTGTTCGGTTACCAGCCCGACTATCCGAATGGTGTTGTGCGGCTGCGACCGGCATTTCCCTCTGCCTGGCCGCACGCTTCGATCAAGACGCCGGACTTGTCATTATCCTTCTCACAGACCAACGACGTGGACTTCTATCAAGTGACGCTGCTGCGAGAGGCGAAGGTGCAAATTCGTGTTCCCATCCGTGCGCTGAAAATTGTCGGCGTGAAGGTCAACGACAAGGACGCGAATTACCGCGTCGAACCTTGGGCCGGCTGCGGAATGCTCACGGTGGAAATCCCCGCGGGTCGGGAGGCAACGGTGGCCATTCAACTGGCTGGACGAATTCCAGCAATTGAACCGCTGGTTGTCGAGGCTCGTGTGGGCGAGGCTGTGCGGATTCAGACTGGCGGAAGGAAGATCAAAGGAGTGCTCGACCCGCAGGGAGCTTTGGTGAAGTCAAAAACCCAAGGCGAAGTTCTCTCGGCACAAGCAGTCGCACCGGCGGGTCATAAACTACTCATGCTTGAAATGGCTAGCGACGTGCCGTGGTTTTTGCCGGTGAAATTGCACCTGACCGATCACGCTGACGATGCCCGACGTGAGGCGCAGTCGCCGCGCACGGCTTCACCAGACGCCACTTGGAAGTGTCTCGATATCTCTGCCAGCTTCAACGGTGATGTCCGCACCATTTTCAAGCAGAAATATCTCTGGCCGCGCCCGGAAACGTGCTCCATGCGCATAGGCTACGATGGTTGGAGCGCTTGGACGTTCACGCATTGGAAGATTCCCGCGCCGGAGATCAAATTGGACAAGGTTGCCAGCCTGACGGGCGCGGATGGCCGATTACAGACCGCTGCCAAAGTGCCCTTCCTGCCGCCAGCCGACGGAACGAACATCGCCTTCTCTTCGCTCTGGGACAACTGGCCTCGCACGGTAACAGTGCCGGTGAATCTGCGCGGCGATGCCATCTGGCTGCTGCTTTGCGGATCAAGCAATCCGATGCAGTTGAAAATCGCCAACGCCGTGCTGCGCTTCAAATACGCGGATGGCAAAGTCGAGACGCTCGACCTCGTGCCGCCGGAAAATTTCTGGTCGCTCTGCGGATTCGGTCGTTTGGATTACAGCTACGAGCGCGAGAGTTTTGTTCTTCCCAAGACCCCGCCAACGCAGGTGCAACTCGGCCAGAACTGCCGCGCCATTCTGGCAGGCTGGAAGCTGCGGCCTGGAGTTAAACTCGAATCGGTCACGCTCGAGGCGCTTTCGGAAGAGGTGGTTATCGGCTTGATGGCCGCGAGCATAATGAATCCCTAAGACTGACAAAATTTATGAAATGCGTAATGAATTGCCTGTTGCTTGCGCTGGCCTTGACCAGCCGGGCTGGCACGATCGAAGAGGATTTTCACAACCCGCCGGTCACCGTGCGGCCTTATGTCTGGTGGCATTGGATGGGGCCGAATTTTTCAAAGGAAGGCATCACTAAGGATCTCGAGGCGATGAAGGCCAGCGGTATCGGCGGGGCGACAATCTTCAATCTTTCATCCGCTGTTCAGGAAAGTCATTCGCCGACACTAAACAATCCTTGGCCCGACCAAACGTATCGCAGTCCGAAATATTGGGAGGCGCTACGCCACGCGGCGGCGGAGGCGGCTCGGCTCGGTCTGGAAATTGGCTTGCACAACTGCGTGGGCTACTCGGCCACGGGTGGGCCATGGATTGATGAGGAGCGTTCGATGCAGCGCCTCGTGTGGACCAGCGTAATGATTTCCGGTGGCGCGGAAGTTGTCACAAATATCGCCGCACCCAAATTTACGGCGGATGAAGGTTGGGGCCATTCGGGACGGACGCTGTCCTATTTCCGCGACATTGCAGTTCTGGCTGTGCCTGCTGGTCAAACCAATCTTACTCTCGCTGATGTTCATGACCTGACGAAATGCCTCTCCACTAGTGGTGAGTTGCGCTGGTCTGTGCCGCCCGGACAATGGATGGTCTATCGTCTGGCCCATGCTTCGACTGGTCGTCCACCGCAACCCACGCCGGATGACCTGATCGGCAAAGTGCTCGAAGCGGATAAAATGAGTCTGACGCAGACGAAATTTCATTGGGAAAATGTCATCAATCCAATCAAGGAACATCTGGGCTCGCTGGTTGGCAAAAGCTTCCGCCATTTATTGATTGATAGTTACGAGGCCGGCAACCAGAACTGGACGCCAAGCTTCCGCGAGGAATTCCAGAAACGCAAAGGATACGACCCGTTGCCGTGGCTCGTGACGATGGGCGCCACGGTTAATAACGGTGGCAAAAATCCGCCCCTGCGTGTCATTGGCAGCGCGGAACAGACGGCGCGGTTTGACTGGGATTATCGCGACGTGATTTCTGCAATGTTCTATGATAACGGCTGGGAGCCGGCCTCAGAAATGATCCATACGGCCGGCCTGAAATTCCAGCAGGAACCCTACGGTGGCCCGTTTAGCACGGTTGAGGGCGCGGCGCTGGTAGATTTGCCAATGACGGAATTTTGGTCCGGCAGAGTCAGCGGTGCGAACCAGTTGGTCGTTGCCGCGGCCCGGGCAGCGGGAATAAAAGTTGTCGGCGCGGAGGCGTTCACTGGCTCGCCGGGCGTCAGCAAGTGGACTGAGACCCCAGCGTTTCTAAAGGCGGCTGGCGATGCACAGTTCGCTTCTGGCGTGAACCGCATGATTTTGCATCACTGGGTGCATCAGCCCTTCGACGATCGCTACAAGCCCGGCATGGGTATGGGTTGGTGGGGCACGCACTTTGGGCGCAACCAGACGTGGTTTGAGCCGGGCAAGGAGTTTTTTCGTTACCTTGGCCGGGTGCAGGCAGTTCTGCAGCGCGGCGAGACACCATCCGATTTTGTCAGTGTCAGCACCCAGCAGGGTGATGGCGACGTGATCGCGCAACGCATGTTGAAAGAGGTGCGCGTCGAAGGCGGCCAGATCGTTTTGCCTAGCGGACGCAAATACGCGTTTATCAGCTTTCCGCACAATGGGTCGCTTCAACCGGAAATTGTGCAGCAGATCAAAAAACTTCTGACGGAAGGCGCTATAGTGGTTTGCGCCAAACCGAATAAATCCCCGAGCCTGGCAAGTTATCCGCAGTGTGATGACGAGGTTCGCCGGCTTGCAGAAAAACTTTGGGGCGATGACAAGAGCCCCATCCGCCAGGTTGGAAGCGGCAAATTATTTACGCTCGGCGATGTCGGCGCGGCGCTGGCTGAGTTGAACATTGCACCAATCGGACAAATCCTGACGCCGAAGCTGGATGGTATTCGCATTGCCGCTCGGCAGGATGGCGAGACAAAAATCTTCTTCGTCGCGAATGTGAATCAAAAATCTGCAAAGTTTACAGCGTCCTTTCGCGTGGCTGGCATGCAGCCGGAGCTCTGGGACGCCGAGAACGACACCATGCAGTTGGCGCCGCTCTGGTTTGAAAAAAATGGGCGCACGGAAGTGGATCTCTCGTTGGGCGCGGCGAAGTCGGTGTTCGTCGTTTTCCGCAGCCGGGCTATTTCTGCCGATCGCCTGGCTTCGATTGAAAGCTCTGGCGATTGGAAGCTATCCAGCGATGCTCAAGGGTGTCCGTTGATCAGCGCCAATGCGAATTTCTCCGGCACGGCGGTGTTTGCCTCGGGCAGGCGCATGCCATTTGAATTAAAACCCGCTGCGGCAGTTTCTGTGGTCGGCCCGTGGCAGGTGGATCTTGTGCCCGCAGTCGGTGCATCGGGGAAAATCGAACTGCCGGTGTTGATGTCGTTGTCTGAATCCGAAGATGCGGCCGTGAAATATTTCTCGGGCACGGCAACGTATAGCACGACGGTGAAAGTGGCCCCATCGCTTCTCGCTGAAGGCAAGCGCGTCGAGTTGGATCTTGGCGATGTGTGCAGCCTGGTGACGATAAAAGTGAACGGCCAAAACATTGGAGTCGTCTGGCACCCACCTTTTGTGCGGGACATCACGAGCGCGCTGAAGCCGGGCGAGAACAGCCTTGAACTCGCCGTGGCGAACACCTGGCACAACCGCCTCGTTGGTGATGAACAGTTTTCGCCGGACTTCGAATTTGGCACCGATCGCGGTGCGGATAGGGGCCGCGCGCTTAAAGCATATCCAGATTGGTTCTTGAAGAACCAGCTTCGTCCGCAGACAAATCGGCTAGCGTTCGTGAACTGGTATTACCACCGCAAGAACACGCCGTTGATTCCTGCAGGTCTACTCGGGCCGGTGCACTTGGTTCCGCAGGCGGAAGTGATTTTGAAACCATGAAGCTCTTTCATTCAAACACCGATGGGCTGCTGCGCTTTCTGGCGTTGATGGCGCCGTTTTTTCTCTCGTTGCAGCGGAGCCCCAACTGGAAGACTTATTCCAAAATCCCCCCGAAGAAACGCGGCCGACGGTCTGATGGCGGTTCATGGATGACTTCGCCGCGCGCGAAGGCATCGTCGCGGAACTCGACTCCATGAAGCGACTTGGGTTGAGTGGCGGTGTGGTTTCGTATTGCACGAGCGACACCAAATTAGATCGCTGGCAGCCGCCGTCTACACTGTGAGTGTTGTGAACCCGGTTTACTGACCGCAAGGATAGTATGTAAGTGGGCGATGGCATTCAAGCGGATCACCTATGATGTAAATAATATTTCATGGCAGCGTGGAAGCATGGATTAAATATTCAAAACTGACATCTGGCGATAAAGTTCAGCCACTTGAATTTTTGTGCTGCGGCGCAATCGTCGTGGGTTCGCAAAACTCCTCACGCTGTCTAGTTTCTGTCTGTAAGTTCCTGCTGCGCGGGCCTGATCATGTCGTCCCAATAATGTTTGGATTGGCGATAAAACTACCCGAAAGAGTAGATAGTAATTATCGTGGCGACAAATATTCTGAATTGAAATCAAGTTTGCACTGGCAAGATGGCGCCCGCTAAATCGTTTGGGGAAAATTGCCGGACGGAACTTTGAATAATACTAAAAAACACATGAAAATAAAAATACGTTTGATCGGTCTGGCGTTAACTCCGTTAATGCTGGTGACAGTTGTAATATTAAGCACCGGCTGCCAATGCTGCAAAAAAACCTCCGCCGCTCCACCGCCAGCCACTGCGACTGCCGCACCCGCTCCAGCGAGTGCTCCAGCCGTCATTGCTACGCCTGTTGCACCTGCGGTCGCCACGGCTTTGCCGCCGGTGCATATCAAGGCTGGAGCCTCCGCGCCCTTTACCGATCCCGCAGGAGTCGTCTGGCTGGCGGGTGTCGGTTTCGCTGATGGGGACACCATTGACCGCGAAGATGCTCAAATCGCCAACACCACCAATCCGGGGATCTATCGTAGTGAACGCTACAGCATGACCTCGTTTTCGTATCCAGTTCCCAATGGCAAATATACGGTTAAACTGCATTTCTGCGAAACATACGAGGGCGTTACCGGGGCGGGCGAACGCGTTTTCTCCTTCAACGTCGAAGGTCATGAGTTCAAGGATTTCGATGTGTTCGTGAAAGCGGGTGGGGCAGGGCGCGCTTATGTCGAAACTGTCCCCGTGGAAGTGACCGACGGCAAACTCGACATTACTTTTACCAGCAACGTGGAGAATCCGGAGATTAACGGCGTGGAAATCATTCCTGCGTCCTGATTCAGTAACGGTCGAAAATAATGGCCGCACCGTGGCTAGAAACCCGGCGCGGCCATTTCATTCTAACGGCGCAGCCGATAAAAAACTGAATCATTCGCAGGGTTCATCTGGAGGATGATCTGATTGGTTGTTGACGAATTGGGAACGTCGGCCCAAATGATGCCGAGACCGTTGGTAAGCGTGTTCGTCTGCGACTGTAGCGTCCAGCCCAGATGCGTCATCGGCCAGGTCAGGGTGAGGTTCATGCCGTTGACGCTGGAAGTGAGGTTGGTTGGATTGCTCGCCAGCGTGACGGTCAACGTGCCCAGATTGGTGGTGACGACGTAGTTCGGCAGCCGGCTGCTTGGATCGTTCAATACCGGCGCAATGACATAATTTCCCGCCGGGCTGCTCGCCGCCGCGGGACTGACATACGTTGCCGTGATAATGTCTCCGTTTTGAATCCCCATGAGGCTACCCGTGAGCACGGGATTGGGCGTGCCATAGGGCCGGTTGGTGATGTCGGCCGTGACGGTCAGCAACGCCTTGCTGATGTTCAGGCTCGCAAAGTTGGTGGCCCGGCCGACCGAATTGGTCACTACTACGGAGTAGTTGCCGTTTCCGGCCACAGCAGGTGTGTTGGTGAATGAAGAATAGACCGCGCCGGCAATAGTATTGGTGTGGTTGTCATACCATTGATAGGACAATGGCCCGGTGCCTGTCACATTCGCTGCCAGAACAACGATGTTCCCATAAATGATATTCGTCGAAACGGGCGTGACATTGACGGTTGGCGGCTGGCTGACTTGAATCATTCCGCTCACGGCCAGTTTCGAGGCGTCCCAAACGAATCCCGAACCCGGCGTGGCCGGATTGATGCCCGTGAACGCGCCACTGTAATTGCTGGCCGCGAAAAGCGTAAAAGAATTTCCAGCGGCGAATGCCGGACCGCTGTTGCTGAGGGTCAGCGTGCCGCCATAAACGACATTGCTCGCGCTCAGTCGGGAACTCGTGTTGGTGCTGTTGCAGTTCACGATCAAATTCCCGGCGAGGGCGATGCGGTTGCTGACGGCGAGCGGAATGCTCAGCGCCGTCACGTCGAGCGTGGCGTTGTTGCTGACGCCGAGTAGAAAGTTTTTTAACGAGGCGTTGCCGATCAGTTTGAGCGTGCTGTTGCTCACGATGAGATTTCCGGTGGCGTTATTACTTGTGGCGAGAAACAAGGTGCCGCCGCCGAGGCTGAACAGATTCCCCGCTCCGGAGATGGGATTGGAAATCGTCAGCGTGAGTCCGGCGGCGATGTTGAATGTGCCCCCATTAACGCCAATAGTCACGCCGCTGTGGGGGTTGTTCAATGCAAAGCTCGCCGTCGGCTGGAAAGCTCCGTTGTCCAAAAGTAGCTGGTCATCGTTGAAGACTGCCGGATCGCCGCCCAGATTATTCTGGGAACTGGCCTGCAGCGTCGTGTTGCTGTTCACGATGAGCGGGCCTGTGAAGGCGGAGTTATTGTCCGTGTAAACGACCAGCCCGGCGCCGGTGTTCGTGAGCGGGCCGGAGCCGGACATCGTGGTGGCGTTGGTGATGCTGCGCGTGGCGTCACCCGAGTTGTAAAATTGTCCGCCGGCGACGGTGAGATTTCCTTCCAGGGTAAATGCGGTGCTGGAATTCAGCGCCTGGCAGACGCCGCCGCCGTTGGTCAAAATCAAATTGCTGATGGTGACTTTGGAGCCGCTGTTGCCTTTGAAGTAGAGTCCGAACGGATTTTGCAGAGTCAACGATCCTCCGGGGAAGATTACGTCGCCAACGCCCGAAGGGGTGCGCAGCGTATTGGTGCCGGTGAAATAATCATTGATATAGGTGGGCCATTGGCCGTTGCTCCAGTTGGCGCTGGCGAGCGAGCCGCTGTCGTTGGTCTGGTTAAAACTGGATTTTCCAATCTGGTCTGTGTTGGTCAGCGTCAAAGCAGTGCCGGTGAGGCTGGCAAACGAGACCACCGTCCAAGCGGGCAGAGTGAAACTAAACACATTGTTCGTCACTTTGAAGTTTGCTTCGCTGCCTAGGGATTGCGTGGCGCTGGTGAACCATGGCGTCAGGTTGGTGACCACCGGAAAGTTGGTTAGCACAACCGTCTGGTTCACTGGATAGGGGGACGGGTTGGCGGCAACGATGACGATGTTCGACGCGATGGAATCCTTGAAGGCCGTGACCAGCGCGGTGCTGCTGTTGGCCAACCCGATGCGGTAAAAACCGGGACGGACAAACTTGCTGTAGTTACCCATGACGAAAAGACGTTTGGCGGGTGCGACCGTGCTATCTCCGGCGAGACAGCCGTTGCCGCCATAAGTCTTGAGCCACCAGTAATGGTAGGCGCTCGCCTCGGCCACGGTTAGGAACGAATGGACTTGCTGCGCGAGCGCCAGACCGTTGGTGATGTCCGAGCCGCTGCCAAAATAATGCTCCGTCTCCCAGAGCGTTTTGGGACAGGGCGTGCCGAACTGCGTAACCGGCGCGGCCGAACTCCCGTAGTTGTGGCCCGCGAGAATGTCCAAGAGATTGGAAGTGGTCACATCGCTCATCGTGTTGGTGGCATGGCTAAACTGCCAGTGCATGGATTCCGGGAGCATGATTTTGGTGGCGCTGACATTGCTCGCCGTCATGGCGGCGTCAAGATAGGGCAGGAAATCATGAAAGTCTTTCGCCGTCCACTGACAGGACTCGTAATTGACGTTGGCATCGGGCTCGTTCTGGATTGAGAGCCCGTAAAGGTTCACCCCATAAAAGTTCTTCATCAGGGCGACATTCTTCGCCAGTTGGCTGGCGTAGCCCTGGAAGGTCGCCACGCTGTTGGAAATCCAGCCGCCGTTATAACCATAGGGATTATTGGTGGGAATCCAGCTATTGGTGATTTTGAAGTTGGATGTCGGCGACCACGGCGTGCTCCACACCC
>Ga0114951_10005851_pt1 | contig 11145 bp, 10 predicted proteins | sample AM7aDNAmetaG_FD_88677 | JGI IMG/M metagenome (GOLD analysis project Ga0114951, IMG submission 88677) | Freshwater microbial communities from Finland to study Microbial Dark Matter (Phase II) - AM7a DNA metaG | ecosystem: Environmental > Aquatic > Freshwater > Lake | place: Finland: Lake Alinen... | reverse complement strand
GCCGAGAATTTTCACCTGACGCAGTGCGGTCAGCTTCAGATTTTTTAAGGGCGGAATCTGCGGATCACTTTGCGCTACGACACCGGCAAGCTGCGCTGCCGCCTCGACGAGCAGCACGCCGGGCAAGAGCGGTTCACCGGGGAAATGTCCGCGCAGGAAGGGTTCATCGCCGCGCACGGTGTATTCACCCGCGCCGCTTTGACCGGGAATCAGACTCGTCAGCCGGTCAATGAACCGGAACTCCGCGCCGTGCGGGAGGAGCTGGAGAGCTGAGATCAAATCGTTCATCGTTTTAGTTGGTAGGGCTGCGTTGCTGCGCAGCCCAAATATCAGGGCGGCGCAGCAGCACCGCCCTACCGTTTGAATGGTTCAACAATTTTGAAATCGGCGGGCGGGGTCCACTCAAACAGTTTTTCGTCCAGCGGCGGATTCCAAAAGCCGTTGGTGAAATCATTGCGCATCCGCGAGCCGTCCACAAAAATCAGCTCGGTGCTGGCCAGCGAGAAATCATTGGTCGCGAGACCGAGGCGCAGTTCGGGCATCATCCGTCGCGCGAAGGTGCTCCTCGGCTGCAGGGCGAGCTGCCAGGTGCCATTGCTTTCCGCGAGCGACAGGATTTGGAACTGCGCGGCGAATTCCTGGCGGTCACGCGGAAAGCCGGCCTGCAAGAGCGACATCGTTTCGCGCCATTCCGGGGGCGTGCTGGCTCCAAGCGGATAACGTTCCGCGCGCTTCAGTCGGGGATAGATCACGAACATCACATCGTCATGACGGAGCGCAACGGTCTGCGCGGGCTGGCCAAGTTCCCAGCGGAAATCGTTCGGCATGGCGAAGTCAATGTGACCTTTGGCGACGAGCGGCTGCGTCAAGGTCTTTAAGGCGCGGGTTTGGATGAAGTCAGCCGACCAGGTGTGCAACTTGGTTTGCGCGGCGAACCAGGCGTCCAGCACGGCGTTGGTGTCGGCGGCGCGGAGGCTCGGCAGCGCCATAACCAATCCAAGGGCGAAGATAAGTTGTCGGAGCATTTTCATTTCATTTTTTATCCGGCCAGATCGGGACGAAGTGGAACCAATGAGCGAGATGCTGCCGGATGGCAGGCTCGAACGCACGCATGATTTCCTGCGTCAACCGGATGCGCGCGTCGCGGTTGCCGATGGTTGCGCGGTCGTAGGGAATCTCCGGCAAAATACGCGCCAGATGACCGCTATCCTGGCGCACGATAAAGACCGGCACGATGGCGCAACCGGAAGCGCGCGCCAGTTCGGCGGCGGCGATGGAGGCGGGAAAGGGCTGGCCAAAGAGGTTCACGTTCACCGCCGTCGGTTTGGGCGGACGATCCACCAGCAACGCCACCGTGGCTCCGGCCTGCAGTCGCTTGATGATTTCAATGAAGGCGAAGGCGTCTTCACCCACAACCAAGGTCTCAACGCCCCGCAATGCGCGTGATCGCTGACGCAATTCAGTCAGCTTTGGATCCGGTTCGGGCTGGGTGAGCACGAGCAGCTTGTAACCGTGTTCGACGAGAAACGCGCCGCCGAATTCCCAGTTTCCGAGATGCGGCGTCACGAGCAGGACGCCCTTGCCGCGCGCGTGGGCGGCGGTGAAATGTTCCCAGCCGTTCCATTCGCCGAGCCAGCTTTCAAAGGGCACGCCGCTTTCATAGCGCCAGAGGTCGGTGATCTTCAAAAAGAATTCCGTGATCAATTCCCGCCCGACATGGGTGGCTTTTTGTCGGTCGCCGTTCAAGACCGGCAGCAGATTGTTGATGATGATTTCGCGACGCCGGGTGGCGAGTTGCCAATAAATCGCTGCCAAAATCCGCGCAAACAACGCAAAGACCGGCGTCGGAATAAATCGCCCGAGCGCCAGGCCCGAGCGCCAGATGAACGTGCTGTAAAATTGCGATGGCTCGGAAATTTTGGCGGAAGCGGACGTTGGCTTTTTGTTGGCGAGGAAGAATTTCCACCAGACCGGCAGGAGGAAAACGGAGAGCAGCATATTGAATCCTATTCCGATGGCACACACGCGACCGAGACTGGACATGCCGATGTTGCTCGACAGGCCGAGTGAGCCGAACCCGGCGATGGCGGTGCCTCCACAAAGCAGCAATGCGCGGCCGACCGATTGATGGGCCAGTTTCAAATCACCGCCATGTCGGCGCAACGCGAGCTGCATGAAGATGCTGTAATCCACGCCCGTGCCGAGAATCAGCGGCAGCGCCATGAGATTTAGCAGATTCCATGACCAGCCAAAAAGCTTCATCACCGCCAGCAGACAAATGCCGCTGAAGCACAGGATGCCGAGGCTGAAAAAAACTTCCGCGAACCTCCGGAACGCCAGCCCGAGCGATAACAGGATGAGCCCGACCATGGGGAGCAGAACTTTCCAGAGATTGTTTTTGACGGCGGTGAGAACTGTTCCGCCTAGCAAGTCCCAACCGGATAGCAAAACGCCTTCGCGGGGCAATTGCGCGTCAAACCGGGCGAACGCTGCGGCCGTGGCGTTGGTGGACGGATACAGGAAACCCACGGCATAAAAGTTTTGCGGCTCGCGGACGGACAGCTTTTCGAAAATCCAGGTGCAGAGCGGATTCGTCGGCCAAAAAACATTCGTGGATACCGCCGCCCGTTGCCAGGTTTCGAAAATGCCTTTTGCCAGACCAAGGGCTTCTTCAGAAAAGCCGTTGGTCAAGGCGGTGGCCCGGAACGAATCCAGTTCGGCCGCGAGTTGTTGCGCGTTGGCCCGGTTGGCGGCTTGAAATCCCGGGCGCGGCCAGAGCGCACTGGGGAGCGTGAAGCCGGAAAGCGTCTGGTTGGAGACGGCCGTGTTGAGCGCCGGTAAAACGGAATCGAGTCGGCGGGCGACTTCGCTTTCATCGCGGCCGGAAATGACGAGCCAGAGCGGCTCGCGCTTTTGATTCAGATTTGCTTTGATGGCATCGAGAGTCGTGTAGGCCTGACTATCACGGGGCCGCAAGGCGTCGGCCGTGGGATCCATCTTTGGCAGTCCCGAGAATAAAATTGCGGCGCAGCAGAGAAGCAGGGCGGCGGTGAAGGTGAAGATAATATTTGCGCGCAGCGGATTGAGTGGTGGCGCGGATTCAATCGAGGGCTTTGCGGTTGGACGAATTGAGGATGGTTTCATCCGCTGAGGAAACAGCGGTGGAAGAAAGGCGAAAATCATCACACAAGCCGAAATCGCGACGCCGATGCCGACGAGCGAACCGAGTTGGGCGAGGCCGGGCAGCCCGCCAAAGTTCAGGACAAAAAACGCGGAAATCGTCGTGAACGCCGCCCAGAAGATGCTGGGAGCAATGGCGCGGCGGATTTCCGGGATGGACAACTCCGGCTGCACGAGGGCTTCCTGATAATGCACCACGGCGTAGTCCACGGCGAGGCCGAGTAGAATCGCCGCGAAGCCCATGCTGATGACATTGACCGCGCCAAAGATCAGGCCACCGAGCGCAAGGGTCGCCACGAGGATCAGCGCCAGCAACGTCAGCAGCCAGAGCATCGGTTTGATCCGGCGATGGGCGCACCAAAACAGAATTGCGATGATCAACGCGGTGCCGCCGACGGAGAGGATCATGTCGTGCTGCATGCTGCCGGAGATTTCCGCCGTGAACGCCGGCCGGCCGGTGTAGCCGATGTGTATCTTTGCATCGGATGGCGACGTTGCGTTGATGACGTTTTTGACGGCGTTGAACCAAGCGGTGCATTCGCGGTAGCCATTTAATTCTCCGCGCGACTTGACAAAAATTATCCGGAACGTGCCATTGGCCGAGGCGAACAATTCCTGGCCTGATCCGAAACCTGAAACCGTTCCTGCCACATTCTCCGGCAGACGGGTCAGGCCGAACGGGTCATAACTCAACTGAGCAATTTCTTGCGGCGACAGCGTCGTGGCTAGTTGCTCGCGTGTGGCGGTAAGCACGTTCGCGAGATTCGTTTCGGAAAGTTGCGTCGCGAGATCCGCGAATTTATCCGGCGGCTGATTCAGCCAGAGATAGGCGATGAGCTCAGCGGTCTGCTCGGGATGTTCCTGCCACGGCGGCTGCCAGGTGACGGCGGCAACGAGATTGGTCGCGAGTTGCAGGTTTTCGGCAATGGTTTTGGCGGCGAGTTCGGCGGCTTCACGATCCGGTCCGCGGACGGTGATGATCAGTTCGCGGGCATCCGTGAAATGTTGCTGGTAAATCTTGAGACCTTGAACGGCGGGAACCTTCGCCGGCAGCAAGTCGAGCATCTCGGCATCCAGATGCAATCGCGCGAGCCCCGCGATGATCGGAATGAGCAACAGCAGCCACCACCAGCGAAACCATTTCATGGGAAAAATACGCCCTCCAGAGTATCGCCGGTCCGCGCATTTTGCAGCCGCCATAAATTGGTTTCAACGCGGGTGAATTTCCAATTGCCGCCGGGGTTTCCATCGAGCAGTGCGCGCGGGAGTTGAAACCAGCTGAAGCGGGTTGGCGGTGTTCCGTGGCCGTGCCAGGCGTATTCGTCAGCACCGAATTGTATCCGCCATTGGTCGCCGGAAACCTGCGCGGTTGCGATCGGAAAGGGCATCTTGGTGAACTGGATCAAGAAATTTCCATTCACGTTGGTCGCCAGCAGCAGATCACCCGCAATTTCTGGGCGGGATGACGAAGGTTTCCAGACGGCCTGGCCCTGCTGAACACGCCAGCCGGCCGCGGAGAAATCAGCGGGCGGCAAGGGATTGGTTGTGGTGCAACCCGCGCCGAAAATCAAGAGCCCAACGGCCAAAATATAAATTGAACGACGCACGCAAGCCATTTCAGTTAACCGTTTCAAATTCTGGCGGCTGATACAGGAGTTTTTATGGCTTTCGCTTTACGCGGCAGAAAGGGCAGATGGGGAACCAGCGGCCAGCGCTCCTGAAGTTTGACCAGCAGGAAAAAATATTTCAACCGCCAGCGCAGTTTCCAGCCGCCCTCGATCTCGCCCGCCAGCACGGCGTTCACAGCCGAGGGCAGGTCGTGGTGGTTGCGCGGCTGCAAGAATAATTCCATGAACGGCGTGGTGTAATAATTCTTCACGGCGTGCCAGTAAAACATCAGGCCCTTACGGACCCGTTTTTCATAACTGGCAAACAGCCGGCGGTTGGGCTTGCCTTGCGCGAGCGACTGCTGGACGACCTCGGCGGCTAGCTTGCCCGACCACATGGCGATGAATACACCGGCGGAAAAAATCGGGTCGAGGAACCCGGCGGCATCGCCGATGCGCAGCACGCGGTCGCCGATGAAGGACCGGTTGTAATAGCTGAAGTCCGTGGTGGTCTGCAGATCGCCGAGGCGCTTGGCATTTTTCAACCGCGCCTTGACGCGCGGACTGGTTTCAATCCAGCGATTGAAAACCTCCTCGGGCGAGCCGCCAGCCTGGGCGAACTCATCCTTGTCAACAACGAGGCCGACACTGGTTTTCTCGGCGCTGATCGGAATGATCCAGAACCATTTGTTTTCCAGGCGCACTATGATGGTGTCAGTCTTCCCTTCGCCGGCGTCGAGCGCGACGTTTTCATAATGACCGAAGATGGCGAGTTTTTTCCAGGTCGGATGCATCTCGCGCAGGTTTTCCTGGTTGCCGGTGAGGTTGCCGCGTCCGCTGGCGTCAATTAGATAGGCCGCGCGGAAATTATGACTTGTCCCTTCGGGGTCGCGGGCTTCGACATTCACGCCGTCTTGGTCGGTCACCGTCTTAAGCACCGACCACCCTTCGCGGACATCGGCACCCGACTCGCGGGCGTGCTTGAGCAGCACATGATCGAAGGTGGCACGCTCGACCTGGATGGATTCCGGCTCGCGGTTGAATTTGCCCTGCCGGAAAACGAAGCGCGTGCCGATGGAGCCGTTGCCGAGTTCGAACTGCGCGCCGAACTTGCGCGGAAAACCGGCGGCCGACAACGCCGGCAGCACGCCCATGTCGCGGAAGATGGTCATGTTGCAGGGCAGGAGCGATTCGCCGATGTGGAAGCGCGGGAAAAATTCCTTTTCGAGCACGAGCACGCGTTTGCCGGCCCGCGCCAGAAAGGTCGCCGCACTGCTGCCGCCGGGGCCGCAGCCGATCACCAGAGCATCGTAGGAGACTGTTGTCACAGGCGGGTAGATTAACGCATTCCAATTTTCTGACAAGTCATGGTGTCTTCAAAACTCGCGGTAGGGTTACACCCCATGGCGCCCGCAAGTTTGGCGGCTGATGCTTCGGTTCATGAGAAATAGAACTTGGCTTGCTGCAGTCCTCTTCGTCGCCGCCTTCGCCGTGGGTTGCGACAAACCGTCCACCACAGCGCAGCAGATAGACAAGTTTCAAAATGAGACCAAGCAGGCGGCGCAGGAGATGAAAGATTACACGTTCGCGCAGAAAGACGAGTTTGTTAAAGCCATGCACGCCCAATTGATCGCCTTGGATCAGGATCTCGATAAACTCGCGGCCAGGATCGACAGCTCCAGCGACGCCATCAAGGCCGAAGCCAAGCCGAAGCTGCAAGCGTTGCGTGAACAGGCGACGAAGTTGAACCAGCAACTGGCCGACGCTTCCAATGCCACTGAATCCACGTGGGACGACGTCAAAGCCGGTTCCAAAAAAGGTTATAATTCTATGGTGAACAGTTTCACGGAAGCCCGCCAGTGGGTCAGTGATAAAATCGCCCCGTGAACCAACGAGTAGATTTTATTTCGGCGGAATTATCAATCGTATCTGCAGCTTTCCAAGATCAGCCACACGTTATGAAAACCTCTGAACTTTATTTTTACACGGGAAAAAATATGTCTGTGCGCCGCGCATTCATTGTCGGGTTTATGGTTTTGCTGGGCGTGGTTGCCTGTATGACTTGGGGGATGGGCATCGGTCGGGCCCAATCGCAGGAGGGCGATGCCCCCGGGGCCCAAGTGCTGACCCGCGGGCCGGTTCATGAAGCCTTCGCCGGGGTGGTCTCCTTCAATCCTGAACCAGGCATTGTAGTGCCCAAAGCTCCGCCGGCGGTCATCGAAGAAGTTCCGCCTGAGCAGCGCCCGGCGGGAGACAATGTCGCCTGGATTCCAGGTTATTGGGCCTGGGATGACGAACGCGGTGACTACCTTTGGGTCAGCGGCACTTGGCGCGCGTTGCCACCGGGCCGGGAATGGATGGCTGGTTATTGGGGGCAAACCCCTCAGGGATACCAATGGACATCCGGGTATTGGGCGGACGCCACCGCGCAGGAAACCACCTATCTGCCCCAACCTCCGGCTACGGTGGAAGTCGGCCCGAATATCGCCGCGCCTTCGGTGGACTATGGCTGGTCGCCGGGTTGCTGGGTCTGGTATCAGGGGCGTTATGCCTGGACTCCGGGTTATTGGGTGCAAGGCCGGGCGGATTGGGACTGGTGCCCTGGTTACTATGTCTGGACGCCGCGCGGATACGTTTTTGTGGGAGGTTTCTGGGATTATCCGGTGGAACGACGCGGTCTGCTCTTTGCCCCGGTTTATTTTGAGGCCGGGGCGTATTCACAGCCCGGCTATTATTACTCACCAACGATCGCCATTGAACTGGGAGTGTTCAGTGCCCATCTCTTCCTGCGGCCAAGCTATGGCCACTACTACTTCGGGGATTACTATGCCGCGAGCTACTATCAAGGCGGGTTCTATGCCTCTTTTTCTTATCAATCCAGCCGTCATGGCTACGATCCCATCTATTCCCATCAACGCTGGGAACATCGCCAGGATCGGGAATGGGAACATCACGCTGAGACCTCCTATCAATATCGCCGCGATCACGAAAGCGCCCGCCCGCCGCGCACCTGGGCAGCCCAAAGACATATCAATCCGGGTTCGGGGGAGTCTACAGAGAACCATCTGGTGATGGCCGCGCCGATCAACCAACTGGCCAGAGAAAACGGCAGTCCCATGCGTTTCCAAGCGGTCGCCAAGGATGAAAGAAAGCAGATCGCCCGGCGCGGACAGGAAGTGCAGCAATCTCGCGACCAGCGGCGAACCCTCGAAGCGGGAAGCGTTGGCGCAGCAGTCTCGAAGCCGGGAACAGCGGTTGAGCCAGCCAGAGTAGCGCAGCCCAGATCTCCGATTGTATCCAAACCGAACAATCAATTGGGAAGAAATCAGGCGCCACCCAAAGCGCAGCAGGCACCCAAGCCTGATGTTAAATCACAGCCAAAGTCCGATTCGCCCGCTCGCCTGCCCAATGCTGATCGGAGTAATCCTCAGTCAGCACCGCGTTCGTCGCAATCTGAAACGAAGTCGTTGCCGACCCAAAACCGGCCTCCTTCGCCGAGTCAGGTTCAGCCCGAGACGCAACCTCGAGTCAATGGCCCGGCCGCGCAATCGCGTGGAACGGGGTTACCCAACACGGGCAGAGTGGAAAAGCCAGCACCGCACATATCAGAACAGCCTGCCAGACAGTGGCCGGTCGATACTGAAAAGGGCGCAATGAAGCTTTTAACCCCCAGCCACCGGAATGCCATTGGGCAATCATCACCGCGGCAGAACCAAACCGTGCCTCCTCATGCCAATGAAGCGCCTCCCGCAGTTGATCGGAACGGAGCGACTCCAACGGATAGAAGCCACGCAAACCAACCCGGCAAATAAATTTGGCACCAAATTGAAAGCGGACTGGGTATTGATGAGGCCTCAGCGGTAGGGTTACACCCCATAGTCACGCTTCGTGGTATGTCATAACCTCGCACCTTGCAAACGGATGGCAAATGAATTGCCGTCACAAAAGAAAGACAAACTATGAACCTCTTATTCTCCCCGTTGCTGGGCAACATTTACTATATCGGCGGCGGCTCAGTCGGCCTCCTGCTCATCATCATTGTGGTCGTGCTGTTGCTCCGATAAGGGCTCGACTTTTTTGACACAGATCTTCCCAGTCAGCGAAGCAATACTTTTACCATCATGAAAACATTATTTACCGCGGAAGCCATTTCCAAGGGCGGTCGCTCGGGAACCATTAAATCACCGGACGGTTTGCTGGATGTCACCTTGGGTAATCCGCTCGTGCAAGGTGCGGAAAAGAAGGGCCCCAATCCCGAACTGCTCTTTGCGGGCGCGTATTCCGCCTGTTACCACGGCGCTTTGGGCAACGCGGCCAAAAAGCTGGGCGCACCGGCCGGCGATTCCACCGTGCGGGCGCTGGTGAGCCTGATCGAGGATGATCAGGGCGGTTATCGTCTGGCGGTGGAGTTGCATGCGCAACTTCCGGGAACCGACTCCGCCTTGGCGCAACGCATCATGGCCGAGGCGCATCAGACCTGCCCCTATTCCAAGGCCCTGCGGGGCGACACTTCCGTGAAGCTCGTGGTGGACTGACGGGCCAAGCGTGACTGAATACCGACAAATACTTTTGCCGCCATGCCGGCGACGAAAACAAACAACCAAAAAGGAACCGTTATGACCAAACTAGAAATCAAAGGCGACTGGAACATCACCAAGGGCAAGCTCAAACAGAAATGGGCCCACCTCACCGATGACGACCTCCAATACGTCGAAGGCAAACAGGATGAACTCGTCGGCCGCATCCAGAAGCGCACCGGCGAAACCCGCGAAGCCATCGAAAAGCTGGTCAAGGAATCCGGCTCCAGCTGCGGCTGCAACTAGTCCGTTCACGGCAAGGGCCGGCGGGGGATGTGAGTCAATGCCTGACGTCTCCAAGCCGCCGTGCCCCGATGCTCCAACCGCCCACTGACTCCGGGCGGTTGGCTTGGTTTGGGCACACATCTTTGATCAACTTTACAAACATCCGCTGCGCCGTTTTTCGCGCCGTCCGGTCAAACTGAATTATGAGTTGGACACCCCTGAATCTGACCGTCCGGGTCGGCTGCAATCTCGCCTACGAAACCACCGTGCAGACGCCGGTGCTGTTCGTGTTGAAACCGCGCCTCGAAGGCCGTGTGCTCGTCATGCAGGAGAAGCTGTCCTTCGGCATCGGCCTGCCGTCCTATGAATTCCAGGACAGCCACGGCAACATCACCTATCGCTCGACCTTCATGCCCGGTCGCAACGAAATCCGCCATGACGCCCTCGTCGCCGTTTCGTCCTTGCCGGACAGCCGGCAGATCATCGGCAACATCGTGCCCGTGGGACAGCTGCCGCATGAATTGTTGCGCTACACCCTGCCGAGCCGCTATTGCGATTCCGACAAGCTGATGAATTTTGCCTGGCAGCAATTCGGCCAGATCCCCCACGGCCTCCCGCGCGTGCAAGCCATCTGCGATTGGGTCCACCACAACATTGAATACCGCTTCGGTTCCGGTCGCCCCGACCTTTCCGCCTCGGAAGTCATTGCCCGGCGCCATGGCGTCTGCCGCGATTTCGCCCATGCCGTCATTGCGCTCTGTCGCGCCTTCAATCTGCCCGCGCGTTACGTCACGGGGCATCTGCCGGACATTGGCTTCATTGATCCCGGCACGCCGATGGACTTTCATGCTTACTGCGAAGTTTATCTCGGTCAGGAATGGCTCACGTTCGACGCGCGTTTCAACGTGCCCCGCATCGGCCGCGTCAAAGTCGCGCACGGCGCGGATGCGGTGGATGGCGCCTTCGCCACCATCTACGGCGAAGCCAACCTCACCTATTTTCATATCTGGGCGTATCAAGTGAATCCGCAGCAGGTTTCCGTCGGCGACCCGATTGACTTGACCAGACGACTCGATGGCAATCAGACCGTGCGGCTGAGTTGATCCAGATTTCCGAAATGGAAACGGAGCGCCGCGCCCGCCCTCACCCTGACCCTCTCCCCCGGGGAGAGGGAACCGGCAGCGAATATTTTCTATTTTCCGGCCGACCTTTTAGCCAATCCCGCCGCCCGTATTACCCAAGACGCAGGGAACGTGAAAGCCCTCTCCCAATTCACCGCAGGAGCCGACGTGAGAAGACTCTGACTAATTCCCAGAAATTGAATTGAGTCGCGTGACCTCGGCTCCTACGCGGACTACATGCGTTTCAGCGCCCGGATCAATTCATCCTGCTTGTCGGCGAGGGCCTGCACTTGGGCCTGCGTGGGGGGATTGCTCACCGTCAGATTCAATTCCGCCACGCCGTCGCAATTGCCCGCCGCGCCGGCATTGATGGCGTCGTTCAGGCCCGCCTGCGTGGCGCACTCGCCAATCTTGGCGTCCAGGCCGTTGAACTGG
>Ga0114951_10005850_pt1 | contig 11146 bp, 10 predicted proteins | sample AM7aDNAmetaG_FD_88677 | JGI IMG/M metagenome (GOLD analysis project Ga0114951, IMG submission 88677) | Freshwater microbial communities from Finland to study Microbial Dark Matter (Phase II) - AM7a DNA metaG | ecosystem: Environmental > Aquatic > Freshwater > Lake | place: Finland: Lake Alinen... | reverse complement strand
GAGCTTTTCATGTATAGGCATGAAAATGCATTAACCACTTGACAGGGGTTGCCCTATATGCTATAATCTAAGTAACGAAAAAAGTTCATTGAAAATTCAACGTGTGTTGTTTATTTCAATGAACCAAACCAGAAGGAGATTAAGATGAGAACGTTTGTGAAGTTGGTGTGGACTTGCTTCGTTGTCGGGGCGCTTGGCATCATTGCGCTCCTTGCGATTCTGTTCTGGCCAGGTTACTTGGCCACGCAGAGTCAAATCAAAAAGGAAACCAACGCAACCAGCGACAGCGTCAACAAGGCCATCGCGGGCAACAAGACGGAGGCCGACGACAGGCTGAAAAAGCTCGACGAGCGCGTCGGAGACTTGGAGGGTTTCGCTATGACGACCAAAGGTCGCCTTACGAAGCACGACGAGCAGCTTGCGTTGCACGATTCGCACATCATCAACAATGATAAGCGCATTGGTGAAACCGAAGCGATCGCTCAGGGCACCGCGAAGGACCTGGCCCAACTTCGGACCGAATTCAACGCGCTTCAACTGAGGGTTGAGACTACCGAAAAGACCGCTGCAGCGGCGCAAGCAACGGCCAACGAGGCGCTAGACAAGGCCAAGATGGTTGAACACGACTTGGCAACGGCCAAGACCGAGCTGGAACGACAAGGAGTCGTTCTGCAGGCCGCCCGCGACGAGGCTGCCAACAAGTTCAAGGCAGCTGATCGAGCAATCGCCCAGGCCAAAAGGGCCGTGACAAGGCTCGACAACAACGTCGGATCCGAAATTCAGATGCTAGTTGTCGAGGCCAAAAGGGCTGAGGTTCTGGCCAAAGCCAAAGAGGCCGAGACTCGTGCCCTGCAGGGTCGCGTCAATCAGTTGGCCGATTACCAAGCGAAAATGTATGCTTGGTCCGGGCAAATGGCGCAGTACGCCACCGAAGCTCGAAAACAGGCCGACTCCGCAAAGGTCGAGGCCGAACAGCCAAAGTACATGCCGGTTTACTCTTGCCGCCGGCGCTGGTAATTCAGCAAATGAAAAAACAAAGGCAGAAACAAACAAGGCGCCATGGAATTCAGTTTCCAGGCGCCCTTTTTTTGTATAAATTTATAATTTCTTCCCTACAAACGCAGCAAATTCTGCTAGCCGGCAGCTGTATCCCCATTCGTTGTCATACCAACCAACAACTTTTACCATATTGTCTTTTACCATTGTTTCTTCAACATCAACAATTGCCGAATATGTGTCACCCTTAAAATCCATAGAAACCAAGGGCTCTTCTTCAACTCTTAAAATTCCCTTGAAATGTTTTTCGCCGGCCGCTTTTTTAAAGGCCGCATTAACTTCTTCTTTTGTGGTTGGTTTTGAAACCTCAACAATTAAATCCAAAACAGAAACCGTTGGAGTTGGCACGCGCATGGCAATGCCGTCTAGTTTTCCGTTTAATTCGGGAATCATTTTTCCAATTGCTTTGGCAGCTCCGGTTGAAGTTGGAATTATATTTAAGCCGGCTGCTCTTGCCCTTCGTAAATCTTTGTGAGGCAGGTCTAAAATTTTCTGATCGTTTGTATAGCTATGAACCGTTGTCATAAAACCTTTTACAATTCCAAAACTATCATTTAAAACTTTGGCAATTGGCGCCAAACAATTTGTAGTGCAAGAACCCATGTCCATAACGTCAACTTTTGCTGGGTCGAAAGTTTCGGCGTTTACGCCCAAAACAAATCCCGGCACATCTTTGGCTGGAGCCGAAATTATAACCTTTTTGGCGCCCGCTTTAATGTGTTTCCTGGCGCCGGCGTCATCGGCAAAAAATCCCGTACATTCCAGTACAATATCAACCTGCAAATCTTTCCACGGCAATTTTTCTGGCTCTTTTTCGGCAAAAATTGGAAATTCCTTTCCGTCTACAATAATTGATTTTTCGGTGGCGCTAATTTCTTTTCCATAGTGCCCATAGGTTGAATCGTGCTTCAAAAGGTGCGCCAAAGTTTTTGTGTCGGTTAAGTCATTAATTGCCACAACTTTTAAGTCGTGGTGCGACCCTTCAATGTGTTTAAATACCTGGCGGCCAATACGACCAAAACCATTAATTGCAATTTTTGTTGCCATACTAAGCTTGAACTATATTTAATAATTTATCTATTTTTTCTTTGTCGAATCCAATAATAATTTCGCCATCTATGTCAACAACAGGAACTCCCATTTGACCTGAATCTTTTATCATTTTCTGCAATTGCTTTTCGTCTTTTTACACGTCAATATCTTCAAATTCTTTTCCGTTTTTCTTTAGATAGCCCTTCAAGGTTTTACAATAAACGCAAGTTGGTGTGGAATATATTTTTGTCATGTTTTTTTAGCTTCCGCACTTGGTGTTTGCGCCGGTGCCGCTGGTGCCAGATGAAGCATAGGTTGCGCTAAAAGAAGCTGCTGCCTCGGCTGTTTTTAATTTGGTGGAACAAAAGCTTGGGGCAGTTTTTGAACCGTCGCAAACCATTGTTTTTACTCCATCGGAAGACCTTCCGCCAAAACCGCTTTCATCAATTTGCGCGCCGTTTAAAATTAATGTTGGTGAACCCGATACGTTGTATTTCGTATTTTCATCGAAATCTTTTTGAGCATACGCCAATCCCCTACCCGAATCTTTCATGCAAGCGTTTACAGAACCAGTATCCACTCCGGTTGAAGCCAGGCATCCGGCAGAATCTCCCAAAGGCATTCCATTTGGCAAACTTCCCGAAGCTTTTTTCATATAGCAAGCCAAATAATTATAAAATTTTGTTGGCTGTTCTTCTCGAATACAAATCTGGCGCAAATTTTCTGTTGCTTCCGGACCGTTTGGAATGCGTTTGCTTCCGTCTGCGGTTGTGTCGTGCATAGAATACATTTGACCGCTTTCGATTGAACCAATATATCTAACTTTTACATTTTGCGCCAAGGCCGGCTGAGCTATTACCGCGTCAGCAATTGCTCTTTGCATTTGCAATCCAAAAGGACAGCTACTCACAACAAAAGCTTCAAGCATTGGCTTGTCTACTTTTTGCACATTTGCGGCTGTTGCGGCCGGAGTTTTGGAAGCTGCCGCTTTTGTAGCGGCTTTTTTTGGAGTCATATCAAATGCCTGTGGGAACAAAAGTTTGCCATCCTTTGTGGCATATGAATCAAATGTGCTGGTTCCAATTTTAATGGTCACTTTAACCAGTCCCGAAGCTTCTCCAACTTTTACCAAAGTTGCAGGGGTTGTTGAAAGCTGATTGTTGTTAATATAATTTACTGCGTCTTTTCCAATTTGCTGATCTGATTTTCCAAAAAGTGTTGGCAATGCGAAACCATGGTTTGAATTAACAAAAATTAAACCGGCGGTTATTACAATGGCAACTATTGCAACGCCAACAAGCACAGTATTGGTGTTGTTTTTCACATAACTCACGATGTTTTTCATCTTAGGCATATTTTTATATTTAATTAATAATTATTTATTATATTTTATATACTTGCTTCCGTCAAATTCATATTTTGTAAGCGAGCCAAACGGTAATTCAAGCTCTGAAATTTTGTCGTCGGGTATGTTTTCCAAATATTTTACAATTGCCCGCAAACTGTTATGGCTGGCAACAATTAAAACATTTTTTCCATCTTTTAAATCTTTTTCTACATTTTCTTTATAGAAAGGAATTGCCCGGGCATAAACATCTTTTAGTGATTCTCCTCCTGGGGGCGCAACGTCGTAATCTCTGCGCCATTGCTGGACTTTTTCCTCGCCATATTGTTTTTTAACTTCGTCCTTATTTAATCCCTGCAATTCGCCATAATTTCTTTCGTCGAAAGCTTTTTCAACAACAATAGGCAAATTTTCCTCGCCAAGATTTTTTAAAATAAGCGAAACCGTTTCCCTGTTTCTAATTAATGGCGAAGTGTAAACTTTGTCAATTTTTAAGCCCGCAAAATGTTCTGCGGCTTTTGGTGCGAGCGCAATTCCTTCTTGGCTCAAGGGCACATCGGTCCAGCCAGTAAATTTATTTTCCAAATTCCATTGCGATTTTAAGTGACGCTGTAAATATAAATTGCTCATTTTAATTCTTTTTCTATTTCTAATAATCTTTGGTATTTTGCCATTCTTTCCTCTTTTGCAGGCGAGCCGGCCTTTAAATAATCTGCCCCAATGCCAACTGCCAGGTCGGCAATAAAATTGTCCATAGTTTCGCCGCTTCTGTGTGAAACAATCGTTTTCCACCCAAAACTTTTTGCTAAGTTTGCCGCCTCAATTGTTTCGGAAACCGTTCCAATTTGGTTTAATTTCAAAATTACTCCATTACACGCATTTTTGTTGTGCGCTTCTTTTATTCTTTTTAAGTTTGTTGTTGTAAGGTCGTCCCCAACAATTGTTGTTTCTGGCATTGCTTCTTTAATTTCTTTAAATCCCTCCCAGTCTTCTTGTGAAAACGGGTCTTCAATTGAAATTATGGGAAAATTGGCAACCAAGTTTTTGTAAAAATCAATCATTTGACTGTGGTGCATTTCCTGTCCGTCTAAATTATATTTCCCATACTTATAAAATTCGGACGCTGCGCAGTCTAAAGCAAATTTTACGTCGACTTCTTCCGCCGAAGCATTTTTCAATAAAAATAACGCCTGTTCGGCAGTTGAAATTGGGGGCGCAAATCCACCTTCGTCTCCCAGTTGTAAATGCTCTTTCCCAAAATTTTTCTCTATATTTTCTTTTAAATTGTTAAATATTTTATTACAGCAAACTAAATTTTCCATGAATCTCTTTTTGTGCGGCACCACTATAAATTCTTGAATATCCAAATCGTTTTTAGCATGCGCCCCCCCGTTTAGAATATTAAACATTGCCAGCGGAACTTTCAGGCCAGCATTATTCCCCGAAATTTCCGCAATATGTTTATAAAGCGGAGCTTTTCTTGAACTCGCACCAGCCCTGCAAACTGCCAACGAAACAGCCAAAATCGCATTGGCTCCAAGCTTTGTTTTATTTTCTGTCCCATCAAGCTCAATCATTAACCCATCAATCTCTGTTTGATTTAATACGTCCATTCCTTTTAATTTTGGTGCAATAATTTCGTTGACATTCTTTATGGCCTGCCCAACGCCTCCTTTTCCATCGGCATCGCGCAATTCCAAAGCCTCTGTGGCTCCAGTAGAAGCTCCAGACGGCACAGAATCTGTAAACTCGCCCTTATCGGTTTCCACTGTCACTTCTACCGTAGGCTTTCCTCGCGAATCCTTTATTTCTCTGGCTGTAATCGATTTTATTTTACTCATTTATTTTTTTGTAAATAATCGTACGCGGCCAAAGCTGCTTTGGCGCCTTCACCGGCTGCGGTAATAATTTGTTTATATCTTCCTTTGTTACAATCGCCGGCGGCAAAAAGACCCGGAGTTTTTGTGGCATAGGTTTCCAAATCGGTAACAATTTCATCTCTGTCTGAAAATTCAACCAAATCCTTCACAAAAGCTGTTGCGGGCGAATATCCAATTTCAACAAAAACTCCTTCCACGTCAATTCTTTTATCTTCTTTAGTTTTTCGATCTTGGTAATAAAGCGCATTCACAAATTTACCGCCTTGAATTTTTATAATCTTTGCGTTGGTGATAATTTCGGCTTTTTGCGTATCTAAAACAACTTTTTGATTTTGCTCGTCGGCTTTGGCAGTTTCAGAAAATTCCAAAACATAAATTTTCTTTACATAGTTTGCCAAAAATCCGGCTGTCTCAAAACCCGAATTTCCTCCGCCAATTACCGCAACTGTTTTATCGCGAAAAATGGGTCCGTCGCACAATGCGCAATAACTCACACCTTTTCCAATAAATTCTTTTTCCCCTTCGGCTTCCAGTGGCCTTGGATCGCCTCCTGTTGTTATTATAACAGTTTTTGCTTCGTAATTCTCACCGGTTGCTGTGGAAATTTTAAAAATGCTTTGTATTTTTTCAATTTTTAAAACTTCGTCTAAAATCGGCTCAATTTTATTTGCTTTTAGTTGCTCTTCAAATGTTTTAATTAAATCGGGTCCGGAAATTTTGTCAAAACCCGGATAATTTTCTATATCAACAGCTTTTTTGCCAATTTGTCCGCCCATATCTTTTGAAACATGCAAAAGATTCATTTTTTGGCGGGCGGCGTAAATTGCCGCCGAAACTCCGGCCGGGCCGGCTCCAATGATTATTAGGTCGTAAATCATTTTATTTTATTGTTTTTAAATAATTTTTTAATTCGTCTCGATATTTTGGATCTTTTAATGTAAGGTAAAAAAACGATTTTATCCATTTTAACTTGTCTCCGCATTCCAGCCATTCTCCGCTTAACTCATAGCCATAAATTTGCTTTCCTTCGTCGAGCATTTTAGACAAAACGTCAGCCAAAATAATTTCTCCTTTTTTGCCGGGTTTTGCTTTTTTCAGATATTCAAACACGTCGGGAGTTAAAATGTGCCTCCCCATTACAACCAAATCAGACATTATTTCATTTGGCTGGGGTTTTTCTATTATTTTTTTTATTTTATAAAGATTGCTGGAAATTTTTTCAACTCTAACCGAGCCATATGCCGGAATTTTATCTTTTGGCAAGCGTTTCAAACCCAAAACCGGCGCTTGACAGGTGTTATAAATGTTCATTAGCTGCGCCAATGCCGGCACATCAGAATATACGATATCATCGCCAAAAGAGTTTGCCACCGGCTCATTTTTAATATATTTTTCGGCTTGTAAAATTGCATGGCCATCGCCTTTGGGCTCTTTTTGAATAACAAAAGTCATTTTCATGTCTTTAAATTCGTCCTGAAAAGCATGCAGTTCCTCCAATATTTTGTCCTTTTTTCTTTTTGCCAGTATTTTCTCCAGTTCCGGCGCTTTTTTGAAGTAATTTAATATAGATTTCTGGCTCGGACTAATAACAAAAATTATTTCCTCAACGCCCGAATCTTTTATTTCCTGCACAATATATTGGATTGCCGGCTTGTCTGCGAGCGGAAAAAATTCCTTAGACAAAACTTTTGACAACGGCAAAAATCTTGTGCCCAGACCGGCAACAGGAATGATTGCTTTTTTTACCTCTATTTGTTTTTCCATAAAAATAAATTTAAAAACTAACTCTTATATTTTATTTTTCTCAAAAATGCCGGAATTTCCCATTCTTTTTCCTGTTCAATACGCTTTTTTTCCTGTAATTCTTCGGCTCTTTTAATTTCCAGCCCGCTTCTTCTTGTTATTTTTTTGCTGGAATCTGAAACGGCATCAACAATGTTCATTCGGCTCGATTCCACAATTGACACGGGCGGAATTGGAGCTTCAAACACCGGAATAAATGAAATTGGTTTTTCTTCGAAATGCTCTTTTGGTCCCTTAGTTTCGGGCTTGTCCTGAACTTTGCGAGAGGGCTTTTTAATTTTTTCTTTCTTGGCCGGCTTTTTAATTGGCTTCTCGACTTTTTTCTTTTCTTTTTTTATTACAAGCTTTTTCTCTTCTTTAACTTCCCTTACGGCCTGCTTTTCAACAATTTCGGGCACAACAATTTTTACCAGCTCCGCTTCCGCAACCAATTCTTCTTCCACCTCCCCGCCGGTCATTAAAATAGTGGTTTTTATTTTATTTTTCAGCTTGGGGCTTTTTGAAATTCCAAAAATAATTTTTGCTTTTGGATTTAAGCCTGAAATGTGGCTGGAAATTTTTTCAACTTCAAACATTGAAAGATTTTCCGAGCCCGCAACGTTAAATAAAATCTTTTCAGCCTCAAATCCGCTGGTTTGTAGTAAAGGATTTGCAAGAATTTTCTGGCAAATTTTCTCGGCGCGGTCTTTACCCGATTCTTCAGACGTATTTAAAAATGCCGAATTTCCCCTGCCTTTTAAAATTGCACGCAGGTCCGCAAAGTCAATGTTAATTATTCCGGGGTTATATATTAAGTCTATCAAACTTTCCAATGATTCGATAAGGCTTTTGTTTACAATTGAAAATGCATCGGTTATGGGCGTATTTGCGTCAATAATTTTAAAAATTTTCTCGTTCGGAATAACAAGCGAAACATTCAAGGTTTGCCTCAAAGACTTTAGCGCAGTTTGAGCAATGCGCTGCTTATTTTTGCCTTCAAATTTGAAGGGCATTGTAAAAATTCCAAAAGTAATTCCGCCAAATTCTCTGGCGGCGTCGGCAAAAATTTGTGTTGCGCCCGAGCCCAATCCGCCACCAAGCGACGCAATAAAAATTATTATGTCCTGGTCTTTAAAAGTCCCGCTAATTTTTTCTTTGGCCGATTCGGCTGCTTGCCTTGCCAAATCAACATTAACTCCTGTTCCCAACCCGTGTGTTAATTCCTGGCCAAACCAAAAATATTTTATTCCAGACTTCTTTTTTAGGGCGCGAATGTCTGTGTCGGCAACCACAAAAGTGGCTTTATCTAGCGACCTGCCAATTTCAGAAACAATTGAACTTCCACCTCCACCAATTCCAATCACTTTAATTCTGGCTTTAAATAATGATTCAGCCGGAAAGTCTTTTATGGGTAGTTTTGGCTCTGTTTTTTTTGTTTTATGCTTGACTGCTTTCTTAGCCTTAATTTCTTTTTTGGGTTTTTCAATCTTCTTTTTCTTTGCACCAATTTTCTTTGGCTTGGCAATTTTTTTAATTTTAACAATCTTTTTTTGCTTTGCAATATTCTTTTCTTGCCCTGAGCTATGTCGAAGGTTTTTTTTCTTAGTAACAATTTTCTTTTTCTTTAAAACTTTTTTTACGGGTTTTATTTTTTTCTTTTCTCCAGGCAAAATTTTCTTCTGCTTTACAGGTTTTGCAATTTTTATTTTCTTTATTTTTTTCACAGACTTCTTTGGCATTATATTAGTTTACCCCTGCCCAAAATAATTTCAAGAGTGGTCAAAAATAAGATTCGTGGTAAAAAAATGCCATCAATGCTAAATTATTTCAATTATTTTATTTCGCGACGAGTATCCCGAAACAATTTTAACTCGCGACGAGCCTGTTTCAAAATAAACTGCCAGGGCGTTTCTAATTGCTTCGTTTGCCTTTCCTTTTTCGGGCGGTTCTTTTACAGAAACAACAAAATTTTTGTCGTCAATTTTTTCAACTTTTTCCTCGCGGGAGCTTGGTTTTGCTTTCACGTTTATACGCATATTTTTTCTCCTTTTCCAATTAAATCCACTTCTCTGCCCTGCACTAAAATTGCTTGCTCATCGGTTAAAATTTTTAATTTTCTCCTTACCCATTTAAAAGGCATGTGTTTTTTTATAATTTCTGCGTCTTCCGGCAAATAATGCACAAAAACATCAAAATTTACCAAATTCAAACCCTTTAAGTCGCGTAATTTCACAATGTTTTCGTCGCCATTTTCCCAGCCAGCTGTTTTTATTGTTTTTCCCGCCACAATACTTCCGGCCGAAGCGCCAATATAAACTTTCCCCTCGTTTAATAATTTTCTGATTATTTTTTCAAAATTACACGCTCGCATTGCTTTTAGTAGGTAAAAAGTGTTTCCACCCTCAACAAAAATTATATCTTTTGGCTGAAGCAACTGCATAACTTCGGCCTCGTTTTTGCCCTCAATGTCAACTTCTTCTATATTAAAACGCAATTCTTCTTTCATTATTCTCCAGTCTTCTTTTAAGTAATCCAAATTTTCCAAGGGTTTGGCGGCAGTTGTAACAAATGCAACGCTTACGTCATATGATGGCTTTTGCAGAAGTTTCATAATTTCTTCTTTCATTGCCATTCCTCCAGACGTCAAAAGCAAAGTTTTCGCGCGCCTATGCTTTATAGATTCGGCTATTACTCCAACAAAAAAATAAATTAAAGCCAAAAAAACCAAAAGCGCTCCAAGCGCAGAAACCGCTCCAATTCCAAATGGAGTCAAGAAAAATTGTAAGACAGAAGTTTTAGTAAATGTGAGTTTTAAAAATGGCAGTTGCCAAAAAATATTCAAAACAGAATTAGTGTCATAAGCCGGATTTTTTCCCACCAGTAAAATATATTTTCCTTTATTATCTTTTGAATAAACCTCAATTTCGTATTTTCCGGCCGGTAAATTTTTGCTAAACTCCGGGCCTTTTAAATAATAATCCCTATCAAAACTGTTGTAATATTCCTGCCAAGTAAAAACACTGCCATCAAGTGTTGCTATTTGATTTTTATTACTTCCAGTTAGCGAAAAAACATTGGCAGAATATATGCCATTTGGATTTTCGGCTTCGGGAACCATTAAATTTAAATAAAAGTTAAAATTTTGGCTGGAGTTTAACAGATACTCTCTTGGATTGCCATTAAGTTCGTCGTAAAAAGCCTGCGAAGTTTGAGGGTTATTTATTTGAATGTTTCCTGTTTGCAGATACGCAACCCTTGGCTGATATGCCAAAACCCGGCAAGCCACAGCCAGAAACAAAAAAACAATTACGTATTGGATTTTCTTTTTCATATTACTATTTCTTATGGCTTCAGCCGCAAAGATCGCAATCGATTCCGCATTCGCAGCAATGGTGGCAAAGCCAGGTTCGACAAATGCATCTGTTCTTTTTATCCATAATTTTTCCGCACCTTCGGCATTTTAAAACAGTTTCTACCCCAAAAAATTCCGCGGCGCCGTCCATTTTTTCTTTTTCTGGCACAGGAATTTTATTTGTTTTGTAAATGTCTCCGTGCCCAGGAATAATCCATTCGGCCATTTTTAAAACCATTTCCCTACTCTCTTTTAATTTTTCTGGTTCAGAAGCATATTTGTCTTCCATAGGATAATTTTCTTTCCAAAAAATATCTCCGCAAATGGCAACAATTTCGTTTTTCGTTTTTACAAATAATGTTATACCGGTGTAGTCGTGCCCCGGAGTCCTGACAATTTGAATGTTTTCTGTAAAATTTTCCTGCCAATCTTCCACAGTGTCATTGTACCAAATGCCAAAAAATTCCAAAACTCTTGCATTTTGGAACATCCCGATATTTCGGTAGTGGTCAATGTGTGAATGAGTTATGCAAACAAAATTAACATCTTCAACGCTTAAATTTTCCTTGCCCAAGGCATCTACCAGCACATGCCTGCTTGGCAAAACTCCGGGGTCAACAACCATAACCAAATCTTTATCTTTTACAAGAGTTATCGTTGGGCAGGTTTTTTCTACTCCGGTTTCGGCAACGGAATCGG
>Ga0114951_10005849_pt1 | contig 11146 bp, 11 predicted proteins | sample AM7aDNAmetaG_FD_88677 | JGI IMG/M metagenome (GOLD analysis project Ga0114951, IMG submission 88677) | Freshwater microbial communities from Finland to study Microbial Dark Matter (Phase II) - AM7a DNA metaG | ecosystem: Environmental > Aquatic > Freshwater > Lake | place: Finland: Lake Alinen... | reverse complement strand
TCCATCATTCAGAATAACTGGAACCAAGCCTCAATTATGGGATGCAGTAACAGGCGAAATGAGACTATTGAATGAATTTTCTGATGATGGAGTGAGAACGTCTGTTGCACTGACAATGGAACCCGGACAAAGCTGGTTCATCGTTTTTGCTGATAAGATAAATGGAGTCTCGTATGGCCAATCGAATCTGAATTTTCCCGATAAAAAAGTATTAATGAACATTGGCGGACCCTGGAAACTTGATTTTGTAAATAAAAAGATCGGTCCGATAGGTCCTGTTCAAATGGCTACTTTGGTTGATCTTTCAAAAAGTGAGGCCGAAAATATCCGATATTATTCCGGAACCATCAACTATTCAGCTGACTTTGAGCTGGAAAAGATACCTGGTGACAAAAAAGTATTTATCGATTTAGGCGATGTTAAGGTTATAGCCCATGTTAAGATAAACGGTAAGGACGCCGGTGGTGTCTGGATGTACCCATGGTCACTGGAGGTTAAGAATTTACTAAAGACTGGCAAAAACACGGTAGAGGTTGAGGTTGCTAATTTATGGCGAAACCGACTAATTTTAGACAACAGGTTACCAGAGAAAGAACGCTATACCTGGACAATTATAAAGGACACCAAGCCTGATGAGACTCCTCCTTCATCCGGATTACTTGGACCAGTAACAATAAAAGTAGAAGATCGGTAATGAAACGAGTTATTAAGGCCTGCTTGGCGCTCGCTGCAATTCTTATCATCGGAGGCTCTGGAATTGAGCGGAAAACCATTCCGTATCCAGCCGCCTTGAAGGATGCCGGGGTTACGCTCTCAGATTTGAAAAACGGACAACGTCAGGGTTTGATACTGGGGAATGGCGACCTTTATGGTATCGTCATGGAAAAAGAGGGCCGCCTTTTCATGCGAATTACCAAAAATGATATTTGGGATGCCAGGATGGATTTATCGGGCGACGGCGAAATGCCAAAAGTTGATATAGCCAATAATAAAATTTCCGGACCCGACGGCGGACCTCCAAGCTATGGCAAGCTATTTCCACAGCCGCGCTGCGCAGCAGGCCTGGTGCTCGGCACAGTGCCATTATCCTCCTATACAGCACATCTGGACATTGAAAAAGCAGCGGTAACAGTCGAGCAGGTGAATGGTCCAAAAACGACCATCCGCATACTGAAAGACCGGAATATTGTCCTGATTAAGGGTCCTTCAAAGGTGGAAATTGAAGCCATCAAAGCATCAACCCTGCCTGATGCAGAAACGGGTAAAACAGGAGAAGTTTCCTGGTTATTGATGAAAATGCCAGGAGATATCGATTACAGCGGGATGGAATATGCTTTGGCTGTTGCAACCAAGGGAGATATTTCAGTGGTTTCGTTAGTAACTTCTTTTGATATTAAGGGTGATGAAGTACTGAATAGTGCTATTTCACTGGCCCGCAACACAATTTTGGAAAAGGAAAAACTTTTGGTAACGATACATGAAGAACAATGGCAGCAGTTTTGGTCTAGAAGTGGTATTCAGCTGGACGACACCGCTATGCAGCGCTGGTGGTATCGTATGATCTATTTTGCCGGGAATGTCTGCAAGCCAGGAACTTCGCCAATGAATCTGATGGCACCGCTTGCTACGGACAACACTCCCTGGCATTCCGACTTTCATCATAATTATAATTCGTGGCAGGTATTCTGGCCATTACCTGCTTCCAATCACGGTGAGCTCGCGGATCCATGGATATCCTATCTTAATGATATGATACCGAGGTTCAAATTCCTTGCCAGAGCAACGTATGATTGTGATGGGATGTATTGCCCGATCTCCTCCTTCCTGCATGAGCCGGACCCAGCTTTATCCAAAAGCATTAACAAACGACAAATGTCGATGAATCCATGGGGACTGACCATTGGATCAACCGCCATGAATGTTCAGAATGCCTGGCAAATGCACCTTTGCAATCCTGATGCCGGCTACCTGAGATCTAAAATTTACCCGATCATCAGGGAAAGCGCCCTCTTTTATGTTTCGTTTATGGAAAAATGTAAAGTGGACGAAAAAGGGAAAATATTACTGGGCCCATCATATAGTCCGGAGCATGGAGAAGTGGGCATTTATAATTGTCCATTTGATATCGCATATATACGATACACTTTCAATGCTATGATTCAGTCTTCATCAGAATTGAAAGCAGATGAGGATCTCGCCTTAAAATGCAAGAAATTTTACAACCTGCTTCCAGATTATCCAACTGCCCTGAATGATTCCGGAGAGTCCATAATTGTAGATTGGGCAGGATGTAAATACAATGAAGTTAAGGTACATAACCTTACGGTTCCAGCCTCACCAGTTTTCCCGTGCGACCAGGTGACCTGGTTTTCGAATGAAACTGAAAAAGAACTTTTAAAACGAACGATTAAAAATACACGGCATAATTTCAATAACTCCAATGTGATGTTTAATATCGCCAAAGCCCGACTATCCATGCCTGAAGCGGTCACAGATGCCAGAAATTGGTTTGCTTCCAGGGAGCTTCCGAATGGGCTGTTTGAATGGCAGGGACATCAACATGGGACCTATATGGGTGAAATGACGGGTATCGCCGGTTTGATTGATGAATTCCTTTTGCAAAGTGTTGATAATAAGATTCGTTTGTTTCCTTGCTGGCCCTCCGAAAGAAATGCCAGCTTCAATGGTCTCAGGGCTCAGGGTGGATTCACTGTATCAGCTGACTTTGTTGGCGGGCGGGTTACAGTGGCGATTATTGAAAGCAGCGCCGGAAGGGAACTCAAGTTGCTAAGTCCATGGAGATCAATCTGTATAAATGGAAAGAAAGCAAATATTGATCCGGACGGGTTGGTAACACTTAAAACTAAATCCGGAGATATTTACCGATTTACTGAGGACTAAAATACTCTATGATGTTCAGTGGTATTAAACGAACAGGTGGATTGTCATTAATCTTGACAGCTACAATGATTTTTCAACTTTGTACCGAACAATCTGTTGCTCAACAAGGTATAAGAGATCTTTATTCTGATACCTGGGTTGGGACCGACGCCCTGAATCGAAAAATGCCATCCATTGCTGAAGCAGGTCCGGTAAAAAATGATCAGCGGAGAGTGGTCGGAATATTTTATATCACCTGGCATAGTGATAATCTGGCTGCCATGAAAAGCCCTTATAATGCTGATGTAACCAAGGTGCTGAAAGGGGACACCAATGCTCGGTACAATCCCAGTCATCCATTATGGACGGAGAGCTCTTTTCATTGGGGTGAGCCGGAATCAGGCTATTTTCTGAGTAAGGATGAGTATATTATCCGGAATGATATGTCGATGCTCACAGATGCAGGAGTTGATGTGCTGATCATGGATGTGACTAATGCTGTCCGATATTGGGATGAATGGGAAGTGGTTTTTACCACCATGCAGAAAATGGTATCAGAAGGAAATAAGGTTCCCCAATTCTGCTTCTGGGCTTTTAATGGAGAGGTAATCCAGGTGGTTCAGGATTTATACGATAAGATATATACTCCTGGTCGGTTTAAAGATCTCTGGTTTTACTGGGATGGAAAGCCATTATTGCTTTATAATAAGAATCCTGAGGTGGATGCCAATAGCAAAGGAATAAAGGGAGCTTCCAGAGACTATTCCCCTGAGGTTGAAAAGTACTTTACCCTGAGGAATATGTGGTGGGGATATTATCAATGGGCGGGAGAACGGTTTGTGGGCACCGAGGACAACTGGAGTTTCGGATATGATCTCGGTGATCCAAAAGTAAAGGGTTTGGATCCCATGAATCTTGTCTCGCTGCATTTGGGTAAAAGAGAGGAAGCTGCGGTTACTCCGGCCCAGCATCCATCAGGCCTTGTTGGTAAATCATGGACGCGGGAATCCGGTGAGCCCGTTCTAAATGGATTCGATCTTCCGGATTCAGCCTTTGTTCCCTGGCTGGGAAAAACAGTTAAGCACCCTGAAGGTTATGGTATCTATTTCCAGGATCGATGGAATGAAGCACTCAAAGCTGATCCTCAATTTATCTATCTTAATGACTGGAATGAATGGTGTGCGGGCAAGTATCCTCCACGAAATGGAGTTTCATTTCCATTTATGCGAAGGAAAAGTCTTTATTACTTTGTTGATCAGTACAATGCTGAGTTCAATCGTTGCATTGAACCCATGAAGGATGGCTATACCGATAACTACTATATGCAGATGGCCCAGAATATTCGTCGGTACAAAGGTGTCAGGCCCTTACCAGAATCAAAAGGGATAATAAAGATCAGGATTGACGGAGATTTTTCAGACTGGAATGCGGTGACAAATGAATTCCGGGATACCAAAGGCGATACATTTCACAGGGATTACAATGGCTATGGCGGACTTCATTTCATCAATAATTCCGGACGAAATGATTTACTGAACTGTAAGGTTGCGGTTGATAAGAAAGAGATTTATTTCTCAGTTTCAACCGACCAGCCAATCAGTGAATATACCGGAGAGAACTGGATGTTACTTTTGATTGATGCCGATCAGAATCCATTAACCGGATGGTATGGTTACGATTACCTGATAAATAAAAATGTTATTGACCAGAAAACGACCACGGTGATGGCTTATGATCCTTCGAATGCTGATAACCCTTGGAAAGAGAAAGCCAGGATCAGTTATGCCTGTAAGGGCAGTAAGATGGAGATGGCAATTCCCCGTGAACTCCTGTGTCTGACCGCAAATAAAATTTCATTCGATTTTAAGTGGTGCGATCATCCTACCGACCTCAAGGATCCAATATCCCTATGCACCAATGGAGATGCCGCACCAAACAGAAGGTTTAATTACCGATATATCTGGAAACTGAAATAAAAAACCCTCACCAACAGAAAGTTAATGAGGGTTAGCTATATTGGTGTGATCCAGCTGGGATTACGCTGGATTCAGACATACAATTCTGTATTAAATTGTTAGGGTATATTTTTAAAATCTTGTGGCGGTGATTTGGCGGTGCTAATTATTTTGCCCTTAAAAGTACTCGCCTTTTTTGCCCGATTAACTCGTTGTTTTACTTTCTGTTATGAGTTTATTGTATGAGAATAAAATGTTATTAATCGTAATGCAAAATTGGCGTTAAGTGAAAAAAGGTTAGTCTGGTTTATCCGTGCATTTTCTTTAAAACTTGAATCAAATCAGCCTGGCTGTCCACCAATTTTTCAAGCATTTTAATCTTTTCATCTTTGAACAGATCGACTTGTACCGGTTCCGTAAACTTTCCGCACCGATGATGGTTGAGCCCATCTTCACCCAGCAAAATCCATCGTGGGCATAGCTCGGGGAACATTTCCAGTATCTTAATAAAAGAGGCCACACTTAGCTGATTCCTTCCATTAATGATAGAGGACACTGCACTTTGCGTTAATCCTAATTTCTCCGCCAATTCTTTGTGTGGAATTCGTTCTTCTCGGAGCCAATCTCTAAGACGCGTTGCTACAGGCATTTGAATGTTAATTTTAGAAATGTTCATTTTATTAATGATAAAGAATAGTTAATTTTAGATGAATTCCTTATTTTTGCAGGACAAAGATAAATACTTTACACGACAATTACACCCCTATTTAACGACATTTATCAAATAGTTTTCAATTATTTCAAAATTCTTTACAATTAATGAACTACGAAGCCCTTCTCCACATGAAATCACTGCTCCCAAAAGGTTACCGGGAACTTATTGCCAAATCCACTGGATTTTCTCTCGGTTATATCGACCGCGTATTTTCCGGCACCCGCCAGAACCAAAGCATCGTTGATGCTGGCCTGTCGATCCTCGAGGATAATTTAGCCTTTAAACAAGATTGCCTTAACCGACTTGATCGGATTATCGCTCAGTATTAATGACACTCAAAATCGGTTCACAGACAGCCCCACTGGCCAACCTTTTACACGCAAAGGCTCTTACCGTCAGAATTGAGTTGTTGGAAGACGCCTTTACTGCGTGCAACCCCGCTAATGAAATGCGACTACACCTGATCCTGATCGAACTGGGAACAGCCTACAAAACATTAATGCAATACCACGATTCTACCAAACGCTTAATCCTAGCCAAAGCATCATGAATTACCCCATTGAAACATTAATCGACCCCCAGGCACAGGTAATCGATAAATCATCCAGCACCCGCGCACTCAAACTTATTCGCCGCGCACTCTTATCCCACTTAGCTATCTTAACTCAAACCAAAAGGGATTCTTTTGAAGTACTCTTTCAGGAGGAAAATTATCCAACAGAATTTAATTCTACCTGTCAATTGGTAGATGATCTGGAACTGTATTTACAGACCCGCAGCCATGATCCAAAATCCTGAATTTCACATCACTGCCATCAGTTATATTAAATCACTGATGGCCCAGCGCCGGTACCTCATTGCAACGGGCAAATCCCATGTTAATGTAGGATACATAAATTCCTGCCTTAATGAATTGGAACGCTATCTATCAGCCTACACCTACGATTCTGATACCAAAATGGCCAACTTTTGGCTACGGCATAGCGAACATATCTTTGCCCTGATCCCAGGGAAGGCATCGGGCAGCCATGAAACGGCTACCAAAGTATTCATGCAATTGGCCGGTATCGCTCATATAATACACGATCACCCAACGGTTTACTGGGATACGATCCGTGAGTTTTCTGTCAACTAAACCAACCCCTCTCATTCTGTTTTTTCTGATATGTGTCACCGACACAAAGACCCTTTTTTGCCCAAACTATACGAGAACGCATGATACCCGACCAAATTATCAATCAAATCAACAGCCTCCCTATCGTTAAGGTGATTGAATCCTACATGAAATTGAAGGACAATGCCGGCACCTGGGAAGGTTGTTGCCCACTACATAAAGAAAAGACCCCCTCATTCAAGGTTTTCCCGAAAAACAACAACTTTAAATGCTTCGGATGTGGCCAGCAGGGTTCCGCTGTTTCCTTTGTGATGTCACTCAAATCCTGTACTTATCCCGAAGCCATTAAGGAAATCGGAGCCAGACACGGAATTGATGTACCCGATCACCAAGTCACGGAAAAGGAAAAGGTCGTACTTGATCATCAGGAATCCTTACTGGTGGCAGTATCCTTCGCCTCCCACTATTTCAGGGAATCTTTGAAAAACCCGGCCAATATCGAGGTTCTCAATTATGCGCTTTCCCGTTGGAACGCGGAAATAATAGAAAAATTCGAACTTGGTTTTGCCCCTGATTCCTGGAACGATTTTTATGATTCAGCCATCGCAGCCGGTTTTAAAACGGAAATACTTCTCGAGGCCAGTCTGATCTCAGAGAGCAAGACCCGGCCAGGGGAATATTTTTCCTATTTCCGCAACCGGCTCATGTTCCCTATCCATAACTCGCATGGTAAAGTGGTGGGATTTACGGGTCGGGCATTAAATAAGGAGAAGCCCAAATATTTCAATTCCCGCGCCACGCCACTATATGATAAGTCAGCTCTTTGTTACGGCATTGCATTCGCAGCCGGGGCAATAAGGCAAGCAGCGCAAGCCTACCTGGTTGAAGGAAACGCAGATGTTATCCGGTTGCATGAAATCGGAATCGCCAACACGGTGGCTATATCCTCGACCTCATTTACCCGGGATCAGTTATTATCCCTCAAGGAACTTTGTGGTTCAATTACCATTATTCCTGATACCGATCCGGCCGGGATTAAATCGCTCGATCGGACCGCTAAAATGATTCTCTCCGAGGGAATGGCATGTAATGTGATGATTTTACCACACCAGGATGAAAAGGTAGATGCTGATTCCTATTTTAAAATCATTGAGGGATTTAAAACTTATGAAGCTCAAATAGCTCAGGACTATATAATATACAAGACTCTGGAATGGAGTAACCTACCAAAGACCGCGACCAATATCAAACGGGCCATTGATGACATCTCTGATATGATCGTTAAACTGGATCCGGAGTTCCATCCACTGTATATCGATCAAGTCAGCCGGATAATCAAACCTAAAAAGGCATGGACGGATCGGATTGGAGCACTAACCAAAGAGATACCATTGGTAGTTAAAATGGATGAATCCTCCAAGATCCCGGCTCATGTATCCCTCGTTGATTGGGAGAAGTATGGATTTTACGCAGAGAAAAATTGCTACTTCTTTTCCACAGCCAGGGGTATCCAAAGGGGATGCAACTTTACCCTGGAACCACTTTTCCATATCGAAAGCGTTACCGATGCCAAACGTATTTTCCGCATTACCAACGAATTCGGGATTACCAGGGTAATCGATTTGGCACAAAAAGACCTGATATCCCTTGGACGGTTCAAGGAATGTATTGAATCCCTTGGAAACTTTTTGTGGGAAATGGCTGATACCGAACTGAATAAACTGAAACGATATCTGTATCAGGAAACTGCAACCGCCGAAGAAATCAAACAACTCGGCTGGCATAAAGACGGGTTCTATTCGTGGGGAAACGGAATATTCAATGATGCCTTTACCAAAATCGATACCAATGGACTCGTCAGTCATAAGGATAAGAATTATTGGTTGCCGGCATTCTCAGCCATTTACGCAGGGGAAAAGAACCTGTATGTCGCAGAACGTCAGTTTGTCCACTCGGATAAAAACGATATTTCTTTACACGATTACACCCAGCGCCTTATCAGTGTATTCGGGGATAATGCTTCCATTGCTCTATGCTTTTACTTTTCCTCCCTCTTCCGGGATCAGATTGTACGCCGCTTTCACTTCTTTCCAATCTTGAATCTATTTGGTCCAAAAGGGGCCGGTAAGACTGAATTAGCGGTCAGTATCATGAGTTTCTTTGGTAAGCTGGGAAAAGGGCCGAACATCAACAATACATCGAAAGCCGCCCTTGCAGACCATGTCTCGCAGCTCTCCAATGCCTGTACCCATATCGATGAATACAAAAACACTGTAGAGTTTGATAAAATAGAATTCCTGAAGGGGTTGTGGGATGGAACCGGCCGCACCCGGATGAACATGGATAAGGATAAAAAGAAGGAAACCACCGCCGTGGATTGTGCTGTGATCCTTTCAGGTCAGGAAATGCCTACCGCCGATATCGCCCTCTATTCCAGGCTCATTTATCTGACCTTTAATACCTATGAATATGATGACAAAGCGAAAAAGCGTTTCAATGAACTGAAAGAAATAGAAGGGCGGGGCAATACCCATATCACCAACCAGATCCTGGGGTCCCGCAATACGTTTAAAGCAAATTTCGATGCCTCCTATGAAAAGGTCAGTCGGGATATGAACGCAGCACTAGAAAACGAGGTCATTGAGGATCGTATTTTTAGAAATTGGCTGATCCCCCTGGCAACCTTTCATGCAATCCGTGAGGATATCGTGGTTCCATTTACTTATGCGCAGCTCGTCAAGTTGTCCTGCCAGCAGATTCTTATTCAAAACAAGGAAATCAAATCTTCAAACGAAGTATCCACATTTTGGGATATCCTGGTATTCCTTGCTGCCGATGGGGTGATCTCCGATAAAGTGGATTTTGAAATTCAAAAGCTGGGCGAAATAAAAACGGAAGAAATGAAGGTAGCGCGGCAATTCCCAAAACCCACCAACGTGATCTTTGTCCAAATGTCAAGGATATTCCAGCTTTACCGCAAGCATGGTAAGATGGCATCCGAGAAAATCCTGCCCCTGGACTCCATTACTTACTACCTCCGGGCAGACCGCCGGTATATCGGGATGAAAACAAAAAGATTCCGGTTTATCGATACCTCCATGGGACCTGGAGGGGAGTGGAAAACAAAATCAGAGCGAGCATTTTGTTTCCTCTATGACCCCTTGAAAATTCACCTGAATACAGAGAATTCCAGCGAAGATTCTTCCATCGGTACCGGAGATCCTTCGGAAGATGAAAAACTCGAAAGCCTTTTTTAAACCTTTTTTACCCCCGTCACATCCGTCACATTTATCACACCCAATGAATCAGCACTTTAACACCTTTTATTTTCCGTTACATCCCGTCACATTCCGTCACTACCTAAAGCGATACTTCAAGTCCTCGTCACATCCATCACATTCCATCACAGGATTTGATCCACTTTATGTATATGATTTTTGATTAAAATGATATATATGAGAGAGTTAAGAAATATCCAAATTGTTGATAACCCTGTGACGGATGTGACGGAGAATAGGTGCCTCGCTCCAAAACTTTTGAAAAAAATATTTTTTATGGAATACGTTGACCAGGTTTTTGTGCAATTAAAGGATCGTGAACCCTGTAAAGTGCTGATGGCTAGTTTGAAAGATTCAGAAAAGTTCATTTTGGCCGTCAAAGAATTAATCGATTATGGTTATCTGTTTAATATTGAGTTTAATAGCGATTATTCTGAAATGACGATCCAAGAGAAATTTCCTTTCAAATCAGATAAAAATAAGTATCAAACCCTCCCTAAGAAAACCTTCTATGACAAATGACAACCAGGGTCATTCTGACCAACAAATTGAGGCCACCAACAAGGGTTGCCTTTTCTCTTTTATTACTGCCTTAGTTTTTGGAACCATCTGTTTAATAATATACCTATGAATCAACTTTATTTGGATCTGCGGATTGCTGTGAAAGCCATGCGCGCCGTGCAAAAGGACTATTTTAAGGTCAGGAATTATAACTGTCTGATGCTGGCTAAAACCACCGAGGATCATGTGGATCGGATCCTCTTAAAGATCCAGGAGGCTGAAAGTGCTCCGCCCAGTTTAATTCAGGAGGACGATGAGTAATGGATATTCATTCGGGCGTTCCCCGCTGGGGCAGGCTTTCCGCTTCTATCTTACCGGTAACCCGGCAAGGATAACCGCTTCAATCCTTAACGCAATACAATATCACTGAAAAATGAAGTCAGGCAAATACATTGTAATACCCTGTAAACCTTATGTCAGGCAGTTCTTAATTCAGAATTTCGGGGACCCGGTCAACTTCTACTCACAGGCAACCCCATACACCTACCTGTTTCGAAGTTCACTCCATCTTCCTGATGATCCCGAGGGTAAGGCTTCTGCCAGGCGCGGTAAAAGACCAAAGCCAAACATCAACCCTTGCTTTGCAAATTCATACCTTGATGTTCCGGTGGAGTTCGTTATTTCTGAGCATGACTTTTACCGC
>Ga0114951_10005848_pt1 | contig 11149 bp, 16 predicted proteins | sample AM7aDNAmetaG_FD_88677 | JGI IMG/M metagenome (GOLD analysis project Ga0114951, IMG submission 88677) | Freshwater microbial communities from Finland to study Microbial Dark Matter (Phase II) - AM7a DNA metaG | ecosystem: Environmental > Aquatic > Freshwater > Lake | place: Finland: Lake Alinen... | reverse complement strand
CTGGCCATAATTGCCATTGGCTCAACCGTCTATCCAGCGCTTGCCGCAGCTCTTAGACTGGCGGCGGAAGGAATCAACATTAAAGTCATCAACGCCCGGTTTGCAAAACCGATTGACAGCGAACTTATTGCCAGTACTGCGGTAGCGATCAAAAAAATTATCACAGTCGAAGAAAACGTCCTGCAGGGAGGTTTCGGCAGCGCCGTGTTGGAACTTTTAGCAGAAAAAAACATAACCGGCGTGCAACTTAAGAGGCTGGGCATTCCCGATGAATTTGTAGAGCACGCCACACAGTCCCAACTACGTCAGAAATACGGCATCGATGAAGAGGGAATATATCGCGCGGTGAAGGAGATGCTGGGGATTAATGGGGATGGTTGTCCCTGATGTTCCTGATAATCACGGGTAAGAATCCTAAAGCAAGCTGCTGGGTATTATACCCTCCGCTTGTGCGGGATTGTTCAGCTTGCCAATTACGCTGCACTTCGCTTGCAGAATTGGAGTTTCACAATAAACACTTTTTACGTAAGACTTCACTAATAATTATTTGATTTTAGTCAAATATTCGTGTAGAAAATATATCACTTAAAGAGCATATTGCCACAAACCGGCATATAACTGGTGACGTATATTAATTGCTATGCCCCATCTACCCCACAAAAGGGAGGTACACATGAGTATCAGTGTTAGTAAATCCTTTTTAGGAGGTCAAAAGAAGCTGATCAGAATTTTGACATGCTTGATCATTGTCATAACAAGCGGATGTGTTTCTGTTTCAGTAATGCCCAGTGGTAGTCCCGTTAAAGCCACGCCGCGTCCGAATGACTGCCCTATTGAGTTTTTCCGGCTCGCCAAGCCGGATCGTCCCTTTTTCGAAATTGCGACAATTTCAGCCGAAGGTTCAAGAAGTACTCCACCAGCGGCAGAACAAGAAAAGATCCGACAAAAAGCTTGTGAATTAGGTGCTGAAGCGGTTATCGTTACGCGCGAATCCGCACCTCAACACGGCATGATTGGTGTGGCCATTAAATACAAGTGAACAGTTTTTATTGCGTGGCTTAACCACAAATTCACCACTGGTCATACAGGCACTGGCAACCTTCATGCCTCTTCGTTGTGATACCGCGTCTTCATATATCGTCTGGTCAGCGGTTGGGCCGGTTAACTTCTTTCGTTATGTAAGGAACAAATGACAATTCAGAACAATGATCAATTACATAGACTTTCTATAAGTCTTCACGATTTCGAAGATGCTATGCGCTTTCTTACTGAAACACTACAGCATAATGCATCGTCAGTTCTTCATGAAGCTTTATTAATCGCAGCAATAATATATTTCGCACGTCCCTTTAGTCATAACTCTCATGATAAGCGTTCGAAGGACATTTCTAAAATAGCAATCGACTCGTTCACTGATATTAGTCCAGCAGAAAGAACACTTTACGATGACTTAATAAAATTTCGTAATAAATGCCTTGCACATGCTGAGTTCCAATATTATCCAACTTCCGTAAATGAAAAGACAGGGGTTATACGTGGCAGGCGATTCTCAATTTTGGATTCTCACATAGACATCAAAGCCTTTAATGTCCTTTTGGAAAAGCTCATTAATCAAGCACACAACAAGCGCGCAGACTATACTTTTGCATTAAAAAAACATAACAAAGGCAATACAGCCGATCGCCAACGCTCCGGCTGATTTTTTCTTTGCACTCAAAAACTACGGGAGGAAAACAATGAGAAATATGAAAATATGGATTACCGCAGTGATGATTCTAACGCTACTGTCAGGTTGCGCAGCAGTTCAAACAACAGTTAGCACAAAAACAACAACCTTTTATATACCAGAATATAAAAACTCAGGAACAATAGTTGTTGTTGCTGCTGAGGCGGCTGTTAATAGCTCTCTTGAATTTGCCCATTACAAAAAGCAATTTGAACAAAAACTTGCAGCTAATGGTTATACCATTGTGAATAATCCCACAGAAGCGCAGTATATCGGATTTGTTGCTTATGGTATCGACAATGGCAAGAGTTCTATAGTGTCAACACCTATCTTTGGCCAAACTGGTGGTGGCACCACATCTTCTTCCGGTACTGTTTATAGTTCAAAAGGCAGCGCTACATATTCAGGAACAAGCTATACGATGCCTACCTATGGTGTTGTAGGCTCGGCTATGAGTTCACAAAGCGAGTACACCAGGGCTATAGCTCTAGATATTGTTGATGCACAAAGCTTTAAAAATGGAAATCCCAAAAAAGTATATGAGGCTAGAGCTAAAAGCACTGGTAGTTGCAGTGTTATAGCAGGCGTGTTTGAAGAAATTCTTGAAGCTATGTTTAAGGATTTTCCAGGCATAAACGGTAAAGTACGCAACGCAGAAGTGCCATCTAAAGGCGGTTGTTAAGCATGTAACAAATCGTTGAGCATACAGATAAAATGGACGAAACACATAAAAATAAAATGAATGCCGCTCAGAGGCTGCATGAACGGGCATGCTACCTGCGAGGTCGATTTCTGAATTCTGTTGCTGTAATTGAACATGAAATAGCGGTAATATTGACTGAGTATTTTTGCACTAGAGATGAAAGCAAAAGAGAACTGTTCTTTGCCAAAGTTGCAGAAAAACTATCATTGCAAAAAAAGAAAGAGATATTGATTGAAATCGTCAAGGCTGACTACCCGAGGTACTGGGAAGGAAACAAAGAATTTTTGAACAGCCTTCAGTTAATCCAAGAATTTAGAAACAGACTTGCTCATTCAGTATTGGATGTTTCAGACGAAGCATTGGAGCGACCATTAGAAGAAGGCGTTGGTTTTGTTCAATGGAGAAAGGGCGCACCTGTGACTGATGAGGGGTTTCAAGAATGGGAGGTAAAGGCAAATATGCTTAGCACAACGCTATTAGAGATCAAGCGTTTGCTTCCATTCAAGGAGAAGCCAATTGCCTAACAAGGACGTAATTTCGGATGCATTTTTGTTCGCTACGTTCACTACAAATATGCCGGTTATGGTTGGCATCGGGAAAAAGAAATGAGGCCTAACAATCCAGCCGATCGCTATGCTCCGGCTGATTTTTTCGTTGAGCAGCGAAATGATCAAGAAAGGTGATAAATGAAACTAAGTCATGAAACTTTTATTAATATTTATTCCAATAAAGAAACTGATGAACTTCTATCCCTTCACAGTTCGGGCAATCTAACTTCAGAGGCTTACGATGCTCTTGAAGAGGTACTAAGGAATCGTGGAATTGAGCCGGCAAAAAGGCCAACATTATCGGAAGGTGTTGGAGAAAAAGAAGCCGTGGTTGGATGGGGTAACTTCTTTTCATGGTTATTGATTGCGTTATCCCTTTGTGTAATGGCGAGCCGGATATTCCTGTCTGATCTTCCAAACACTGGGAATGTGTTCCCTGGAAGCACAAAGGACATTGTTGGCAGAATTATTACTGACATAGGGATGTTCATAGTCGTATTTATCTTTGTATCCATTCCTACCATAGTGTTTAATAGATTGGGAAAGCACTCTGTAAAGGCATCTATGCCAAAACTGCTTAGAACCGCGTTGGTTTGGACAATTATTATTGAGGCGCTGTTAATCTGGGGCGGTTGGTTAGGGACAAAACACGTTGTGTAAATTTTAAGATTGCGCAACAAAATCAATACAGCCGATCGCTCCATCGGAACCGCGGACTGTATCTCATCGTTCGCCTAGTGCAACAAAATAGTAGGAGAAAACAATGATAGCATTTTGTGGATTAGATTGTTCCAGATGTGAGTGCTATCTTGCCACTCAAGCGGACAGCGATAGTAAAAGAAACGAAGTGGCTAAAAAGTGGACGGCTATTTATCGCGCAGAAATCAAACCAAAACAGATCAACTGTGATGGCTGCAAATCTGCGGGACGAAAGTTTTTTCATTGTGAAAATATGTGCGAGATTCGCAAATGTTGCATATCAAAAGGCGTTGATAGTTGCGCAGCCTGTAAGGAGTATTTGTGTGAAACCTTATCAGCATTCATTAAACTCGCACCTGAAGCAGGTAAAGCTTTGGAGCAACTTCGTCAGTAGAAAATATAGTAGAAAAGGGTGCAGTGGTTCCATTCTCACATAAACAATCGTGTTAGTCCTCTTGTAGACTGATTTTAAATAAGTTGACAGAACGTATCTCTTGGGATACAAGATAATCAATGATAGAAATCCGCCAGACAGAAACCTATAAAAAATGGTTTGATTCGCTTAAAGATAGAAAGGCGCGAATGCGGATTGATATTCGGATTAGAAGAATATCATTAGGCAATTTCGGAGATGTAAAATCAGTCGGTGAGGGTGTTTCTGAAATCAGAATAGATTATGGACCCGGATACCGTATTTATTACTTGCAAAGGAAGAATAAGGTAATAATTTTGCTTTGGGGTGGTGATAAATCAACACAATCAAAAGATATTGAGAAAGCACACGAACTAGCACAAAGAGTGGAGGAGCAAAGATGAGCAGAGAAAAAACAAGTTCCTGGGATGTTACAGAGCATCTTGAAACTGAAGAGGATATGGCTGCGTATTTGGAGGCTGCATTGGAAGGAAACGATCCATCATTAATTGCTGCTGCGCTCGGTGACATTGCCAAAGCTAAAGGAATGTCACAAATAGCAAAACAAACGGGTCTAGGTCGTGAAAGCCTTTATAAAGCATTGTCTCCAGAAGGAAACCCAGAATTTTCTACAATTCTTAAAGTAGTTAGTGCGCTTGGATTACAATTGCATGTTGCTTCAGGGAAAATGGAATCTGCTGCCTAAAATGCCAATACAGCGGACTCCGCTTCGCTGCTGAGTTTTTTGATATCATCTTTACTTGGAAAGCGGAGTAATACAAATCTTCAGATGAATAAAATTCGTTTAGATAAATTGCTCGTTTCGCAAGGTATGGCGCCGACAATACAAAAAGCGCAGGCGCTTATTTTAGCCAAGGCCGTAAAAGTAAATGACGCCTGGCTGGATAAGGCCGATACGTTAGTACCTGTCGATGTCGAGATACAGATAAAAGGTTCGGATAACCCTTATGTGAGCCGTGGCGGGCTTAAGTTAAAAGGGGCGCTGGATGAATTTGCGCTGAACGTTGAGGGGTTGGTTGCCCTTGATGTCGGGGCTTCCACCGGCGGTTTTACCGATTGCCTCTTACAGGCCGGTGCGAAAAATGTTTACGCGCTCGATGTCGGCTACGGGCAACTAGCCTGGAAGTTACGCCAGGATAAGCGCGTGGTTGTAGTCGAGCGGACAAACATCCGCCACTATGACGGTGCTGATCTTAAGGAACAGCCTGATTTAGCGACAGTTGATGTTTCATTTATTTCGCTAAAAGTTGTCCTTCCGGCAATCGTGCGCTTGCTTAAAGATGGGGCACAAATACTGGCGTTAATAAAGCCGCAATTTGAAGCCAAAAGGGAAGAGGTAGGTAAGAAGGGCGTAATTGAAGACCAATCGGTTCATGAGCGTGTGGTTGAAGAAATATGTGAATTTTGCAGGTCGATAAACTTAGCAGATTTGCGGACGTGCGCTTCATCAATTTTGGGGCCTGCCGGCAACAAAGAATTTTTTATTTTAGCGCGAAAGACAATTTAGATGGAAATTAAGCTGGCAAAAACTGCGGGATTTTGCATGGGGGTGCGCCGGGCGGTAGATATCGTGCTAGAAATTGCCCGGCATGAAAACGGCCGACGCATCTACACCTACGGCCCGCTCATTCACAATCCGCAAACAATTGAGCTGCTCAAAAGCCGTGGCATAACTCCTGTGGACAGTGTTGGTGAAATTGCAGACCGGAAAAATGCGATCCTGGTTATTCGCGCTCACGGGATAGCCCCCGCTGAAAGGAAAAAAATTAAAGAAAGCGGTATAAAAATTATTGATGCTACCTGCCCTAAAGTCGGTTATGTGCAGGCAATTATCAAAAAGCATACCGCTCTTGGTTATACGGTAGTAATTGTCGGAGATAAGGAACATCCTGAAGTTGACGGGCTTTTGGGTTATACAGACGGCCGGGGGATTATTATCGGCACTACGGAAGATGTGAGTAAAATGCCTTCGCTTGGCAAGGTTTGTGTTGTTGCCCAAACCACGCAGGATTCAGAAGATTATAAAAACATTGTTGATAAAATCAAAGACCTCTATCCGCAGGCAATTGTCTTTAACACAATTTGTTCTTCAACAAAGCAGAGGCAGGAGGAAGTAATTGCCATGTCGCGTGAAATGGATGCCATGTTTGTTGTCGGCGGTAAAAACAGCGCCAATAGCAGAAGGCTTGCTGACCTGGCCACAAAACAGAATACGCCAACTTTCCATATTGAAACCGCAACGGAAATCGGCAGTATCAATCTGGACTCCTATGATCATATCGGTATTTCAGCAGGTGCGTCCACCCCCAACTGGATTATAGATAGCGTGCTGGATAGAATTGCCGAAGGTCAAAATCGTAAATTAAAAAAAGTTGGCAGTCTACTTAATCTTTGGATATTGGCAATTAAAACTGATATCTATTCTTCTCTTGGCGCCGGTTGCCTGTCTCTTGCCTGCATGGTCCTGCAAAATATTCCGTTAAGCATTTCATCTCTGATAATTGCCTCTTTTTTCACCTATGCGATGCATGTACTGAATAGATTGATCAGCCGCAAACCGCCCGTAGGCTTCATCGGTTCGTTTAGAGAAGAAACTTACCTGTTGCATGAAAAATTCTACCTTTACTCTGCCGTAGTTTGCGTTTTGGTTGCCCTGATTCTGGCTTATAATAATGGCATTATCCCCTTTACGTTTTTATTTATTATGGCGCTTGCAGGCATTCTCTACAACATGAAAATTCTACCCAGAGGGTGGCGCTTTCAAAGCTTAAAGGATTTGCCCGGTTCAAAAAATATATTCATGGCAGTAGCCTGGGGAACGGTCACGGCAATCTTACCCGCCTTGAATAATAATTATAGCCTTCATGCCGCCTTAGTCATTGCCTTTGTCTTCACCTTCGGAGTCGTGTTTATCCGCTCGGCAATTTCGGATATTCTGGAAATCCAAAGCGATAAATTAATCGGCAGGGAAACAATCCCTGTATTATTCGGTAAAGAGACTACTCTAACCCTGCTGAAAATTATATCATTGATACTATTAGCATTATTGGCGATATCCAATCCTGCTGGCTGGACTACAACTCTTAGTTTTTTCCTGATTTCCTGCGTATTATATATATGGATTTGTTTCCAACTATGTGATAGAAAATCCGGGTTTTCCGGGGCAGTTATGGAAGGTCTGCTGGAAACAAGCTATATTATTGCAGGGTTAAGTGTTTTGATTTGGTTTTTTGTACACTAATAATACTCTATATACGAAAGAAGGAGGTTCTAAAATTATGGCCACCAAATTATTCGTTAAATGTATTTTACTCTTTTTGATATTAACAACTATCGCCTGTGGTGGATTGCGTTATTCTCAGGTTGATCCCACCGCAAAAGATTTTCATCCCCAAAGGATAGCTGTTTTCCCTGTCGTAGATGTGGGCACTTATGAAGAAGCAAGGGGCGATGTGGAGCAAATTGTCGCCGGTGTGCTGATCGAAAGGAAGTGGTTTGCCGATGTAACCGACACGGCTAATTTAAACAGGCAGATTATGGCAAATCAAGAACTCAGCAAAGCAGTGAGTGATTATCTTCTTAAATTACGCACACTGACATTTAGTGATCCGGATTTGAGCAGAAAAATAGGCGAGCTGGCCAAAGTTGATGCGTTTTTATTAATAGCTGTGGACTCCTGGAATTATACTGTGGAAAATAAAGATAAAGTAGGCAAAGTAAGCATAGGCATGAGATTTGTTGACACCGCAACCGGTAAAATCATGTGGAAAGCAGGTCAGCATAAGGCGGAAAGTTACATGCTGCTAAAACCTGAATTGACCAAAGTCGCCCGCAGTGTGGTTCGCGACATGGTTGATTATATGCCGCATTGAGCGGGAGGCAGCCAATTAACCTTAGTAGTGACAAGGGAGATGTTTTATGAAAGAAGAAGTACAAAAAGCTATCAATATAGTTAGGCCAAACCTGCAAGCTGATGGCGGGGATGTAGAACTTGTAGATGTTTCAGCCGATGGTGTGGTAAAGGTTAAGCTGACAGGTGCTTGTCACGGTTGCCCTATGTCTCAGATGACTTTAAAAATGGGCATTGAAAAAATAATTAAGCAGCAAGTGCCGGGGATTAAGGAAGTTGTTTCCGTTTAAACCGGTGGGCAGTTTAAGTTTATAGGGTAAATTTTTAATAAAAGGAGATTTAAGGAAAATGGCGTATGTAATTACTGATGAGTGCATTGCTTGTGGTTCTTGTGAGGACGAGTGTCCGGTGGAAGCAATTTCTGAAGGTGAAGACAAATATGTTATAGATGCCAAACTTTGTAACGACTGTGGCGCCTGTGCCGATCAATGTCCCGTGGAATCGATCGTGCCGGGAGAGGAAAAATAAGTTATTTATGACAGACTTGCAACAGGGGTTTAAAGCGTCTTTGATTGGATGCTTTACCCCTGCCTTTTCTGATAATTTCAAACCATCCTTAAAATATTATCTTTCTTTCCTAGAAAATCTGCACAGTAAATTTTTAAGCTGCTTAAGTGATACCGGAACAATAGATGCGGGGTTAAACCGATGGACAAGTTAATTACCTTTGAAGGTACTGAAGGATCAGGAAAATCTACACAGATTCGGCTGGTTGCCGAACATTTAACAAAGCTGAATATTCCTCTCTTGATTACGCAGGAACCAACGGGGACTGATATTGGCCGGAAAATCGGCGGCATTCTTTTTAATCGGGAACATCATTCAATGTGTGCCGAAGCGGAAGTATTTTTGTTTTGCGCGGCGCGGGCACAACATGTCCGCGAAAAGATTATGCCGGCATTAAAGCAGAATCAAATTGTGTTATGCGATCGGTTTTCTGACGCGACTTTTGCCTATCAGGGCTTTGGCCGGGGGCTGAATCTTGAATTTATTCAAATCATTAACGATTATTCATCGCTGAAGCTAAAACCAAATTTAACCCTGCTTTTTGATTTACCGGTAGAAACCGGTCTGAAAAGAGCCATGGACAGAGATAATCTGCTAAAGGACTCTTCCGCTACGGATAGATTTGAAAGAGAAAAACTGGATTTTCACAACCGGGTCCGCGAAGGTTACCTGAAGCTCTACAATAATGAACCGGAGCGTTTTTGCTTAATTGATGCGGAGCGTGATGTTAATACAATTCAGGAAGAAGTGCGAAAGCAAATACTGGCTTTCATCAATCGTTAAAAAACCATGAAGCTGATTCCCAGGAAGGCAGATCAAAGACTATGTCGCTTCTTGATATTTACGGCCATGAAAAACAAATAGCAATTCTCAAACAAGCTCTGGCCCAGAATCGGGTAGGGCACTCTTATCTATTCAGCGGTATTGATGGCGCAGGCAAGAAGACCTTGGCATTGGAATTTGCCAAAGTTGTTAATTGTGAAAATGCGGACGCAATAAATGATTCCTGCGAGAAATGTCCGGTTTGTCTGAAGATAAAACGCCACAATCACCCGGATATTTTTTGTATTGAAGCTGAAGGTCAATTTATTCGCATCAGTGCCATTCGTGAAATTCAGGAGCAAATGACCTTTAGGCCAATGGAAGGCAGAAAGCGCGTATATGTCATCGACAATGCCGACAAAATGAACGAGCAGGCAGCCAATGCTCTTTTAAAAACACTCGAAGAGCCATCGCCTGCCAATATATTGATACTTATCACCGCTAAACCATATACATTGCCGTCAACAATAATTTCCCGTTGCCGGCACATGCGCTTCAATCCGGTGGCTATAGATACAGTGGCTAAATTCCTTATTGAGCGCGAAAAAATGGATAAGCAAGAAGCGCTATTGCTGGCCGGTTTATCGGGTGGATCTATTGGTCAGGCATTGGAATTAAATAAAGAAGATGTAATTGCCTATCGCGCCGAAATATTAAAAATACTGGCAAGCACAAAAAAAAGTGACCCCATGAGTCTGCTCGCCTTTGCCGCTTTTTTCGGTCAGGATAAAAGAGAAATTAAGCAGGGATTTAATATTCTGCAAACTTGTTTTCGTGACGCCCTGGTTTATAAAGAAACTCAAAATAGCCAAATGCTGATCAATCAGGATAAATCTTCCTTTATCGCGTCACTGGCATCGAGTTTAACAGGCTTGCAGATTCTCCACAACATCGCGCTTATGGAAAAAGCCTACGAAACAATGGAACAGAATATCAACAAAGCATTGACTTTGGAGACAATGGCATTTAAGCTACAATTATAAAAGTGGATAGATGGGAGATTGATTTGCTTACAAACATAGTCGGCGTCAAATTTAAAAAAGAAGGCAGAATCTATAGTTTCAATGCTGTTGATCTGATGATCCATAAAAATGATCAGGTTATTGTCAATACCGACAATGGTTTGGCGCTGGGGGTCATCGTTACCGATGTTAAACGTTGCGAGCAATCGGAGCTTCCGGCAAATCTCAAAAAAGTTGTACGCAAGGTGACCGCTGAAGATTTAAGGACCAAAGAAGAAAATGAAAAAAAGGAAGAAGATGCCAGAAAAATTTGCATAGAAAAAATCGCCGAAAAAGGTTTGGCGATGAAGGTCGTTGGTGTAGACTGCCTTTTCGATAAAAGCAAAATGATATTTTATTTCAGTGCGGAGTCCAGAGTTGATTTCCGCGAATTAGTTAAAGACCTTGTACAAAAGTTTAAAACACGAATAGAACTAAAGCAAATCGGCGCAAGGCAGGAAGCCCGTATTGTCAAGGGGCTGGCTGTGTGCGGAAGGATTGTTTGCTGCGCGGGAATCTTGCAAAATCTGGACAGAGTGACAGTAAAGATGGCCAAAGAGCAAAGCATGTCACTTAATCCGGAAAAAATCTCCGGTTTATGCGGCCGACTGATGTGCTGCCTGTCCTTCGAACATGAAGGATACGCTGGATCAAAAAAATGCTCAAAAGCAGCCAAGGTCATTAATGCCACTGACACATTTAATAAGATTTCGCAGGAAGGCAATAAAGCAATGGAACTGGAAAAAATGGACAACGATACCGATTATTAATTAACAGAAGGTGAACATGCCAAAATCATT
>Ga0114951_10005846_pt1 | contig 11154 bp, 12 predicted proteins | sample AM7aDNAmetaG_FD_88677 | JGI IMG/M metagenome (GOLD analysis project Ga0114951, IMG submission 88677) | Freshwater microbial communities from Finland to study Microbial Dark Matter (Phase II) - AM7a DNA metaG | ecosystem: Environmental > Aquatic > Freshwater > Lake | place: Finland: Lake Alinen... | reverse complement strand
TCATTCCAACTGCTGGGGTATCTGGCCAAGACCCTTCTTAAAATGGCATCTTTATGCCGGTCATAGTCGACGTCAATAAAATTTAGCGTGTCTGCCATATCATGTAACTACGCCGGGCCCGCTAACCCAATAACATGCATACGAAAATAGTTTCTCTTTTTTGTTTACATTTTCCTCCATGGCATTAGGATGGTCCCAAGATGACAAAAGACAAAACACTGAACGAGTACGCAAAAGAGTTTGCGGACTTGGTCCATGGCTCAATTGGGGCCGTAACTCCTGCGGGTGCTGTGGTCCGCTACGTGGATCCTCGGCCGGGCAGTCATGAAATAATGACAATCACCCTGCCTGGGCCCGCCGTTCCTCGGTGGCAATCCACCTGCCGTGGTTTGATTGACATCATTCAACCCTGTAACTGGCCAACCAACCCAAAATGAAGACGCCACTTATCAAAACATCAATTGCCATCGTGCATATCTCAAAACGCCTATGAAATTGATATCAGTTAGACCACTCCAGGCTAGAGCAGCAACAGAAGCGGTGTATGAAGCTTTCCACGCCACACCAGGACGTGATGGCACCACATTCAAATTCAAAGTGGTGGCCACAATTTCAGAAGATGGATCGGTTCAGATCAACGTTGATCTTGGAACCGCCGAAAAAGCATCATTCACCGAAGCTGTGGCTCAGATGTCTGGATGGCTTGAAAGAGCCGGACAGGCCTTAAAAGTCGAACCTAAAACATTGGTCCCTTTGTTCTAATTTATGCCATGCCCACCCGCCATCCTTGGTGAAGACCTAATTGGGTCCACGATCAAAAATACTGCCAGTGGAAAACTCTACCAAGTTTTGCGCTTGACAGAGACGAACCCAGTCAAGGCTGTCTGCCGTCGTATCGTCGATGGCGAGTCATACAAAATCACGGCTGAAACTCTTGCCAGTGATTATGTTGAAGTTCCACCCGCTCCCACAATGGGAACCATTCTTGAACCAACGGACCGCCACATCTTCACCAACATGGTCCTGCATGCGAAAACGATGCAGGCCCTACAACTTGGCATGCGAAAGGTCCTTAATTCAAGCAAGCTCGAAGAGATCTGGAAGATCAGCACCATCAACCCGTGTAAACGGACCAGCCTCTGTTTTTATGGCCCGAGTGGCACTGGAAAGTCGATGGCCGCGGCCTGCATTGCCAAGGAACTGGGCAAGGCACTCTTCCAAATCGATTATCCGACTGTGTTTAGCCCCACGGTGAATGAAACGGCACGCCGCATCCAGACCATCTTTAAAGAGGCCCAGGAACAGGAAAACTCCGTCCTCTTTTTCGACGAGGCCGACTCGGCCTTCTCTAAACGGGTCCGCCTCACTTCTAAGACGGCCATCCTTCATGGCAACCGAAACAAGACATCGTTGATGAATGGGCTGGACAACTATAGCGGAGTAGTGATCTTCGCCACCAACTACCTGTCCAACTTCGATGAGGCCATGCTCCGGCGTGTGGCACAATACGTGGAATTCGGCCTGCCTGACGAAACCATGCGTGTGGACATATTCCACAAACACATCGTGGTCCCTGAGAGGGCCGAAAACATTGACTGGGCCACAATTGGAGCTGCATCGGCGGGCCTTACTGGGGGCGATATTCTCAACATCGTTCTCAACGCCATCAGTCGGGTCAGTGCTTCAACGGAAGACACCTCACAATGGAAGTTAACGACAGAGGCACTGATGGCTGAGATTGAAAACGTGGCCGAAAGTAAGAAGGGACTTGTGAGCTGCGCACCGACAACGGCCAATGACACCATCGAAGACTAGGTCATGCTCTCCTTCAAAAGAGCGCCATAGTCATCAGCGTAACGAAACCGCTTGAAGAATTGGGGATGAGGCACACTTCGGTGTTTTATCCCTACAAGGGACAACACATCTGAAGCTTCCTTTCCAAGGGCAATCACGTTCAACCACCACCGTTTCTTTAGCAGGTCAAAGATGTGGGCCTCTGGTCCGTGGATGTTGGTCCACATTGTGGTTGCCTCGTCAAATCCAATCCTGTCAAGAGCCCGTGTAATGTACATTGCTGAGCCGCCGAAATCGTAGAATGGCCAGTGGTCAAAATGGGCAAACTTCTTATTGATCTTCTCTCCCACGAATAGATGCCTGGCAAACATTGCATGACCCACGATATTTTGGGCCTTGACCACCCCATCATGTTGCAAGCATTCCCAACCACTGGCCATCTCTAAAGCTCTCCGGACGTCCTCCAGCACTACGGCTCTCAATGGGATGCCAGCACACAGGTAGGCTGACGTTGACATCAGGTGGACAGCTGCCAGCTTCAAGTAAACTCGCTGGACCATGCGACATGCCAAACGCCAATCTGCTGGACGATTGTGTCTTGGCTCATCGAAACAGCTCCCGATCAAAACCACGTTGTGACCTTGTGATAAAAGTGTGGAGGCCCTTTTTAAGGCAGCAGTGTGCCACAGAAATGGGGTTCTTCGCCCAACCCTAGTTTTGACAATGCAGAAGCCTTGCAGTTGACCAACCTTGTCAAGCGTAATTGGCTTAAGCCCTTCAGTTGATACTACGATAAACACATGACCTAGAATGGTGTGTCATCGAGTGTGACTTCCAAGAGGTTCTCTTAAGCGTGGACAATCAGCAACTCGAAAAAATTGGGCTTTCATTTGAAAGATGTCACGCTATTCAGGTGGCCAGCCATGGCCTTAGTGACACGGACAAACTTACGTTTGAACAAGGCCTGAAAAAGCTGTACGACAAGTTGTGTGCTGGACTTCCTAACGGGTGTTTGGAGTCGATGGGATTCAGCGAACACTGCTTCAGCATTAGAAAACGTCCAAGCAGCCCTGACAGTTGCAGTGAGCTGTGGTCCATGTTAGCACGGGCCAGTCCAGCCACCTTGACAAAGAAATCAGCCAGGAAGCTGTGGTCTGCGTTAACTTCTCTTGTGGCCAATTTTTGAAGCTGTACTTCGTCGAACTTCCAACCGTTGAAGACGGCGAATTGTTGTACGAAAGGACACTCAACTTTTTACAATCAATGGTAAAAGACCAAATCAAAACACTGTCCGATAGCAAGGCCGCAAAACTTTTGGCCGAACTGACACAGTAGGTAGTCCCATCTTAGCAAAATCAAATATGACAAACAACGAAAACACAACGAAAACCACGCTTCGATATGAGCGTCATTTCGCTACAGCCGGGCTGAATCCATACGACTCAGTTCAGTGGACTAAACGAGATGTGTCCATCACAGACGATACGGGCAAGGCCATCTTCATCCAAAAGGATGTTGAAGCGCCGCAAGACTGGTCTGACATGGCTGTCAAAGTTGTAGCGTCCAAATACTTCTATGGGCAAAAAGGCACACAACAACGGGAGAAGTCCATCCAGCAGTTGGTTAGTCGTGTCTGTAGCACCATAGCGAATTGCGCACTTGCGGATGGTTATCTCGATAAAGAAGGACGAGATGCCTTCCATGACGATCTCGTCTGGTGCTGTCTCCGTCAGATGTTTGCGTTCAACTCACCCGTTTGGTTTAATGTGGGCCTGCATGAAGCTTATGGGATCACTCAGAACGATAACAATGATGACCCAACAAAAAACCATTGGGGAGTAGACAAGACAACCGGAAAGGCCAGTCTGGTTGATCCTCGCATACTAGGACAAGCCTCAGCCTGTTTCATCCTGCAAGTGGACGACAACATGGACTCCATCATGCAACTGGCCACTGACGAAGCCATGCTGTTCAAGTTCGGGTCTGGCACCGGTACGAACCTCAGTTCAATTCGTTCAAACCGAGAAACCCTAAAAGGTGGAGGACAACCCAGTGGGCCACTATCATTCCTGAAGATATACGACCAGGTGGCCAACGTTGTCAAATCGGGTGGAAAATGCTTAGCACCCGACCAGCTAGTCTACACTCACCGAGGACCAGTCCAAGTGCAGGAATTGGCGCATGAACAGCGCGATTTTGTGACACTGAGTTATGACCCGCCAGCTGGAAGAATTAAGGCCAAGTGGGCCAGAGCCTTCGAAGCTGGCACCAAAGTTGTACTAGCCATTAAAACTGACAAAGGCGAATTTCACCTTAGTGAGGATCATCCTGTCAAATTGGCCGATGGCCGGTTTGTTCAGGCTAGGCACCTTAAAAAAGGACAAGCTCTTTTTGCGGCGGCCATTAAAAGAAATGCCGAACATAGGGATTATTTTTATGGCATGGTGAGACAGGCACCATGGATAGACGAAAGAGAAGCTGTCCACAGGATAGTGGCCCAGGACGTATGTGGCCACCATATTGATGGTAGTGTCGTCCACCATAAAGATGGTAACACCAAAAACAATCATCCCGACAACTTGGAACTTTTGAGTGGCCAATCTGAACATGCAAGCCTCCACAACCGTGGATTGGTAGAAAAAGGAGAGCACACATTTCAACTTAATCACTATAACCATTCCGGAGAAGCCAACGGAATGCACGCCACATCAAGCTTTTTTACACAACCAGAAAAGGTGGCTGAGTGGAAAATTAAGCTTGGCACTCAGTCCAAACGCTATGCGGCCAAGGCCCAGAAATTCGCAGTTCGAAAAAGAATGCTAAACAACGCCTGGAAGCTCATTAACTTAGGCCATGACATTAGTACTGTAGAAGCATACAACAAGGCCATGAATTCAGAATTTCGTGGCACGCTTTCGTTGGAAACACGTACAGAACGTGTTCAACGTGTGTTTGGGTCACATGAAAACTTTGTAGACGAGTTACGCACACTCAACCACCGAGTAATTTCCATCGAGGCCATTGGGTCAATGTCGGTGTATGATGTGGAGGTTGATTGCCCAACTGCAGACGACAAAACACCGTCATCTGGCCACAACTTTGCCATATGTCCTTATGGTAGCAAAGGATTTGGCCAAATGTTGTTTGTTTCGAACACGAGAAGAGCAGCGAAGATCAATGTCCTCAATGACACACATCCAGACATCGAAGAATTTATCCTGGCCAAGATGTTGGAAGAGAAAAAAGCCAAAGCTCTCATCCAACAAGGTTATGCTAGCAACTTCAATGGAGAAGCCTATACCAGTGTGGCATTTCAAAATGAAAACCTGTCTGTACGTGCCAGTGACAAATTCATGCAAGCGGCCATAGACGGTCAGGAATGGACCACCAAAGCAGTAACAACTGGAAATGTTGTAGAGGCCAAAAACGCTGGGAAATTGCTCGAACAGATCGCTGAAGGAACGTGGTTGTGTGGAGACCCTGGAATGCAGTTTGATGATACCATCCACAAGTACCACACGTGCAAAGGCACAGACCGGCAAATGTGTACAAACCCATGTTCCGAATACCTCTTTTTAAACAACACCGCGTGTAATCTCGCTTCCATCAACTTGATGAAGTTTGTTGACGACAGTAATGCGTTCAACGCTACACTGTTTCGGCATTGTGTTGATATGGTGTTCCTCGCACAAGAGGTTCTGGTTGACAACACCAACTACCCTACAAAAGCCGTGGCTGAAAACTCACACATTTTCAGAACCATTGGCATTGGCTACTCCAATCTTGGTGGCATGCTAATGAGTCTAGGAATGCCATACGATTCAGATGAAGCGCGTGAATTGGCCGGAAAAATTACGGCCATCATGACAGGAGAAGCTTACCTTCAATCGGCCAAAATTGCCATGGTCAAAGGACCATTTAAAGGGTATCGTGATGCTCGCTGTTGCCAAGTCGAAAATACCATCCTTAAAAGCAACGAGTCATCCATGATGGATGTGATGTATCTTCACCGAAGTAACATGGCCATGTTCAAAACAAAAGATGAACTCTACGATAAAGCAGTTCATTGCTGGGACGAAGCCATCGAACTTGGTAACATACACGGATACAGAAATGCACAGGCAAGCGTTTGTGCCCCCACCGGAACCATCAGCTTTATGATGGACTGCGCCACTACTGGCATTGAGCCTGAACTGGCTCTTATCAAATACAAGTCACTTGCGGGTGGTGGCAGCCTCACACTCGTTAACCCATTAGTGTCCAGGTCATTAACCACGTTAGGCTACGCACAAGCTGACATCGACGCAATTACGAAGCACATCTCCAAGTACGGAACAATCGAAGACCAACCTGACCAGGCTAGTGGACTCCATGCACGCCATCTTCCAGTTTTTGATTGCTCATTCAAACCGGCCAAAGGAAAACGATTCATCCACCACATGGCCCACTTGAAGATTATGGCGGCGTGTCAACCATTTATATCGGGTGGCATAAGCAAAACGGTCAATGTTCCAAATTCTGCCACAATTGGTGATATCCGTGACACATACGTCGAAGCTTGGAAGCTTGGTCTAAAGTGTGTGGCCATCTATCGTGATGGGTCTAAGTCCAGCCAGCCGCTTAACACATCGAAGACGAAGGACTCAGTCCAAACACAAGACCAACTGTTTGCCATTATCAAGGACAGAGAGCAAGCCTTGAAAGAAAAAGATGAAGAGTTGACCGCCTTGTGGGAAAGACTCAACATGTCGGGTGCTCCTGTCCGCAAACGTCTTCAAGACACGCGCAGAGCCACCACCCACAAATTCGACATTGCGGGCCACGAAGGCTACCTTACGGTGGGCATGTTTGAGGATGGAACTCCAGGAGAGCTATTCATCACAATTGCCAAAGAAGGATCGACAGTGGCTGGACTGTGTGACTGTGTGGCCACACTAACCAGCATATCACTCCAATATGGTGTGCCACTTGAGGCCCTTGTGAAGAAGTTTTCCTACCAACGTTTCGACCCAAGCGGGTTCACCAAAAACAAAGACATTCGCCAGGCCACGTCGATTATCGACTACATCTTTAGGTGGATGGCGTTGTCCTTCCTTGGATCATCTGTTCCTGAACCGGTGGTTGTTCTTGACAACTCGTCATTGCTGGTCAATCTTAGCAATGGACACGGACATGGGTTGCAAGATACCGCAAAGACCATGCCTGTTGTTGAACCTTCTAGCATGGACAACCCGTCTTGTTCTGAATGTGGTCATGTGACTATCCGCAGTGGAACGTGCTTCAAGTGTGTAAATTGCGGAACGTCAATGGGTTGCTCGTAATAAATGGCAACAAAATCCAGCTCAACAGACCACTATGTACGCAATAACCAACGAACAAGTCAAGATAATGACAGACCTGAAAGAGAGCCTGAGAATGGCTGGCTGTCACATCTACCCATTCAAAGGGGCCAACCATTCTGATGAATTCGTGGCCATGCTTGACAACCATGCTTGCCTGTGCCGCTTTTTCAAAGATGGTGTAAAGGTGAAGTTCTGGGAAAGCCACCACGCTCCAATGGTAACGGCCATTGAAAACAATATCAAACAGCACCTGTGTGGTGACAACTACCAGAGGATAAACATCGATCCAAATTCCATTGACACATGTACTCCTAGCATGGCCATTGACGAGGTGGCTGCATGAGCTACGTAGTCAACATCAAGCCAAACGACAGGCCAAACCTAACGGCCACGACTGAAACATGGTTACAGACATTGCTTGACGTACTGAACCATGGGACCATTGTTTCACCCCAAAGCCAATCAGCCACCATAGCCGGAAACGACACGAGCGAGTTGCTAAACTGGAAGACAGTGTACAACATGAACGACCCCATAATTGGGGCATCCACTCGTAAACTTAGCCACAAGTTCATGTTTGCTGAAGCTTGGTGGATTCTCAATGGTGACAACAAGGTAAGCACCATTTCAGAGTTTAACCGCCACATTTCAAAATACTCTGATGATGGGCTGTTCTTTGATGGCGCATACGGACCGATGGTCGTAAATCAAATCAGTCATGTCTGCAACTGTCTGGCTGATGATCCTAACACGCGCCAGGCCGTCATGACCATTTGGAGGCCGAACCCAAAACCATCAAAAGACATACCATGCACTGTCTCAGTTCAGTGGATGGTTCGTAAAGGAGTGCTGTACTGCACAGACACGATGCGTAGTTCAGACACATATATGGGGCTCCCGTATGACGTCTTTAATTTCAGCTGCTTGTCAGCATTGATAGTCAGGATGCTGGCACAACATCGAAAACCGCTCAATGTAACGCTTGGAACTCTGACCATGAACGTGGCCAGCCAACACATCTACCATCGTGACCTTGACAAGATTAGGACCATCCTCAATGATCCTGGGTTGATCCGTCCACCCATGCTGTTTGAAACTGCACCCATTGAACCTATGGCATTTATCCAGTGGCTTAAGTACAAAGCCACCAATGGTTTGTAAAAACTTCCAATTTTTTGTTTACATACGGCCAATTCGTGATAGGATTGGCCTATGGTAACTAACATTAATCCTGATGTCAGGCGTGGAAAAACGGTCACGTTTTTCCACCCTCAGACCCATGTCCTTGTGCGAGGAACTGTGATCCGCCAGGCCACGTTTGGCGACTGGTGGGTCCAGACGGACGATGGCATGGGATGGCTGGTTGGTGCGTCAGAGCTTTTCTGGCAAGCGATTAGCGCTGCCGCAAAGGCCGAAAAATCTCTGGTTCTTGCATAAGACAAACCATTGGTTTGCAATGGTTTGTAAAAACTTTCATTTTTTTGTTTACATTGTCCGCCACGGCGTTAGGATGTTCCCAAGATGAATGACAAACAGATAACCAAGGCCAAAAAGGCCATCAGAGCTTGGGTGCGGTCCAATGCCAAAGTTTCTCATGCCGATACTCACGAAACGGCCAATGTGATCAACTCGCACCCTGACGGCTATTCGGTCGTCACCAAGAATGGTTGGCGGCTGTGGCCGTTTGACAAGACCACGCTGGCCATTTAACCATCAACCACCATGCCCAAAATGAAAAACGTATTTGGCTACGTGCTAAAATCTGAGTCTAAGACCATTCATTTGTGGTTGAACCAGGTGTGGTCCGACGCTCCTGGTTGCTGTGGCCACTTTAGAAAGTCTATCCGCAATGCGTCAGTCTTCAAACGGATACAAACGGCCAAAGATCATTGTCGAGGGACCACCATCGTCCCTGTCTACTCTGACCCTCGTATCACCGGGACCAAAGCATTGGCAAGGTAGTCAGGTTCTTAGCCACATTGCATGAAACCGTTACCCCGCAACGTAGGATACGAGCTTGAGTTTTCTATGCCTGGAGACGTCACGCTCGAAAACATAGCACGCCATATGGAAGACGAGGACCTTCCAGCCACGACGTGCAGCACTTACAGGCATACGCCCGCTTACGTATCAGCCAGCAAGTGGGACGTTAAGAAAGATGGGTCGTGTGGTGCAGAGGCCGCATCACCCATCCTAAAAACTTATGAGGATTTACAGAAATCTGTCAAGGCCTGCACAATCATCAAGGCTCACAGGTGCCGCTCAACCACATCATGTGGGCTGCACGTTCACGTGGACATGAACAACGTCTCAGATGAGATGATTGACAACATGATGCGGTTCATCGTTAGGTACGAGCCTTGCTTCTTTCAGCTGGTCCCTGGTTGGCGACAAAATTCCATGTACTGCCGCCAACTAACACCCACGATTATTGATACCTTAAGACGTTACAAAGGCCAGTGGCGCGATTTCAATTGGACCCGTGTGTGGGGCTCAAAAAACTTTTGGGTCAACATGATTTCGATGCATTCCATTGGCACGATGGAATTTCGCATCATGGTCGGCACGCTCAATGAAAACTTCATCCTGGGCTATGTCACCTTCCTAATGCAGATCGTTGATGCTATGCTGCACGGCAAACGAATCGAATGGGGCCAAGTCAAGGCCAAAAGCCAACGTGATCTGTTTCAAACAACCCTCGGACAAGCCAACTTCTATGGGCCTTTTACCGACAAGGCCCAAGCGCTCACAGGAAGAGCCTGGGCGCTCGGTCAGTTCAAACTGGTTACTGGCATGGAAGCTGGCCGTGATTACCAAGGTGATGAGTATGTGAGCCCTAAGGTGCCAAACCTTTTCAAAGACATCATTCAACCTCCTACTCCTGTGCCTCAACCATCTGTTCCTGTGCCAGCTCCTGTCCAAGTTACACCAACGGAAACGGTAGTTCGGCGTGAAGCTCAACAACCAGCGTTGGCTGCACAACATTACAGCACGACCACAGACAGAACGGTCCAAAACGTGTGGCACTGGGCCAACACAAACCATACCACAACAACCTGGACAAACCTTTATGACACCGCTGCCAGTGCTATTATGTCTCCTTCTTACGACGACGTTGAACCTCTCAGCAATGACGTGGAACCTTTCAACACAATATGAAAAACGCCTGGTAGCAGCCGTCATAGTTGCAGAGGCCGGAGGTGAAGGATACAAAGGCATGCAAGCAGTGGCTGAGGTGATCAGTCAACGTTCAATTGAAGATCACTTCACGTTCGCCCAGGTCGTCCTGGACAAGCGCCAATTCTCATGCTTGAACAATGTCCATCATAGCGATCTCGTACGACGTATGTCGCAGAGAGAAACGTTTCAGACAGCCTTAAGGATTGTAGGACAAATGGAGCTGAAACGCCTTCCAGGCATGACTAACAAGGCCAACCACTTCACACGAAGCAGTGAAAAGCCTTCGTGGGCTAAGAAAACAAAGCCCGTCGCCATCATTGGAAAGCACTCGTTTTACCGCTTGAAGCGTTAACGAACCACAAAACCATCGACCTTGGTTATAACGGCCAAGGTTGCTGGTGTCCATAGGTCTGAGTTGCCAAGTAGTGCCATCATTGATGGCACAATCTCGTAGCCAGCATCCGTCATCCATCCCTGCAAGACCAAGTTAAACGTAAGCCGGTACTCCACATGTGAATCATTTCCTGGCTCGTCCTTTGTCATGTTTTGGACATCGCCATTAAGCTCCATGTGCACATAACGGCTACCAAACTCTGGGTTGTATGGCACGGGCACCCACGTCCTTGGACCACCACCTTGTCGCCAAAACTGAGAAAAAATCTGTCCAACCATGACGGCTTGGCTGTCGGGCCTCATGCTGAAGTAGTCCACTTGATAGTGAAAATCAATGCCCATTGGCATGTTGCGCTGCTTCCATGTGCCACGGTCATCATTGGCCTGGGTGCTGTCATTTGACAGGTTGGCCAACTTACGAAACCGATGGGTGGAGTAATTCCTG
>Ga0114951_10005845_pt1 | contig 11155 bp, 11 predicted proteins | sample AM7aDNAmetaG_FD_88677 | JGI IMG/M metagenome (GOLD analysis project Ga0114951, IMG submission 88677) | Freshwater microbial communities from Finland to study Microbial Dark Matter (Phase II) - AM7a DNA metaG | ecosystem: Environmental > Aquatic > Freshwater > Lake | place: Finland: Lake Alinen... | reverse complement strand
TAATGTATTTGAATCTCCAAAAGGAATTAATGTGAGAGAAGTTAAATTATATGATACTTATGTTAAGAGTTTAACTAATACTCCAGTTTGGATAGTTGATAGTTCGTCTTTTGGTAGAATGGTTGAAGCCTTTTTAAAATGTTACAATATTTATGTTGATAAAGGAAAACCTTATTCAGCATATAAAGGCGACCATACTGCTTATGGAGTTTTAAAAAAGATTATGAATACTCATTTACTTACAACAGATATTTGGTATAACCCATATACCAAAGATTTAAGTCCAATTGAGCAAGCAAATTATGTTCTAATCTTTCAAAAAACTTTCTGGTCAGCTTTTGCTGGAACTATTCATACTGCTCAAGGTTCTACTTATAAGAATAGTTATATAGACTTAAACGACATTCTTTCTTGTAGAGATATGTTTACAAGAAAAGCTCTACTTTATGTTGCTCTTACGAGGGCAAGCGATAATAATATTATTTTTAATACTAATTTCTAAAAGATGAAAATAATTCTAACAATTATTTTATTACTTAGCTTTTCAAGTCCTAAGATAACTTACTTTGCCAACCCTCCGCTTGAATATTCCCTTCCAGATGTTCTTGCCCATATTAAATCTTTTGAGGGTTGGCATTATAATAATAAAGAGTATATTGGTTATGGACATCTTCGATTAAAAACCGATAAATGTATTAATCCAACAAAAGCTCAAGGAGATTCTATTCTTAAAGTAGATATAAGAAATTATATTCATGCTTTTAAAGACTACGAAGATTCTATTGCTTTAGGACTTATGGCTTATAACATTGGTATTGGAGGGGTTTATGCAACTGAGATTCCAAAAGCTATGAAAGCAAAAGAAAGTAGAACTAAAATAAAAGAAATGTGGATGAAAGTAACTCAAATTAAAGGAAAAGTTAATCTTGGTCTTCAAAGAAGACGTAGGATTGAAATAATCTATTTTCTAAAAGATTAATAAATGACAATAGCTGAAACGATAAATAATTGTGTTTCCTGCCCACTTAGTGTTAATTTTAACGGTAAAAAAGTGATTGGACATGGAAATAAGCAGTCCAGTATCGCTATAATAGGTGAAGCACCTGGAGAAACCGAAGTTAAATACGGAATACCGTTTGTTGGTAAAGCTGGACAAGCCCTTAATCAAATTCTTCTTGATAATGGAATTAGACGAGATACTATTTTTACTACTAATGTAATTAAATGCAGACCGTTTAATAATAGAACTCCTTATACAGATGAAATCGAAGCTTGTTTACCTAATCTTATGCTCGAACTTTCGTATGTTAAACCAAAGTATATTCTTGTATTAGGAGCAACTGCTTTAAAAGCTATATTAGGATATAATGGAATTAATAAATGGAGAGGAAGTTGGTATGATTGGGGTACTACTAAATGTTTTCCTACATTTCATCCTTCTTATGTATTAGAGGGGAGAGATAATTGGGAAAAGAATTTAAAAACTTTAAAAATGGATATTGCTAAATTTTTAAGAAATGCCAACAAATTTTAAGTCAATCGAGATGGCAAAGCTTGAACAAGAAAGTCTTGCTCAAGTTGCTAAAAAGACGAAATGCCAAAAAGAACGAAGTATAAGAACAAGTTCTAAAAGAAAAACTCTACCAAAAACTCATAAATATTATAACATTTGTAAACCAAAAACAATAGAAGAAATTAAAGCTTACAATGATGAATATAATGAGTTATACGATTTTAATATTGCTATTCGAGATTCAAAGACAAATGAAATCTTTGCAGACACCGAAACTGAACAATTTAAAGAAGATTTGTTTGGTTTTATTAAAGTTGGTGAAAACAGATTAACTTATAAATTTGCTCAAGGAATAACTAAACCTAATCTTTTGATAATCTATTATAAAGAGGCAAGTGAGTTAGAAATTTACGATTATAAATATTTAGCAAAAGAAAAACCAATTAATCTTTTTGAAGCTGCGCAAAAAGAACACAAAGAAGATTATCCAGAAGATTATATGACAATTTCTGAAAAAGAACAATACGAAAATAAAGATGATTTACCATTTTAAACTTAAACTATGGCACGACAAAGAATTTCAAGTAAAATCGTAAAGGATTTTAAAAATTTAGCCAAAGAAAGAGGCTATACTTATATTTCTGTTTGGATGACAACAAATGGCTATCTTTATAATATATCAACTAGTTATAATTTTTACGCAACAAAAGATGATGGAAAAAAGGGATTTGAAAAAACTTATTCTCCAAGCGTTACAGTAGAAGAGATTTTTGAAGATTTAAAAGCAATTTTATGATTTACTTTATTACAGAGGGTAATAGACATCAAGTATCTAATACTGACACTATTACAGTTATATCGAAAAGCAAGGGTTTTGAGCTTATTAATAAGGTGTATTTAGAATATGAAGGTTTTATTGGGTTCGACATCGAAACAAACGGATTAGACCCCTATATGAATGATACCTTATTATTAGCTTTGTTTTTCGATTCCGAAACTTTTGTAATAGACTTATCTTTTGCCGAAAACGTTGAAACTCTCCATATAACTAAATGGGCTAAGCAATTTGCTAAATTCAATAAGTTTCATACAAAAATTGCTTTGACCGAATTAAATTACCTGTTTGAAGATGAAAGACTAATTTGGGTAGCTCATAATGGAAAATTTGATTTAAAATTTTTGTATGTTAATAATGGTATTCAAATAAATCAAAAGAGATTTATTGATACGATGATTTGTTCTCAAAAGCTTTCGCAAGGAATTGGTCAATATGAAAATGCTCGAACTCCTAAAGGAACTCCTGGATTTTATTCTTTAACTAAGACCATTAAAAGAGAATTATCAATTCAATCTCTTACTATGGATAAAGAAGTCAGAAGTGATTTTATTGGAATGAATCCAGAAACTTGTACTTTTCTTCAAAAGCATATTATCTATGTGGCTGATGATGTTAAATATCTGCCTAAACTAGCTGAAGCTCTCCTTATTAAAGCTGAGGAACTTAACATGAAGAATATTATTAAACAAGAATGTTATAATGTCTGGACTTTTGCTCAAAGGGAGCTTTTACCAGTTAAACTTGATGTTGAGAGATGGAGAACGTTAATTAAACACAATGAAGATGTAACTTATAAAACTCAAGTTAAGCTTGATGAATGGGTGGCGCAAAATAAATCTTCATTAGAAGCCGATATAGCTATCAATATTACAGGGGGGCGTTACGCTAAGAAACGTGAACGACTTCCAACAGTTACAACTACTGATTTATTCTCTAAGGAGATTATTAAATCAGACTACAAAAAAGTAATTAAAGGTAATATCAATTGGAACTCATCTGATGAGGTAATTAAAATTTTTGGTGCATTTAAAGCTCCTTTACCAACTAAGAATAACCGTTATTCAATTCCAGATTTTAAAAATGATTTTAAATATTTTGTTGATAATGGGGTAACTAAAGCAGGAACTATATGGAAACCTATTTCTAAAGAGCAGTATGAATCTTATAAAGAAGCTGGCTATCCAGTTAAAGCAGAAAAGCAAGGATTTAAGCTTTCAAATAAAGTAAAAGGAGATGAATTTACTATAAATTCAAAAAAGCTTAAAGAGATGCTTATTGAAATACCTTCTCATCCTCTTAAAGATTTTCTTACTATTTTAGCCCAATTTAAACAAGCTAATGCTGATATTTCAGCTCGTGGAGAAAATTTTATTGAAGCTATTAATAAAGTTACTGGAGGGATTCATACAATTTATCGTCAATGTGATGGATTAAATGGTAGAGTTCAATCTGGTAATATGAAAGAGGGCTATTTTAATTCTCAAAATATGAAAAACTTTGAGGATTTAGATGAAGAGGAAGATAATCGCTATAAAAGATGCTTTAGTCTTCCAGATTATTATTGGGTATCTACGGACTGGACTGGGGCTGAACTTATAATTATTGCTGCTTTAAGTGGAGAGTTAAAACTTCTTGAACTTAGTCAAAGAGATATGCACTCTGAGATTGCTACAATGTATTGGAGAAAAGTTTTTGAAATGAGGGCATTTAATGATGTTTTAAATGCTGAAAGTTTTAGAGAAAATATTAAGTTAGCTAATGAATTTGTTGTTTCTAAAAAAGAAAATAAAGAACTTCGACAACATAAGCTTAGTTTTCCAGTATTTTATGGAGCAAGACCTAAACGAATCCTTCAATCAATTCAAAACACAATTAAAGAATGTAAGAATATTCATTTAATTGATTCAGAAAACATCTTTAATTGGTTTAATGCTTATTTTCCTAAAGCTATGAAGTTTCTTAATCAAACAGCTCAATTTGTTGCTTACAATGGTTATCTTCAAGTTCCTTATTTTAATACTATAATTCATTTTCCAGAAGTTGAAAATGCAATTGATGATGCTAAAAGATTTGGAACTAAATATAATCCAAAAGACCATTGGTTTAAAGAAACAAAACCAGAAGATGCTAGAAATCTTATTATTTCATCTTTTCAAAGAGAAGCTTTAGGTAGAGCTGAAAAACTAATAGATGAAGGTTTTCGAGAAGCTAATGTAAAAATTGGTAAAGAATTTCTCTGGAGTTATACTATACATGATGAGCTGAACTACTGTATTAAAGACATTAATCAACTAGTTAATGGAGTTCCTATTGTTACTTTTATAGAAACTGTAATGTGTAAAGCTATGAATGATATTCTTCCAAATAATGTTAAAATTAAAGCAAGTAGTCATGTAGCTCCATATTGGGCTAAATAAAAAAAATAAAATTATGTACGCAAAAAAGATTTATTGTAATATATCTACTGAAAAAGCTTCAAAAGGTTTTGGTGGAAATGATTATCTTGAAATAGAACTATTTATAGGAACAAGTATAACGAATAACAAAGTATTTGAAGTAATTGAAGTTAATCAAAAAGGGTATTCAAAGACTGAACTACTTTTTTCGCTTTATATCAGTAAAAAACTTGTTAAAGAGCAAATTTACAATATTAAAACTAAAGAATTTTATGATAAATCAAGCGCAACTTAATCGACAAATTGAAGTCGTTGGAGATTGGTATGATGCTGGTGGGGGGACTGTTAAAGCCCCAACTGGTGCTGGAAAGACTAAAATTGCTGAGATTGCTATTGACGAAGTTATTAATTATAATTTTAGAGTTAAAACAGCAGAACTTAAAATAGTTATTCTTTCAAAAAGCTCGACAGTTATCTCTCAACTTAAACGAGAGTTTTCATTTGAGAAGTATTGTAAAGGTTTTGGAAAAAGAATAACTGAACTTGAAATTGAAGATGACATAAAAGTTCTTTATAAAAAGATTTATAACAATTCGTTTACTTATCTTTCAAAAGAAGAGTTTCTTAAATCTAAACTAATTATTGATGGAGTTTATCTATTAGTTATAGATGAGATTCACGAATTTCTTCGATTATCTAGCACCTATCACGAATTACCAATTAAATTAATAAAGAATAATATTGAAGCAAAGTTTGTACTTGGATTAAGCGGTACTCTATATCAAAAAGAAGTTGCTATATTAAAAGATTATTACCCTGTTGTTGCTGAAATTCCAGAAAAAGAAGCAATTGCTAATGGTTGGATAGCTAAGACAATTGTTTTTAATATAGCTATTGACTTAACGGATGGACAAAAAGAGGCTTATGCTGAAATTAATGCTGAATTAAATAAATACAGTAATTTCTTTAGGTTTGATAGAACTTTTGAGTATGTAAACGATATTCAAATTACTTCCTTATCTCATTATGGATGGGCTTGCGTTCAAGGTTATTCAGAAACTAATGACCCAAAAGGATTCCATATTGAAAAAGATGAAAGAGGCACTCCGATTAAAAAGCTTCATACGCATTACACAAAAGAACATTATTGTTGGTTAGTGGCGTTTGCTCATGGATTTAGAGTAGAATATCAAGAATCTGATGTTCAAGAAGAGCTTGATTTATATGAAACTTATTATCCTATATATCGTCAGATGTTACCCTCAGTAGCTCTTTATGCAACTAAGTTTTCTGAACTTACTGAAAAAAGAAAACAATTTCTTTATACATTACCTCAAAAGAGAGAAGTAACAAAAGATATTGTTATCAATTCGGAAATAGCTGGAAAACCGACTTTATGTTTTACTAAACATAGAGAAGATGCAGACAAGTTAGCAGCTTATATTAATTCAAATGTGGAATTTACCCCTGTAAAACAATTACATAAACTTTACGATAAAAGGGGTAAATACGATAGTGATTTTGAAATGTTATGGTATTACGCAATGGCTATACATACGGATATTGAACAACCTGTAAAAATGGATGCTTATGGTAACGTCAAAAAACATTCAATGACTTTAATTAACCCCGAAAAAAGAGGAGCACCTCTTAAAGTGGGTAGAGATAAAGTTATCGAAAGTTTATTATTAGGTTTACAATATAATTATATTTCAGTCGCTGTTGGTACAATGATTGTTTCTACTGGAGTTAATATTCCTGCTTTAGAAGTTATTATATTTAATAGCTACGATTCATCTCCGACTATTAATGACCAAGCTTCAGGAAGAGGAAAACGAATTAATTATCAAAACGAACTAATTAAAGATTTAGCTCTTAATAAAACAGCTTATATAATTAATCTTTATGCAAAAGATACGCAAGAAGAGGAATGGTTAAAAAATAAGCAAAAGTTTGTAACTGATAAAATTTATTGGATTAAAGCAGTTGAACAAATTACTACAAATACAACTTCAATCGAAGATGACTTTTTCATAAATATGTAAAACAAATGGCAATACAAGATTCTATTATTAAACTACAAAAGGAACTTGAAAGGTATATTGATACATTAAATCTTAATGCTTCTACACCAATTGATATTCCAACTCTTATGGAATTTCTTCATAAGAACGATTTACGCATTGTTGATTATCTTAAACTCGTAGTTGTTTATAAGAAACTTCATAAAAATCCTAATTTTGGAAAACTTTTAATTAAGTTAAAAGACTTTCAAGTTTTTGATTCAAAAGAAAGCCTTGAAAAAGGTAAACCGTCTAATCAACTATTTTATCCTGAACAATTAGAACGTCTTCTTATAGAAGGTTGGTTAGAAAAAACTGAAATAGGCATTAAAACTTCAAAGAAGTTCAATGATTTATATGTTAATCGTGAGATAGCTGGAACTGAAATTTACAATATGTACCCAGTTTCAAATCTCATAAGTAACGAAAGAAGTCCTATTAAAGCAATTGATAAAATTGATTTCATTAGAGCTTATGCAAAAGTCATTGGGGATGGAGAGAATGTAGATTCAGACAAACATATTGAGTTTAAAGAACTATTTGAATTTGCAGTTGAAAAAAGTCTTCCTTTTCCTAATATGGATAGACTTTTAAATCAGTTTTCACATTGGAAAAAACGATGGGAAGAAATAAGAGCTGATATTCAAGGGCAGTCCGAAGACGAAGAAATAAAGACTTTAAATGTTATAAGAAAAACTCTTAAAGAAGGGATTTAATGGAAAATCAATTAAAAGATTTAGGATTTTTAACTGAAACTGAAGCAGCACTTAAAGCTATTGACAAAGTAGATAAAGCTCGTAAAGGCGAACTTTCATTCTTAAAAACAAGAAACGAAGAACTTAATCATATAGTAGGTAAAGGATTTGATATAGAGGAAGGACAAGTTATCCTACTCTTTTCTCCGCCGAATCATGGTAAAAGTACCAAAGTTAGAATGTTTAAAGATGACTTCACTAATCCTGATATTAATCCTGACTTAATAAAAAGAGTTTTAGGAAAGGATAAAGATGGGTCTGAGATTTGTACTTATGAATCAGATTTAATTATTATCCATTCAATGTATGAAGGTAAGCCTTATCAAGATATATTAAGAACTATTTCTGAATTTGAAGAAAGGTCTTATAATTATCTTCATAGTGCTGAATTTAATTACGAAACAAATGATTATAATTCTATTTCTGATACTGGTTTTGAAGTTATCAAAAAACATGCTTTAGAAAGAGTTGGAAAACCTATCTTTTATGTTCCATTTGCATCTAGTCCTGAAAAGGTATTGGATAAAATAGCTCTAGTTAAGAATACTTATCCTAAGAAAAAGATTGTATGGCTTCTCGACCACTATCTTCTATCTGAATATTCAGATTATGAAGGTAAAGATATTGGAGGACTTGTTCGAGCAACTGCAAGAGTGGCTCGTTTAGCTAAAAGTGAATATAATGTTGTTAGTATCATATTAGGTCAAACTAATAATAATATTCTCGATGCTAATCGACATTCTAAAGCTTCTGGTCATTATCTTATTCAGAGTGATATTTATTTTGGGGGCGAAATTTATCAAGCTTGTGATACTATAATAGGGTTTTATCAACCTGCCCGTTTTCGTATTCCTTATTATGGTAATGATAGGCTTTATACAGGTGTTTTAGGAGCTGATTATGATAAAGAAGGTAATTTCCTTAATTTTACAACCTCTTCTGGTTATCTTTTTTCCAATGGTTTAATTCCTAATTTAGTGCTTAAAGGTAGAAACTCTCCAATTGGAGAATTTTTTGAAGCTGATAGGCTAGATATTTCTACTTTTAAAGTTATAAGTAAAGAAGAATTTGCTTATAGAAAGTATCTAGGAGAAATCAATAAAAAAAGTGTTAAATAGTTTTATAATGTAACTAAAAATGATTATTTTTGCAGTATGAAAAACGAACAACAACTAGCTACTTTTAATAATACAAATGCGACATTTGAAGAGTTAAAATCTCAAGCCGCTGAGTTAGTAAGAAGTGGTTATACTCCGCTTAATAGCGGAAACGTTCTTTCAAAAAGTGAATACGAAACAGCTAATGTTGCTGCTAAACAAGCTCACGAAATGGAACTTGCAAAAGCGGTTGCAGTTGCTCAAAAAGCTAAGGAACTTAACATACCAATAATGGCTGCTTTCGATTCAATTTATCCTATTCCTTCAAATGGAGGGACAAGATTAACAATAGGGTATCATCTAGCTAATTTACTTCTAAAAAGGGCAGGTTGCGTGATAAACTTCACAAAGAATCACGAACCGTTATGTAAATACATAACCAGAGGAGGATTAGTTTTCGATGAAATTCCTAGTCGAACAAATGACAAAGGTGAAACCGAAACTCCTAAACAGGGTTATGTACCAAAAGACCGTTATGGACGAGAGCTTCTTTATAATGAAGATGGCAGCGTTAATATAATGGGTGGGGACATAGCCCTTTTTATTTATGATTGGATTACAGAGTGTCAAATTATCAGACAGCTTAAACAACTTGATGGTACATTTAAAGAAATAGCACATACTGAATCCTACTCTTGGCTTGCCGACCAACTTTTTCTTCAAGGGCAAGCACAAATCAACAAAAATTACAAAATTCCAACCAATCGTTTTACATATCCTAAAGCTATCTATAAAAAGATAGCATTTATGAATTGTGCTCGTTGGATTGGAGATGACCTATTATATGGTATGATAGAAACTGGGGAACTCCTAGATGCAACTGGACAAAATTATGAGGTCTTAGAGAGTGGTGAAGTTTCTAAAATTTATAATAACATAGGTCAGGAAATCAAAGTTTAATGTTTTTAATGTTTTTAATGTTTTTAATGTTTTTAATGTTTTTTAATTAATTTAATCTTTTCACAAACAAACAAAAAGTATTATGAGTGGACTATTTAATGTAAACAAACTAGTAAAAATTGGTAAACCAATTGAAGCTTCAAACATTTCTGCTAGTGCGGGGTCTTATGCCGTGAATTTTGGTATAGGTAAAAATGGTACAACTGGTGATATTTCCTTTTTAGGAGATGCTGGAAGTATTATTGGCTTAACCAACAAAAGTTCTGTTATTTTCAATAAAGTAAACTGGCAAAATGCAGTTATTAAAGCTGACGGTTCAGCAAAATCCGATTCCGAAGTTACGTTCTTAGACAACATAACTAAGAAAATTGTTTCTGGAATTGAATCTTTAGTAGAACATTTATTCAAAAACAATGATTACTCTCAACCAAAAACTTTATTAGCTTTGTTTGGTAACGAACCAGATATTACCCAACTGAATAACTACGAAATTTGTCGTGGACAAAGATTTGGTGCTATTTCTCATGTTGAGAATGTTCTTGGTTTATCTTGGGCTTATTGTAAAGAATTATTTGTTAAAAAATTCAGTGGTGATAAAACCATTGAAACTGCTGAAAACGAATTTGCAACTTATTGCGAATTAGCTAAAGAAGCTTTAGTTTCAAAAACTGCTATTGAAGATTTAGATGAGGATTTAAAATATTTCCTTATTAACTTTCTTCAAGTTCTTGCAGTTTCTAAAACAGAAACAAGCGCAGTTAAATTTTACGAAAAAATGAATGGTGTTTATTCTCAGATTAAAGAAGAAGACGGGTTTGCAATATTTGGCAAACATGCTTTTCTTGAAGATGGAGTAACTCCTACTTCAGAAAATCTTTATGTTACCAAAACTAAAAGAGTTATTGTTGGTTACTATACCGATAAACATTCTTTAGTTGGTAAAGAAAGAACTGAAGCTTTCGTTGCAAAAGATTTAACAGGTAAAACTTTACTTGATAAAAACGAACATTTAGCTGATTATGCTGAAGGTTCTATTATTGCTACTGGACAAGTTGCTTTATTAACTATTTACGATGCTGGAGAAGTTATTGAGCGTAAACAGGCTCGTGGACTTCATAAAGATTTGGATTTTCCAACTCCAAAAGAAGTTTCTGAAATGGAAACTGAAAACTTCTTCAAATATGAAGCTCCAACTTATAATGGTTACATTTTAACAGGTGAAACCGGAAGTACATTGAAATGTTCAAGTGCAGAAGCTGGTAAAATGGCTCGTAAACTTGTTATTGGAACAGAAGAATTATTAGATTATAATGTTCAATTCACCGTTATTTCAACCCCAAGTAAAACCCAAACTGGTGAAATTTGGTACTTAGTACCTCAAGTTGCTCCTTTGGTTAAAAAAGCTAGACTTAAAGACTAGTAATGTCTTTAAATTAGGTTAGTAGTTGTTTTTCATGCCACTCTTTGTCGCTAAGAGTGGCTTTTTTAACTTAATAAAAAAAAATTTTATGCAAGATACTAATATTCTTGAAT
>Ga0114951_10005844_pt1 | contig 11156 bp, 5 predicted proteins | sample AM7aDNAmetaG_FD_88677 | JGI IMG/M metagenome (GOLD analysis project Ga0114951, IMG submission 88677) | Freshwater microbial communities from Finland to study Microbial Dark Matter (Phase II) - AM7a DNA metaG | ecosystem: Environmental > Aquatic > Freshwater > Lake | place: Finland: Lake Alinen... | reverse complement strand
TGTCTATGAGCAAGAATTAGAAGAGGAATATTTGATTTGGACAAATGTATGATGAGTAACGATAACCATAAGAAGATGTTTACTCGAGATTGAAAGACACAAAGTTTAGTAGATTGGAGAAAACAACAGTGAATAAGTCAATGAACATTTGATTATAGATTATATCAAAAAAAACTAAGTATTGAAAAATCTTTATCTTTAATATAGTAACATGAATATTGTTTTAGTTGGTCGTGATAGAGATGCAGACCTTATACCATCCAACGTGAAAGCGGGTGTGACTATTGACGATACCCCAATATCTTTTCCCTATCAATAGTTATCTGTATACTGGCATGGCCTCTACACATATATTTGTACAATATTCAGATTACCTTTGTGTATCTATAGATTGGAGTCAGCAGAGTCCGACACAACAGAATAGTGTGATATTTGTTATAGACCTTATAACTTGAGATATAATTGATTCTGTTACCATAGTTAATAAATGAGATGTATACTTGGATTGATGAATATTGTATATAAATGTTTGATGAGACCATCATGAAATAGATATAGCAACGTGAGTTGATACTCTAGTGTCTTGAAACTATACATCATGAACACTTATCACATTATTAGCAGACATAACTATCTGATGAAAAACATTCTCAATACAGCCACTACTTAGTTGAAACTGATTGCGTACAGGAAATAGCGGAACTACTGTAATATGACGAACAGGAATTTTAGTATCTTAACCCTCCCCCATGACACTACAAGGAATAGTATCCAACTTCAATGATCCAGACCTCGTACCAGGAAACATAAAAAATCTGGTAACTATTTTGGGTGTTACATGAACATTATCTCCTACATGAGTTTCTAAAATACTTTCACTTGGGAATATACCTTGTGTTATACGATCTACAATATGATTACTTGGCGGATATGTTGGAGAATCTGCTACGCAATATTTAGGTATTTATCTAAAATACTTTTGAACGCCAAGTCGAGATGTAATAGAACTAGAAAAATCTACATGAGCACTATCTATAATAAAAAACTCTGCCTATACTGGATGACGAACTCCTGGGCAAAATAATCTAGTAAGCGCATATCAAGATTGAGATGTGATATATCTAAATACATCAGACCGGCAATATGGTGCATTTGTGGATAATCATTTCGAATATACAATATCTACTAATTCTATGTCTGCGATGATGTGATGACATGTGACCACGTGATCACTATTATGATCTACCCTATCTAGCTGATGAGCAACAATATCATTCCCTTATGAAGCTACATGATGAGCCAGCGAATATATGTATGAAGTATCAATCCAATAATACCCCTTTTTAACCTTTTACCACCCAATGATCCTATGCTTTGAGAATATCTTGAACAATTATATCTAGGACACAAAGCTCCGGCAGCTGATACAGCTACCGTACTTTATACTTGTCCAGCAGGGACAACGGTGATAGTGGATAGTCTTTTCGCAAACAATTTAGATTACCAAAGCAATGTAGATGATATGATCTCTATCCGAATTATTGATTGAGGTACTACCCCGGCTGATCAATACGCTCTACTTAATAATTACCAATTGAAAAATAATGAGAATCTCGTCAAATGAAAAATAGTATTAAACCCTAGTGATTCCATCGTAGTCAAGTCAATTAAATGACATACCAGCTTCCTAGCTTTCTGAGCTAAAGATCCTTGGAATGCAGTGATAGATTGACTTAAGAATAAAGTGGTTGCTGGTACAGATACAGCAGCCGATCGTGAAGACCTCATGTTATTAACCTGATGAGCATACCAAAATGTTACTGTTACTCCATAACCTTTTATCTAATTCCGGACCCAGTACCTCATGAGCAACCAGAATATCCAGAGATACCATGTAACCATAAAGGACTTGATTTCTAGCGAAACTCAAGGTTTTATGCTTAACGCTGGAAAGGATGGTCACACTATATCATTCTCCTATCAAACACTAGCTCCACTGATGTTGAAGACTCAGCAAGGTGAAATCACTATGGGAGATCTGACTAATACTTCAGTCTTTGTTCAGTTCAATCGAGCAGGTAAACAAGTGGATCAGTTCCAGCAAACACCTATTGGACCTAGAGGATATAAATTCTGGACACCTAGATATGTCTATGGTAACTTTCTTCCTACACAATTATACTGGTATGGACAATGAGTAGATACAGTTACTCAACCTTGAGAGATAAGATTAACTCCTGCCGCTTCAGTCGTTAGTACTTTCCCGGCTGGTGAAAAAGTTAGCTGTCGAGAGATAGACGAAGCCGATCTCTATATCGGATGCTCAACTTCAGCAAAGATATATAAGTCTTCAGATAAAGGTGCAACATGGACTACTCTAGCAGATATGGCTGACTATGGTGCATTCACCAAGACTAGACAGCTTATGATCATTAAAGATAAGAAGTGCAAGAAACTTGCTATAGTCTGTGGTACTTTAGGTACTCAAGCTAATGGCAATCTCTTTACCTATGTACTGTCTGATAGTTATGGATTTGATGTAATCAAAGATTACTCAGGAAAATTCTATGATCTCAATACTAATTTTGAATGAAGATATCCAGATGCTCCAAGCTCAGTTTCATTACGGGCCTGCACTAATGCTGGCCCATATACATACACCTATGTTTACAATGCAGTCACCGGTGGAAACATCGCTGACTATTATGTTAAGATCCAAAATATTAAATGAAATAAGGCTCTGCTTATCACAGGGCTCAATGCAGATATGGTCAAGGCTATTGCCTATGTTAATACTGTTGGACTTTATGAATGAGGTGGCGGCTCAGGATCTTATCTAGATAAGATAGATGTCCTCTGTTTAAATAATGGATTGACTCCAATTACCTATCAATTCGATGATGACCAGACTACTATCACTGTGCCAGTTAATGGATTACTCATAGACTATCATGCTTATGATCCCACATTAAATCATGCAGTAGTTACTCAGAATCATATCATGATGGCTGATACTTCTGATCTTGAACCAGGAATGATTCTTGATACTTCGTCCGGAAATGTAAAAATCGTTTGCGTAGAAGCTAATGGTATCCGAGTCAATGAGAATGTTCCGGATGCTGAACTATCTTATATGGGTTGACACTTTAATATTCTTGCTTCATCTTTCAAACAAGTATTTAAACTCAATACATACATAGAATGAAAGTCATTACTCGGAACAAAGTTTACTACACCAGGATGAACATCATTTACTATCACTGAAGAATATAGTGAAGACACTATTGGAACTGTTGCAAATTATCGTAACATCTATTTCAAGAATAATAAGATGTTCTATGCTCCAGGTAGATGTAAGACTACACCTATCGTAGTAGTAGCAGATAGAGATATTGGATCATGAGATAAAATATGTCCTCTGCAACGTATCCAGAAATGTTGATCATCTACAGATACACATAATATTATCCAACTTGTTAAGCTCTGATATGACGAAACTTCAACACAAGCTGAATCTTATATATGAGCTATAGTCTACTACTCAACAGACAAGATCCCATACCAACTTATCCCACTGCAATTACTATCAATCAAAGATAAGAGATTGCGAGATCCATCCATAGATACTTATGCTGCAACAGATTTCCAAAAAAATGAATACCAAAATTATTACAATAGCTATGCTTATGACATATCATACCTTTGTGAAAAGAAATATATGACTCAATGATTTGATGAGGATATTCCTACAACAGTAGCCGGCTATCCAATATCAATTGCTTATGATGACGTGTCCAACACCTCATACTTTTCTACATATAAAAAGATTGGTGGTGACACTATCACAATCCGGAAAAGCACACCACCTGATCCGCTATCATTCATGGCATGAGTTGAGAAAGACACTGATATCCCAGGTGTATGATATGCCACAGGACTCCAATATGATAATGATAAACTCTTCTTTGCTTCACAAGCTAAAGGTAGAGTCTATCAATATGTAACTATCACAGGAACAGGCGGATACGCAACCTCTAAAGAATATTCAGTATCTTATGAAGAAGTATACATGAACGGAAAGTTGGCCAGTAATATCCAAGTAGGTACAGTCTTTGAATGAGCTTACGTATGTATGTCTGATACCAATGGAGTCTGCTATCAATTCGATACACTTGATCCGACTTGTCCTTTTACTGAGAAATTTAATATTGAAACTATTGGACTCAATAACTATGTCATCAACGCTATTATCCCACTTGGTGGAGATCTCATCTTACAAAGTTCACACTGAGAAATATATAGATGGAATGCAACCAATGCCCCTGGATCAAGATGATTCCTAGTATCATCTAATCATGGATCATATTTAGGTAGTATCAAGAAGAATTATATCCAAGCTAGAGTCATTCTTAATAACCAGTTTACCGTAACAGATAAAGGTCAGAAAGTAAGATTAGCAGTTTCATTTGACAATGGACAAACATTTAACTATCTGTCTAAGGTGAGAGGTGATCCATTTATTGCTGACAACTTCTATGCAGCAACCACTGCTAATTATGAACAATGATATGCTGACTTCGGTTGACCACATAAGAACGAACTTGTGTTCCGATTTCCCTACGATGCTATCTGTCAAACCATATGCTATAAAATTGAAGTACGAAAATGAACTTGTACGGCATTGGAAATGGTAGTAAACCATATTGAGCTCCATTATGTCTTGCAGTCATTCAAAGAGCTCTATCTCAATATGAGTGTAGATCTTCGTCCAAGAGTTAAACTCCTGGACAATAGTATCGAGAACGCTCCAGATGCACATAGACAAAAACTTGCTTTCCTACAGACTATATGGCTTGAGCAACGTAAGTGTGAAATAAGATTGCCACGATGAGATACATACTTTGCTATCCCATTCGCTATGCCCAATACATGAACCGATGGATTTGGAGTAACAGCTATGGATATCTCTACAGGAAAAAAAGATCTCGACTTGTTTACTTACGCAGTGCAAATATCTTTTAAGACTATAACATAAAATACTTATGCGAAATGATGTCATTAACCATGCTATGGACCAGAATGTTAAACCAGAGGGACAGATTCAAACAGTATTGAATCCAGTTTTAGGTACTGATAAGCTAGACGAATGAACCATCAGCTACCGATGTCTATATTACCTGTCTAGAGCATTAACCCAAGGTATCGACTACCAATGAAGATATGATACATTCACGCATGGGACTACGATTAGTGAAAACGAATGAGGTGATGTCAGAGCGAACATCAACTTCTTCTATAGATACTGCAAGACGCATGCCAGCTATGTAGTCAAAGATCATCCTAATATCAACGTCCCGGCCCAGTACCCTGACCAAACGGAAGATAGAATCCACTCAGCCAATATAGAGAAGTTCCTAACTATGCGATGGAAAGAACAAGGTATGACAAAGAAGATTAAGATGTGAGCACTAAGGGGATCAATCTTTGGGGATATGTACTTCCTATTAAATATAGATAAAAAGACTCAAGAGATCACCGTGAACTTAATAGATCCAAGTGAAATCATTTACGATACAGTAGATTCTAGTCCGAACTCACCTATCAAGATAGCACTAAGGATAAGACTTGAGGATACTAAACTTCTCCAACGTACTTACCCGGCTTTCGCAAATAGGATATATCCATCCACCTATGCTAACCAATTGATAAATATCAATGGATTCACTAAGTCTGCACTCTATGCATTCGATAAGTCTATGGTCATCTATCTTATGGACAACAAATATATTTATACCTGTATCAATGGTACTTTACTTATTGACACCAAGGAACATGGATATGATTATATCCCACTATATCATTGGAAGTATATTGATATCGGGGATAGGTATGGAAAAAGTCTGGTCGATATCTTATACGAACCGGTCAAATATATGCAACTCGCCTTATCATACATCATTACTAATGCCTACGATCTCGCTGTTGCACCTCTAGTATCAGATGCAGCGACACCTCAGATGGCTGACCAGAAAGGTAGAGTCAGATGACTTGTCACATTACCTAGAGGATCTAAGATTGAGTATCTTAATCCACCACAATCTAATCTTGACCTCTATAAAGTAGTGGAGTTCGCTCAGCAATTCATGTCATTCGTATCAGGTATCTCTCAGGAAGCTATGGCCGGGTTCACTGGTTCACTTACTTCTGCTGGAGTAGCTATCGAATTAAGACTTGAATCTACCGTCCGTGAAACACTTGATTGTCAGATCACCTTACAGGATCTCTTACAGAGAATCAATGCTGACGTACTAAAAATGTACGAGAAGCATTTTCCCAAAAAGAATCTATTTAATTTCAAAACATTCTGAGATATACGCAAGGCATTACCATTTAACGCTAATATGATTGCGGGGAAGTACAACAACATAGTAGACTTCTGAGGTATCTTACCTAGAGCAGATGCTCAATTAGTACAATCAGTCTTAAGTAAATTCAAGATGGGATTGATTTCACAAGACTCAGCTCTTGAGGAATTGAGATATGCAGATCCTACATTGGAAATGACTAAGATCCTTAAGGAACAAGTAGATAAGTCCAAACTCGCTCAAGCATTAAGAGATGGTACTGAATGAACTCAGACAGGATTCGATTGACCTAAAGACGAGAATTATTATATGCTGACCGAAAATAAATCCGCACCAGTACTACCTAGCCAGAATCATCAAGAACATTACATGATACATATGCAAGCGTATAACAAGACTAAGAATCAAGCTATACTAATGCATATGCAGTTACATCAACAGATGATGAAACAATGAGCAGGACTACAAGTTCCTAGTAATGAATGAGCTAACCAACAAGTAAACCAATATTACAAGCAGAATACCGGACAAGGTGGGAATGAACCAGCTAGTCCTACAGAATAATGAATAATCTCCGGGCATGTAGCTAACGCTACTCCTGTGTATTTACTTTGTAAACATCACCAATGGCAGACCGATTAACCAATATCGAAGCTGGAATTTGACATGCAATAGAGCCAATCTTTCATGCACTTCCACAATGAGTTCAAGACTTTGCACGTGAAGTTGTTGATCCTGAATCACAAGCTAATGTTGCAGCACTAAGGAATGCCGCTAAAGGTTGAAAGCCTATAGGCTCTCAGCAGGACTTACAGGATATCCAGAATGCTAATAAAGCATTGATGCCTCATATATGAGATTCACTCAATATTCAAGCTAAGGATACTAATCCTCGGCTCAAGGATACGGTAGGTGATGTAAACCAATTGACCCAGAATCAGAATACTCAGTTCGGGATGTCAGTAGCCAAAGTAAATAAATCGCTATCATCTTCATGGAATCCAAATGATAGTACCTGAAATAATGATCTCCTAGACTTACATAATAACTTCTTCAATAATGCAATCGCTTACCTAAGAGATAATGCATGAACGGGAGCAGATACTTCTCGGAAGACTAATCCAGCAATCACTAAAATATTCGCTAATAGAGCGGCCACCACAGATGATACTTCGCCCAGCTTGTGACAACAGGCAGGTTGAATCTTCAAAATGCTTATGTCACCATGGTTGGTTGCAGCAAGTACTAGTGAGATAGCTGAATGAAAACTTACGTGAAACGAGGATACAGTCAATCAAGGTAAAGCCAGTCTATGATATAGATATGGTGATCCTGAACTATCAGCTCATCCAGAAACATATTCTATTCCTAAAGCATATCTTCCTTATGCCGAGCATCAATTAGCTTGGGATCTTTTTCCTGTAGTGACAAATGAATGAAGTACACTACTCAGGAATTATAAATTAGGGAAAGCCGGTGCATCACTTGAAGAAGCTGTTGCAGGCTCGACAGAAGCTATTAAACCAGTAGTGAATGATGTGAAATCAATCGTATCATCTAACCCGATACTCAAACTCCATGCAGCAGATGCAGGGATTACAGATATAGCTAACGCTTCAGAAGCTGATCTAGTGGATTATATGCACCAGAATCCTGCAGCTCAGACTACCATCCTCAATAATCTCAAGGCTAATAAATTTGCACAAGCAGATCAGCTTGTTGCCTCAGCAAAAGAAGCTAAGGCAGCTGGCGATATAGATTCATCAGTAGATTTACTTCAGCAAGCTAAAGATATCAAGTCAGATTATAACACATTTGCTAACCAGATTAATAGGACAGCTCAATGGAAACTCGCATGACCACGTACACTTGGACAGCAATGAGTAGATATGATTAAGAATTACTATAGGATGTCACCTGCAGGATTTAACACTATGGCAAAATTCGGAGCAGTACAATGAGGAGTAGCTGCTGTAGCTAAAGCAACCAAGAATCCTACTATCCAAACAGCAGGATGATTCATTACTGCACCATTGGAAACCATCATGCATCTAGCTGGAGTAAACAAGAATGTAGTACTAGCAAATATTACTCAACAATATGCTAAAGCATATGGGATGTCAGTAGATGACATTAATAATTTACCAGCTACCGATCCATTCAAAGCTAAGATTATCTCTGCAGCAAATACGATGTATAATCAGCAGACACTTACTCAGACTATGGGATGGACACCATGATCATGGTACGGTAAAATAGCTGCATCATTCCTAGATACAGCAGTGGACTTGGCCGGGATTTCTATTTACACACATCTTATCCCTAAAGTCGCTGGTGAACAAATCAAAAATATTATGAATCCCCTAGATAAGAATGGGAACGTAAACATCAAAGTCATCAATGCAGTTGAAGAGCAAATGAAGAATGCTCAGAGTCCCCAGGAAAGACAGGCAACATTGACAGCCGGGCTAAGTACTATCGAGCAAATGTATAAAGGCAAGACGATATCATTAGCTACCATGACTAAGGCAGCTAAACTATTAGACTTGAGTATCGAGAATATTAAATCATTAGTCTGAGTAGCTAGAGAATCACTTGGACAATCATATGGCCAGAACGTAATAGACCAGATGTATAAATTAAAAGCTATCAATGATCGTGCTCTAGCATGAGCCGATCCAGTTCAAACGTCTATTGATCTATCCAATTGAATGAAGTGATTGAATGAGGAGCTTATGAAGATGACTGAAACAATGTCACCTATGAAAGATTCACCAATGTTCAATGATGCTATCAGACAGAATGTCGAGAGAGCACAGATGTCTATGAATCTCATTTCACATATCAAAGACTCAGTAGGACTAGTCAATGGACTTAATAAGACTATCCTCAAATGACTTGCACCATCTTATGATACATGGAGCAATAAAGCTTTAGATGCTGATTATCATCAAATCTATGGTACACCTGTCGAGAGTATCATTAGAGATGCCAAGAATATTATTGACGGAAATAAATTGAATGTCGCTCAGGCTGAAGTAGTAAAGAAATACTGGAAGCCAGACGAGAATGGAAATTATCTACAACAGGATATCCACAATGCAGTTGGTCAAAAAGTGGAACAGTATTTCCAATGAGTCAAGGAACTAGATGAGAAGACACATACTCAGGTAGTAGCTACAGTTACTAACGTGATTGAGAATACTATCTTCCAATCATTCTTTGTTGAACATTACAAGGATCCAAATCTATTAGCAGCTGCCGATGGTAAAGAAGCACAGCTTAGAGATCTCTCAGCTATATCTTCACAGATATTGTCATTCCTGTTTACAGGGAAATGAATCCCATCAGAGCAGAGTGCTCTAGGTAGAACACTAGCTAAGCTCCAGAAATGAGAAGCTGGTGGGAAAGACTGGCTTATTAAGCAAGTCATTGCTTGAGCTAGTAAATTTCCGGGCGAAGTACTTACGAAATTAAACTGAGCAGTAGATACATCTATCACCAAGCAAGCACAAGAATTAGCACCACTTGCTGAAACACTGAGATCAACTTCATCTCTTATGCAATCACTAGCAGGTATGCAAGATGTAATACGTCTATCTGATCCTACCAAATCTCCATTACAGATACTAGCACTAGGGCAACCATGAGCTAAAGAATATCTCCATATAGTTAAAGACTGACAAGAACCATTTATCGCCGATCCTAAACAGGATACATTCAATCAATGACTCCAGCGTACAGCAGATACCTTAACAGATCAAAGAGCCGTTGAAGATCTTACTTCCCCGGACTTTGCAAAGTTACTAGGACTATCTACAGTCAGTACATCTGAATACCATTGAGCTCGTATCCAAGCACAACAGGAAAACAATAGAGTAACTGATACAGCGATTGACCAAGCAAGCACACTTGCAACCTCGTTAGAAAATTCTACCCCTGGTCTAACCTTGCCTAAAGTCACTGTAAAGAAGACTTGAGTAGAACTCCCTCTTGAGTCTATTGTCAAAACAATGAATCCACTCACTGAGAGATGGAAGCTCATGATGCCTGATACTATTTTCAATGCCAACTATATCCGTAATTCATTATGACAAGAAGACTATGCTATTCCACCATCGCTCACTGCTGAGCAATTAGCTGCTGATGCTACACCATCTCAACTAGCAACGAGTATCCAAACCTTGATAGGTAAAGATCCCGGGCTAGTAGACTTCGCAAATATCAAACCTACACTTGTCCCTAATAAGACTATCTTTGAGCATGCTCAAACAGCCAAGACTCCAGAAGAATTTGCTGGAAAAATATTGGCTGATATGGGATACCCAGCTGAGGTATGAACTCATATCCTTATGGATAAAGAACGCTTCCCATGATATGCTAACATAGGATTCGATCTTGCTAAGAAGTTCAAGCTCTATAAAGATGGACATGATGTATCGGCTATCTCTCATGACTTCGATGTAAATTATGATCCCATAGCACATACCACAACTGTTGTACCTAGTACTGCTAAAGACTATCCTAAGTATGAATCCTATTCAGATTGATTAAAAAATCTCTGAATAGATTCTCCTATAGTCAAGACTATGAAAGTCTTCAATGTAGACTATACTCCACATCTAAGTTATGATTCAGCCAAGAAAGATGTCCCACAAAATACTCTCAAGGCATATAATGATATCCTTGAGCAGATGAAAATACTAAATCCGGATAAAGTATTTCTGCAGACAGCTGATGACAAAATGACACTCCATGCATATGATAGGAATGCTATAGATGAACAAGCAG
>Ga0114951_10005843_pt1 | contig 11161 bp, 8 predicted proteins | sample AM7aDNAmetaG_FD_88677 | JGI IMG/M metagenome (GOLD analysis project Ga0114951, IMG submission 88677) | Freshwater microbial communities from Finland to study Microbial Dark Matter (Phase II) - AM7a DNA metaG | ecosystem: Environmental > Aquatic > Freshwater > Lake | place: Finland: Lake Alinen... | reverse complement strand
GTGATTACCCGATCCCCCCGCCCCTCCGCTGGCCCAAGCCCAACAAAAATTACTTGATCCTCATCGTGGTTGATGATTTCGGTCAAAGCGGATTCCAGTTCAATCTTCTCCGACGGGTTCAGGTCGCACTCGAACACCGAAAATTGCAGGTGGTCGCCAAAATTGCTGCAGGTCTTAAACACCTTCCGCAGCCGTTTGTCATCAGCAATATCGTAACAAACCAGATAAGTCGTGCGCATAATAGTGGTCAGATTCCAAACTGGCCAATCCACTCAAGACCAGTATCGCCAATTCGAGGAGGAAATCCCCGCATGGTTCCTATTGATTGTAACGAATACGAGATGGTGGTTGGTGATCTGGTCATGGTGCTTTATTGAGAAGTGCATTTAAGCGGGAGGCGAATTGACGCTGGCGGCTTTTGAAAGCGGGCTTGTTTTTCTTACCCTCGGTTTTTTCGGGATTGGCGAGCAAGCCGGAGAAGTGGTGATTGACAAGATCGCGCAGGCGATGAATGACGTCCGCATTCGGAGTGGTCTCCAGCCTAGTAAGCCATCCCTCGATGACGCCCTCTTTGGTGAAGGCGTTCTTATCTTGGTCCCATTTTTCGGCCAAGGCGGATTCCTCCAACTCGCGAGCAATCGGGTTCAGCTTCGCAAGTCGGGCCTTCAGCGCAGTTTTGAGATCGGCATCACGCTGCTGTTTCTGGACCGATTCTTCGGCCTTTTGATCACGCTCAAAGCGCCCGTAGCCGACAGCGGTCTTCGCCCCAGCACCCACCCAAATAAGGGCGGATTCGAGCCATTGGGCGGCGAGCACACAATCGTGCTTGTTTTGTTCCGCAGTGGCGTGTGGGGCGAGAGCGAATTGGAAGGATTGACCGAAATCGACGGTCAGGAAAGGAATTGGGTTGGGACTGAGCCAGTCGCCGGGCACTGCGCCTTTCTCGTAATAGTCGCCGTAGTGCGGGGTCATGACGTCGGCCTTGAGTTGGACGGGCGCAGCGGGAAGCGCATCGAAGAAGATGACGGCGCCCATTTGAGGGGAGAGACCTCTCTGAGCGTCGTCCTGGCCTGATCCCTTCTGATAATCTGAGCCGAAAATCTGGTGGAACGCGGCCGGATCAATTGTCTCCGCGCTCCATCCGCCTTCCACCCAGGCACGGACGAGTCCTTTGACGGAGGAACCAGGCAGATAGGGAACGCCAAGCGACGGATGCCAGGCGAAGCCGTTTTCGATGGGATGCTCTCGGCCCAAACCAGTGGCGAAACGGCTGGTGGTGGTAAACCGAAGGCTTTGTCCGCCGAGAAGACGGGCGAGGTTGGCAACGCGTTCGTTACGTTCAGCAAGCATATGCGGATCACCTACCGGCTTGTCGGCAACGGTGCGAATCCATTCGAGCTTGGGATTTCTATTTTGAAATGCCTTCAGTGTCCAGGCTTCCAATCCTTGCTTTTGCGGGTCGCAACACCACTGGTTGCAAAATTTGTCGAACCAGAGACCGACATGCGACTTTGCCACATCAAACTTTGGATCACCGTTGAGTTTGTAGAGCGGAAGGGTCATTCGGGCTTGCCGTGTTGGAGGTAGGCGTTGGCGAATTTTTTGAGCCAGACCAAGTAGCTAAGAGCTTCGGCTTGGGCGCGCAGATAGGAAGGCTGGTCTCCTTGGGTGATGGCATCCATGAGGTTCGGCCTATTGCGAAAAGGGGCGGCTGAGTCATCACCGCAGAGCCAGCTTTGGAGGTCATTGTAAAGCAGGCGATGGTCTTCGCTTTTGGCGAGGAGTGTGGCGCAAGCCTGGCCAAGGCCGTTCATCAGGATCGCAGCGGGTAGGGATTGGCTGTGACTGACGTAATTTCCGTAAGTTTTCGGATCCGCCTGTTTGCGCTCATTGATGCGCCCAAGCGCATGATGGGCGCGGCGTTGGGAAAGTGTTTGGGTGCTCACGCGCCTCCTTTCTGCGCGGGCAGCGCCACGGCAAACCAACCCATGCCGACTGTTTCATTCCCGCCAACCTGGAGATAGGGGTGACAGTCAAAAAGTTTTGTTGCGGCATCAAGTGCTCCCGCTTGGCGTTCGGCAAACACGGCGTAAAACAGAGCGTCGGCGGGGATGGCTTCCTCGTACCAAAGGCCGCCACCCTCTGTGGTCTTGGTGTCGGAATTCAAGCGGTTGCGCGCCTGGATGGCCAGCCCGTACCGTGCGAACCAAGCGAAGTCGTCATCGTGCAAAACGACGATTTGTTTGGCGAGGCGCTCGCGGGTGTAGGCGTAGGTGACGGCGTTGGGGACAAGTGTCTCGATTGCTGGGACAATGTCGCCCGGCAATTCGCCCTTGCGCTCAAACTGACGTTCTTCAAGAAAGATCGTGTCTGCGGAAGCACCGGGGTGTTTTTCAGATTTGACGTTAAGACCCGTGCTCCCCGTGGACTCAATCTTCGTGTCTGTGGAAGCACCGAGGTATTCTTCGGGTTTGACGGTCGGCGGTTCGAGCATGACGGCGTTCTTTTCAGCACGTTGCCGGTCACGGGAAAAGCGTTCCAGCAGATGTGGGCAAGTAATCCACTTGTAGGCGGAGGAGAGGCTGCGGACGGGGAGCAGCAATAGACGCGCGTCAGAGACGAGGAGCGCGCCGGCGTTGTCAGACTTACCGAAAATGCAATTGCGGTCTTGTTCGCCCATGCGTTCCTGCCCGTTTGCTTCGCGTTGCCGCGCGAGGCCGAGCAGTGCGCCCTTGAGGCTGGAACCGGGTATAACAGGATAGTCGGTGGCGGCTTCGCGGGCGACCGGCAGGTCCACGATGCCGGAGGATTGGCCGGCGCCTGGGTGAATGGAGGTTTCGGCCAGGAGGCCAAGCAGGCAGGTTTTCATGATTTGTTTTTCGGATCAGGGGTTGAAGGCCAATTACCGATCACAATTTGACCGAAGCCGTGGGCGGTGTAGCCACCGATCCAATGGCCATGCTGGCCGTGGATGCGCTTATGAAACTCATCGGCTGGCGCGTCGTAAAACCAGACGGAGCCAGCGGGGTGGAACGGCTCCAGTGGCAGCGGCTCATTCTTCAGGGAATCCCAGCCGCCGATGGGAACGGGTTTGCCGATGCAGGCGGAGACCAGCCGCGCACCGGAAAAGGACGAAGTGGGATCGGCTAACCGTCCAGGCGTAAGGAGGATGACCATGAATTCGACGCGTCCTTCGGCATTCAGTTTGAAGTTACCGGAACTCGAACTTTCCGGCAGTGGGTTTCCATTCCACGGCTCGCATTGGGCAAGTCGGGATTCGCCTCCGAGAGGGAACAATGTGGACAAGCATTTCATCTCAACCGGCACACCCGTGAGGCCGATGCCCAGAGCGACACTTCGGCAAAGGCGAACATAACTGGGGCTGTAAAGACTGTCTTCACCAACGCAAAGCTTGAGCGGGTCGCGCACCAACCCGACACGCGGTTCGGGCCGCCAGAGCGTTTTTGGCCCGTGAATGGCGTCGGCCGATGGGCATCTGCCAGCCAGGATTTCGGCCAGGCCGTTGGCAGTGATCCATGACGTTTCGGCGAGCTTGAGGCCGTTGCGGCCCTCATTTTGGCCGAGCGCAACCTCGGGCAATCGGCGCGGGCCTTGATCCGTCATCGTCTCGACTGCGGTCGGCCGGAGAAAGGCCGCAGGCTTCCATGCTCCATCCTTCGAACAGCCAAGCACATGGCGAGGAACAGGCCAAAGTGTCTGACTCTTGTGAATAAGGAACGGTCCGCTGAACTGAAGTTTGCCGAGATCATTCGGGCCGGAGCCAAATGCTTCCGTCACGTTGCCGGGCCAGCCGCGATGCTGCCCATCCCAGCCGTTGGATCGGGCGAGGGCAGCACGAACAGAGCCGGTGAGTGTGCGAGCGGGCGGCGGGAAAACGGATGAGACGTCGGCCTGGTTGGATTCCGCCTGATTGTAGGGCCGTCCATCGCGGAAAAACCAGGCATCCTGCGGCGTAAGAGAAAAAAACCGAAATGTCATTCGGCTCCTTCCTTTCCGCCAAGTGCCAGAAACTTGACCAGGCGTGCGCCGTCAAGGTCGAAGCGGCGTTTACTTGGGCGGCCGAGGTCGGGTTGGTGGCACACGGCGATGAGTTGGCGCATGAGATGGCTGGCCTGCACACGCTGCTTTTCGGCTTTGGCCGGGTCCTTGTCGAGGCGACCATGGAGAAACTCGGCAACGAACAGGTGCTGGATTGCATCGGCGTCGAAAGGATCGTCCGCCGTGTTCGGGCCGGCGTCGTCTCCGTTTTCGCCTGACCTCGCTGGCTTGAATAATTCGCCGAAGCGTTCGTGCAGGTTGTAGAGGAAGCTGGATGAGAGACTGCGCCCTTCGCGATTTGCCTCTTTGTCGTAGGCCGCGATGAGGGGGGCGAAGCAGTGGGATCGGTTTTCGATGAAATGATCGAATTTGCCGACCCATTGACAGGCCACGCCGCCGGGCTTGAGCACGCCGATGGCCACTGCGTTGCGGTTCGCGCCGTCTTTGGCTACATCATCAAGCAGTTTATGGGCGTATTTCAGCACATGGCTGAAAGCGCAGCGGTAGTGAGCGAAGACAATGGAGGCGGAAACCGTCGCTTGGATTGGCTTTTCTGACTCCGCAAAGGATTTTACGTAATGTTCGCGCGCCTCGGCCACGGCTTTGAGCGCGCCGTCCAAGGGCAGCATGGCCAGCAGGTCGTCGCCGCCAGCATAGACGCAGATGCCGGAGTGCTCCTTTTTCTCGATCACAGCCGGGATTTGGGAAGCAAATCGAGTCAGGCAGGATGCCACGGCTTCCGGGGTATGTTCGTGGATGATTTTGCCCATTGAGTCGCCGTCCATGAGCAGCAGAGCGTAGAAATTACCCGCGCGGTCACCGGTTGCCTTCTCCAACTCGCGCAACTGTTCCAACAGCACCGCGCGCCGGCCTTTGTCTTGGTCAGTCAGCGGCGTGCCGCGTGTGTTTTCAAGCGTCGTGCGGTTGAGAAAATTGCCGCTCAGTTTGGCGAAGTCACCCGCAGCGGGAGGGAAATTCTCCAAGGCGGCAAGACGGCGGGCACTGCTGACTCTGGCGCCGGGTTCGTCGCTGATGCGTTCGGCGTAGTCTTTGGCGTCGGCGTGGATTTCCGGCTTGTCCTTGATCACGCGCAGCCACGGCACGGCGGCGATGGAGACGGTGGAAGGCCAGCTTTGCATGTTCAGTTCCCGCCCGATGGCCTCCTTTGACAGTTGCGGGAAGAATCGCTTCACAAAGGCGATGGCACAAAGCCTCTCGTCACTTTCCAAATCCAACTTTTTGACGTTCGACTGTTTGCGCACTTCCTGCCAGAAAGCCTCTTGTCTCCCGTCTGCCTGGGACCGGATGAAGCCAGAAAGTTCCTGCCATTGTCCCATGAGCGTGCAGTGGTCGCCGCTTTCGATGGTCGTGCGCAGTGTGCGCCAGTTTTTGCGCCGGTCGAGGAGGTTCGATTCTTCGGGTCTTCCGGCGGCCCAAGCGATTTCCCAGAAGCCGGTGCTCTGACGGTCCCAGATGGCACGAGTATCGTTACCCTGTGCGGCGATAGAGTCGAGAAAGTTTTTCCAAACTTGTGCGGTGATGTTCTGCCAAGCCGTCAGTAAAGCGTCGCTGGCCCGCTTGGCGGCGGACGCCGCAGCCGTCTCGTCAGGGAATTCGGCAACGAAACGATTGGGCGCAATCGCATGTTCCGTCTTCTGGCTTTTAAGCGACGAATAGTCGGGCAGAATCACCTTTCCTCCAGCGGCTTCGGCCTCTGCCATCGCTGCGATCGCCAGATGCGAAAGCAAGAATGAACCCGCATACAAATCCCGCGTACGCCGCGCCTGCGCCACGAAAGATTGCACCGGGCCAAAAGTGAAATGGAGGTGTGTCATAACTTAACCAGCGCGGTTTCTTCAAACTGCTCCTTACCGGAACCACTACTGAGCCGCTCCAAGAAGTCTTCGGCGGGCTTCCAAAATTCCCCATCTCCTCCGTCGGCCAATTCAATTGGTTTGCCGCCGACTGAGATGTGGTTTCGTCCAGAAGGAAGGAACTGCGATTGCAACAAAGCAACAACACCAAGAGGCGGGTGCGTGGGGGCTAGTTGATGAATATGAAAGAAAAGCGGAGAGGCCCGCCGGTCTAATTGAGGATCAGCCGGATCAACTTGTTCTTTCTGATGTTTGCCATAGTTATGCGGAAGACCAAAGACAATGCGTCGGGGATGGGTGTTTTGTTGGCTTCTTCCCTTCTTCATTAAATCGTGGTCATCGCGAAACAGTTGTTCACTGGCCAACCCAAGAACCTTGCCATAACGACCCCAACTACGAAAGAAAACGAAGTCGCGCCCCAGACGGCCAAGCAGTTCCAAGGGCAATTGAGAATTGTCTCGTAGAATCACTGCGGTGGTCCGGCCTGGAGCAAGCGCGGTCCATAATGGCAGCGCAGTGATGGAACCATTGTCTCCAGCCAACAATTTCAATTCCGCTATCCAATCCGCGACTGAAACAGGGGGTTTCCATGAATCCTGCTCAAATCCAGACAATTTGACTAGAGATAGACTTCCAAAACCACGCCGGGTCCGACTGCCGAGCCCGCCGCAAAGGCCCAGGAGTTTCAGAGCGGCGACTACCTCCTGTTGGGCTGCATCGTTAAGTTTGGCGTGAAATACGAGATCAATGCAGAAGTCAAACGGGGCAGCGAGGCAGGGCCGGGTGAGACGCCCACCTTTAGTGTTCTTCCCGTCGAATGATTCCATCAGCCCGTAGCCAAGATAACGCACTCCTTCGCCGACGACATCGCCAGATTGGTTTCCGCTCCGACCCGTCTTTCCGAGAATCTTGCCCGCTTCGAGGGTCTCCGACTGATGGGCTGATAGACGCAGCAGCACCTTCGACTGCCCCACGTTGGTTTCACTGTTGCCGAACAGGTCTGCCTCTTGCTTTTGCAATTCGGCAACATTACGAATCCCGCGTGCCCACGCCAGCGCCCGCCACCAGAAGCGCAGAGCACCTTTGAAGCTGGGCGCGCGAAGTTCCGCCTCTCGCAACGGCTCGGCCCCTCCGAGGAACATCGGAGTGACCACGCGATACGTTGCTTTCAAAGTTTCCATTGTGTCAAGAGGCATACTGTTCGTTCAAACGGTCGGCGGCAAGGGTCAAGACATCCAGGGAGCTATCTTCCAGCACGAGTTCAAATCTCGCGCCAAAGCCATCTTTATCAAGATAGGTGCCTTCGAGAACAGGCCGACTATCCCAATGCCGTACTCGGAACCCAACGGCTTTGATTCCGGCCTGGCCGCTGTAGTCTGTGGAGCGCGCCGTCTTGATCCAGGAATTTTCCTCCCAGATTCTATTGACGAATTCCTTGAAGCCCTTGGGATAATGATCGGAGCGGAAGGTGGGGATTCTGCGATCCTTCGCAGGAGTCAATTTGATGGTGCGACCGCGAGTGATCCGAAAACCAGTAAGATAAATCTGCCCCACGGCATTTAGTTCGTAGAGCGAAGCGCTATCCACCTTCTCTTCATTCAGAAAGAGAAAGAGGCGCTCGTCCGCGTCCTTCAGTTCCTCATGTGTGAGGGTGCCTCCCCGCTCGAACAAATTCAGCAGATCGGCGTGAGTACCGAATAGTGAATAGTCGAGCGAGATGGGCAAAGGGGGAAAGGCAATCGTCTCACTGAACTTCTCATGCTTGTAAAAAACTGGAATACCGAGCGCCTGACCCAAAACAACTGCGACAGCTATTTGCGCCTTGTATCCGCCAGTGGCATCAATTGCCACGAACTCCGGTCCGCCTCCCTGTAGGATCTGCTCGCCCATACGGCGAACCAGATTGCGCAATCCGTGGTTGCGGAAGTCGCGAGGACGAGCATCCTGGAGTTGCTCGACCACGACGGGGGCTGGTCCTTCCAGATCGAGATCCCTACGCGCGGAAAGATATTGGCTTAAGACCTCACCTGTATCGCGTCCGTCCTCGGTATCTGAAACGAAAAATACAACCTTGCGCAAGGCAAGGTCGGAATGGGATCGTAATTGGCAGAGTGTGTTAATTTCCGCGCCACAACATCGCGAGTTAGGATCGAGCTTCGCGAGTTCCTCTCCTAATTGTCGCCAGTCGCGACGTGTGAATGCACTTTGTAGTTGTGAGGCATTCGGCGGCGGGGCTTCCAAACGATCGAGTCGGCGTAGGTTGCCCTCGAATAGGCTCGTTCCGACTGTACAGAGTAGAGTGTGTGGTTTCGGTCTCATCGTGTGAGCAACGGGACATACTCGGCAATTTCGCCGGTCAGCGTTTTTGCCAGGAGTCGCGCCTGCAATTCTAGGGCCCGACGGTAACTGACTTTGTAGTCAAACAATGGGTGGGTGATGAGCGAACTCATGCGCTGCTCATACATCTGGAAAAAACGTTTGCGCCCAGGGGCGGTGAGATTCACCGCTTGGCCGGCCCGCACAAAATCCTTCTCCGTGACGACGCGATTGTTGATGCAGCTCAACACCGTGGACTCCGCCACGAGCGGCCGCATTTCCTCCATTAAATCCAAGCCCAAGGCCGGACGCCCAAATCGCGGCTGGTGATAAAACCCAATATAAGGGTCAAAACCGACGGCCAGGGCCGCCAGCGTGCAATCTTTGGACAACATGCTGTAAGCCAGCGAAAGCATCGCATTGACCGGATCGGTCGGCGGACGCCGGTTGCGATGGGTAAAGTTGAAGTTGAAGGCGAGTTGTTTGCCTTCTTTGCCTGGCATTTCGAGGCCGGGCAGGTCGTCTTCCACCTTGACCATGCCGCTGAATTGCTGGAAATACTGGCTCGCGGCGGCCCCCTCGATGCCAAGCAGTTCCTCCAGCGAAGCGGCGGCCAACGCATCCTCAGATGCCCGCTTGAGTTTCAGGATAATTGGCTCCGGCGGCTCCAAGTGGTTTCGCATGAGCAGGGTGCGATGATTGCGGATTTTCCCATGCACAAATTGTCGGGCCAGGGAAAGGCACATTGTCTGATCTCGTGCCAACCGAAATTGCTCCATCCGCAGAAACACATTCTTCAAAGCGTGACCGCGCGTGATGCCGTAAAACCAGCCGCCCATCGAAAAATAAGTGACGGGGATTTCCAGTTCGCAAAGCGACTGAATTGCCTGAGTTGAGATTTGGATGTTTCCGAACAGCGCAACGTGTGAAAGATCGCGCATCCGCACTTCCTCGATGACCCTGTCTTTTTCTTTGACCGTCAACACCTCGTCTTTGCATCCCACACGATAACCCTGGGTGTTCAGATACAGCGGACGGGTATCGTCTCGCGCGGCAATCAACCTGCGGGGTGGCTCTCCCGTCACACCCTTCGAGTCTTCCGCCGTGTCTGTTGCCTCGCTCTCACCCAAATCAACCGCCGCGCGGGCCTGCGCCAGCATACGTGTTTCGTCCGGCAGACAAACCGGCGCGAGTGAACAACGCACACACTTCGGAGAATGGACCAGCGGCGCGGGAATCGGCCCTGTGACGACCCGTCTGGCCTCGGCAATGTTTTGCAGAATCCAGTTTTCCAGTTCGGGAGTGATGGGCAGGCGAACGCGCTGCCTCGTGGCACGATAATAGATGACGCCCTCGTTGCAGGTGTAACCGTTATCGCGCAGAATCAACGCCTGCAATCCAAGCTGCATCTTGTCGGTGTCCCATAGTTCGTTTGCTTCCTCTCCCTCTTTGGGCGCACCCGCCTTGTAATCAACCGGACAGACCTCCAACGCGGTGAGCAAATCCCCTTTTTCTGCTTTGGTTTCAACGAGGTCCATTTTTGCAACCACCCCCAACCGCTCTGATCCCATTTGGACGGAACGCGAATGGATTGTCTCAGGCTCGGCGTTCTTGGTTTCAGCCGCTTGGCTGGTGGCCTCAGTCGCCGCTGATGTCTCCTTTTCGGCACTTGGCTTGTCGGCGTCCGCCTTCCGTTTGGCTTTTGGCAGGGCGCCGCTGCCCGAATCAACGCGCTGGTGGATCGCGCCTCCCCGCAACGTGTCCGCGCTTTCGACGAAAACCCCCTCGACGAATTCGTAATAGAAGAGGCGCTGGCAATACACGAATTCGTTCAGCATCCGCGCCGGAATTTGCTGCGGCTCAGACTCTTGGCGGGAAGGCGAGGACGGAGACGGAGAGATTGCGGGCGGCGGAGTTTCAACCTGAGCTTGCGCAAGACCGGCCAATTTCGCCTCAACAGCCTCCACCCGCAAAGTTATCTTCATCGGCTGCGGCTCGTCGGACTGGCGGCGCAGCCCTGTCTGGCCGCTGGTTGTTGTGCCGCCTGTTGCGGGCGAAATGCCTCTCGGCGGGACGGTTATTGCCGGTTCTGTCGAATGTGATTCTGCAAGTATTGGGTTTTTTTCGTCCATAATTCACCTTTCAGCAGACACACAGGAGCCGTGCCATGTCCTGATGCCCTTGATCGCGCGCCGGTGTTTAACAGCCTTGATTGTTCGATTAAGCCGCACCGCAATTTCCTGGTCCGGCCCCGTCCCCAGCAGGGCGTCTTCATCGGGCCGCCAGGCGGGTGCCACCCTCCGCACACTCAAAATGCCTCTTTTGCCCCGGGCGCGACGGACGGCGGCCAAAGAATGTCCCGTGCGGCGGACGATTTCCTCATCCGGCAGTTTTCCCAGTAATGACAATTCGCCCGGTTTCCAGATTTCGTAGTGGGGATTGCAGAACGGAATGCCCAGGTTGAGCCGCTTATCACGCACATTTGCCAGCGACCGGTTAACCAACTTGCCTACTTCCCGGTCTGGACGGGTGCCAAGCAACGCAATCTCCTCCTTCGTCCAATGCCGGTTATTGGGGTTGTTGTTCGGCAACCCGAGCAACCACCGCCGTCGGCGGACCCTCGACAGGGAATAGCCCAGCTTGCGCGCCACTTCTTCGTCTGTGAACTTGCCCAGCAACGCGTCCTCTTCCTCCGTCCAAGTGATATGACGTGCCCCCGGTTTGGCATGGACCCCGTTCACTGGTTTCCTTCCACGACCATCCGGCGCGACAACCCTGACGACTTTGAATACGGGATCCGGCTTGGGCCGGCCCAATGCACAACGACGCGCTTCCACCGCCTGAAACGTGCGGCCAAATGCTCGCGCCAATTCCTGGTCCGGCTTCGAGCCGAGTAATGCTTCCTCCTCTGG
>Ga0114951_10005841_pt1 | contig 11162 bp, 10 predicted proteins | sample AM7aDNAmetaG_FD_88677 | JGI IMG/M metagenome (GOLD analysis project Ga0114951, IMG submission 88677) | Freshwater microbial communities from Finland to study Microbial Dark Matter (Phase II) - AM7a DNA metaG | ecosystem: Environmental > Aquatic > Freshwater > Lake | place: Finland: Lake Alinen... | reverse complement strand
GGCGCCGCATTTTCTGAGCCGGCTGCTCAAGGCCAGTGTCATCAACGCGGGGGATGGCGCGCACGAGCATCCGACGCAGGCCCTGCTGGATGCGTTTACCATTTTGGAAAAGAAAGGGCGGATCGCCGGGTTGAACGTCACCATTCTCGGGGACATCCTTTTCTCGCGGGTGGCGCGTTCCAATATCTGGCTCCTGACCAAGCTGGGAGCCAACGTCACCCTCGCGGGCCCGTCCACACTTGTGCCGCGCGTCTTTGAGCAGTTTGGGTGCCGGGTCACGCACAATATTGACGAGGCCCTGCGCGATGCCGATGTGGTGAATCTGCTGCGGATTCAGCACGAACGACAGCGCCAGACGTTGTTCCCGAGTATTGGGGAATACACCACCATGTTTGGTTTGAACAAGGAGCGCTTCGCCCGCCTCAAGCCCGACACGATGATCATGCATCCGGGCCCCATTAATCGGGGCGTGGAAATCGACAGCGAGGTTGCCGATTGCGACCGCTCGGTCATTCTCGAACAAGTGACCAACGGCCTTGCCGTCCGGATGGCCGTCCTCTTTCTTTGTTCGGGCGGACAGGGGGTGGAACCATGAATTCACTGATCATCAAACACGGCCGCGTGATCGATCCCGCCAACCACATCGACGAAGTCCGTGATGTTTTTATCGCCGCCGGTAAAATCGCCGCCGCACAATCCGGCAAAGCCGAAGTGCTCGACGCCACCGGCCAGATCGTCACGCCCGGCCTGATTGACATTCATGTCCATCTCCGTGAGCCCGGTCGGAGCGACAAGGAAAGCATCGAGACCGGCACGCGTTGTGCCGCCCGCGGCGGGTTTACCAGCGTGGTGGCGATGCCGAATACCACTCCGGCCGCCGATAACACCGGGACGATTGCGTTTATCAAACAGCGGGCGGCTGAAGTCGCCTGTGTCAATGTGTTCCCGGCCGGCGCGATCACGAAAGAACTCAAAGGGGAGGAATTGGCGCCGATCGGCTCCCTCAAGCGCGCGGGCGTGGTCGCGATTACCGATGACGGCCGCTGCGTCCAGAATAACGAACTCATGCGGCGGGCGGTCGAGTACGCCAAAATGTTTGACCTGCCGGTCCTGGACCACTGCCAGGATTACAATCTGGCCGCCGACGGCGTCCTGCATGAAGGGTACTGGAGTGCCGCCCTCGGGCTGCGCGGCTGGCCGGCTGTTGCCGAAGAAATCATCGTGGCCCGCAACATCCTGCTGGCCGAAGTGACCGACTGGCACATTCACTGCCAGCACCTGTCATCGGTCCGCTCCGTGGCCCTGGTGCGCGAAGCTAAAAAGCGCGGAGTAAAAATTACCGCCGAAGCCTGTCCCCACCACTTCACATTGACGGATGAACGGGTGAAAGACTACGACACGAACCTAAAAATGAATCCGCCGCTGCGCACGGAGGCCGACCGGCAGGCTCTGCTCGCCGGATTGGCGGACGGCACGATTGACATTATTGCGAGCGATCACGCGCCGCATTGCACCTACGAAAAACAGGTTGAGTTTGATGTTGCCCCGTTTGGAATCATCGGCTTGGAAACGGAACTGGCACTGTCATTGGCACTGGTCCAACAAAAAGTTCTGACACTGCCGCAGCTCATCGAAAAGTTCACCACCAATCCCGCCCGGTTATTACGCCTGCCGAAAGGCACGCTCAGTCTCGGTGCGGATGCCGACGTGACCGTGATCGATCCCCTAGCGAAATGGACCTACGACGTGACCCAGTCGGCCAGTAAATCCCGCAACAGCCCGTTCCACGGCTGGGAATTAACGGGTCGGGCGACGGCCACCATTGTGGCTGGTCAGATAGTCTGGCAGTTAGAACACAGTTAGGGCTCATCCAAGAAAACTACAAAAGCTGTCACCCTGAGCTTGTCGAAGGGTCTAATCCGGGCAACGCGGAGATTTCTCGACTCATTCTGCCCCAATCTATGGGTAAATTATTCAATCCTGTTGATCTCCCCGGTAGGGCGGGCTGTCCCTAGCCCGCCGTTCGCATCGCAAATAATTTTTACCGTGGATCAGCCCCTCCGTTAACCGCTTGACGCCGGTCATTTGGATGTTACCATCTCCATCATGCGTAACACTTCAAAGGAGTCGGTGGTTCGCTTTAGCGTATCGCTGCCGCGGCCGCTGGCGCGCGCGCTCGACCAGATGACGGCTGAAAAGGGGTACGACAACCGGTCATTGGCCATTGCCGATATGATTCGCGCCCATCTGGTCGAGCACCGGCAACAAATGGGCGCCGGTGAGATTGCCGGCAGCATCACCTTGGTTTATGACCATCACCGTCATCATTTGCAGGATTTATTGACGGACCTGCAACACGAGCATCGGGAAGTGATCATCTCGTCCCTGCATTGTCATTTGGATCACGATCACTGTCTCGAAGTGCTTGCCGTGCGCGGCAAATCGGCTGCCATTAAGCAGTTGGCGGACGAAATGATTGCCGCCAAAGGCGTCAAGCACGGCAAACTCACCATCACCAGTACCGGAACGGATTTGCCCGATTAATCAATTCGCTTTTTTCCTGGCGCGAATGTTCGCGCCGACATGGAGGGCGAGCCTCCCGGCGAGCCGTTTGCAAGACAACATAAAAATCTCGGCTCGCCGGGAGGCTCGCCCTCCAAGAAGACGGTGACCTGATATGCGCCACGATTTTCTCGATCGCTACAGCCGTCTCCCCTCGCCGGTGCATCGCTGGCCGGCGGGATTGAAACTTGTTTCCGCTCTCATTCTCGTGCTCCTCGTCGTGCTCACTCCGTTAGCGCTGCGCTGGCCATTCATGGTTGTGGCGATCGGATTGATCGTGGTGGCGCTGGCGACGCGAATCCCGCTGGGATATCTCGGGAAGCGCCTGTTGCTGGTGGAACCTTTCGTCTTCGGTCTGGCGGTGCTGACGTTGCTGCAACCCGGCGGGTGGGCGGTGTTTCTTGGCATCGTCATCAAGAGCACGCTCTGCCTGATGACCATGGTGTTATTGGCAAGTTCAACGCCATTTGCGGAATTAGTCCGGGAATTGCGCCGGGTGCGTGTGCCGACCTTGCTGGTGACGACGGTGGCATTGCTCTATCGGTATCTATTTGTGCTGCTGGAGGAGATGGAGCGGATGAACCGGGCCCGGCACAGCCGCACGTTTACCCGGCACCGGTGGCGAACGTGGAAAAATCTGGCCAGCGTGATCGGTCAATTATTCGTGCGTTCAACGGAACGGGCAGAGCGGATTTACGCGGCCATGTGCGCGCGGGGGTGGAAGTGAAAGGAAGACTTTGGACTTTAGACCACAGACTCAGGTTTCAGGTCTCAGGTCTCAGGTCTCAAATTCCGCATTTTCCATCCCAACCCCTCAACTTTCCACCCTCAACCCTCGACAATAGACTTTAGACTTTGGACTTTAGACCACAGACCACAGACCACAGACCACAGACCACAGACCACAGACTACGGACCCAGGACTCAGGACTCCAATCTTCCATCTCTTCCATTCTTCCATCCCCAACTCAACCCTCAACCCTCCACCCTAAACCTCTGACTTCCGACCTCTGACCTCTGATCGCTGACTGTTGACCGCTGACTTCTGACCTCTCCCTCAATTCCCACAAACTCCCATCTCCGATCTTCCAACTCCATTCTTCCAATCTTCCATCTCTTCCCATCTCCAGCTTTACAATATGGTAATATGGGTTTATGTATTCATGTATGAAGACCACGATTGATATTCCCGACGATTTAATGATTCGTGCAAAAAAAAGGGCAGTTGAATTGCGGCGGCCTTTGCGCGAACTGGTCATCGAAGGACTGCGCGAACGGCTGCGTCCCACTCCGACCTCCACGACCAGCAAGAAGAAAACAATTCGGTGGGTCACAACCAGCGGTGGAGTTCCTCCCAATCTTAATGTTGCCAATCGCGAGGAGCTGGCCGTTTGGTTCCAGCGACCGGTATGATTGCTCTGGATACCAATCTATTGATCTATGCCCATCGCGCGACGATGCCTGAGCATTCTGCTGCTCGCCGGGCAATTGAGAAGGCTGTCATCCATCCGCAGGGATGGGGGATTCCACTGCCATGTCTGGCTGAGTTCTGGAGTGTGGTTACTCACCCCGCCGCAACCGGTACTCCCGCTCTTCCGGAAACCGCAGCGCTTTTTATCACCAACCTGCTGGAAGACGGCGGTGGAGCTCTGTGGCAGCCAAGCGCCGATTTTGGAAGACGTCTACTTCAGATTGCCGCGGAGCTGAAGATTGTTGGGCGGCGTATTTTCGATTTGCAGATCGCCTTGATTGCCTTTGAAAACGGGGCTACAGAACTCTGGTCACACGACCGGAATTTCGTCGGCGTCCCTGGTTTAAAAGTGCACGATCCGTTGGAGTTTTTGTAATGCAATCCGCACCGGATTAACGCGCAACTTTCAACCCTCGACAATAGACTTTAGACTTTAGACCATGGACTTTAGACCACAGACCACAGACCACGGACCCAGGATCCAGTCCTCCGAACTACCTTCCATCTCTTCCATTCTTCCAACTCCAATTTCCAAACCCTCACCTCTCAACCATGAACCACCTGAAAACCGTCCCCCGGCTGACCGCTGACCGCTGATTGCTGACCTCTCCGATGCCCGCCACCCTCAACTTTCAACCCTCGACAATAGACTTTAGACTTTAGACCATGGACTTTAGACCACAGACCACGGACCCAGGACCCAGGACTCCGAACTTCCATCTCCCAACTCCCAACTCCAATTTCCACCTCTAAACCTTCAACCCTCGACAATAGACTTTAGACCTTAGACTATGGACTTTAGACAACAACCTACGACTCACGACATCTTATGCGAAAATATTGTCCACGTTCAACCTCCCACCGTCCACAGCCCTCCTCGTACCCCGGCTGACCGCTGACCGCCGACCTCTGACCGCTGACTTCTGACCTCTCCCTCAATTCCCATGAACTCCCATCTCCCACCTCCTGCCAACTGTCACCTGCCAACTGTCAACTGTCCACAGCCCCCCCTCCCCCCTCAACATTCCCTCTCCGTAAACAACCTCCACTACCGGTATCCCGACGGACGCGAAGCCTTGCGCGGTGTAAGTTTTGCGGTGGGCGAAGGGGAATGTGTCGGCTTGATCGGTCCCAATGGTGCCGGGAAATCTACGTTGTTATTGCATTTAAATGGCATTTTGCCGGAGCGAATCAGCGGCGAGCCTTCGGTTTATGTCGGGGGCATACCGGTCACGGAAGAAAATCTACCGGCAATTCGCCGGCAGGTAGGATTATTGTTCCAGGATGCCGATGATCAGCTATTTTGTCCGACGGTTTTTGAAGACGTGGCGTTTGGGCCGCAGCAATTTGGCTTGGACGAGGCCAAAGTTCGGGCTGCCTTGGCAACTGTTGGGCTGGCTGGTTACGAGGAGCGGTCGCCGCAGCATTTGAGCCGTGGCGAAAAGCGGCGCGTCTGCCTGGCGGGCGTATTGGCCTGTGATCCGCAGGTGCTGGTGCTGGACGAGCCAACGAGCGATCTGGATCCGCGTGGGAAGCGGGAATTGAAGGCTTTATTGCGCCAGATCCCAGCGACGAAGCTGATCGCGTCGCACGATTTGGAACTGGTGGTCGAATTATGTCCGCGGTCGCTGGTGTTGGATGGCGGGGTGGTGGTCGCGGATGGGGCGACCCGGGATTTACTCAACGACGCCGCGCTGATGCTACAACACGGTTTGGAGCGCCCCCACATCCTGCAACACTGGCATCCGCATTAAGTATCGGAACGATGCAATTCTTTGAGGGAAGGCATAGTGGGATAGGCGTCCCGCCTGTCTCCTTCCAGCCAGTTGAGAGTTTTTTAACCGGTGCAATCTGATCGCTCGTCTCGCTGACTCCGTGGAACTGCCAGAGGACAGGCGAGACGCCTATCCTACTAAAAATTCGCTCTTTCCCACCAGAAATTATGTGATATATTTCAAGAAATAATAATTATGAACTTTTGGATGTCACGATGCATCAAGTGTTAACCGTCAACCTCCTATCCCAACCGAAGGTGTTTATGTCCTCGCGAATCAAAATTTGCCTGTTAGGGATTCTTGCTAGTATTGGGTCGGTCTTCACAGCGTTTGCTCAGAAGCAACTGCAGGATAATTTCGTTTTAGAAAAGACATGGACGAATAAATACGCAATTCCAAACGGGTACACCCGCTACGGGCTGGCTGTTGATAGCAGTAATAGAGTTTATGTTGCTGACGGCAGTCGAGTCGTTATCTACGACCTGACTGGCACAGCGCTTCAAACTTGGGCAGTGGCTTCTGCCGTAAGTGTCGGAATTCATCCGACCAGCAACTTGGTATTTGTTGGCACTAGCGCATCAACCAACCAGATCAAAGTCTTCGACACGAACGGAACACTCATCCGGCAGTGGGGGGGGAGCGGATCTGGAAACGGACAGTTCTCGCTACAAGCATTATCCATTAGCTCCTCAGGGGTGGTTTACGTGGCCGATAACCCTAACTATCGGGTTGAGGCATTCGATATAAACGGGAATTATCTCTTTCAATGGGGTAGCTATGGCAGTGCAGGAAATCAGTTCGGGTTGACGGCAGATATAACAGTTGGTATCGACGGCACTGTCTATGTTGCGGATTGGTTTAACTTTCGAATTCAGCAATTCCAACCGGATGGGACCTTCTTAAGGCAGTACATCCCAGTTGCCGGTCAATGGCCAAAAATAGTGAATGCGGGACCTGATGGAACTGTATACTCTGCTACATACCAAGGGGACTTACGATTACTGTCGTCAACATTGGACTATATTACGAGCTTTAATTATGGTGCTTACGGTTCCAATGCCCGCACTTATGGGGCGGCGTTCAGTCCCGATGGACAACGGTTGGTCATTCTGGCCGACATAGAAGTCCGAGTGTTTCGCCGTGTTTATCATACCGGAGGTTTGAAACCACCCAATGCAATTCCGTTACCGGTCGTTGCGAATACGGCTCAACGGAGCGGAACACAGTGGATTGACGTGGATTTCTCGGTGGTTGATTCCGACAATGCCACCGTTCAGGTGGGCGCCGTTGGCTTCATGGATGGCCGTCAGGATTTGCTGGCGGCTGTGCCAATGAAATCCTTCACCAACGGGACGGACGTTGTCTCGTGGACTAACGTGACTACCGGAGTGAAACATCATCTCACATGGGATGCCCTCACTGACTGGTTTGCCCTGTATGGAAACCTAAAGATCAATATCCTTGCCAAGGATAACCGTAACCTGATGGATTTTCACCTGATAACTATTCCAACTAACACCAGTTACGCGACCCCAGTGAACATCAGCGTTTCGCCCTATGGACACGCCGATTTTCTCGGTGTCTGGACTTGGTTGATCGCCACGCGCGAGCCCAGTGTCAATTTGGCCACCGGTAGCGTTTATGCCGTGGGTAATCTGTACGGAGTCACCAATAATACACTCCTTGCCTATACCCAAATTGCCAGCGGTCAAACCAACACGCTGACGACGAGCGATGGTCGGACATTTCTCTTTTCCATGATTTCTTCGAACATGGTTTCGACAGTTTACTCCAACCTGATTGTTCGTGTAGCGACTTCAAATGAGATCTATCGCGCGGCCATGGGCACCACGCATACCAACCTGACTACCATCACCAAATGGACGCCATTGGTCCAAATCAACGGGCTGCCAATCAGCGTCAACGAATATGGTTTTGACACCGGATCCATTACCGCCGGTGGTGGCTTGCCGAATAACGCGTGGTGGGTGGTGCTGGCGCCGCCGGGACAATGAAACCCAGCGGTCAAGGGGGCAGGGGACAGGGGACAGTTCAGCAGTTCTCAGTTTCTGTTCGGCGAAGGTCTCGCTGTTCGGCGAAGGTCTGCGACCTCGCCGTTCGACCGACCGAAGGTCTTGCCGCTTTGGATCTTGCCTGCCAGCACACAGGGACTGGCGGTCGAATGCCGTCGCGGTCAGAGACCTGCTCCGAACGGTTTGGGATATACTCTAATTTGCGCGTAGGCTTGGCTCACACGATTGCGGGTTTGCGGAGAACCGCGTCTCGTCCAGCTCGGTTCCATCGAACTCGGCTTCTGTCTACTGTCTACTGTCTACTGTCTACTGCCTTCGCCTTCCTCCTCCCCCTCTCCGCCCCCGCCCAAGTCCAAGTCCTGTTTATCCAAACTTCTTCCCCATCAGGACTAATTACAAGCAATTCAACGATCGTCTACACCGGGGCTGCCGTCTCCACAGTCACGGCGCCGCTGTCAGCTTCTGGATACCGGTTTGTCTATTGGACTATAAATGGTGTGCTCCAACAGGATACACTGGGGCAAAGTGTCAACCCAGTCACGTTTACGGTTGTCCAGCCCACCACAGCCATTGCGAACTATGTTCTCGCAACTACCGATACACTCGGCGACGGTGTGCCCGACTGGTACAAATATTGGTTTTATGGGGTGTTGACGAATGCCACCTCCGACACTGATGGCGATGGCTGGACTCTGCTGGACGAGAACATTCGCGGCTACAACCCGACCGTGCCCGACCTCATCCTTGATGGCGGAATCTCCCAACGCAGTTCAGCGCTGATTCCATACCTAACACCCGGTTATGTTCTGTATCATGAAATCAGCAGTCCAGTGGGGCTTGTCAACAACCAGTCTATTTATTCCAACGGCACCGTTCATGTTTTACCGGATGTAAGCAGTGCTGGTCTATCGGCAGGCTACCAATTTGGCCAATGGCTGACTAACAACGTACGCGTGGCGGATGCATTGGGGCGGTCTGTCGGCGGGTTGCCGATCCTCGTTACCACAAATACTACCAATGCGATCGCGATGTTCTATCCGGCCGCGCAGGATACGATTGGTGACGGCGTGCCCGACTGGTACAAACTCCAGTTTTACGGCGCGTTAACGAATGCCACCTCCGACACCGATGGCGACGGCTGGCCGTTGCTGGACGAGTATACCCGCGGCTACAACCCCACCGTGGCCGACCTCATCCTCGATGGTGGGATCTCACAAAGGAGTTCAGCGCTCACCACGTATCTGACAAAAGGCTATGTGATCTATCGTGAGACCAGCAGTCCTGCGGGACTGGTTTACAATCAGTACATTGCCGCCACCGGCAGCGTTTGGGTGTTGCCGGATGTTAGCAGTGCCGGCCTCTCGTCGGGGTACCAATTTGGTCAATGGCTCACCAATGGCGTACGCATTGCCGATGCTTTGGGGCGATCTGTTGGCGGATTACCGATCCTAGTTGATACGAATATGACCAATTCGATCGCAGTATTCTATCCGACAGCTCAGGATACGATTGGCGGTGGTGTCCCTGATTGGTACAAAATCCAATTTTATGGGTCGTTGACGAATGTTACGTCTGATACTGATGGCGATGGGTGGACGCTGCTGGACGAGTACACCCGTGGTTACAATCCCATTATCCCCGACATCATCCTTGATGGCGGAATCTCCCAGCGCAGCGGGGCATTAACACTGGCGGACGGGCGGCAGTATGTTAATTACTGGCTGGCCAGTGTTCCTTTCGGAGTGGTGAATTACAGCACCAATGTCCCCATTAGCACTGTCGTTCAAGCCGACATTACCGATCTGGCCCCCGGCTATGCATTCGGCTACTGGTCGGTGAACGGAGTCCGCCAACAAGACGCAAATGGGGCGGCTTTGAATCCAATCTCATTTGCCATTCTTAACGCGAGCACTGTCGCAACAGCTTATTTGTACACTCCGACCGCCGACAGCAACGGGAATGGGCTGCCGGATTGGTGGGAAGCCTACTACTTCGGTTCTCCAACCGGCGCCGATGCGAATGCCGATAACAGCGGCACGGGAATGAATAATCTCCAGAAATACCTGGCCGGTCTCAATCCACTCGATCCCAACAGCCGTCTGGCCATTACCGCTGTTTTCCCTGTAAATGGTGGCTGGGAAATCGATTTCCCGGCAATATCGGGCAAGGTTTATCGCCTCGAATACAACAGCGACCTGACGCTGAGCAATAGTTGGCAGATCCTGACCAATAACATCAGTCCGAACGCCAATACTACAATCCAAGTCATCGATTCCACAGCCACCAATATCCTCAATCGTTTCTACCGAATTGGCTTGAATCCGTAAGCCTTAACCTAAACCGGTAGGGCGGGTTACCCACCGGCCGAATTTTCCCGGTAGGGCGGGCTGTCCCTAGCCCGCCGTCCGCTCCGGTCCGAATCTCAAACGGCGCGGTGGGACACCTCGCCCTACCCATGACCGACGACCGAATCCTCTTGGTAGGGCTGGCTGTCCCTAGCCAGCCATTTTCCCGCCGCGTCTTTCATTTGGGTTGCCAAACGTACGGCCAATCGGTTCGGCCCTTGACCAAGCCTGCACGGACCGGGTTCTGCTCAATGTAGTCCGTTTTTTCCCGGAGGCTCTCGTCGTGACGCAACCGGTGATCGAAAAAATCCCGTTGCCATTGAATGCCAACCGTCCGGGCAATGTATTTCTTCCATTCGCTCACAACCTTTGGCATCGTTTTGTTCGTTGGAAACGAGGCCACGGCATGCAGATGATCCGGCATCAAGAGCAGGAAGTGCATCCACCAATCACCACGCTGATGGAGGAGACGAACCGATTCGAAAATGTGTGTCGCCGGTTCCGGCACGGCAAGTTGGTTGTGGCCACGCGGTGCACAGCAAATGGTGATGAAGAATACGGCTTCCTCGGCACAAATCTGATTTGGTACAGCATGTTCAAATTGTTTTCGTTGCGGGTAAGTCACGGCGGATGAATAGCAAAGATGACGGCGACGGGCGAGCTTCAACCTTCAGACGGCGCGGTGAGACACCTCGCCCTACCCACGACCGAATATTCCCGGTAGGGCGGGCTGTCCCTAGCCCGCCGTCCGCTCCGGTCCGAAACTCCAGACGGCGCGGTGAGACACCTCGCCCTACCCACGACAGAATCTCCCCCGGTAGGGCTGGCTGCCTGCTCTGAGCGACGTCGAAGGGTCCCTAGCAGCCTGTCGGACTTAGCGCGGGGGAGATTTCTTCGTGGGGAGTGCGATTTTTCTTCCGGCCGCTTCCGACTTCGGATAAAATCACTCGCATGGCTGCACGATTCGTCAATATTG
>Ga0114951_10005839_pt1 | contig 11162 bp, 2 predicted proteins | sample AM7aDNAmetaG_FD_88677 | JGI IMG/M metagenome (GOLD analysis project Ga0114951, IMG submission 88677) | Freshwater microbial communities from Finland to study Microbial Dark Matter (Phase II) - AM7a DNA metaG | ecosystem: Environmental > Aquatic > Freshwater > Lake | place: Finland: Lake Alinen... | reverse complement strand
CCGATCTTCTTCTTCGAAACCCGGTTATCTGTTCCTTGATCCTGATCATTCAAAATTCAGCATTGGCCTTCGAATCTCCTCAATCAACTTTGAGCCTTGACTTGCGCCTTGCGCCTTGAGCCTTGAGCCTTGAGCCTTCTCTTCTGCCTGATGATGCATCCACTCAGCTTGAAGTCCGCATTGATGACGAAACAGTGTGGCTAAGTCAAAAACAGATGGCAATATTATTTGATTGCTCGGTGGAAAATATCAGGGTGCACCTAAGTAATATTTACAAGGAAGAGGAATTGAAAGAAGGGGCAACTTCCAAAGATTTCTTGGAAGTTCAACAAGAAGGAGCTCGGTTTGTAAAAAGAAAAGTCGTTTTTTATAATCTTGACGCGGCTATTTCCATAGGCTATAGAGTCAATTCAAAACGTGGTACCCAGTTCCGGATTTGGGCAAATGGAGTACTGAAGGAGTATTTATTGAAAGGTTACGCCATTAACCAGCGAGTTGAAAGGATTGAAAGGAAAATGTGGGAGCATGATGAGAAGTTTGATTTACTGATCAGAACTAACCTGCCACCAAACGAAGGCATTTTCTACGACGGTCAAATCTTCGATGCCTATAAGTTTGTCTCCAATATTATCAGATTGGCGAAACTCTCTATTGTCAGGAACGTGCTTTCAAACGATACGGTACGACAGCGTAAAGGTTCCTGCTTCCGGCTGCGCCTTCGCAGGAATGACAGAGAAGGGTTGACTACGAAGGACACATTCTCAAAGAACGCTGTTGCGGAATACGATACTCAGGGCGAACGTTCTTCTGCGTCACGTGTCACGCGTTTCGATGTTCTTCTTCGTCCCCCGATCTTCTTTTTCGGAACCCGGTTATCGGTTCCCTGATCCTGATTGGTCAAAATTCAACATTGGTCGGCGAATCACTGGCTTCAATTTTTCGCCTTTACTTGAGCCTTGCGCCTTGAGCCTTGTGCCATATCTTCGGTCTTTGTTTTCAGGTTTGCAAATTCCGGTTTTAAGTTCGATTTCCATCTGGCTTTTCAATCTCCGGTGAAGTAGTACATATTCTTGGGGCAGGTCCGCTACTTTTTGGTGCTGGGTTGGCAGACTCTGGAATAATTCTCCCTCCCATCCTTGTCGCCCATGTCGGCTGCAATCTTAAAGTTTTTGCAGGCCTCATCAGTATTCCCCAGATTAAAATAATTGGATCCAAGAAGATTATAAGTGTTGTATTGATTGGAGCTTTTTACTCCAGTGGAAATCAGGAAATCCAGATCCGCGATGCTATTCCTGTATTCTTTTAGAAGGAAGTAGCAGTAAGCTCTATTTATGTGGGCTTCATTAAATCGGGGTTCTTTGGCTAACAGCTCAGAATATTGTCGGACAGCTTCATCATATTTTTTTGCACTAAAAGCCGCGGAGGCGGAATTGTACAACGTTTGGTAAGGCAGCATATAAACTTTGCGGCCGATAGTTTCCTTTGCCTTTATTACCAGACTGTCGGTAGGAAAATAATTTGCGGCAGTATCGATAACTGCGGCTGCCTTCTGTAAGTTGCCGGATCTGTCATAGTAAGAGGAAGCATATAGCCAGGCTTCCTGGTTATCTTTAGTCTTACTTAAATATTTATCAAGGATGATTATTCCCTCTTTTGGCAATCCTTTCTTTTCTAATAGTTCAGATAATAGCCTGATGTTTTGGAAATAAAACGGTTTCAGTTTGTATATCTTTTTCGAATAGGATAGGCTGCTGTCAATATTATTCAGGTTATGGTAAGCAATAGCCATGGCAAACTCTGGCCGGGTATCCCACGGGCTCGAATTATTTTTTGAAAGCAAGGCAATAGCTTCAACATTCTTTTTTTCGTTTAGGAGGTATCGAACTTTTTGCACGGCAATCGGTTCACCCTCGGCATTCAAATCAGGTATATTCGGAAATCCGTCGATAAATAGGGAGGCAGGATGCGTCAACCGGCCAGATTTAACATCATCCTTAACCAAACGCTGGAGTTTCAGGGAAATGAAGTTTTGATATAATATGCCAGTGCTAGCCATCAGGGCCAATCCGTAAAAAAGGAAAACCGAGATCCGGAAAATGGGTTCGTCAATTACTTTCGAGGTAACAGATATAACAGGCACTACAGTCTTGCCTTTAAGAAAGGGCACACCAGCAACAGCCATTCCGATGAACAGGGCGAATAAAGATTGAATTTCAGGTCGATCCTGAGGAAAGTTGAACATCGCATCGAAACTATAACAAAGCAACCCGAAGGAAGGTAGATAAAAGAAAGTAAGCCATTCGGAGTTTGAATTTTTAAGAATAGTTCTAATCAGGGTCCATCCGGTAATTAGGAAAATGGCAAAATAAAATAATCCACCCAAAATACCCGTCTCGGTTGTAGTTTCAACAAAATCGTTGTGTGCTTTGTATGGGTAATTATAATCAGGGATAGTCTGATTGGCTTCTTTCAGAACAGTAATTTTCCAGTTACCCAATCCAACACCAAGTATTGGATTCTCCCTGATAAGATGCCACGACCATTTCCATGCATCCAGTCGGAGTGCTGCTGAAGTTTCATCGCTTGAGATGGTTGCCAACCGGGCTCCCACGCCCTTACCGTATGGGTCCTCGGTTCGCGGATAAAGATAGCGCTGAGTCCCTGAAAAGATCAGTAGTGCAGATACTAACAGGATTAGGTAAATGCCCGTCGGTCTCAGATGTTGTTCATTATGCGATTGAAAATATCTGATAACAAAAAAAGCAATAACTGCCAGGGTTAAAGCAAAAATACCCAGATAAAAAGCTCGGGTACTCATGAATAATGTAGCGGTGATGGCGAGGAAGGTGCCAAGAATGCCCAATTTTCTCCACCATTTTTGGCTGAAGGCAAATAACCAGAGCGCAAACGGAATCTTTACGAAGATGGCAGATGCCAATCCGTTTTTATTGGAGTATACCGATAGAATTTCACCGACGGAACTTATTTTGCCATCAATATATTTGGCAATCCCCGAAAAAACAGTCAGACTGTCGAAGACCAACAGAAGGGTCATGGCTGCACACAGGTATCGTATATTTCTTTTATCTGCAGCAATCAGGATCGAAACCAGATAAGCAGCTGAAAAAACGGTAAATATTTTGGCGAAATGAAGCACTGATTCCAGGACATTGATGGCTTTCAAAAAGGAGAGCAGCGATACAATCATCAAGCCGGCGTATGTGATCCCGATCCCATTCTTGAAAAAGGCGTAATACCATTCAGGGCGGGCTTTCAATTCCTTGCGGGTAAACAGGAAGACAAAGGTTGCCAGGTTGAGCAGGGCAAGTGCAAGGAATTTGGGGCCGTTAGAGTCAAAGGCTTTCAGGTTAGGCGTGAGCACCGTCACAAAACCGTAGGCGATTAGCAGAAGCAAATAGCGCAAATTGACCGGTATTTCAGGTGTTTTTTTCACTGAGGTTTTGGTTGTCCCGGAATTTTGCTTTGACATGGAGATGTTTCTATGTTCAACCAAAGTAGATCAGCTTCAAAGTTCATAAAAATTCCCGAACACCCAATATCGCTATTTAACCAATTTACAAGTTTGTTCCTGATATTTTCAGATCTGCGAAACGCTCTATTGTGTTGATCAATAATGCAACAGTTTTTCATATTGGAGCTTCAGGAAAGACTTTGCAAGGAGGAGCTCAGAAGCACTACTATACGCAAATTAAAACCTGCTTATTTTGGATTTGCAAGGTTAGTGAAGGAGTTCCCTCCTTGGTAGGAATGATCATCCTTCAAGGGTTAGGAATACAATTGACGAACGCATTTATAATGTTGATGAACGATGTTAATTAATGGTTTGATAACAAATTATTGCTTGCGAATACTAACCAATTGATTTTGAGGGGTAGGGTGCATATTGTATCTTGCGTTTTTAAACAAAAATTGTCAATTATTTTTAATTCCTTTATTTAGAAAAAAAAACCATAATCCGGAAAATTTAGGTTCCAAAATTTTCTCAAGTATTAAAAAATCAGTGAGTTAAAATATCAGGTATAATTTTTGTTAAGGTATGTACTGGAACTGTTGAAAACTAAGTCGAAAATTACAAGGGCTTGGGTAGTGAGTGGGCAGGATGGATTATATTGTATATGCAAAGTTTGAACCTTTTGGCCGGAATTATGTTTAAACAGTGGGATACAGGTAAGGGTGAGTCGTTGAAAAGCTTACTGCGATGCATAAAATACAATCGTTTTGGTGTATATTTTTACCTTAACTTAAACTCGGAAACGGGATTATTTTAAAAACCGTTTGATTTATGGAATTTATTTTTTCCGAAATATGGACATTAAACTTTTCCGCGCGCGCGCGTATAGGAGAGTTGAAGTCTGTAGGCGGAAAACATAGATCACAAAGATCTAATTTGTTGATTAAGGTTGGCTTGATGGTGCTCATTTTCATAGGTTCGACCTATACGGCTATGGCGCAAACGACCAGGACGAGTGCAGGTTCCGGTAATTGGGGCACTGCTGCTACTTGGTCTCCCTCTGGAGTACCAGGAGCTGATGATCCCGTAATCATAGCTTCTGGTCATGTTGTTACAGTTGATGTTACTGCTGTTTGTGCCAGTATTACAATAAATGCCCCAGCTGCCGCCAATGGAATTACTATAAGTGGAGCCAATTCACTGACTGTTCGGAATACCTCATCCGTTTGGGGTGCAATAACTATGACAATTCCAACGTTGACTTTTTCCAGTACAATCTCGGTTGGAACAGGTACCTTAAGTGCTGCCAGTATTACCATTCCTGGCAATACCACTTCCACAGGTGTCTGTGTTGTATCAGTAAGCACTGGTACTGTCAACCTGTCAAATGGTATTACCTTTTCGGGAACAGCTGCAAGGGCACAATTAACCTTTTCAGGAGCCGGAATACTCAATATCGGTGGGAATCTTTCGGCAGGTGGGACTTTTACAAAATCAACCGGAACAGTGAATTACAATGGATCCGGGGCACAAACTGTCGGTGATTATAGTTATTATAATCTGACAATTTCCGGTTCAGGAACGAAGACTTGGTCACTAGCGGCTGCCGGAACCGTGACCGGGAACCTATCGATCGGAAGTGGTGCTGAATTGGCTATTGCTAACAATCAAACCCTTGGAATCAGTCTAACAACATCAGTTTCAGGAACACTTACACTTGGGGGTACGAGTACTAAAACTTTTACCGGTGATGTGACAATTAATTCAGGTGGTGCTTGGAATGAAACCGCAAATGAGGCAATAACCTTTGCAGGAAGTTTTACGAATAATGGCACCTACACCACAACATCCAATACTACCGGAGTTCATACCTTTAGTACAGCTTCAAAAATCATCAGTGGATCAGGATCCATTACTATGCCTTACCTGACAATTAATAATACAATTACCAATAACGGAAATCTAACGGTTTCAACACTACTTGCAGGATCAAATACTTTGACAATTGGCGCTGCAGGTACCTTGAATCTTAGTGGCAGTTGTACAGTAACCGGTCTTACTAATAATGGAATTGTTGATATGAATATTAGCGGCACGGTTCCTGCATTTACCAACGCCGCAGCAGGTACTCTTTATATTTCAAGTACTACTGTACCAACCTTTACCTCCCTGACTGTAACTGCTGCTGGTAATACTGTTTATTACGATGCTGCCGGACCGCAGTCAGTTATCGCGAAGGCATATGTTAATCTTGTTTTTTCCGGGAGTGGGGCAAAGTCAATGGTAACAGGGACTTCCACTACCGGAAACCTGAGTATTGCACCTTCCGGTTCAGCCACTGCAAGTATTGGTGCTGGGCTGACACTAACAATAGCAAACCTTACCCTTGGCGGTATTGGACGCGCCTTAGGGACCTGGGGCAGCACTTCTTCAACGGCAACAAACAAAGATAATACTTATTTTGCCGCAACCACGGGAATGTTAAGTGTAACTGCCTCGTTAACTCTGACAACCTGGACAGGAGCAACTACCACGGATTGGGGAATTGCGGGCAACTGGACAAACGGGGTTCCCACAACCTCAACTGATGTAATAATTCCTGCAGGTCTGAGTAATTATCCGGTTCTCTCTGGTAGTAGTGTTTACAAGTCTTCTTTAACAATGGGAGATGGGGCATCCATTTCAGGCGGTTCATATACTTTAACACCAAATGCAGCTTCAACTATCACTGTTACCGGTTCAGCAGCAATATCATGTATTTTAGCTGGGACCAACACTTTTACGAAGAGTGGTTCAGGAACCCTAACCCTTTCCGGAGCAAATACCTTTTCCAATACATTAACCATCAGTGTTGGGACGTTAAAGTTGGGAAGCACTTCCGCACTTGGTACCACGGGAGGTGCAACATCAATTACCAGTGGTGCAGTGCTTGATTTAAACGGACAAACCTATACGACTTATGCTGAAGGGTTAACTGTAAATGGTACAGGGATTGCAACCGGAGGAGCATTGATAAACAGCTCCGGAGCGGCGGCTAGCTATAGCGGAACCGTTGCACTTGGGGTTGCGAGCACCATAGGGACTACAGGTGATATATCCTTGTCGGGGAATTTATCAGGAAATTTTGCCCTGACAAAGGTCGGTAATGGAACCTTGACAATATCGGGATCAAATTCATCAACAGTGGCTATCACCGTCAGTGTCGGAACATTGAAATTAGGAAGTACATCAGCACTTGGTACTGCTGCAGCTGGTACGACTGTTTCGAGTGGTGCAGTGCTTGATTTGAACGGCCTAACGTATACCACCTATGCGGAGGGGCTAACTATAGGTGGTACCGGGATTTCAAACGGAGGAGCATTGATAAACAGCTCCGGAACTGCAGCTAGTTATAGTGGAACAGTTGCACTTACTGTTGCCAGCAATATTGGCACTACAGGTGACATAACTTTATCAGGTGCCATTTCGGGAAATTTTGCCTTGACAAAAGTTGGCAATGGAATTTTAACAATATCAGGATCAAATTCATCAACAGCGGCTATAACCGTTAGTGCCGGAACCTTGAAATTGGGAAATACATCTGCACTTGGTACAGCTGCAGCCGGTACGACTGTTTCGAGTGGTGCAGTGCTTGATTTGAATGGGCAAACATATACCACTTATGCTGAAGCTTTAACAATAAATGGTTCAGGAATATCGGGAGGTGGTGCGATTATAAATAGTTCAATCTCACCTGCGACATTTTTGGGATTGTTAACGCTTGGAAGTTCGAGTACAATAGATGGAGAGTCAGGGACAATCTCCTTGAGCGCTACAGGGACAATAACTGGTTCGGGTTATGGTCTTATTCTTGGAGGTACACAGGGAGGAAGTTTAACTAGTATTATTGGAACGGGTGAAGGGACTGTTACGAAACAGGATTCCGGGACATGGACACTTATTGGAGCTAATACCTATACTGGATTAACAACAATAAGTGCGGGAATATTGAAATTGGGTAATGCCGCTGCTTTAGGCACAGCTGCTGGAGCAACGTCAATTACGAGCGGGGGGGTACTGGATTTAAACGGACAAACATATACCACCTATGCTGAAGGTTTAACTTTAAATGGTACAGGGATTACGAGTGGTGGGGCATTGGTAAATAGCTCTGGTACAGCTGCCAGCTATAGCGGAGTGGTAACACTCGGTAGTGCATCAAGCATTGGAACAACAGGGAATATCAGCTTAAGTGGGGGGATAACCGGTGGTCAGGATTTAACCAAAGTGGGGGCTGGAACATTGAGCTTAGGAAGTGGTACTGCAACATTGGGTGGACTTACAATCAGCGGTGGAACACTAACCTCTACATCCGGGACGATGAATATTGCCGGAAATTTAAGTAATGGTGGGACTTTCACTCACAATAGCGGAACAGTCACTTTTAACGGAGCAGGTGCGCAGTCAATAAATAGTGGTGGAAATCCATTTAATAATTTCACTATTACAAATACAGGGGGAACATGTACAGCTATAACTAACGGTATAACTGTCGCGGGTACATTTACAACAAATGCGAGCACGACATTAGATATGGGAACCAATGCCCTCTCTGTAGCAACTGTTTCTCATGCGGGTACATTACAAACCCAAAATACTTCTACAACTCCAATAACAACTGGTAAAACCTGGGGAGGGACGGTGAACTATAATGGGTCCTCTTCACAGACGGCAGCCTCAGGAACCTATTCCACGATGAAGGTGAATAACACGGCCGGTGTGACGTTAGGGGGAGCTTCCACGATCACTACGCTGACGATTGGGGATGTCACCTCGAACAGTGTTTTCAATGACGGAGGGTCTGCGATCAGCACAGCGACGAATTTAACGATCACCTCGGGCACCTACAATTGCACTGCCACCACTTTCCCATGGGGAACATCGAGTCTGGGGGGTACGGTGAATTATTCTTTAGCTGGCACTCAGACGGTAGCCAATAAGACATACACAAACCTGGGGATATCGGGAGGGGGTAGCAGTACGAAGACCCTGGCCTCGAGTACTCCAACGACAGTAAGTGGAACGCTCACCATTGCGGCCTCAACAACTCTAGCCTTCAGTACGACTGCACAAACATTGGCCCTGAGCGGAACCGGGACGAATACCTTGGTTAACAGCGGTACGATTAATATGAGTACCGGTCCGAATGCTGCCCATGTTCTTCAAATCGCAGCAAGCAGCATCGGAGCTTTTGGGACCTTGACCCCGGGAAGTGGGAGCACAGTGGAATATACCGTGGCCGGGGGCGGACAAACGATTAATCCGGTGACATATAATCACCTGAAACTGGATAATACGAGCAGTTCGAACAGTGCTGGTGGCAATTTGGTTGTGAATGGAACGTTAACGACGACTTCGGGGGGTACCCTCAGTATGGGAACAGCCAATACTCTGGGGGGCACTTTATCGACGATCACCAATGGGGGTACGATCAGCACCGCGGTACCGACGGCCACGAGTGCCACGCCGATCCCTACAGGCAAGACCTGGGGTGGGACGATAATTTATGCAGCGACAACGGGCGTACAAACGGTGATGGCGGGTACTTACAATAATCTGACCTTAAGCAATACGAGCGATACGAATACGGCTTCCGGGGGATTAACGGTGAATGGCACGTTGACGACGACCTCAGGGGGTAACTTGGATATGACGAGCAATGCGCTTTCAGTGGCCACGGTTGCCCACTCAGGAACGCTGACCACTCAAAACACAACCTCCACGCCGATATCGAGTGGGTTAACCTGGGGTGGAACAGTGACTTTTAATGGCATCAGTGCACAAACAATTCCTGCATCATCATTTAATAATCTTACCCTCAGCAATAGCGCAGGTGCTGCCTTTGGTGGATCCGCTTCAGTTGGCGGGACACTAACTCTTACCTCGGGAACATTAGCGATAGGCACAAATACACTGACTCTTTCCGGAAATTCGGCACCCTCCATTGGATCTGGCAATATCAATGCAAGTAATAGTTCCGCTACCTTAACTTTCACAAATACCAGCGGAGTAACGTTGCCTGCATCGCTGTTCACTGGCAATATTAATAACCTCACCTTAAACGGTTCAGGCGGAGTGACACTTGGTGCTTCAACAAATGTAGCCGGTACATTGACTTTAACTGCCGGAACATTAACCGTTGGAGCCAATACACTCACTCTATCTGGAAATTCTCCTGCCCGTTCATCAGGCTATATCGATGCAAGCAATAGTTCAGCAATCTTAGCTTTCACTAATTCCAGTGGAATTACTTTACCGGCATCGATATTCAGTGGAAATATCAAGAACCTGACATTAAATGGCGCTGGAGGCATCACGCTGGGAAGTAGTACGACAGTTTCAGGGATATTGACTCTGACCAATGGGACTATAACTTCCTCCGGATCGAATTTGCTTTCAGTTTCGAACACATCAGCTTCAGCGATTTCCGGTGGATCAACATCTTCTTTTGTTAAAGGTCCGCTGCAATGGTCGATAGGAACCGGCACCTACAATTTCCCTGTTGGTAAGAGCACCAGTAATTATTTCCCGTTTACCCTGGTTACCTCAGCATCTTCCTCGCCGGTTATGACAATAGAAACTTTTGATTCCGATGCTGGGGCAGGGGCTACTTATGATGCCACCCTTGATGGCATCAGTCATACGGAGTATTGGCAAGCTGCACTGAACTTAGGAACGTTCACCGGTAAAGTTTCCCTGACCCGCGGAGCATCACTTGGGGCTTTGGATGTCATCGGAAAAAGCTCATCTCAGGGAGGATCCTATGTTTCGATTGGTGGTACGGCATCGAGTCCATCAATCAATAGCTCAAACGACATCAGCAGTTTTAGCTACTTTGTGATGGCAAAGAAAAAGCATACTATAACAACCAGTTCAATTTCTGGCTCACCCTTCTGTGCCGGAGCATCTGTTAGTGTGCCGTTTACCATTGAAGGAACCTATAACTCAGGAAATGTTTTTACTGCCCAGTTATCTGATGCAACAGGTGGATTTGGATCCCCTGTTGATATTGGAACATTGACTCAAACCTCCGCAGGAACAATTTCAGGTACTATCCCTTCAAATGCTTCCTCAGGAACTGGCTATAGGATTCGCGTAGTGAGCAGTGATCCATCAGTCACAGGCTCGGATAATGGAAGTAATTTAACAATTGATGTTACTGCTGTTTCTCCTACCTTGAGTTCTGCTTCACCGGCAAATGGTACCGTTATTTGTGTTGATTACAATTCCGGAACTGCGACTTTTACTGGAGGGTCCGGTGGAGGTACAAATGAATATCAGTATAGCATCGACGGAGGTAGTAACTGGTCATCCTATACGAATAGTGCTGCAATCACAACAACTGGTGGAACGACTTCTGTTAAAGTTCGGGCTAGAAGGTCAGGAGGCGCCTGCTCAGCATCAGCTTACAATACCTATGAAATTTGGACTTACGCCTCCACCCCGACCGCCCCAACCCTGAGCTCAGCGAGTCCGACCAACAGCAGTGTGATCTGTGCCGGGTTCAACACGGGAACGGTCACGGGATCGGCCGGGTCGGGAGGTTCAACGGGAGCAGCGGATGAATATCAGTACAGCATTAACGGGGGGAGCACCTGGAGCACTTATACCAGTGGTTCAGCCATCACCACCACCGGAGCCACCACGAGTG